>Ga0102815_10000019_pt1 | contig 124408 bp, 104 predicted proteins | sample ColrivemetaGS759_FD_79113 | JGI IMG/M metagenome (GOLD analysis project Ga0102815, IMG submission 79113) | Estuarine microbial communities from the Columbia River estuary - Ebb tide ETM metaG S.759 | ecosystem: Environmental > Aquatic > Marine > Intertidal zone > Estuary | place: USA... | reverse complement strand
GTTGAAGAAACACCAGTTGCAGAAGTTGTTGAAGAAACTCCAGTTGTAGAAGTTGTTGAAGAAACTCCAGTTGCAGAGGTTGTTGAAGAAACACCGGCAGAAGAAACAACTGACGAAACTCCAGAGGCACCAGCAGCTGAAGAAGAAAAAACTGAAGAATAAATCGACAGAATGTTGATAAAAAAAGGCGGACTTTGTTCGCCTTTTTTATTGGAATTACACTTCGTTCTTAACAAAGTGCGTAATTTTGAAGAAAATTTTTAAATGCAGCAAAATAAAACAGCCGTTTTATTACTCGAAGACGGCACTGTATTTCATGGAAATGCCATTGGTAAGATAGGTACTACAGGAGGAGAAATCGCCTTTAATACAGGCATGACAGGCTATCAAGAGGTTTTTACCGACCCCTCCTACCTCGGACAACTCCTCATCATGACCACCTCCCATATTGGAAATTATGGTACACACGATGCAGAAATTGAATCTGAGTCGATTAAAATTTCAGGGCTTATTACTAAAAAATTTTCCAACGGATTCTCAAGAGCTGCTGCCGAAGGCTCATTGCAAGAATTAATGGAAAAAAATGGCACCGTCGGAATATCAGACATTGATACCCGTGCTTTGGTACGCCACATTCGTAACAAAGGTGCGATGAATGCCATCATATCTTCAGAGATATTAGATATTGCAACCCTAGAACAAAAACTAAGCGAAGTTCCGTCAATGGATGGACTTGAATTATCTTCAAGAGTTAGCACCCATGAAGCTTATGAAATTAAACCCGAAAATCCACTATACCGTGTTTCTTTAGTTGATTTCGGCGTCAAACAAAATATTATCCGTTGTTTGGTAGAGCGCGGTTGCCATGTAAAGGTATTCCCGATGCATAGTACTAAAGCCGATCTAGATCAATTCAATCCAGATGGTTATATGCTCTCGAATGGCCCCGGTGATCCTTCTGTCATGCATGATAGCATCGCTCTTGTAAAAGAAATTGCCTCTGACAATAAACCCGTTTTTGGCATTTGCCTTGGGCATCAAATCTTAGGGATCAGCCAAGGTTTGAAGACAATAAAAATGTTCAATGGCCACAGAGGGGTGAATCATCCAATACTTAATTTAAAAACAGGTAAAGGTGAAATTACTTCACAAAATCATGGTTTTGTAATTTCTAAAGACAGCATTGCCAACAATCCAGCGATAGAAATTACGCACATTCACCTCAACGATCAGACCGTTGCTGGTATTTCAATAAAAAACAAACCCATATTTTCAGTTCAATACCATCCCGAGGCCTCGGCCGGACCACATGATTCACGTTATCTATTCGATGACTTTATTACTAACATGACACAATACAAACAAAAATGAGTTTTATCGCCTCTATACATGCCCGACAAATCCTTGACTCAAGAGGTAATCCTACTATTGAAGTAGATGTTCTCACCGAAAACGGTGTGCTCGGACGTGCTGCCGTTCCATCAGGTGCTTCTACTGGAATTCACGAAGCAGTAGAATTGCGTGATGGAGATCAATCGAATTATTTAGGCAAGGGCGTATTGAATGCTGTAAACAATGTCAACACTATCATTCAAAGTGCTTTGGTAGGAATGGACATTTTTGAACAAAAGAAAATTGATTACCTCTTAATCGCTTTAGACAATACTCCCAATAAATCTAAATTGGGCGCCAACGCAATCCTTGGAACTTCATTGGCAGTTGCAAAAGCGGCCGCTGCCGAAGCGGGTCTGAGCTTATTTCAGTATATAGGAGGTGTTGGTGCGGTGACAATGCCTGTACCAATGATGAATATTCTCAATGGCGGATCTCATGCCGACAACCTCATTGATATCCAAGAATTTATGGTCATGCCCTTTGGAGCCAAAAGTTTCTCTGAAGGACTTCGATGGGGAACAGAAATTTTCCATCATCTCAAGGCAGTTTTAAAATCAAAAGGGATGTCGACTAATGTTGGTGATGAGGGTGGTTTTGCACCCAATTTAGGATCCAACGAAGAAGCCCTTGAAGTGGTAATGGAAGCCATTACTAAAGCTGGATTCACTCCAGGAAAAGATATTTTTATTGCCCTTGACGCCGCAGCGTCAGAATTTTATGACGAAGCTACTGGAAAATATAATTTTGCCTCTACCGGTGAATCTAGAACTGCTGAAGAAATGGTTGCATTCTGGTCTGATTGGTGTGAAAGATATCCAATTATTTCTATCGAAGACGGGCTTGCAGAAGACGATTGGGCCGGATGGAAAATGGCCACTGAAAAACTAGGGCAAAAAGTTCAATTGGTAGGTGACGACCTTTTTGTTACCAATTCCAAAAGACTTCAACAAGGTATTTCTAAAGGAATTGCCAACTCAATTTTGGTTAAAGTAAATCAGATTGGCACGCTCACCGAAACCATTGAAGCCGTAAACTTAGCAACAAGAAATGGCTATTCATCTGTAATGAGCCATAGAAGTGGTGAGACCGAAGACAATACAATCGCTGACTTGGCCGTGGCACTTAATTGCGGTCAAATCAAAACGGGTTCAGCATCTCGTTCAGATCGCATGTCAAAATACAATCAGCTTTTGCGCATAGAAGAAGAATTAGAAGAAGCTGCTGTTTATCCAGGATTGAATTTTAAGTTCATACGCTAATTGGCGCGCTTTAATCTCAGAGTATACGCCCTGATCATCAATGAATTCAACGAAATTCTCATTTCCGATGAATACCGCTTTGGTAAATTTTTCACTAAGTTTCCAGGCGGAGGCGTCGAAAACGAAGAAGGCATCAAAGAGGCCTTATTTAGAGAATTGAGAGAAGAGCTACAACTTGATATTTCAATAGCTGAGTTTTATTATTTCAATGAATTTCATCAGGCTTCAGCATTTGATAACAGCAATTTGATCGCCTTTTATTACTTGATCAAAATTAATAAAAAGGAACTCGACTTAGCTATAAAGCAATATACCATTCCGTTTTATGAGGAGCACGAAAAACAACGTTGGATTGCACTAAATGAGCTAAACGATTCTGATCTTACATTTCCAATTGACCGAATTGTGCTAGAAAAATTGCAAAAAGAATTTCTTTTTACTTCTTGAAATTTGATGCTACTACTAAGTCTTTGGTGCCGTGTGTCCAGGAGTAAAAACCTTCGCCAGACTTCACGCCTTTTTTGCCTGCAGTAACCATATTTACTAATAGCGGACACGGAGCATATTTTGGATTGCCAAAGCCAGCATAAAGCACCTCTAAAATTGCAAGGCACACATCTAGACCAATAAAATCTGCTAATTGTAAGGGCCCCATTGGATGGGCCATTCCAAGTTTCATTACCGTGTCAATTTCTTCTACCCCTGCCACGCCCTCAAACAAGGTATAAACCGCCTCATTGATCATTGGCATCAAGATGCGATTTGCAACAAATCCAGGATAGTCATTGACTTCAACAGGAACCTTCGATAGGCTGCGCGATGTATTCATAATCAAGTCAGTAACTTCATTTGAGGTTGAATAACCGCGAATAATTTCAACGAGTTTCATGACCGGTACGGGATTCATGAAGTGCATACCAATCACTTTGTCCGGACGATTGGTAACTGCAGCAATTTGAGTAATAGAAATAGATGAGGTGTTGGTTGCCAAAATCACCTCTGCAGAGGTAAGCGCATCTAGGTCTTTGAAAATTTTAAGCTTTAGATCTACATTCTCTGTAGCAGCTTCAACCACCAATTCAACCCCTTTTACCCCTTCGGCCATATCGGAATGCGTAGACAGATTGGCTAGAGTTTGGCTTTTTTGTTCTTCTGTAAGACTTCCTTTGGCAACTTGACGATCCAAATTTTTACTAATTGTTTCGATAGCGCGCTTAAGTGCCTCATCAGAAACATCAATCAAATTAACCTTATATCCAAATTGTGCAAAAACATGCGCGATGCCATTACCCATGGTGCCTGCTCCTACTACTGCTACATTTTTCATTGCTTCAATTATTTTTACAAATATAGTGCTCCTTGACTACAAGCAAGAAAATTCCATGCATTTTGATTTGATTATCTTTGCAAATAAACCCAAGGTATGATCAAAGGCCTGATCCAACGTTTTTCAAAAGCCGGATTGCTGCGCAACTCCACCACCCTTATCGTTGGAACCATAGTAGCTCAGCTCATTCCGATTCTTTTTCAGCCCTTACTAAGGCGCATGTATACCCCAGAAGAGTTCGGTACTGCTGCACTTTTTGTAACGGCCGTTGGGATGCTTGTGGCACTCGCAAATTTCAAATACGAGAGTGCAATTGTCTTGCCAGAAAAAGACGAAGAGGCAAATCAATTAATTGGAGGCGGGGTATTGATCAGTTTGTTTTTTGGCCTGATCCTTTGGGTCTTGATTTTGATCTTGAAACCAACTATTCTACACTTTTTTGAATTGAATGAAAAGGAAGTCAGCTATTTATTTTTAATTCCACTTAGTGTATTTTTTGTAAGTAGTTACCAATGTTTTAATTTTTACTTGATACGAAAAAAGGCCTATAAAGCCTCAGCTCGGAACAAGGTTTACCGTCGAGGCTCCGAAGCTGTTGTTCAAAGCGCTACGGGTTGGCTTGGTTACAATCAAGGTCTGCTATTTGGTAACTTTATTGGAGATTTTGTAAATTTTATAGGCGCTTTTATCCAGATTAAAAACCAAGGTTTTCGCATACAAAAAGACTTTAAACAACTTAGAGAAATACTGCGCAAGTATTGGCAATTTCCTGTTTACCATGCTTTTCCTTCCTTTTTAAATACCATTTCCCTTACTCTACCCGTATTTATTGTTCACCATGCTTTTGGCAAAGCAGAAACTGGTCAATTCGACCTAAGTCGGCTTGTATTGTCTTTGCCAATGGCCCTGATCTCCACAGCTCTATCACAAGTTTATTTGCAGCATCAGGCAGAAAAAATTAGAAACAAACTCAATATACAATCTGATTTTTGGAAGGTCAGCAAAGTTTTATTTTGGATGAGCATTCCCCTAGCCTTGGTATTTTTCTTTTTTGCAAGCCCACTCTTCACTTTTATTTTTGGTCGTCAATGGCAATTAGCCGGAGAACTCACGGCAGTTCTTATATTTGGACAGGCAATTAAGTTTATTGTCTCACCGATGAGCTCCACCTTGGTTGCATTGCAAGAGGTACGTTTTAGCGCCCTTTGGCAAATTCTTTACTTTAGCGCAATGGCCTGGCTTTATTTGCATCCAGGTGCTGATCTTCAAGATTTTGTGCTTCGCTATTGTTATATAGATTTTATAGCCTATGGACTTTACTTTGCACTGATTTATTTAATTATCAGGCGCTACGAACTTCAACGTTAATGAAACAAATTACAGCCTTAGTTAAAGCACATCCGTATTTTTCAAGTTACCTTCTTGTCTACGTATTGTTGCAGATTGGACTGATAGAACATTCGGGTTTTCAATATGCACCAGCACTATTCTTCTTATTTTTTACTCCATTTTGTATTGTTTATGCCTTACTTAGCAATCAATTGGTATTCAAACTAGAATGGTTGACATTAAAGAAAAACATTGCACATTTAGAATGGGTATTATTGGCAATAGCCACATCTATTATTCTAGTTCATTTAATTTGGTTAGGTAAAATACCGTTTATAGAAGCATGGACAGCTACAAAACTCTCCCAAGCCAATCAGATCCGGAAGATTGCCTCTGCAACCCTACCTAGATGGTTATTATATTCGAGTACTTGGGTCATTCGTGCACTGATTCCGGTAGTTATCGTCATGTTCTTGAAAAAGAAAAATAAGTTGGGCCTGGCACTAAGCTTGGCAGTGGGCGCATGCTATGGTTTAGCTCTCATGCAGAAAAGTTTGGTGCTCTGGGTAATGTTGCCTTCCATAGTTTATTTGTTTTTAAATAAAAAGTGGTTAACCGCCATGCTCTTTTTTTCTATGATGGCGGTTCTATTCCTACTTGCTGTTTATGCCAATAATCCACAATTACATGGTGGTCAAAACGATTTAAACAAGTCTACTGTCCAAAAAACTAAAACAAACCAAGTTTCTGAAGGCTTGTTAAAACGGATCTTTATTGTGCCTGGTAAAACACTGAGTCTTTGGTTTGAACATGTACCTAAAGACAAACCATTCTTGTATGGTCGCGACAGCAAAATCATCACGCATTTTACTCATGATCAAGTGGCTGATTACAATTTAGAATTGTACCCGATTTTTTATCCAGCATATGCCCAACAAGGAGTAAAAGGAAGTGTAAATACGGCTCATTTCATGCGTACTTATGCCAATTTAGGATGGTGGGGCTTAACAATAGCAGCAATTCTACTCGCTTTTTTCTTTGCCTTTTTAAACAATGTGCATAGGAAAACACAAGGTTCATTAGCTTATAGTTTACAGATTTTTCCTCTAATTTTACTCAGTTCAGGCTCATTATTTACCTTGCTGTTTAGCGGTGGATGGGGCCTGATCATCATGTTGCTATTAGTGCTACCAAACGATTAATATCTTATGTCTAAGCCATTACGCATTTGCCACCTCACAAGTGTTCATAAGGATGGCGACATTCGCATCTTCCATAAAATGGCCAAATCAATGGCGCAATTTTATGAGGTACATGTAGTAGTGCCCAATTCACAAACTCGGATTCAAGACGGTGTTCAAATTCATAGTTTTAAAGCAGATACTCAAAATCGAAGGATACGAATGAAGTATACCGTAGATAGGGTATTGCAAGAAGCCTTGCAAATCAACGCAGACATTTATCATCTTCATGACCCTGAATTACTTCGCCTTGCAAAAAGACTTAAATCAAATGGTGCAAAGGTGGTTTTTGATTCTCATGAAGATGTACCCAAACAAATCATGGATAAACATTGGATACCAAAGATATTGCGTCATATAATTTCATTTGCCTATAGCCAATATGAACGATATCAAACAAAACAACTCGATGGGATTATTTCTGTAACGCCGATGATTTGTGCGCGTTTTAAACGCTTTAATTCCAAAGTTGAATTGATCCAAAACTTCCCGCTTTTAGATGAATTTCCTTTACCAGATTGGTCTAAGAAAGTTGCCAATGAGTTTTGTTATATTGGTGGCCTTTATGAATCAAGAGGAATTCGCGAAGTGGTTTTATCTATGGAACACCTCGACGCTAAACTACATCTTGCAGGTACTTTTGACGACCCTATGTTAAAAGCAGAGCTTCAAAAAAGCCCAGCATGGGATAAAATCATTTTTCACGGACAGGTGGATCGAGAAAAGATCAAAGAAATTCTTCAGCGTTGCACCGTTGGTATTGTTACCTTGCATCCTACACCAAGCTACTTAGAGGCTTATCCTATTAAAATGTTCGAATATATGGCTGGCGGATGTGCCGTTTTGGCAAGTGACTTTCCTCTTTACCACAAGCTAATGGATCATTATCAATGTGGTCAATTTGTTGATCCTCAAAATCACTTAGCTATAGCAAATTCACTTTCAACAAACCTTCAACAACCCAAACAAACATTGAATTGGTGTGAAAACGCAAGGAACTGTTTTGAGGCCCAATACAATTGGTCTACCGAAGCTATGAAACTAAAAGACTTTTATCTTTCTATTTAATGCACAAGTTAGAACGCACATATCAATTTTTACTCATTGTTTTCTGCGGCATCTGGATGCTATTAAAATTCACAGTTACGCCTTTTATCATACTACTCTTACTCTTATCAATCAGCGCAAACCGAAGAAAAGAGAATAAATTTATTTTCAACAGATGGAATGGCTTATGGATGTTACTTTTTGTATTATATGCCCTATCTCTACTTTGGTCTGAGACTCCAGATTATTCAGCACTTGAAAGGAAAATGGCCTTTGTTGCATTTCCTCTGCTCTTTTCTTTTCGATGGCAAAATCCAATGCCCATTAAAAAAATGTGGCTATCACATACCATAGCTTGTTTAGTACTTATTTGCATTGCCTATTATGATGCCCTCATGTGCCATTATTCCTTAGGCCAAAGTGTACGATGTTTTAGTACCACATATTTCTCTCAAGTACACCATCCATCTTATTTTTCAGCATTTTTATTGTTTAGTATTGGTGGCTTACTCTTTAAAAAAATAGCCTGGTTTGATCAAAAACCAAGATGGATTTCTTGGATACTTATAGGTATCTTTTCGTCGATGCATTATCACTTAGGAACCCTTGCAGGCGTCTTGGCACTTATTTTGATGTTAGTAATATATCTTGCCATCCTTGTTGCTGGTAAGTGGGGTTGGATGCGAAGTTGTTTGCTTGGTATTATGGTTTTTTTTGTTGGTGTATTTTTGGCCTTGCAAAGTGCTGAAATTAAAGCGGATGCCAATAATGCACTTGCTTTTACTAAGGATTACATTCAAAACCCAGGTTCATTCGTTCAATCAAGAACCGAACCTCTACAAGGCAATGAATTGCGTTTGATTCTCTGGACGGCAAGTTTCCAAGAAATTAAAGCGCATCCCTTTGGACTTGGTATCGGAGGAATGGAAAAAGCGCTTGGTAAAAAGTTGATCAATTGGGGGTATCCTTTACAAGCCAAAAAAGAATTCAACCCACACAATCAATTTTTACAGATCACAAATGAAATCGGCTTTCTCGGGTTATTGATTTTTTTAGTTCTGCTCACCAACTTTGGTCTTTATGCAATCAAGCGTAAAGATAATTTTGGCATGCTATTTCTTATGATTTTGGTAGTATTTTGCTTGTTTGAAAGTGTATTACAAAGGTTATCGGGTGTAGTGTTTTTCATTTGTTGGATGAGTGCATTACAAGCTTATTGGTCTAGTAAATCTAAGTTCGAATTACTATGAAGCTGTTGATTCTTACCCAATATTACCCTCCAGAAATTGGCGCGCCTCAAAATAGGCTTCATGAACTAGCTGTTCGGCTACAAGCCTTGGGTTTGGAGGTTGAGGTCCTCACGGCGCTTCCCAATTATCCGCAAATGCAAATCCATGAAGCCTATCAAGGTGGTAAAAAACGTATGGAGCTTATAGATGGCATAACCGTACACCGCTCTTGGATATATGTATCGCAATCCAAAAGTATATTGGCAAGGTTACTGAATTATTTTAGCTTTGTTTGGTCCTCGTATTGGCGCGGTAAAAAACTAAATCATTTTGACTTTCTGCTCGTGGAAAGCCCGCCGCTTTTTTTGGGGTATAGTGCCCTACGGCTCTCGAGAAAATTAAAAGCAAAACTCATTTTTAATGTATCTGACTTATGGCCAGAAAGTGCTGAAAAATTGGGGGTGGTGAAAAATAAGCTCTTTTTGAAGTTGGCTTATCAACTTGAAGCCACCTGTTATAATCGTGCGCAACTCATTACTGGCCAGACACAAGGTATCGTTAATGACATATCAAAGCGCTTTGCCCAACGCCCAGTATATTGGCTGCCAAATGGCGTTAATGTAGATTTCTACAATCCAGAATTGATCCCAATGGGCGATTTTAGGGAAGTAAATGGTTTTAAGTCAACAGATGTCTTATTTTTTTATGGCGGTATTTTAGGGCACGCGCAAGGATTGGAAGTTATTTTAGAGGCCGCTGCTCAACTCAAATCAGAGGTCGAATTACATTTCATTATCCAAGGGTCTGGTCCAGAAAAAGAAAAACTTTTGGCGCTAAAGCATGAAATGTCCTTGAATAATGTTCATTTTTTTGATCCAGTGCCCAAATCTCAGATGCCACAAATCCTGAAGGCCATTGATATTGCCATGGTACCACTGAAAAAACTGCCCTTATTTGAAGGAGCCATACCCTCAAAAGTTTTTGAAGCGCTTGCCATGGAAAAACCCTTACTTTTGGGTGTGAATGGTGAGGCAAGATTACATTTTATTGACAATGCAAAAGCGGGTTGGTTTGTAGAACCCGAGAATGCACAGCACCTTGCCCAAACCATAGTCGAAATTTTAAAAGATCCCGAGCAGCTCAAACAAGCCGGTAAAAACGGTAGAAAATATGTTGTCGAGCACTTTAATCGGGACCAAATTGCAGCATCTTTTTACGACCAACTTAAAAAATTCAAATGATCCCATTTTCACCACCTAGAATTGATCAAGCGGTTATTGATGAAGTAACTTCAGCACTCAAAAGTGGCTGGATTACTACCGGGCCAAGAACTAAACAATTTGAAAAAGAAATCACCGCCTATTGCAACGCAAAAACAACAATTGCTGTAAGTTCTTGGACTACCGGAATGGAAGTATTGTTGCGTTGGTGGGGAATCGGCCCTGGCGATGAAGTTCTTATCCCTGCCTATACCTATTGTGCTAGCGCCAATGTGGTGCTGCATACAGGGGCAACGCCTGTACTTATAGACACCCATCCGAATGATTTTAACTTATCTATTGAAGACCTTAGCTCTAAAATAACTTCCAAAACCAAGGTCATCATGCCGGTCGATATTGGTGGCATGCCCTGCGATTACGAAGCTATTTATGCGCTTATTGAAGAAAAGCAACACCTATTTAATGCCGGATCCGAAGAACAAAAGCAACTTGGGCGCATACTAATAGCCGCAGATGCCGCTCATAGTTTTGGTGCTTTATACAAGTCCAAAAGGGTTGGAAGTATTGCTGATGTTACAGTCTTTTCATTCCATGCAGTAAAAAACTTGACAACCGCAGAGGGTGGCGCTATCACTTTTAACCTACCCGCCAACTTTGATCACGATGAGATTTATAAAACCTTTAATGTCAAAATCTTACACGGACAATCCAAAGATGCTCTAGCAAAAACTCAAAAAGGTGCTTGGCGCTACGATGTATTGGAACCTGGTTTCAAGTGTAATATGACAGATATTCAGGCAGCCATTGGTCTTGTAGAATTGAGGCGCTATCAGGAAAATTTAGACCGCAGATCTGCTATATTTAATCAATATAATTTAGCGTTCTCATCAAAAAAATGGTCCATTTTACCTCAGGCTTTCAATAAAGAAAAAACAAGTTCGTTTCACCTTTATCAATTGCGGATAAAAGGATGTACAGAGGCCCAAAGAGATGCAATTATTCAAGAAATTTTTGAACATGAGGTGGCTGTAAATGTTCATTTTCAACCGCTTCCACTGCTAAGTGCCTATAGAAATTTAGGATACAGAATGGATCAATATCCAAATGCTTTCAATAATTATGCTAACGAAATTTCTTTGCCCGTTTATTATGACCTCAGTGATGAAAACGTCCAGATAGTAATTAAAGCCGTGTGTGCTTCGGTTGAAAAAATATTAGCAAAGTGAGGGGCTTTATCATATTTCTTATCACACTTTTAGCCATCAATGCCAATGCCCAAGAATGGCCAACTAAAACAGATACCTGCAACGCAATTCCCTTAGGTGTAAATTTTGGCGCCTGCCAGATGGTACTAGGTTGGGCTTATATCGACACGGGGTGTGTCCTCATCTCGGGATGTGGAACAATTGGAAGTGATGGCATTGATTATAACGCCTCATTTTTTGGTTCTTCTTATGCTTGCAACAGTGCTTGTTTGCAAGACACTACTTTGAACATCAGTTGCGTTGACTCCACATTGATGGATCCTTCTATTTGCTGCATTGAAACCTATGATCCAGTTTGCGGATGCGATTCTATCACCTATATGAATTGGTGCATGGCAACATTCTATTATGGCATTGGCTCGTACTATCAAGGTACGTGTGTGACTAACAGTTTGAATGCTCTACAAGGCAAACAATTCACAATTTACCCGAATCCAACCCACGGATTGATATATTTCAAAAGCCCGCTAGCAGGAAATAATATTCAAATTTTTAATTCAACAGGGGCTCTTGTTTTTAATTCGGTTATTAATGAGCATATGACCTACCTTGATCTGCATTTTTTAGAAAAAGGTCTGTACTTTATTTCTGTTGATGATGGTTCTATGCATAAATTACGGATAGAGTAGATGCTATGAGTCATTTTTAGACAAAACACGTAATTATACTGATTGGTAATAAATGATGAAATGTAAACTTTGAGTAAAAATCAAAGTTCATGTTCATTAAAACCTACTCTAGCGCCGTTTTTGGCATTTCTGCAACAATTATCCAAGTGGAAGTCAATATGGATGTTGGTATTAACTTTCATTTGGTTGGCTTACCGGATGTAGCCGTTCGTGAAAGTCATCAGCGCATCAAGGCGGCATTTAAAAATAATAAGCTCCATTTTCCCGGTAAAGAAATTACGATCAACCTATCGCCGGCAGATATGCGCAAGGAAGGCTCCGTTTTTGACTTGCCGATTGCCATTGGAATTTTAGCCGTTACCAAACAGGTAAGAACAGACCTACTAAGTTCCTTTCTACTTCTTGGTGAACTTTCCTTAGATGGATGTATTCAGAAAACAAAAGGTATACTTGCAGTAGCACTTCAAGCCAAAGCTGAAGGATTCAAAGGGTTGATTGTTCCTAAAGAAAATGCCCTCGAGGCATCCATAGTCAGTGATTTGGAAATTTACGGTGTTACAAACATCCAGGAAGTCTTGGCCTTGCTTAATGCCAAAAATAACATAAAAGCTACCCCAACCATAAACCCAAAAGAATTCGAGTTATTAGCCACTCAAAGTGCTTTAGATTTTGCTGATGTCAAAGGACAAATGCATGTCAAGCGCGCTTTTGAAATTGCTGCTGCCGGTGCGCATAATATAATACTTGTAGGCCCTCCGGGGGCAGGAAAATCCATGCTAGCAAAAAGATTACCTACCATTTTGCCACCTATGACCCTAGAGGAAGCGCTTGAAACAACCAAGATTCATAGCGTAGCAGCAAAAAAACGAACAGTGGGTATTGTAAGCCAAAGACCATTTCGCAAACCCCACCATACTATCTCTGATATAGGGCTCATTGGCGGAGGTAACTATCCGCAACCCGGTGAAATTTCATTGGCACACAATGGCGTATTATTTTTGGACGAACTTCCCGAATACAAAAGACACGTACTCGAGGTATTGCGGCAGCCTCTCGAGGACCGATCAGTAAACATTTCAAGAGCAAGGTTTTCAATAGATTACCCAGCCAATTTTATGTTAGTTGCCGCCATGAATCCTTGCCCGTGTGGCTTTTTAAATCATCCTGAGAAATCTTGCGCTTGTCATCCCAACACAGTGCAGCGCTATCATCAAAAAGTATCTGGCCCCCTACTTGACCGCATAGATATGCACATCGAAGTAAGTCCGGTAAAATACCATGAACTACAAGATACAAAATCAAGTGAAAGTAGCCAAGCAATACGTTTGCGCATTCTTGCTGCCCGTCAGATCCAACAAAAGAGATATGCACAACAACATGGAACCTATGCCAATGCACATATCAGTAGAAAACAGGTCGAAGAATTCTGCAAGTTGAAGCCCGATGGCCAAGGCATTTTGCAAATGGCATTAAAAAAGCTTGGGCTCTCGGCGCGGGCTTATGAGCGCATTTTAAAAGTTGCACGCACCATTGCAGATCTTGATGGCTCAAATTCAATCGAATCGCAACATATCAGCGAAGCGATTCAATACAGAAGCTTGGATAGAAGTAATTAAACAGATGAATACTTTAGTTATAATGCGCTCAACTAATTTTTATTTGACTTGTTAATTGGTTTAAATCATACATTTGAACATGAGATTTATATTAATCCTAATGATTTTGGCAGCTCATTTGAGTCTATGTCAGAATCTAAATATTGGCCATACAACCATAACATTCAATGACCCGACACGTTCAGGAGGCTTTGGAAGTGGCGGAGGTGTTGGCAGACAAATCCAAACTGAAATATATTACCCGGCAAATACCAACGGTGAAAACGTCGCACTTGCCAACGGTCAATGGCCAATTATTGTCTTTGGTCATGGTTTTGCTATGAACTGGGATGCCTACTCCAATATTTGGAATTATTTAGTCCCGTATGGATACGTCATGGCCTTCCCCAGAACTGAAAGTAGTCTTTTCCCAGCACCCAATCATTTAGACTTTGGACTAGATTTGGCAGTTGTTGGTGAACAATTATTTGCAGTTGGGCAAAATTCAAGCAGTTTGTTTTATTCAAAACTATCGGAATATGCTTGTGTAATGGGCCATTCAATGGGCGGAGGTGCAGCCGTATTGGCTGCAAGTCAGAGTGCTGTTTTTGATTGCTACTTGGGCTTGGCACCTGCCGAAACCAACCCGAGTGCTATCAGTGCGGCGGTTAGTCTTCAAATACCGACACTAATTCTATCTGGAAGCAATGATGGAGTAACCCCTCCTAGTCAGCATCATTTGCCGATTTACGATGCCATTCCAGTTGAATGCAAGTCTTTTGCCAATTTAATAGGTGGTGGGCATTGCTACTTTGCCAATACCAATTTTAACTGTGATTTTGGAGAAAGTGCAAGTTCAACAGGGATCAGTTTGAGTCGTTCAGAACAGCAAAATTTGATGTACCAACAAATAGCACCCTGGCTATCCTATTTTTTAAATCGAAGCTGCGAAGGGTTTGAATCATTCATTGCCTACCCAATCAATGGGATTTCCTTGAACTCCACATGCCCAAATGACCTTCAAAGCGTAACAATCATTCAAAATGGAAATACGCTAAGCACCTCAACTCAGGGAGTAGCATATCAATGGTTTTTAAACAACCAAGCAATTGCGGGAGCCACAAACAACAGCATTCAAGTTCCAAATAATTTTGCGGGTGTCTACCAATTACTTGTATACTTTGACTATGGATGTCAATATAGTAACAATATTTTGCAAGTTAATGAACTGAATCCTACCTTCAGCGTATTTCCAAATCCAGCCTCAAATCAAATTGAAGTCGAAGATATTAGCTGCATAAATTGTAACTACGATATATTCAATTTACAAGGGCAGATTGTTCAATCTGGAATGCTACTCCCAGAAAACATGAATATTCCTTGCCATGAGCTTTCTGCAGGCACGTATTTTTTAGAGTTTAACACAAGGACCGTGAAGTTACTTATTGAGCGATAATAAGAATCAAAAATCAAAACATTTCATTAACTTCGAAAACTCTTATTCGAATTCATGCCTAGACTATTACTCCTACCTTTATTTCTGCTATTAAATGTCGCAGTATTTGCTCAAGATTATACCATTCGGGGGTTCCTACACGATGCTTCAAATGGAGAACCCATCGCAGATGAACGCGTTAAATTATTAAGGGCTGATAGTACACCTGTTGCTGTCGCCTACTCAAATATTGCAGGTTTTTTCTCCATACCAAAATTGCAAGCGGGGTCTTATATTCTCAAGATTGAGAAAGCAAAATATGAGCGCACGTTCTTAAATGTAGAACTGACTCCTGCCAGAAAGATTTATGACATTGGGTCTTGGAATTTAAGTCCTAATGCTTTGAATGTCAAAGATGTACGTGTGAGCAACCAAGACAAAGCCAAAAAGCAGCAAATCGGTATGTCTGAAATCAAGATGGACCAACAAGCCGTTGAGCGCATCCCTATGTATGGTGCCGAAAGCGATATTGTAGGAGCCTTGAGTGTGACGCCCGGAGTGATTACCACTGGAGATCAAGGAGGCCAGCTTTATGTCAGAGGGGGAACACCAATTCAAAACAAAACACTCCTTGATGGAATGACCATTTACAATCCATTCCACTCCATTGGTTTTTACTCCATTTTTGAAACTGAATTGGTTAAATCAGTAGATATTTATACCGGAGGTTTTGAGTCGAAGTATGGAGGACGTATTTCTTCAGTGATGGATATCACCTACCGAGATGGAAACCGCAATAAATTCTCAGGAAAAATCTCTGCATCGCCATTTATGAGTAAAGCTGTGCTCGAAGGCCCTCTTGGACAAAAGAACAAGGACGGATTGGCTGCCGGATCATATATGTTTACAGCAAAGCATTCGCTCTTAGATTACACCAGTAAGTCACTCTATCCAAACATCAATGACGGCAATGGGTTGCCTTTCAATTTTACAGACCTCTACGGCAAACTAACTTTCAATGGCGAGGGGGGGTCTAAGGTGAGTATCTTCGGTTTTTCGAACTCAGACTCTGTGAACTACAATGTCGCTGATTTAGATTGGCAAGCAGCAGGCGGGGGCTTGAATTTTACTTTGGTTCCGAGCAGTTCACCAATTTTTATCCGTGGTCATGTCAATGGGAGCAACTATCAAACAACTTTTGCTGAAATTGGTCAGGAACCTCGTTTTTCAAAAATTGGAGGTTTTGACATGGGTTTTGATTTTACCTTTTTTCAAAAAAATGAAAGCGAACTCAATTACGGTTTTAACCTAAGTGGATTCAATACCCAATTTGTAACCTTTAATGAATTGCAGCGAAAAATTGAAGCAACCAATTTTACCACTGAAATTGGTACTTATATCAATTATAGACTAGTCTTACCAAGATGGGTTTTCCAAGGTGGCCTTCGCATGCAATTGTATGCCTCTTTAAATACGGCTTCATTAGAGCCACGTCTTGGGGCCAAATACAATGCCACAGACCAATTGCGTTTCAAATTTTCAGGTGGGCGTTTTTCTCAGAATTTTACTTCGGCGTCTTCGGACAAGGATGTAGTGAATCTCTTCAATGGATTATTGTCCGCACCGTCAAATGTACAAGACCAGTTTATCAATGAATTCCAACAAGTTTCAGCAATTAAAAATGGTTTGCAATATGCTTGGCATGCCATTGCCGGGTTTGAATACGATATCAATAAATTCTGGAACCTAAACATAGAAGCCTACTACAAGTATTTTGATCAGCTCAGCAATATCAATCAAAATAAACTTTACACCGATATTGCCCAATTCGAGCTCATTGACGATGTTTTCAAAAAAGACTTCATCATTGAATCTGGTCAGTCTTATGGCGTTGATGCATTGATCAAATATAACAAAGACCGGATCTTTTTATGGGGTGTCTATTCCCTTGGCCACAATACCCGATGGGATGGGTTCAACGAATACTTTCCTGTTTTTGACCGTCGCCATAATGTCAATGTTGTAGGATCTTATCAGTTTGGCAAGAAAAAACAAACCGAGCTCAATATCCGTTGGAATTTAGGTTCAGGACTTCCCTTCACTCCAACTGCCGGATATTACCAACTTGAAAACTTTGGCGAAGGGCTCACAACGGACTACGTCACTAACAATCCAAATAGCATTGCCACCATGCTTGGTACTTTTAACTCTCAACGCTTACCATATTACCACCGCTTGGATATTACGGTCAAACACCGTATTAAAACCAAGAGCAAAGCGAATTTGGAACTCATTGCAGGCATCACTAATGTGTATAACCGCAACAATATTTTTTATGTCAACCGTGTGACCAATCAAGTAATTTATCAATTCCCTATATTACCTAGTATTGGTTTAAGTTACAAATTCTAGCAATGGCAAAGATTCGGGCATTTAATGCGATTCGACCCGTTCGAAACAAAGTACATCTGGTGGCTACAAGACCATACTACTCTTACAAAAAGAATGTACTTAAAGCCAAACTCGAAGACAATCCTTACACCTTTTTGCATATCATCAATCCAGAGTTTGGAGCAGCAATCAAAACCAAGCCTAATTCCAAAGAACGGTTCTTGCAGGTAAGACAGAAATTTGAATTATTCAAACAAGCCGGTATTTTACAAACAGACCAAAGCCCACATCTATACATTTACCGGCAATCAAAGGAAAATTTTATAGTGGCGGGTCTTATTGCTGGTGTTAGTGTTGATGACTACCTCAATGGGTCGATAAAAAAACACGAACAAACCATCACAGCAAGGGAGGATGTTTTTACTTCTTACTTAGACATCGTAGGCTTCAATGCTGAACCAGTGCTGTTAACCTACGAAGGGTCAAAAGACATCAACTCAATACTAGCCAATCAAATGAACGAGCGCGCAGAATTTGAGTTTACTACAACAGATGGGATTACCCATGAATTATGGCTACTAAATGGCAAGCAATCTGATGACATTTGTAAGGCTTTTCAACAAATTCCAGCACTCTACATCGCCGACGGACATCATAGATCTGCTTCTTCAGCTCGATACACCCAACAACTGAGGGTTTCAGGTAAATCCTTTTCCCAAGCAGCAAATTATTTTCTAGGTTTTCTTGTTGAACAAGCCGCTGTAAGAATAGCAGCTTTTCATCGCTTGCTCAAATCAGCGAATGGAATCAATATCGAAGAGCTGATTTTAGAGTTAAACAAATCCGGCAACACAGAAATACTCAAGGAACCCTCCCTACCCTCCTCTAAGCATGAAATGCATATCTATATGGCACATACATGCATCAAGTATCGGCCATATTTAGATGAATGTACTACCCAAGATCCTGTAAAAAGTTTGGATTCAGACCTGCTTTCAGAAAAAATACTCAAACCCATTTTTGACATCGCTGATCTTAAAACTAGCAAACAAATTGAATTTGTTGCTGGTAATGAGCCCCTTTTGAAAATAATTGAAAATGTTGACAACAAAAAATTTGAAATCGCATTTTTACTTTATCCATCGAGCATCGAAGACATCAAGAAAGTAGCAGATGCAGGGTTGAATATGCCCCCAAAGTCAACTTGGGTTGAACCCAAACTTAGAAGTGGTCTGACGATTTATTCTCTTGAACATGATTAAACAGCAACTTGATCTAGTTTTGACAGAAATACCATCAGAGGTTACACTCATTGCTGTATCCAAAACCAAGCCAATTGAAGATATCCTCGTTGCATATCAGGCTGGACAAAGGCATTTTGGCGAAAACAAAGTACAAGAAATGGTTCAAAAGGCCGCAGCCTTGCCTAAAGATATCCAGTGGCACATGATTGGGCATCTGCAGCGCAATAAAGTCAAATACATGGCATCATTTGTGCATATGATCCATGGGGTGGATAGTCTCCAATTATTGATTGAAATCAATAAACAAGCCCAAAAAGTTAATCGGGTTCAAGACGTGTTGCTACAATTTCATATTGCACAAGAAGAAACCAAATTTGGCCTCAATTGGGAAGAAGCTGCACAGTTAATCGATTCCGATACTTTTAATGATTTGCAACATGTGCGCATTTGTGGGGTAATGGGTATGGCTAGTTTTACCAAAGACCAACAACTCATAAAAGACGAGTTTTTAAGTTTAAAACAAATATTTGATCAATTGAAAACAGCCTACTTTCAAAACCTAGCCTATTTTAAAGAAATATCCATGGGTATGAGTGGTGATTACCAACTTGCCATTGAGCAAGGAAGCACCATGGTGCGTGTAGGTAGTAAAATTTTTGGATCTCGTTAAACTTCAAAAATCAAAGAAGATAGCTTGTCTTTGGAAAAATAATCCTTTGCCAACCCTAAAATTTCAGCAGCCGTAATTTTGTCTATAGCCTGATGCATGTCAGCTATGGTATCAATTTGGCCAAAGGCCAGCATACTTTTTCCAAGACCTTGCATAAGTCCGGAATTGACATCCATTCCAAGCGCCAAATGCCCTTTGTACTGTCTTTTGGCTTGTAGTAGCTGCAAGGGTGTGAGTTCAGTTTGACGTAACTTCTCAAGTTCTTTTTCAATCAATCTTATGGTTTTGTCAATGTTCTTAGATTCACAGCCAAAATAAATTTGCCAATATCCTGTGTCGGCAAATGTGTGGTAATTGGCTTCTATAGAATAGGCATAACCATAGCGCTCCCTAATGGATAAATTGAGTCTGCTATTTAATGCGGGGCCTCCTAAAATATTAATGAGCAAGGACATGGCCACGCGTTCATCCTGGTGGTAACTTGGCGCTAGTCCACCCAAAACAGCATGGGCTTGGTAATTGGCTTCCTTTCTTTTTTGTTGAAAATGTGTCTGCTTATCAAAAGGATGAACAGTTGGCCTCTTTGCCGTTAAGGGCATTTCGCTTAAGGATTTTTCTAGGCTAGACTTCAAACGCGATAAAGGCATATTTCCTACAAATGATACTACGAGATTATCTGCAGTAAAATACTGCTGCACATAAGCTTGCAAATCGGCTTGAGTAAAGGACGAAACGCTTTCTTTGGTACCTAAAATATTCTGTCCCAAAGGGTGAGCCTCGAATAAGAGGGAGTCAAAATCATCAAAAATTTTATCGCTAGGCGAATCCAAATAAGAATTGATTTCATCAAGGATGACCTCTTTTTCTTTTTCTATCTCTTTAGGAGGAAAAACAGAATTTATCGAGATATCACTTAATAAATCAATTGCTCGCTGTGTATGTTCTTTTGAAAACGACGCATACAAACACATTTCTTCTTTTGCCGTATATGCATTGAGCTCACCCCCCACGGCATCAATTCGAGAAAGTATATGCAGCGCCTTTCTTTTTTTTGTACCCTTGAATAAACAATGTTCAAGAAAATGAGCTAGCCCTATTTGATTTGCAGACTCATGCCTCGAGCCCGCTGCAAAGAAAAATCCAAGATGCGCAACTTGGCTCGGTACCTTTAAATATACAAGCTTGGTGCCATTTGATAATACCTCACATTGGGGCTGATATGACTTCATCTACGGATTGAGCAAATTAGTTTGCCACTTGTTTTGTTCATAGCTATAGGCACGGCGTTCGTGCAGCCTTGAAGGCTGACCTTGCCAGAATTCGAAATAGTTGGGGCTCAAGGCATATCCGCCCCAATGTGGCGGTCTTGGGACCTCATTTGGGAATTTTGCATCAAGCGCTTCAAATTGCTCAATAAGTGCTTGTCTGCTTGCCAATTTGTTAGATTGTAAGGAGGCCCATGCGCCCAGCTGACTCTCGCGAGGGCGAGAAGCAAAATAGGCATCAGAAACCTCAGCACTTACTTGACTCACACTGCCTTCAATGCGTATCTGACGCATGAGTTTTGGCCAGAAAAAAAGCAAGGTGGCATTTGGATGCTGCTGCAGATCATTTCCTTTGTGCGAAGTGTAATTAGTATAGAAAATGAACTCTCGATCAATTAATTCTTTTAGATAAAGAACTCGTGCAGATACTTGTTGCTTTTCTGCATTATAGGTGCTCAATACACAAGCGTTTGCTTCTATTTCTTGTTGCTGAACAGCGGCATCAAACCACACCGAGAATGCTTCAAACGGATTATTTGACAATAGTTCAATAGCAGCTGGCTGATCAAAATCAGCATGATTTTCACGGTATGAACGCAGCCAATCACTCATTATCTAATGTATCGGTTTGATCAATAATTTCAGAATCGTCTGCATCGTCCGATACCTCAACATCGTCAAAATCGGAACCTGCCGCCGAAAACACTTGCCTTATTGGCGTATGGCTGGTTTCATTTTCTTTAGTACCATGCTGCGCTGGCGATTGTACGTCTTCATCTCGGTACGGGAAAATTTCGACAATTGGAGAGGCCGTTATTGAAGCCACTTTGAAATCAATCATCAGGGTAGCTAAACTTTCTTCGATTCTTTCATAGGCATCTTTGACGGTTGCTGCGCTCACCAAAAAATTTTGAGAAATTGTTTTTGCTTTCTCACCATCTTCGTCCATGCGGTCATAGGTGACTTTACATTTGAACCATTGTTCCGAATCATCATATTGAAAGATATCGTGTAGATCTGTTCTAGCTATGCCTGTAACTTGAAATTCTCCACGAATACTCGACCCCAATTCTTCGTAGATGCGCGCTTCAGCATCAGTGAAGGTCATTGCAGCTAATAAATAAGGTTCTGAAACCCTTTTAAAAGTTCCATTTTCGAGTTGTTTTGTGTATTTAACTTTTACAGTAAACCAGTTGTTCATTTAAAATAAGTTTAATTCAATTTCATTTTTTATCAAGTCTGTCAATTCTTCGCGTTTGCGGATAAGATAAGGTTTACCTTCGTTGAGCAACACTTCTGCAGGCCTTAATCTAGCGTTGTAATTGTTTGACATCGAATAGGCGTATGCTCCTGCATTGGAGATGGCTAGAATATCGTTTTCGCGGACCTCATTTAAAAGGCGGTCATGTCCTAAGGTATCGCTCTCGCAAATATAGCCAACAATACTGTATAATTTTTTTGGTCCTGTTGGATTGGAAATATTTTCGATGTGGTGGTAAGCACCATAAAACATGGGGCGTATCAAGTGGTTTTGCCCACTATCTACACCCACAAAAACCGTTGAAGTAGTTTGCTTAATGAGGTTGGTTTTTACTAAAAGTTTACCGCTTTCACTAACAATGTACTTACCGGGCTCAAACCAAAGCTCAAGTTCTTTGCCGTATTGAGTACAAAAATCAACGAAAGCTGCACTTATTTTTTTACCTAAATCTTCAATATCAGAGACAATATCACCCTCTTTGTAAGCCACCTTAAAACCACTTCCAAAATCCATGAACTTCAGGTCTGGAAAATGCGTTGCCGCGTCGAAAAGCAATTCAGCACCTTGCAAAAATACATCCGGATCAATGATGTCACTGCCCGTATGCATGTGGAGGCCATTGACAACAATTCCATAATGTTTGATAATTCTCTCGATATGCTTGACTTGATGAATAGAAATACCAAACTTCGAATCAATATGCCCAACAGAAATATGATGATTTCCGCCGGCTAAAATATGTGGATTAATTCGGATACAACACGGTATATTAGAACCATATTTTGCGCCAAATTTCTCGAGCATAGGTAAATTATCAATATTGACATGAACCCCAAATTCAACTGCCATAATGAGCTCTTCAAAAGAAATGCTATTAGGGGTGAACATGATTTGATTGGGCTGAAAACCAGCCCGTAATCCAAGCTGAACCTCTTCAATAGAAACGGCATCTAATCCAGCCCCAAGGCCCTTGAGCAATTGTAAAATATTGATATTATTGAGCGCTTTTAATGCATAGTGCAACTTAAGATGAGGCACTTCAAATGCTGAATTCAAGCGATTGAATTGTGTGGCTATTTTTTGTGCATCGTAGACAAAAAGTGGGGTGCCAAAGGTTTGTGCTGCTTGAAGGTAAGTTTGATGGGTAATCATGGGCACAAAGATACGTGCCTTTACCCAACTATCCTACTTCGAAAAGCCAAAAGGCAACAAGTTTTGAACTGAATCCAAAACGTAAATCTCATCACTTTGCTGCACCAAAAGCACTTCAATTTGATTTTGTTGGCGAGACTCACTTTCTAACATTACTTGTCTACATGATCCACAGGGAGATAGTAATGCTCCTTTTGGCATTAAATCACCAGTAGCCACGATACAAATTTTTCTTATAGTTTCATTGGCGTGGTTCGCTCCTGCATAGAATAAGGCCACTCTCTCGGCACACAAGCCAGACGGATAGGCAATATTCTCTTGGTTGTTTCCTAGAATAATCAAGCCACTTTCCATTAGTACACTCGCTCCTACCCGAAATTTTGAATAGGGTGCATAAGCACGATCCATTGCCTCAATTGCCTTGGCAACCAAAAGTTGGTCTTGCTCGGAAAGTGCCTCAAGTGAAGGGTATTTTCGGTAATTGAAATGGAATTCTTGTTGCATTAAATCGGTGTACGTAATTACAAGAAATTGGTTTCGCGATTTATTTACAATAATTAACAATATAGCCGCTAATTTTTGGGTAAATTTGTTTTTTTACAAACAATGGAAACAGACAAATCAAAAGCATCCTACGGCGTTGGCATGAGCATCGCTGAAAGTCTTACTCAACAAGACCTATCCAACCTAGATTTAGAACATGTAATGGCAGGCATGCGAGCGGTATTCAACAACGAAACACCCCTCATGACGCCAGAGGAAGCCAATTTGAATATTCAACGTTTTTTAGATGCCCAAAAGCAACTCAAATACGAAGTTGTTAAAAAAGAAGGGGAAGACTACTTAGCTGAAAACAACAAAAAATCAGAAGTACAAACCACCGAAAGTGGTTTACAGTACGAGATTTTAGTTCAGGGAGAGGGAGACAAACCAGGCCCTTCAAGCCAAGTTACGGTGCATTACCACGGCACACTCATTGATGGTACTGTTTTTGACAGTTCCATCCAACGCGGGGCACCAGCAACTTTTGGTGTAAATCAAGTGATTCGCGGTTGGACAGAAGCCCTTCAGTTGATGAGTGTGGGTTCAAAATATAGACTCACCATTCCTCAGCATTTGGCATATGGTGCCAATCCGCACCCAGGTGGTGCCATCCAACCCTATGCCACACTTATTTTTGATGTCGAATTATTAGCAATTGCATAATCCCTTTACCGATGAAATTATTTTCTGTCCTAGCCTTGATCCTCACCTTATTTGCATGTAGCGAAGAAGTGGTCACCTTTAAAACTGATAAAGAACGCTATTCTTATCTTTTGGGTGTGGAAATCGCCAAACCTTTTATCAGTCAAGCGCCCTTTACTAAAATGGACAAAGCCCAAATGATCGAAGGCTTTGAAAACCCCGTCAAAGAAGAAGAACTGAAAAAATATTACCGAGATCTAGAATTACTGCTTGGCCAAGATGGGCAAAGCTTTAATGAGAAATACAAAGAGCAAGGGTCATTTGCCGTTGGTAAAATCAATCGCGAACGCTTCGATCATTACTTCGAAGAACTTGATGCTTCTTCACTAATTGCCAGTGAATTTGTAAAGAAAGGCTTTGCTGACGGGCTCAATAAAAAGGATGCCGAAGCATTGAAAGGTCAAGATCGCAAAAAAATCATGGCCGGCTTTGAAGCCCTCATGAATGCCAAATACCAAAAAATAACCGCCGGATACAAAGCAGAAGGAGATGCATTTATGGCGGCCAATTCAAAAAAAGAAGGAGTAATTACCACCCCTTCAGGCCTTCAATACATTGTTTTACAGGCCGGCAAAGGCCCTAAACCTGGATTAGAATCTCGAGTCAAGATGAGTTATATTGGCATGAATACAGATGGTTCGATTTTTGATCAGTCTCCGGAAGGGCAAGGGGTTAGCTTTGGACTCAACGAGGTAATTGCTGGTTGGACTGAAGGCGTTCAGCTTATGAGTGTTGGTACAAAACTGCGCTTATTTGTCCCACAAGAATTGGGCTACGCTGGAAACCCACCACAAGGTTCAAATATCAAACCATTTGCCCCACTCATTTTTGAGATGGAGTTATTAGAAATTGAAAAATAAGCCAACCATGCGTCAACTTTCCTTTTTTCTTCTTTTTGTTTCTGCAATTTTTCTTTTCAATTCGTGCGATGAAAATATCAAGCTTGATGGCGATTATGTAGAGACTGCAGTTGTTTATGGGCTATTGGATCAAGCAGATTCTATACATTACATAAAAATTACAAGGGCCTTTATTGGTCCGGGCTCTGCCCTAGATATAGCACAAATTGCAGATTCGAGTTACTTTGACCAAGTTGAAGCAACAGTCAGTGAGCTTGTCAATGGTCAGGTGGTGCGTACTTGGGCACTTCAAGACACCACCATTCAGGATAAAGATACCAATGGCCTTTTTTACGGCCCCGAACAAAAAGTATATTACTTCAAAACGCTGCCTACTGGCCCCCTTGAAGCCATTCAAACCTCATCGAACCCTCAAATGAGTTCTCTCAAACCAACGGCAACCTATATTTTAAACGCCACAATCAATAATTCATTCCAAATCAGTGGTGAAACTGAACTAGTGCATGGCATGACATCCACTGCTGCATCCCAAAATTTTACCTTCAAATTTGCCAATGACCCCGGTGTTTATCTTTCAACCGGGGTTTCTATATCCAACACAGGCAATGCACACATCACAAGTGCACATCTCGATGTATTGTTCAATGAGCATCAAGGTGCAATTGCCAACGAAAAATCATTTAGATGGAAGTTGGGCGAAGCGGCCGTGGAACCTTATTCTAGTCGCACATATTCTGCTATTGGAAGAACATTTTATGACCTCGTGAAAAGCAATGTTAGTGCAGATCCCAGCATTGACAAACGTACATTCAAAGCCATTCGAGTAATTATTACGGGCGGTGCCGAAGAATTGTATAACTACATGAGTGTCAACTCGCCTAGCTCAAGCTTAGCCCAAAGCAAACCCACGTATACAAACCTGAGTGTTACAAATGGGAAGCGCGTTGTGGGAATATTTTCTTCAAGGCAAACGGTCACCTATTATAAACCTTTTTATACTTCGCCACAACAAGCCTATATCAGAGCTATTGATAAAAAATCTACCCGCGAGCTCTGTACGGGCCCCATCACTGGATTTTTATTATTTTGTTCGAACCACCCCGGTGATAACGTAGTCGGACAAGAAGAATCATTTGCATGTAATTAAATGACCGAACGCCAGACACTCTTTGCCGATGTCTTGCTGCCTGTCCCCATGCGGCAGGTATTTACCTACCGGGTGCCATATGAACTCAATTCAAATATAGGTGTGGGTCTGCGTGTTCTTGTTCCCTTCGGCAAGAGCAAACTTCTTACTGGAATTGTAACTCATGTACATAGCAATGTGCCTGAGCACTACCAAGCCAAGTACATCGATACCATCCTAGATGAGGCACCTATAATTACCGACAAGCAATTGGCTTTTTGGGATTGGATAAGCACGTACTACATGGCCCCAATTGGCGATGTGATGAACGCAGCGCTTCCGGCAAATTTCAAACTGGCAAGCGAAGCAAAATTTTGCTTACACCCGGATGCCCCGACCCACTTACCAGAACTGAGTGCACGCGCCGAAGAAATCTTAGAACTTTTGGCCATCCAAGATTCTATGAGCGGAAAAGAAATCTCCGAACGCATCGGTATCAAGACGATCCAACCCTACCTTAAGAAATTAATAGACCAAAGGCTCATTGCAAGTGCCGAAGAAATTCAAGAAAGGTATGTGCCCAAAACACAACTCTTTGTATGGATGAATTCAATCTATCAGAATGAAGAGGTATTGGGTCAATTTCTCAATGAACTTGAACAAAAACCGCGCACTGAAAAACAAGTTTCCTTCCTCTTACAATTCATTCACCTGGCCACGAGTCAAGGTGGCTTGCACCAACCAGTAGCCAAGGCAGAATTGCTAAATAATGGGCAAAGTGCAAGTGCTTTGGCAACATTAGAAAAACTTGGCTTATTTTACTTAGAGCGACTCCAAATTGACAGGCACAAAAGCGTTGGTGAGGGCAAAGGTGCCTTTAAAGCACTGAGTACAAAACAGCAAGAAGCACTAAGTTCAATTGAACTGGGTCATGCAAATAAGTCAGTTTGTTTGCTACATGGCGTTACTGGTTCTGGTAAAACAGAAATCTATGTGCAGCTCATTCAAACTTATCTTGATTTAGGCAAACAAATTCTTTTCTTAATTCCAGAAATCGCCCTCACGACCCAACTCATCAATCGGCTTAAATTCTATTTTGGCGATTTGGTGGGCGTATACCACAGTAGGTTCAATCAAAACGAGCGCATAGAAATATGGAACCACGTACTCAATAACGATCCTAAGCAATTCAGAGTCATCGTAGGAGCGCGTAGTGCGGTATTTTTACCTTTTATTGATTTGGGGCTGATCATTGTTGATGAAGAACATGAAAGTTCTTTCAAGCAATATGATCCATCTCCACGATATAATGCCCGAGATGCAGCCGTTTTTTTGGCCAAATTGCACCACTCAAAAGTATTACTTGGCTCAGCCACTCCCTCTATTGAGTCTTATTTAAACGCCAAACAAGGTAAATACCATCTTGTTGAGCTCAACGAACGATACAAAGGCTTGCAACTGCCCGAGATGTATTGTGCAGATTTGAAACGAGAAAAAAGGCTCAAAAATATGCAATCGCATTTTTCGAGCTTATTGCTCGACCAAATGAAGCAGGCGCTAGATAAAAAAGAACAAATTATTTTGTTTCAAAATAGAAGAGGTTATACGCCTGTATGGTCGTGTGAGGTCTGTGCATGGACCCCCCGTTGCGCACATTGCGACGTGAGTCTGACCTACCACAAGCAAAGCAATCGTTTGAAATGTCATTACTGCAGCTATACGACTCCACCGGTGGGCTCTTGCACCAATTGTGGCAGCAATAGACTTAAAATGATTGGTTTTGGAACAGAAAAAATAGAAGATGAATTGCAACTGATTTTCCCAAAGGCTGTATTCAAACGCATGGATCTCGACAGCACACGATCAAAAAATGCTTACGAAGAAATCATCAATGATTTCACTAACCGCCGTGTGGATGTGCTTATCGGCACGCAAATGGTGACCAAAGGTCTAGATTTTGACCACGTTTCTCTTGTTGGTATTTTGGATGCGGACATGTTACTCAATCGGCCAGATTTTAGGGCTTACGAGCGTGCATTTCAATTGATGTCTCAGGTGGCGGGCCGTGCTGGTCGAAAAGAAAAGCAAGGCAAAGTAGTTATTCAAAGTGCACAAGCAGAACATTGGGTTTTAGAACGTGTGATGGCGCATGACTATATCGGATTTTACGAAGTAGAAATTGAAGAACGCGAACGCTTTTTTTACCCACCCTACTATAAAATTATTCAGCTCACACTCAAACACCCCAAGGAGGAAATCGTCAATGCGGGAGCTCATTTTTTAGCGGATCATCTACGAACCGTATTTAAGGAGCGCGTCTTAGGGCCAGAATTTCCGATCATCAAACGCATACAGAATAAATTCCTCAAGGAAATCAAATTAAAGATAGAACGCGATGCACCAGATAAAAAAGTAAAGGCGCGCATTCTGCACGACATTGATACCTTTTACCAAAACGTTGATTTCAAGGGAATTCAAATCAGCATCGATGTTGATCCACTCTAAAGATTTTCTTAAAGCCAAAAAAAAGGAACCTAGCGGTTCCTTTTCTTATTATCCTAAGTAGCTTTTCAGTACTTTATTTTTGTTGGTGTGCTTGAGGCGGCGTATGGCCTTTTCTTTGATCTGACGAACGCGCTCTCGGGTGAGTTCAAATTTATCTCCGATTTCTTCCAGTGACAAGGGCGCCTTGCCATCAAGTCCGTAAAACATACTGATCACCTCACTTTCTCTCGGTGTAAGACTAGTGAGAGATCTACGGATGTCTGAACGCAAAGATTCGAGTGTAAGACTCGCTTCCGGACCAGGTAATGAATCTCCTTGCATCACATCATACATCGTTGAGGTTGAATCATCACCTTCAATCAGCGGTGCATCCATAGAAATATGACGTCCGTTTTGTGAAAGGGTTTGTTTTACTTCTTCTGGAGTTACATTCAAGAATTCTGCCAATTCATCAGCTGATGGTGGACGCTCAAATTTTTGCTCGAGTTCAGAATAGGCACGGTTGATTTTATTGATGTTTCCAATCTTGTTGAGTGGCAAACGCACTATTCTCGCCTGCTCGGCAAGCGCTTGTAAGATGGATTGACGAATCCACCATACGGCATAAGATATAAACTTAAAACCTCTCGTTTCGTCAAAACGCTCTGCAGCCTTGATCAAACCTAAATTTCCTTCGTTGATCAAATCTGGCAAGGCTAAACCTTGGTTTTGGTATTGTTTGGCCACAGATACCACGAAACGTAAGTTTGCCTTAGTCAGACGCTCTAATGCGATGCGGTCTCCGGCTTTGATTTTACGTGCAAGCTCTACCTCTTCGTCAGCGGTAATGAGATCTACACGACCAATTTCTTGTAAATACTTGTCTAAAGATGCGGTCTCTCTGTTGGTGACCTGTTTTGCGATTTTTAACTGCCTCATATTATTTTATTGCTTTCCCTTCTACTCAAAAAAAACAGAAAGGTTCGACTGAAACGCATTTTTTTTTCACCTGTTACAATTATTTGAATATTCACGGTGTTTTACTGCATATTTTACGTATTTGTGCGAGCATTTTCTGTATCCTAACCGCAAAAAAATAATGGCCTCAGTGCTACTCCAATACAGAATTTCTCAAAAACCCGTTGTTTGCTTATGTCAATACAACCAAACTTTCGCCACTGTAAAGAATGTGGCGCGCCGCTCAAAGGTAGAATAGACCAAAAATTCTGTGCCGATTTTTGTCGCAATCAATTTCATAACAGAATCAATTGGCAACATAGGTTGGCCACCAAAAGTATCAATCGCATTCTTCAAAATAACCATAGCGTTTTGCGAACCTTTCTTTGCCAACATAGAAAAAGAAAAATAAGCAGCTCAGAAATGCTATTGATGGGTTTTGATTTTCAATACTACACCCACGTAAAAAAAAACAGAAAAGGTCAAGTATATCAATTCTGTTATGATTTTGGTTACCTTCGAATTGATGAAGTATATGTGTATATTGTTCATCAAGACAATGCATCAATTCAATGAAAATAGAACGCCTTAGCTACTTTGGAGCCAATAAAAGAGAAAGTCTTTATGAACTCAGCTCGCGTCCCATGCATCAAGAATTGGTCTTATTCATTCATGGTTTTATGGGCTTCATGGATTGGGGTGCCTGGCATTTGGTACGTGACTACTTTACTGGTGCTGGTTATGATTTCTGCCGCTTCAACCTCTCGCACAATGGTGGCACTATTGCCAATCCAATGGATTTCCCGGATGAAGAAGCCTTTGGGCAGAACACTTACTCGAAAGAGCTCTTTGATATTTCAGGCATATTAAATCAAATAGCATCCGAGCATCGGCCCTACAATAAAATCCATTTGATAGGTCATTCAAGGGGTGGAGGAATGGCCATACTAGCCGCCCAACAATGGCAACAAATTAGCTCACTTGGGCAGGTTTGTACTTGGGCTGCGATTTGCGATATTGAAAGGCGTTTTCCAATAGCTCAAGATCTCAAGAAATGGGAAGAAACAGGTGTTCGATTTGTCAAAAATGGCCGAACCTTACAAGATTTGCCACAGGCTTTTGAGTTGTATGCAGATTTTAAAAGTAATCGGCATAGACTTGATATCAAAGCAGCAGCAATAGACATCGCTGATAGGCTTCATATTTTTCATGGCGACCAAGACCAATCGGTACGCATAGAAGAAGCTTTTGAATTAGCACATGTAGCTCAAAAAGAAGTAGTTGTAATTGAAGGTGCAGATCACGTATTTGGTACAAGCCATCCATGGCAAGCTAAAATTTTACCGCCGCACTTAGCTCAATTGTGTCAAAAAACTTTGAAAGTATTTGAATAAAAAAGCCAGTATCACTACTGGCTTATTCTTTGGGAGGAAGACGGGTCTCGAACCCGCGACCTTCGGAACCACAATCCGACGCTCTAACCAACTGAGCTACAACCTCCATTTTGGTGGGTGCAAATATACAAAATCTTCTTAATATCCTAAAATTGAAGCTTTGAATTTTTATGCAAGTCTTTGTGTAATTTTGAAGACCAATGATAACTCCCCATATGGATCTTCAACAACTTTTTGACAAAAATCTTATCTCCAATGCTTTAACGTATCAAGCATACCTCGAGCTCACTGAACAATTGGTTGCAGAAAGTAAGACCAGCGGTCCAAATCAAAGTGCTCCCTATGTGCATTACACAAAATTGAATCTTCAGCGCATGAAGCGGCTCAATAAAACGGTGCGCATCCCGGATCAATTGGTAAAAAGTATGATCAAAAAAGCCACCCCTTGGACCTGGATAACCTTAACTGAGCCATGGTGTGGAGATGCGGCACAGTGCGTACCGGTAATTGAAAAATTAGCTGCAGCCTGCCCACAAATCAAATCCGTCTATCTCTTGCGTGATGAACATCCAAATATCATGGATGCTTATCTCACCAATGGAGGCAGATCCATACCAAAACTTATTTGTGTGGATGAAAACTTTGATGAGGTTTTTACATGGGGCCCAAGGCCAAAGCACATTCAACAAGTAATGAACGGGCTAAAGCAATCAGGGATTACCGAAATAGCAACTTTAGTTGAGGCGATTCAAAAGGCATACAACGCTGACCAACAGGCCAGTATGTATGCTGAATTTGAAGTTCTTTTAAATGAGATAAATTAATCTATCCAACCTAAAGAGTGCCTCTATTTTCTTGTTCGCGCTCTATTGCTTCAAACAAAGCCTTGAAGTTTCCTTTTCCAAAAGATTGCGCACCTTTTCTTTGGATGATCTCAAAGAACATAGTAGGACGGTCTACAACTGGTTTGGTAAAGAGTTGTAATAGATAGCCTTCTTCGTCTCGGTCTATGAGAATACCATGCGCTTTAAGCAACTCGATGTCTTCATCAATGGCTCCAACGCGCTCAAGAAGGTCATCGTAGTAAGTATCGGGGACATATAGGAATTCTACGCCCCTATCGCGCATTGCCGAGACTGTCGCCACGATGTCATTGGTTGCTACGGCGATGTGTTGCACACCTGGGCCGTTGTAAAAATCTATATACTCTTCAATCTGAGACTTTTTCTTACCTTCAGCAGGCTCGTTGATTGGGAATTTGATGCGACCGTTGCCATTAGACATTACTTTTGACATCAGCGCAGTATAATCCGTCGAAATATCTTTGTCATCGAAAGAAACAATTTGTGCAAATCCCATCACTTTGCCATAGAATTCAACCCAATCGTTCATTTCATTCCAACCAACATTGCCCACCATGTGATCAATGAACTTTAGTCCAACTGGCGCAGGGTTGTAATGAGATTCCCATTTTTTATAACCTGGTAAAAAAGTACCATTGTAGTTTTTGCGCTCTACAAAAATATGTACCGTTTCACCGTAAGTGTATATACCCGAACGCACCACCCAACCCTCAGCATCTTCTTCTCGGGTTGGCTCTAGGTAGGGTTTGGCTCCACGTTTAGTTGTCTCTTCAAAGGCTTTGGTGGCATCTTCTACCCATAAGGCAACCACCTTTACCCCATCGCCATGTTTGTCGATATGAGCATTGAGCGGGCCCCCTTCCTGAAGAGGTGTAGTCAATACCAAACGTATTTTATCTTGTTTAAGAACATATGAAACCCTGTCCTTGACTCCTGTTTCAAGACCTGCATAGGCTTCGGATTGAAAACCAAATGCCGTTTTGTAGTAATGTGCACTTTGCTTGGCATTGCCTACATAAAGCTCTACATAGTCAGTCCCGAGGAGTGGAAGGAAATCCTCGGCATCATGAAATATTTTTTCAAGACTGTAGTCGTAATTTTGAATGTCTTTGAGGTTTTTGATCTCTGCCATGTTGTTGATTTTTGTCAAAATTAGGGATTAATGCCAAATTTAGTGTTGCCAAGAGAACATATAGTCTGGCAATTCCATTTCTAATGCACGCTTAGTTAGCGAAAGAGGCTTAAAGGTATCTACCATCACGGCCAACTCCTCTGTTTGGGTTTTACCAATGCTCCGTTCATAGGCCCCAGGGTGTGGCCCATGAGGAATGCCGGCAGGGTGCAAAGTAATTTGGCCTTTTTCGATGTTGTTGCGGCTCATGAAATCACCGTCAACGTAATACAGCACCTCATCAGAATCTATGTTTGAATGATTGTATGGGGCTGGAATCGATTGAGGATGGTAATCATAAAGGCGAGGCACAAAAGAGCAAACTACAAAGGCGGAAGTCTCAAAAGTTTGATGCACTGGAGGTGGTTGGTGAATTCTTCCAGTGATGGGTTCAAAATCATGAATGGAGAAAGCATATGGATAATTGTAGCCATCCCAGCCTACCACATTGAAAGGGTGATGAGCGTATGTGTAATCATAAACCACATCTTGCTTTTTGATACGAATCAAGAATTCACCCTCTTGGTCGTGTGTTTCGAGTTCTGAAGGCACACGAATATCTCGTTCACAAAATGGAGAATGCTCTAGCAATTGTCCAAACCAATTGCGGTAGCGTTTTGGAGTATAGACCGGATGAAAAGATTGTATGACAAAAAGTCGGTTGTTAGTATCATCAAATTGCAATTGATAGATCATCCCGCGAGGAATAACTAAATAGTCTCCGTACGAAAATTCGATATTTCCCATTTGTGTGCGCAGCTTACCCGATCCTTTGTGAATGAAAATAATTTCGTCTGCATCTGCATTTTTATAGAAATATTCAGTCATACTTTTGGTGGGGGCAGCGAGCTCTAAATAAACATCTGAATTCACTAAAACAGGCACCCGACTATCTAAATAATCTTCAGTGGGCTGAAGATCAAAGCCACGAAAACTGCGCATGAGCATGTTTTTTTGAATGCCGATCTCTGGAGCAATATTTTTTTGTGCACCTACAGATTTAACCATTGTGGGTGCTTGTATGTGATACAACAGTGAGGACATTCCATCAAAGCCAATGGTGCCAAAAAGTTGTTCATGGTATAGTGTTCCATTGGGTTGGCGAAATACCGTGTGGCGCTTATTTGGGATTTGTCCGAGTTTATGATAAAAAGGCATGATTCTACGTTTTAGGATTCAAAACTAATTCAATCACTGAATTGAACAAATGATTTTGGTCAGTTTTCGTATTTTTGTCTCTACATCAAATCAACACTATGTCAAAAATATTGGTTTTGGGTTCTTGCGGTCAGATTGGAACCGAATTGGTCTTGGCGCTCAGACACAAACATGGAAACCAACAAGTAATAGCCGCCGACCTCAGAGACGACAGCCCACAAATCATAAACAACGGACCATACGTCAAGCTAGATGTCTTGCAAAGAGAGGAGGTAAGAACCTACATCATTGGGCAAAAAATTGATGAAGTATATTTATTGGCTGCCTTATTATCTGCTACCGCAGAAAAAAATCCTGACTTTGCGTGGAAGTTGAATATGGAAGGCCTCTTTACCATCTTAGATTTAGCCAAAGAAGGTCATATCAAAAAGGTTTTCTGGCCAAGTTCCATCGCTGTTTTTGGACCAACGACCCCTGCTAACAGCACACCACAGCATACCATCATGGAGCCGAGTACCGTATACGGTATATCAAAACAAGCAGGTGAGCGTTGGTGTGAATATTACCACCACAAATTTGGTGTGGATGTACGCAGCATTCGCTACCCTGGACTAATTTCTTATAAGAGTCTGCCAGGTGGTGGCACCACAGACTATGCTGTTGATATTTTTTATAAAGCCAAATCTGAAGGAAAATTCTCTTGCTTTCTAACTGAAAATACTGCCCTACCCATGATGTTCATGGATGATGCCATCAGAGGAACAATAGAACTTATGGAAGCCCCTGCTGAAAATATCAAAATCAGATCCGCATATAACCTCGCTGGGTGTAGCTTTACTCCAGCAGAACTCGCGGCAGAAATCAAACTATTTGTGCCCAACTTTCACATAGACTACCAACCAGACTTCCGTCAGGCAATTGCAGACAGCTGGCCCAATTCCATTGATGACAGCCAAGCTCAAAAAGACTGGGGCTGGAAAGCACAATTTGATACCAAAGCACTGGTTAGAGTGATGCTAGAAAACGTTAATTCTTGATCAAAAGAATTAAAATATGGTCGTGCTTTTAAAAGCTTTTGTATCCTTGGTATAAGCAAGAATTTTAGGTGCGACTAAAATTATTTTATGTTTTGTTTAAACTTTTTTTTGTTTTATTAAACAAATTATGTTTAACTTTAAACTATAATTGTTAAACAAAACTATTTGCCATGTCAACAATCGAATTCAATGAAGCGCTTATCGGCCTAGAAAGTAATTTACAATCCTTTGCATTGTCATTTACAAGAAATCGTGAGGATGCGCGTGATTTAACGCAAGAAACCATGCTTAAAGCCATCACTTACCGGACTTATTATACGCCTCAAACAAATTTTAAGGCTTGGGTTTTCACAATTATGCGTAACTTGTTCATTAATCAGTACAGAAGAAAGGTAAAATCGGGTGCCATTTTTGATCAAAGCAAGGAAGCATTTTTGGTCTCAAACATCCATAGCCATGAAGATAGCGCAATAGAGAAAATTGGTATTCAGGACATCAATAGACAAATCAACTTATTAGGAGAAGAGTACCAGACACCCTTTGAAATGCATTTTCAGGGATTCAAATACAAAGAGATCGCAGACAAACTAGGTATTCCAATCGGAACCGTGAAAAGTCGGATATTCATCGCTCGCAAAAAGCTTATGGATGCCCTACCTGAATTCGCGTTTTCGGCAAATTAATTTATGACAAAAAAAATACACATTATTGGCTCGGGTATTTCGAGCCTCTCGGCTGCATCATTTCTTGCCAAAGCAGGACATACTGTAACTATTTTCGAAAAAAATGACCAAATCGGTGGCCGAGCCCGACAATTTAATGCTGAGGGCTTTACCTTTGACATGGGGCCATCATGGTATTGGATGCCGGATGTGTTTGAGAAATTTTATCAGCAATTTGGCTACACCACCTCCGATTTTTATGAACTAAAAAGACTAGACCCATCCTACAGGGTATATTGGCCAGACCAAACGCACTCTGATGTGCCCGCAGACATGCCAACGCTTGAGGCTTGGTTTGAATCTTTAGAACCCGGCAGTGCACTGAAATTACGCGCTTTTTTAAAAGATGCCGCATACAAGTACAAAGTTGGTATGGAAGACTTGGTTTACAAACCAAGTCTAAAACTCAGTGAATTTATTGATTCAAGAGTACTTGGTGGCTTGTTCAAAATGCATCTTTTCTCTTCGTTTTCTTCGTTCATAAGAAAGTACTTTAAACATCCAAAAATTTTATCCTTATTAGAATTTCCTGTGTTGTTTTTGGGCGCTATGCCCAACGAGACCCCAGCGCTATATTCACTGATGAATTATGCTGACATTCAACTTGGTACTTGGTACCCCATGAACGGCATGCACGAATTTATCAAAGCATTTGCACGCATTGCCCAAGAACAAGGAGTACATATCCAAAGAGCCGCCAATGTAGAACGAATAGTAGTTGAAAATGAACGCGCCACAGGAATCATTGTCAATGGTAAATTTGAAGCTGCCGACTTAGTGATTTCAGGTGCCGATTATGCACATACCGATTTAAAACTGCTTGCTGACAACTCCAACTACTCAGCGGCCTATTGGGACAAGCGAACAATGGCACCTTCAAGTCTATTATTTTACGTTGGGATCAACAAACGCGTTACAAATCTTGAACACCACAACCTATTTTTCGACGAATCTTTACATGACCACGGGGAAACCATTTATAAAAATCCCAGTTGGCCTCAAAAACCACTGTTTTATTTAAGTGTTCCCTCTCTAACAGACCCTACTGTTGCCCCCGAGGGCTCTGAGAATCTTTTTTTCCTCATTCCGCTTGCACCAGACCTGCAAGACGATGAAAAAACTCGTGAGCAATATTTTGATCTGCTTTTGGAACGTCTGAAAAATCTTACCGGAAACGATATCAAAGATCATATTACATACAAACGCAGTTTCTGTGTCAATGACTTTAAAAAAGACTACAATGCCTTCAAAGGAAATGCCTACGGATTGGCAAATACCTTAAAGCAAACCGCAATTCTCAAGCCGCGAATGAAACACAAAAAAGTAAAGAATCTTTACTTTACTGGGCAACTCACCGTTCCAGGACCCGGTGTACCTCCCTCTATTATTTCTGGAGAGGTCGTTGCAAAGCATATCCTAAACAAGCACCACTAAACCCTAACTATGAAAGCTATTTTTGACCATATCAGCCAAGAAATGAGCGAGCTCACCACCAAGCGTTACTCGACTTCATTTTCACTTGGCATCAGCTTTTTGCAAAAGGAATTGCAACAACCCATTTATGCAATTTATGGCTTTGTGCGTTTCGCTGATGAAATTGTTGATTCCTTTCATGGTTTCGATAAAGTAAAACTGTTGGCGGATTTCAAGGTGCAAACCTACGAGGCCATTGCTTCTGAAATTTCATTGAATCCTATTTTAAATAGTTTTCAATGGGCTGTAAATAAATACCAAATTCCACACGAATTAATCGAAACCTTTCTAAATTCTATGGAAATGGATTTGCAAAAGCAAACCTTTGATCAAGGAAAGTACGAAACTTATATATTAGGATCTGCAGAGGTAGTTGGACTGATGTGTTTGAAAGTATTTGTCAATGGCGATGCTAACGAATATGAAAAGCTCAAGCCATATGCCATGAAACTAGGGGCCGCCTTCCAGAAAATAAATTTTCTCCGAGACCTCAAAGCAGACTATCAAGAATTAGGTCGGACCTATTTTCCTGGAATCAATCTTAAGGAATTCAATACCGAACTTAAAAAAGAAATAGAAGCAGATATTGCCATTGATTTTCAAAAAGGATATGAAGGTATATTAATGCTTCCAAAATCGGCACGTTTTGGAGTGTATATGGCTTATAAATATTACTTTAAGCTCTTTAAGAAGATCAAACAAACACCGGCTGAATTGGTGCTCACTGAGCGTATTCGTATTCCCAATTACCGAAAGATGCGCATTCTTTTTACCTCTTATGTAAGGCATAACCTTAATCTTTTATAATGAAAGAAGAATACGTCATATTAGTCAACGAAGACGACCGAGAAATAGGTCAACTTGAAAAGCTAGAGGCTCACCGTTTGGGCCTTTTGCATCGCGCCTTTTCCATTGTATTATTCAATGAAAAAGGAGAATTGCTGCTACAACAACGCGCAGCTCATAAATACCACTCTCCACTGCTTTGGACCAATGCATGCTGCAGTCACCCAAGACCGGATGAAACCGTATTGGATGCGGCCCATCGCAGACTCAAAGAAGAAATGGGCATGGAAGCAAAAATGCATCAGGGATTCCATTTTATTTATAAAGCCAAGCTAGATCAAGGCTTGACCGAACACGAATTGGATCATGTCGTTTTTGCTTATGCAAATCAAAAACCCACAATTAATACCTCTGAGGTTGAGGCCTATAAATGGATAGACCTTGCAGAATTAATTCAAGATATTGAAAAATACCCACACGCCTACACAGCATGGTTCAAGATATTAATGAGCCAACACCTAGAGGCCTTATCAAAAGCAGCTTATGAAAGTGTGTAGAAGAGCCACCTTTAATGCAGCGCATCGACTCTACCGACCGGATTGGTCTGATGAGAAAAACAATGCTATTTTTGGCAAATGCAACAACCCCAATTACCATGGCCATAACTATACCTTAGAAGTCTGGATTGAAGGGGAGGTTGACCCAGAGACTGGCTACTTAATCGATCTTAAAATTGTTAAAGATTTGATTGGCACAGAAGTGCAAGATCGCTTTGACCACCGAAATTTAAATCTTGATTGCCCAGAATTTGCTCATTTGAACCCTACAGCTGAAAATATTGCTGTGGTGATTTGGAATTTGCTCAGAAGCAAACTCGACACTAAATACGGCCTCTCGATTAAGTTGTGGGAAACTCAAAATAATATCATAGCATACGACGGAAAATGATTACTGCTCTGTTTTGGCACCGCCGAGACCTCCGCATCGAAGATAACGCTGGATTATACAAAGCGCTTAAAAACAATACAGCAATTGTTCCAGTTTTCATCTTTGACATAACTATTCTAAAGCATTTACCCAAAAATGACCAACGGGTATTATTTATTCACCAAGAGATAGAAGCTTTAAAGAAGGCATATCAAAATTTAGGATCTGATCTCATTGTGGTATATGGAGATCCGAAAGTGGAAATCATGCAACTTGCCAAGCATTTTAACGCTAAACGCGTTTATGCAAATAGAGATTATGAACCCAATGCCTTGGACCGAGATCATTATCTAAATGAGCATTTGCAAAGAGAAAACATAGAATTTATTGGAGCGAAAGACCAAGTCATTTTTGAAAAAAACGAAGTTTTAAAAGATGACAATAAACCTTATACTATCTACACGCCTTATGCACGAAAATGGAAAGCAACGCTCACCAATTATCACTTCAAGGCATATCCAACACTTCAATATGCACTTAACTTAGCAAAATTAAAGCCGCAACCTTTGCTTTTGATCGAGGACATGGGTTTTGAAAATCATCATACCCAGGAATTTCCATCGCGCCTCACCCCCCAGCAAATCATTAAAAATTACCATTTACAACGAGACATCCCCGCACAGAAAGGGACTTCCCGACTCAGTCTGCATCTGCGCTTTGGCACAGTTTCTATCAGACAACTCGGGGCTTCAGCCTTTGAACTCAATGAAAAATACCTCAATGAACTCATTTGGAGGGATTTTTATCAAATGATATTGTTTCATTTTCCACAAACTGTTGACAGGGCATTCAAGCCACAATATGACAGAATAATTTGGGAAAATAATGAAAGCCAATTTAAAGCGTGGTGCGAGGGTAAAACGGGCTATCCCTTAGTGGATGCCGGTATGCGAGAACTCAATTCTACAGGATTCATGCATAACAGGGTTCGGATGGTCGTTGCTAGTTTTCTAACTAAACATTTGCTTATTGATTGGCGCTGGGGAGAACGTTATTTTGCTGAAAAACTACTCGATTTTGAACTGGCTAGTAATATTGGTGGCTGGCAGTGGGCTGCGGGCTGTGGTTGTGATGCCGCTCCGTATTTTAGGGTGTTCAATCCTGAGGCCCAACAAAAGAAATTTGACCCACAATTCAAGTACATAAAAAAATGGATTCCAGAATTTGGAACCGAATCCTATCCAGCGCCAATCATCGAACATAAATTTGCCCGCGAACGCGTTTTAGAACGTTTTAAAACAGCCCTTCAATCATGAGTAAACCACTACAAATTGGCGACAATTGCCCGCCGTTTTGCCTTTCAAATAGCCAAGGTAAATCTATTGAAATGCAAAGTTTTTTAGGTAAAAAAATATTAGTTCTATTCTTTTACCCAAAAGATGACACCCCAGGCTGCACCAAAGAAGCATGTGCCTTTCGAGACGCTTATACAGATTTCATTGATCTTGGCTGTGAGGTATTTGGCATTTCATCGGACAGTGCGGCCTCACATCAGGCCTTTGAACAAAAACACCAACTGCCCTATACCTTGCTTTGTGATGAACAAAAAAAGGTACGCCAACTATTTGGCGTACCTGGAAATTTATTTGGTCTGATCCCCGGAAGAGTTACATATATCATTGGCCTTGATACAAGAATTGCGGGAATTTTTAACTCACAAACCAACCCCACGGGGCACATTGAACAAGCCCTAAAAGTGGTAAAACAACTACTTACTGCTTAACGAATTGCAATTCAGCGTTGAGTTTAATTTCATCGCCGACTACTACATTGCCAGCTTCAGTCACTGCACTCCAAGTCAGTCCGAATTCACTGCGTTTGATACTACCTAAGAGCGTCATACCGGCTTTTGTTTGACCATAAGGATCTACAGCAATTCCTGCGAAATCTGCCGTAAATACTACCGGTTTTTCAGTACCTCGGATTTGAAGAATTCCAGCAATTTCAAGCGTTTCATCATTTAACTTTTTGACTTCAGTGGAGTTAAATGTAAGTTGAGGGTGGTTTTCAGCATCAAAGAAATCTGCTGATTTAAGATGGCCATCACGGTCACTTACTCCGGTGTTGATACTCTCAATTGCAGCCGAAAAATCAAACTTTGCACTCGAGAAATCATCTCCTTGGGTTTGAACCGTTGCATCGAATGAGCCAAAAGAACCACTCACATTTGAAATCATCATGTGTCGCACCTTGAATCCTACTTCACTGTGCATATTGTCTACTTTCCAATTTGTATTCATATTTCTAATTTTTTGTACAAATTTAAGGCTGTGTTTATTCAAATTTCATTGACCTGCATCAAGACTTTTGGTTGCGTTGAAAAAACGTAAATTTGAATTATGAAACTCAGCCTATTCCTATTTCTATTGATCATACCATTTTTGAGTCATGCGCAACTTGTCAATGACTTTATCAAAGAGAATTATCCAACCCGTTTTTATTTTGAAAGTCAGCGCATGTTGATGTTTCGTTCTCTTTCACCCAATGAAGATTTTTTAAACGTTCCACTCCAAGAACGCGCCAATGAACAAGCCCTCGGGCTTTGGTCTCAACAACTTGGCATTTGCATGGGGCTAGGAAAGCATTTGTATTTAGATGGCGGTGTGGCATGGATGCAGAATGGCGAGGCTTATGAATTTAAAGATCTCCTTTCTGACTCAACCTACAATTACCAAACAAGATACCGATACCTCAGTATGCCCTTGCAGCTCAAATTGACCTTTGGTAATCAAATTAAGTTATATGGCGGCATTGGTCTCATCCCTTCTTTGTATCAAAACTATCGTCAAGATATCCAATGGACCAATGCGTTAGGAGCCCAATATGATGATCAAATCAACATCAACAATGCGATGAATGGTTTTATTCTCAGTTACATGACGAGTGGGGGCCTTGATATCCAGCTAGATAACTTCTACAACTTACGCCTAGGTATGATTTACAGGGCTCAATTTACCAACTCATTTGGCCTTTATGAAGATTATATTCACAAAAGCAAAGGTTGGGGTTTTCAATTTGGATTTAGTAAAAAATTATAATATGCAACTAAAGGAAATTTGCCGTTTTCTAGAATCAAAATACCCGCTACAACTCCAAGAGAGCTATGACAATGCAGGCCTGATTTATGGTCACACTCTTACAGAAATTAAAAGTATCTTGGTTACTCTCGATGTAACAGAAGACATCGTAGATGAAGCCATTGAACTCAATTGCAATTTAATTATTGCTCATCATCCGATCGTTTTCAAAGGCTTGAAAAAAATCAATGGGAAAAACTATGTGGAGCGTGTAGTTGAAAAATGCATTCAAAATGGAATAGCACTTTATGCCATTCACACCAACCTTGATAACCACTATCAGGGGGTGAATGCGCGCATTAGCGCAAAACTGAATCTAATCAATTGTAAGATTCTTAAACCAATGGAGGATTTGCTTTATAAGCTAGAAGTATATGTGCCTATGAGCCATTTAGAACAAGTAGATCAAGCCATATTGAATGCTGGGGCTGGCCAAATTGGAAACTATACGGAGTGCCATTTTAGAACAGCTGGCAAGGGAACTTTTACTCCAACAGGATCAGCACAACCACATATTGGAAGCCTTCACAAAAGAGAGCTTGTCGACGAATACAAAGTGGAATACCTCGTGGAATCTTTTCGTTTGCCATTGGTCTTAGAAGCCATGCAAGAGGCGCATCCGTATGAAGAAGTAGCCTTTCATGTTTTAGCAACACAAAACAAACATCAAAATCGAGGTGCAGGAATGATTGGTGAGCTCATTGAGCCCATGGATACACTCTCATTTTTAAAGCAAATCAAAGAAACTTTTCAATGCGGAATAATCAAACATACTCCAATAGTCAAGGATCAAGTTCAAAGAATTGCACTTTGCGGAGGCGCAGGTAGTTTTCTTTTATCGGATGCCAAAGGCGCAAAGGCAGATATTTATATCACATCTGATTGTAAATATCATGAATTCTTTGATGCTGAAAACAAGATAGTTATTGCCGATATAGGGCATTATGAGAGTGAGCAATATACAAGTGAACTTTTAGCTGAACAACTTATGGAAAATTTCCCTAACTTTGCGGTCCGTTTAACTAAGTTGAATACGAATCCTGTTAACTATCTATAGCCCATGGCAGCAGCAACGAAAAAAGAAAGTACCATCGCAGAAAAATTGGATGCCCTCTTTGAACTCCAGAAAATCGACTCTGAAATCGACCGCATTCGCACTATCCGCGGAGAACTTCCTTTAGAAGTGCAAAGTCTAGAAGATGAAATCATCGGTCTAAATACACGCGTTTCTAAAATCAATGACGAAATTAAAGAAGTTGAAACCGAAATTGCCGACCGCAAAATTGCAGTTAAAGAAGCTGAGGCAGCTATTGCCAAATACAAAGAACAACAAAATAACGTGCGTAATAACCGCGAGTTTGAATCTTTGTCAAAAGAAATAGAGTTTCAAGAACTTGAAATTAAATTACACGAGAAAAAAACAAAAGAGGCTAAATTAAAAATTGACCTCAAAAAAGAAACGCTTTCTGAAGCTACTGCCCGAGTTGAAATGAAACAATCAGATCTCGATGGTAAAAAAGCAGAACTCGAAGCCATTGTTAGCGAAACTCAAAAGGACGAAGAAAAACTAATCAAATCTTCTGACGCAGCTAAGAAAAACATCGAAACACGTTTGGTTTTTGCATATGAGCGCCTGAGAACAAACGCAAAAAATGGTTTAGCGGTTGTTCAGGTAATGCGGGGTTCATGCGGTGGTTGTTTTAATAAAATTCCACCTCAACGTCAATTAGACATCGTTACAAAAAAGAAAATTATTGTTTGTGAACATTGCGGACGTATTCTTGTACCCCAAGAGGCAAGCGAAGCTTAAATCATACGCACATTATATTGAAAAAAGCTCCTGAACAGGAGCTTTTTTATTTTAGTTGAGTTTAAATTGAATATCAAGTTTTGCCAATTCCTTAAATAACTGGCCAGAAGGTTGAACTTTTATACTTCTAGACGGCAACGAAACTTCAATTCCATCCAATGGATCAAATACTGTAAAGTGCAATTGACACGTGCCTGGATTGGCCTCAAATAAGGTATGTAGTTGCTCAATGACAAGCTGATCAAGTTGTTTGGCTGAGAAACGCAACTTTAACATCTTGGCTCGTTTATCTCGCAGTTCTTGAAGTAATTCTATGTGATGCACCACAAATTCTGGGTATTGCCTAAAGCGCGGAACCTCAATCCTTCCTTTGATGGCAATGAAGGTGCCCGGCTCCATGAAATGCTTGAACTTTAAATAGGATTCATTAAATAAATTCAATTTATACGCATCTTGGTAATCTTCAATAACCAACGATCCAAAGGCATCACCCCTTTTAGTAATGCGATGTTCTGCACCGGTAATAATTGCTGCAATCAAAATATCTCGGCCCAAAAAGGCACTGGGGTCATTGAGCATAGCGACTGTACCCGTACAAAATGAGGCAATTTCAACTTTGTAATCATCGAGGGGATGGCCAGATATAAAAATTCCCACCACTTCCTTTTCTCTATTTAGCTTATATACTGCTGGCCATTCTTCTGCCTTTGGGACTGTTGGTGCAGGCATGTTTGTGCCGGTAGCCTCGCCAAACATACTGTGTTGGGCCGATTGTTGTTGTTCTTGAACGCTCGATCCATAACGAATAGCTGATTCTAGAAATGTTCTGCCATTTGGATCTGCAACAAAATACTGAGCCCTGTGGACATCCTTAAATGAATCAAAACCACCTGCATAGGCCAAACTTTCAAAAGCTCGCTTGTTGCATAAGCGCAAGTTGATTCGCGTAGTTAAATTAAATATTGAACTATAACTCCCATTTTTTCTTTCCTCTAAAATGGCCTCTACTGGGGCACTACCCAATCCTTTAATTGCGCCAAGACCAAAACGGATGGCACCTTGCTGGTTGACTGAAAAAGTAAATCCAGACTCATTGATATCAGGTCCTAACACCTCAATGCCCATACGCCTGCACTCTTCCATGAAAAAGGAAACTTGCTTGATATCAGACATATTGTTACTTAAGACAGAAGCCATGTATTCGGCAGGATAATTTGCCTTTAAAAATGCTGTCTGGTAGGCTACCCATGCATAACAAGTAGAATGCGATTTATTGAATGCATAGGATGCAAATGCTTCCCAATCTTTCCAAATTTTCTCAAGTGTAGCAGCAGGATGGCCCTTTGAACTGGCACGCTCAATAAAGGTTGGTTTCATTTTATCAAGCACCTTGCGGTCTTTTTTACCCATGGCCTTGCGCAGCGTATCGGCTTCACCTTTTGTAAAATCTGCCAACTTTTGTGAGAGTAGCATCACTTGCTCTTGATATACAGTAATGCCATAGGTTTCCCTGAGGTACTCTTCACAGTCCAGTAAATCATATACGATGGGTTCATCGCCATGTTTGCGCTTGCAATACGAAGGTATGTATTCCATAGGGCCAGGTCTGTAAAGGGCATTCATTGCAATAAGGTCGGCAAAAACCGTCGGACGCAATTCTTTTAAGTGCTTCTGCATCCCTGGAGATTCATATTGAAATATGCCTACAGTTTCACCGCGCTGAAAGAGTGCAAAAGTGGCCTCATCATCAATTGCAAAAGCATCAGGGTTGAGTTCAATACCTCGGTTTTCTTTCACCAAACGTACTGTATCTTTGATGAGCGTAAGTGTTTTTAAACCTAAAAAGTCCATTTTCAGCAGGCCTGCTGCTTCGGCTACAGAATTGTCGTATTGTGTACATACCATCTCAGAATCTTTGGCAGTAGCCACTGGGACAAAATTCGTAAGGTCATCGGGGGTAATGATTACACCACAAGCATGAATTCCGGTGTTGCGCACCGATCCTTCAATTTCCATAGCTTTTTGCAATACTTGGGCTTGTAAGTCGGTGCCGTTGTATATGCGTCTTAATTCCTTGGCATTACTGATTGCTTCTTGATTCCTAAGTTTATCAATAAGTTCAGGTTCGGGCCATGAAAACAACTTGCGCAAGGATAAATCAGGTATCAACTTTGCCAAGCGATCTGCTTCTGGTAAGGGCAAGTTCAGCACCCTAGCGGTATCTCGGATGGCTGATTTTGCAGCCATGGTGCCGTAGGTTATAATTTGTGCCACTTGCTTAGCACCATACTTTTCAATCACATAATCAATGACTCGCCCACGGCCTTCATCATCAAAATCAATATCGATATCGGGCATAGATACCCGGTCTGGATTTAAAAAACGCTCAAAGAGTAAATCATAGGCAATTGGGTCCACATTGGTAATCCCTATGCAGTAAGCTACGGCAGAACCTGCAGCAGATCCCCTTCCTGGCCCTACCGAAACACCCATTTCTCTTGCTGCATTGCAAAAATCTTGCACAATTAAGAAGTATCCTGGATAACCGGTTTTTTCTATGGTCGCAAGTTCAAAATCTATGCGTTCAGTAATGGTTGTATCAATAGAAGTATAGCGTTTTTTAGCTCCTTCATAGGTGAGGTGACGCAAATAGGCATTTTCACCACGTTTGCCTCCATCAATGGCATCCTGGGGGTCAATAAACTCTCTGGGGATATCGAATGCTGGAAGCAATACTTCTCTCGCTAATGCATAGTGTTCGCACTTTGAGATAATTTCTGAAATGGATAAAATTGCCTGGGGCAGATCGGCAAACAAGGCGATCATCTCTTCGGTCGAGCGCATGTAGTAGGTATCGTTCTCAAGGCCATAACGAAAGCCTCTGCCTCTACCCTTCGGCGTCTCAACAAGCTCATTGTCTTTGACACAGAGCAACACATCATGAGCTACCGCATCCTTTTTTTCGATATAATAAGTGTTGTTGGTAGCAACTAATTGAATCTGATGTGCCTCAGCAAGAGCAATAAGCATCGGATTCAATCGTTCTTCTACTTCCAGGCCATGTCGGCCTATTTCGATGTAGAAATCGGAACCAAATTGTGCCTTCCACCATTGCAGTGCTTCCTCTGCTTGATTTTGCCCAACATTCAACAATAAACTTGGTATTTCGCCGTAGAGATTCCCACTCAATACGATGAGGTCCTCTTTGTATTGAGACAAAAGCCTTTTGTCTATACGCGGAACATAATACATGCCTTGGGTGTAGGCAATAGAAGCCAATTTAATGAGGTTTTGATAACCATTTTTATTTTTGGCCAAACAAACAATTTGATAACCATTGTCCTTGACAGACTTGTCTTGATGATCCTTACATACGTTAAATTCACAGCCAATAATTGGCAAAATCTCTTTCCCATCAAAGTCTAAACCATTTTGTTCAGCTTCCTGACGAGCGGCTCTTATTTTGGTGTTGTGAGCTGCAGCTTGTTTTTCAAAATGAAATGCCGCCATCATGTTGCCGGTATCGGTAAGTGCCACAGCAGGTTGCCCAAGTTCAACGGCTTTTTGAATAAGGCTGCCTACATCTGCAGTAGACTGCAAGATGGAATATTGAGTATGATTGTGTAGGTGAGCAAAAACAAGCGCATCAGTGTCAATGTCATGGTGTTGTTGTGGAGCGATGGTTGTTTGAGCAGCTTGCTGAGCAATTCGTATTTTCTCACTTTCGGATTTGAGATTGACATGTTGCAAACCTATTTTTTGAATAGGTGCAGGATTTAAAGTTCGATAAGATTCAAAATAACCTGCCTCTTGAAGGATTTCTTCTAAGGTGTAGTGTTCTTTTCGTATCAACTCCAGAAAACAACGAGTGGTTGCCTCGACATCGGCCGTCGCATTATGTGCTTCGTTGAAATCATCATTAAATAAATGTGTGTGAAGCTCCGTAAGGGTAGGTAATTTGAATTTTCCGCCTCGCCCACCTGGAATTTGGCAAAGCAAAGCGGTGCGTTCAGTACAAGTATCAAGTTTTGGTTTAGTCAGTGGTGTGTCTTTGCCCAAACGCACAAATTCACAACCCAAAACATTGATGTCAAATTGTAGGTTATGGCCAACCATAAAATTAGCTCGAGAAAGATCCTTTCCAAATTGCTCGAGCACCAATTCAATGTCTTCACCAATGGCCTCTGCAAGTTCGGTAGATATGCCGTGTACTCTTTCCGATTCAAAAGGAATATTGAATCCAGCTGGTTTAATAATGAAATCTTGCTGTGAGATAAGTTCACCTGCCTCATCGTGCAGTTGCCAGGCAAGCTGTACTACACGTGGCCAATTGTCAAGGTCGGTGATGGGTGCATTGAAATTACGCGGTAGGCCGGTGGTTTCGGTATCAAATATCAGGTACATAGCAGCGCTAAAAACAGAACTTTAAATTTAGAAAATTCTGCTAGGCAAACCAGCATTTGTTGATAACTATTGTGTGGCTTTTTCCCAATGAGCGTTGAGCAAAACCACTAACTTACGGGCAATGTTATTTTGGTAGCGTTTGGTGCGGTAACCCCCAACCCAATTGATGCCGCGAATGGCATTCGTTAGAATAATTTCATCGGCAGCCAACAAATGCTGTGGCATTAAGGAGCTCTCGTAGACTTTAATGCCATTGGCTAAAGCCAAGTTGATGATTTGCATGCGCATCGTACCAGCAAGACACCCTTCTTCAAGACCTGGTGTATACAATACGCCGTTACTAATCACAAACACGTTGCACGACGATGATTCCAAAATCTGACCGCGTTGATCAGTTAAAAATAAATCATCAAGGCCCTTTTCTTTGGCCGCCAAAGCTGCCATGATATATGGCAAACCCATTTTAGTTTTGAAATTGGATAGTAAGTTTTTTTGCAACTTAATATCTTGATATATATCGAGTTCAAGACCGCGTGCATTGAGCTCAAAATGATTGACCTCATAAGGATAGACCTCAATATAATAAATAGCCTCATTGGCATCAGGCAGATAAGCGCCACCGCTAATTCTATCCAACGATAAGCGGCACCGGCCACCTTCGGTAATTCCCGACTTTAGACAAAGTTCAGAGATTTTAGAAGCAAAAAAATCAGTGGTATAGGTGGCAGAAATTCGCATGTGAATGGCGCGTGCTCCCGCTAGCAGCCTTAAGACATGATTTTCTAAATTCAGTGGCTGGCCATTAATTATTCGGATGCTTTCAAACACTCCATCACCATACAGATGGGCGCGGTTGCCCGGTGAGATGGTGGGGGCATCGCTGGAAAGTAAAGCGCCATTGTTATTTACATAAAGCATATGCTTGGGGCTACATGTCTAACAAAGATGCAAAATATTGTGAATATCCGGGCATGAAAAACAAGACAAAAATAATTCCAATGAACGCACCAGTAATATGTGCATCATGAGCCACACCTGTATTCCCTCTGCGAAATGCATAATATTCTATAACTAAATACAAGGGGCCAAAAAGATAGGCAGGAATTGGAATTGGGATGAACATTAACATCAGCGATTGCATTGGATGGGCTGTTATGAATGCAAAAAGCACTGCTGTCACTGCTCCAGAGGCCCCCAAACTGCGATAGGCAGGCTGATCTTGGTGCTTATAATAAGCATAGGTGGTTGCAAAAAGGCCTCCCATTAAATACAACAAGAAAAAATAATATACCCCCTTAAATGCGCCAAACAATGATGAGAATTCCCAAAAGAGATAATCTCCAATAAAATAAAGTGTCAGCATGTTAAAAACAAGATGAGACCAATCTAAATGCACGAACATATGCGTGAAAAATCGATGCCACTCCCGGTTATGCTTGGCTAAATATGGAGAAAAAATCAATTTTTCACGCCATTGTGGTGACTCAAACCCATACCAAGAGACCAAAGCTGTGATGAAGATTAGCGCAATTACCATAGATTTTTACTAGATTTATTGTATATTGAACGAAAATAAGAAAATATGTTTGTTCGGGCATTCCTGTTCTTACTCTTGGGATTTTTAACGCTTACTTTGTCAAGTTGCTCAGGTGATGGATCAAAAAAGAAAATACCTTTTTTAGAAAATCCTAACATCAGCACCTCTCGAAAGATTGCACTCCTTTTACAACACGGCCATCCCAAACTACCTTTGAATCCGACAGAAAGAAAACAATTATACAATTTTTACAAAGCCAATTCTTTCAATACATTTTTTGTTGATTCTACCCAAAGTACTATATACAATCGCTGGTCAACAACCATTCAAAAAGCAGAGCATTTTGGCTTGCCTCTCAACCGCATAAAGTTCGATAAAAAAAGTCCAGAGCTCATTGCAGAAGTCATGATGACCTATCAAATTGGAGCTTCAACTTTTGATCTAGACCACGGCTTTACCCGGCTAGACACTGCGCTTTTTAAACCCATGCATTGGGAAAAATTCCCAACCACCTGGGTTCAATCTGGTGTAAATACAGACTCCATTTTCCTGAGCCGTGGGCCTGCTGATACGAGCTATCGTTACTTTGCCACTCATCTCTTCCATTACCGAGATACTGTCCAACTTGATTCAATTTCCTATCGCGTAAGTGATGAAAAAACAGATAAAACGAAAGCTTGGAACGAACTCAAAATTGCACTCACGGGGCTTGGTTACATCAATTCAGACACTGACAGCTTAAGCATAAGAACTGCATTAAAAACTTACCAAACCGCCCAAAACCTCAACGCAGATGGTCGTATTGGAACAAGCACCATCATTGCCCTGTCTAGTTCAAAAGTAGAACGCTTTCATCTGGCCATGCTTCAACTAGACAGACTCAGGCAGCAAGAGCCGCTACCGAATACCTTTATTCATGTCAATATTCCATCGTTTTCGCTTCGATTTGTACATACCGATACGCTCAGAGCCATCCATAGGGTTATTGTAGGAAAAGCAAATCACCAAACACCAACACTTCAATCAAAGCTAACGCACATCGTTAGTATGCCGTATTGGAAAGTGCCAAGCTCGATTGCTAAAAACGAAATTTTACCCGCGCTGAAAAGAGATGCTGCTTATTTACAAAAACAAAATATGCGCATCTATAAATCAAAAGACCAAGAAGTTGACCCCTCAACTGTAAATTGGAAAAAAATACCTAACAAAACATTTCCCTATCAAGTCATTCAAGATCCTGGTCAAAAAAATAGCTTAGGACTGATCAAATTTGAATTCAATAATTCTTTCTCCGTGTACATACACGATACGCCGAGCAGGTCTTTGTTCAATCAAAAGTTTCGTGGATTTTCTCATGGTTGTATGCGTGCTGCCGAACCAATTGAACTGGGTAAAAATATCCTCACGCTCGATAAAATCGGAAGGAAAAAGAACCCTGTAGATGCCGATTCATTACAAGTGCTCATCGATGAAGAAGAACATCAAAAAATTCCTTTACAAAGAGCAATACCTGTAATTGTGACCTATCAAACTGTAGTGGCCAATCGCTACGGCTTATTTTTTTACCAAGATTTATACGAAAAGGAGAAGGCATACCTTAAATTATTTGAACCAAGAAATAATGGCTAATTTTGTTAAAAAAATGCGCTATGCTTGTATCCCCTTCTGTTCTTTCCTGTGACTTTGGCAATATCGAACGCGACACCAAAATGTTGCATAGTTCAGCAGCAGATTGGTTGCATATAGATGTCATGGACGGAGTTTTTGTGCCCAATATTTCATTTGGCTTTCCAATTCTTGAAGCTATCCGTAAACACACCGATAAAACTTTGGATGTCCATTTAATGATTGCCAATCCGGACAACTATCTTGAAGCATTTCAAAAAGCTGGAGCGGACATACTTACGGTACACTATGAAGCATGTACACATCTGCATAGAACCATTCATCGAATCAAGGAATTAGGAATGAAAGCAGGAGTTGCACTCAATCCGCATACCCCAATTGAAGTTTTAACAGAAATAGCAAATCAATTAGATTTAGTTCTGATCATGAGTGTAAATCCAGGATTTGGCGGGCAAAAATTCATTGCCGAAGCAACCCAGAAAGTTGCAAGACTTAAAGCATTACGCACACAAAAAAGCGCAAGTTTTCTCATTGAGGTAGACGGCGGAGTGAATCTTGAAACTGGTACCCAACTCTCCATAGCAGGTGCCGATGCCCTTGTTGCGGGTAGTTTTGTTTTTGGCTCCTCTGACCCCATCGCAACAATAAATGCTCTAAAGGCCATCTAAAACGTAACCAAGCTTGAAAAAAGTCGTTTAGATAAATATGAAGCACATCCATGCTTTGTTCTTGTTATTTGTTTGGCTTCCACTTTTGTGCTTAGGTCAAGGGCTCGTGCAAAAGGAACAAACCGCCGTGCAGGCTCTTAGTACATTACGAAAGGCCACTACAGATTCTGAAATTAAGCGCTTGCACCAAGAATTCAAACTAGCCATGTCTGACTTGGTGCGCACCAAAGGCTTTTTTGATTTCACGCTGCAACAATTAAAAATTGCTGATATTAAAAGTGCTGACCAAACGGTGCGCCTGCTTACATGGAATGTTGAATTAACCGATTTATCTTATACATACGGTGGTTTTGTTTTAAGAAGGGAAGAAGGCAAAGAACGTGTGCTGACCCTCGAATTAAATGACGCACTAGACCCTTATAATACCAAGCCTGAAAACACAATTGATCATAAAAGTTGGTATGGCGCCCTATATTATAAGATCATCGATTTTTCATTTCAAGGTAAGACCCAATACCTATTATTTGGTTATGATGGCGGTACTTCAATGAGTAATTTTAAGATCTTAGATGTACTGAGTTTTTCAGGGCAAACTGCCAGATTTGGAAGTCCGGTTTTTAAGGATACAAAATCAATTAAAAAAAGAGTCGTTTTTGAATATGCCAACATGGCAAGTATGTCTTTAGAATTTGAACCTAAACGCGCTCGAATTGTTTTTGATCACCTGTCTGCCGAGGCCCCCGCACTCGATGGTATCGCGTCTTACTATTTTCCCGATATGTCTTACGATGCCTATGTTTACGATTTTGACCGCGAATTGTGGCAACTTCAAACCGATGTAATAGCTACCAATCCAGAAGATGTTGGGGAAAGATATTTTTATGCACTCAATCAAAAAACCGGGAAAGTTGAAAAGAATCGAATGCGCGCCGAATGGATGAATCCGTCAGATAAAGAAAACCCGGCTAATGGCACCCATACTGCAGCGCTTCCCGAAACACAAGATGAACAAAGTTTGCAATCATCCAAGAAAAAACACACCAAAGGAAGATTTTTTAGAAAACCAAAGAATCCTGAATCCTACTAACCTCAAAATCACATGCAGCTTGGTAAATTAAATACCCTAACTATTAAACGTTTTGCCCCTCCTGGCGCCTATCTTGAAGATGTACAAGGCAATGAGGTACTCTTGCCAAATAAATACCTTACCAATGATCTTGTGGAGGGTTCAGAGGTTGAGGTATTTATCATGAAAGACTCCTCAGAGAGACTTGTAGCCGTAAAAGAAACTCCCTATTTATTATTGGGAGAATGTGCTTTTTTAGAGGTTGTTGAGGTAAATCCTTTTGGAGCATTTGTTGATTGGGGACTGGATAAAGATTTATTTGTTCCTTTTGCCGAACAGCGCCATGAGCTGCTTATTGGTGAAAAATACCTCATTGCTCTCCTTTACGATTACGATACGGATCGTCTTTTTGGAAGTATGAAACTCAAAAAGATACTTTCTCCTTGTCAGGATAAATCTTTAGAAGGTCAAGAGGTCAAACTCCTAGTGGCTGAGGAAGGTAAATTAGGAAGAAATGTCATTGTTGAGATGTGCTATGAAGGTTTAATTTTTAAGGATCAACAAATTCAACAACTCACAACAGGTCAAGAGCTCATGGGCTATGTCGCAAAGGTAAGGGATGATGGCAAACTAGATATCCGTCTTGAAATCCCAAATGACAGTCGCTATGATCTTGCAGAGCAAAAAATACTGAATTTCCTAGACGAAAATGATGGCTTTTTACCTCTTACAGACAAAAGTGATCCCGAAGAGGTGCGTGCACTTCTTGGGTTAAGTAAAAAGACTTTCAAACAAGCCATCGGCAAACTTTACAAACACCGAAGAGTAGCCATTGAAGCCGAAGGCATACGGAACTTAAACAATCCTAGGGTTAAAAATTAGCGTAAGTACAGATCATCATTGATTTTGCATCAGATTGCTTAACTTTGCCAAATGGAAATTCCAAGTAAAATTGCCGTGATTGGTGGTGGAAGCTGGGCTACGGCCTTGGTGAAAATTCTTTCTAACAATTCCAACCAACTACATTGGTGGATGCGCAATCAAGAGGCCATTGACCACATTCAAAATTATGGACACAATCCAAAATATTTACAATCTGTTAGCTTTGAGCTCAATCAAATAAAGCTGAGCAATAATTTAGTTGAAACATTAGATGCTGCTCAATGGATTATCATTGCCACGCCAGCCGCATTTCTAGAGGAGGCATTTAAGGGTATTGGGCCTGAGCATTTCAAAAATAAGGTTGTATTTTCAGCGGTGAAAGGAATCATTCCAAAATTTAATGCGATTCCGGCAAGATTCATTCACAAAAGTTTTGATGTTCCTTACGAGCATATTGGAATAATTTCAGGTCCGTGTCATGCAGAAGAAGTGGCACTCGAGCGTTTGTCATACCTCACCCTAGCCTGTCCAGACATGAATTTAGCCCAACAAATGGCCGATGCTTTGCGCTGTAGATACATTCAGACAACAACAAGTGATGACCTCTTTGGAACTGAATTTTCGGCAGTACTTAAGAATGTTTATGCCTTAGCAGCAGGTATTTGCCATGGATTGGGTTACGGAGATAACTTTCAAGCAGTACTTATTTCAAATGCAATTCAAGAAATCGAAAGATTTATCGATGTCATACATCCTGTGCACAGAGATACTAAAACAAGTGCTTACCTTGGTGATTTGCTTGTCACGGCCTACTCCAATTTTTCAAGAAACCGAACCTTCGGTTTTATGATTGGCAAGGGGTATGGAGTCAAGACCGCACAATTAGAAATGAACATGATTGCCGAAGGCTACTATGCCACAAAAAGCCTTCATCAAATCAATGAGAAATTTAATGTGAACATGCCGATACTTTCAGCAGTATACCAAATCGTTTATGAAAATAAACCTCCTGGTCAACAAATCAAGTTATTAGCAGATAAATTATCATAAAATGAAGGTATTTAAATTTGGAGGTGCATCCGTAAAAGATGCCGCGGCTGTTAAAAATGTCAGTGCCATCATTTCGCGATATCCGAATGAAAAATTGCTTGTTGTGGTATCGGCTATGGGTAAAACTACCAACCATTTTGAAGAACTCATAGAAGCACTTTACGACCAAAATCATGCTGTTTATGCAGGCATTTTAGATGAGATCAAAACATACCATTGCGATATAATGGCTGGTTTATTTGCCGATAGACACTATACCCTATACGAAGAAATAGAAAGCTATTTTGATCAACTAGGTCAATTATACTTCAAGCCGCTCGCAGAAAATCGTTCCTTTCAGTATGATCAAATTGTTGCCTTTGGCGAATTGATTTCGAGTAAAATTCTTGCGGCCTACCTCGTTGATCAAAACCACAGTGCTTCATGGCTTGATGCCAAATCCATTATCCGTACAGACAATACTTATCAAGAGGGAATTATTGATTGGAACAAAACTCAAGAATTGTGTCAAACAAAGGCAATTGGGTTATTGAATCAAGTTGATATTGCCGTCACACAAGGATTTATTGGTCATACTGCCGAAGGCTTCACCACCACACTTGGGCGAGAAGGATCCGATTATACCGCCGGGATCTTGGCTTTTTGCTGCAATGCAAAAAGTGTTACTATTTGGAAAGATGTTGCGGGAATGCTCAATGCAGATCCGAAATATTTTTCACAAACCCAGTTGTTAGAGGCGATTTCTTTTAAGGAGGCCATAGAACTCTCCTATTATGGAGCTAGTGTAATACACCCTAAAACTGTACAGCCCCTTCAACAGAAAAATATTCCGCTTTACGTTCGCTCATTCTTAGACCCTGATGCCAAAGGCACTATTATATCAGCCAATGCTGATAGAGATTCCCAAATTCCATCATACATTGTCAAATACGGTCAGGTGCTGATCACTTTTAGCCCGAAAGATTTTTCATTTATTGCCGAAAAACAACTCTCTGAAATTTTCGCTGTGCTGTCTGGGCTAAAAGTCACTATCAATGTGATGCAAAATTCTGCACTCAATTTTTCTATTTTGGTCGACGAAAAGAAAATTGATCTAGAGCAATTGAAGTTGAAGCTCGAGAATACCTACCATTTGAAATATAACAAGGGCCTTGAGCTTGTCACGATTAGGCATTACAATACAGCCATACTTGATGAAATGAAAGCCTCAAAAACCTGTTTGGTAGAACAAAAAACTAGAACTACAGCTAGAATTGTTCTGAAAAATTTAGCCTAAAATACCCTTTTTGTGGTATAACATTGCGTCCAATTTGATACTAAATTTGCATATGCCTCAGACGCTTGACTCCATTCTACTAGATCAACTTGTTGAAATTGTTGCTATAACGGAAAATGCGATTTCTCCCAAGTTAATTGAATTAGGGATGACCAAAGGTCAGAAAATCAAAGCGGTATTCAAAGCACCCTTCGGAGACCCGATTGCCTATGAACTCAATGGCAATCTCATCTCTATGCGCAAGGAAGAAGCTCAACAAATTGAGGTTATCTTATCCTGAGCAAAATTCTTAGCTTTGTAGCCCATGAAAATCGCATTATTAGGCAATCCAAATACAGGAAAGAGCTCAGTTTTCAATATGCTCACAGGGCTTCGGCAACAAGTTGGCAACTTCCCTGGCGTAACGGTCGATAAAAGGGTTGGGGAATTTTCAACTCCCAAGGCCACACACCAACTGATCGATTTTCCCGGTAGCTACAGCCTTTATGCCAGATCTTTAGACGAACAAATCGTTGAAGATATCATGTCTGATTCAAGCCATTTGGACTATCCTCATGCGGTTATCTACGTTGCTGATGCAGCCAATCTAGAACGGAACCTTCTTTTCTTTAGTCAGATTTACGATCTTGGACTGCCCTGTATTTTGTTGCTTAACATGGTAGACAGGGCACAAAAAAAAGGCATCCTTATCAATGAAGGGCTGTTACAAGAAGCCTTCCCAAATGCTCATATCATTCGTTCTAATGCACGAATTGGATTTGGTAAAAATCGCATTATCGAAGCCATTGAACTTCTTTCTGACGCAGGACAAAAGGAAAAATCCTTGCGCCAATTTGAATTTTTGAGCAATGCTCAAAGCCAACAAAAAGATACCGAAGCAAGGCTAGAAAAAATAAGAAACCTGGGGCTTATACAACAAAGCAATTTAAATGGACCAAAACAAGCAAAAACGCTCGACAAAATACTGACCCATCCCGTTTATGGCTACTTTATTTTTGCTATTCTACTACTTATAATTTTCCAATTTATTTTCAGTTTTGCCACCATTCCGATGGATTTCATCGATGCGCAATTCGTTCGTTTGAGCCTTTGGAGTAGTGCCGTACTACCCGATGGATTATTGAGTGATCTGATTTCCCAGGGATTAATTCCCGGGATTGGCGGCGTGTTGGTGTTTGTGCCACAAATCGCTATACTTTTTCTATTTATTTCGTTATTAGAAGAAAGTGGTTATTTGTCTAGGGTTGTGTTTATCATGGATAGACTGATGCGACCTTTTGGACTCAATGGCAAGAGTGTGGTGCCATTGCTTTCAAGTGTTGCTTGTGCTATTCCTGGAATCATGTCCGCGAGGACAATCTCTGATTGGAAGGAGCGCCTGACCACTATTTTCGTGGCTCCTTTCATGAGTTGTTCGGCTCGCATTCCTGTTTATACGCTGCTCATTAATCTTGTCATTCCTTCCAAATATCTGTGGGGATTCCTTAGCTTACAAGGCCTGGTTTTATTCGGATTATATACACTCGGAATTGTGTTTGCACTTGGTACAGCGGCACTCTTGAAATTATTGGTCAAGAGAAAAAATCAAGGCTTCCATCTAATGGAATTACCTGATTATAAAGCGCCAAGATTCAATAACGTGCTGATAACGGTCTTTGAAAAAGTAAAAATCTTCATCTTAGATGCCGGGAAAATCATCATTGCCATTTCCATTATTCTTTGGGGCCTAGCCACTTTTGGGCCTAGCTCAAGAGATCAGCACCTTGAGCAATTGAAGCAAAGTGATGTATACCAAAGTGCCCAAATCTCTGAGCAAGAATCATTAGAAAAGTCCTTACTATTGTCTGAGTCCTATATTGGTCATTTTGGCAAGTGGCTTGAACCAGCCATCCAACCCTTGGGTTATGATTGGAAGATTGGAGTAGCACTTCTGAGTTCATTTGCCGCACGCGAGGTTTTTGTTGGTTCTTTGGCCACAATTTATTCAGTCGGTGATGACAACGATAACCAAAGAAGGCTCATTGAAAAGTTAAAATATGAACGCAATGAACAGGGCAAACCGGTTTACTCCTTAGCTACAGGCCTTTCACTTCTGATATTTTATGTATTTGCAATGCAATGCATGGCTACGCTTGCCGTTGTCAAACGCGAAACCAATGGCTGGAAATGGCCCATTATTCAATTGATTTATATGGGAACAGTGGCATACTTATGTGCCTTTATTACTTTTCAATTTTTATCATAACAACAATTTTAGTAATTTGCATTCATGCAAAAGGTCATAACCATTTTCATCATATTAAGCGCGAGTATTTTTCTTCTGAGACATTTATTTGGGCTATTTAGCAAGTCATCATCAGCTTGTCATGGATGTGGATTCAATGCTGATCATACTAAGAAGAATGCTATCTAAAGCCCAATCTTACCAATATAGTCACGAATTCTTCGCAATCAAAACAGCTCAATCCGCTGAATTTGCCTCAGAATTTGATGCGACACTTCTCAACGCTGACCACGTCTATTGGCTCAACTTTCATGGCCTTGATGACCGAGAAAGTATAGAGCAGCTATGCCAAAAAATTGGACTAGATAGACTCAGTACCGATAGCATCTTTGAACCGCTTAGAAGGGCGAAAGTTGAGGAATACCCTCATTATTTATTTTTCCAGTTACTTACCTTGCCAAATGCTTGTACGGATACGGAAAAAACTGAGCAAATCACCTTTGCTTTAGGTGAACAATTTTTATTTTCTTTTCAGCACAACGAAGGCCAACATTTTGGTGATGTCCGACTACGGATTGAAAAATCAAAAGGTAAAATCCGCAATCAAGGTGCAGATTTTTTACTCTTTCGTTTGCTCGATGCCTTATTGGATGAATTATTTCAATTCAATGATAAAATATCAACTGACATTGACCTCATTGATCAACGCATCCACGCGCAATTAAAAGCAGATTTACTACGCCATATCGAATACCAAAAACGACAACTCATCGGTTTAAGAAAAATTGTTCAACCCATCAAGGATTTATTGGCGGCCCTCGAAACAATGGATAACCAACTCATCGATTCTAAACATCAACATTATTATAAAAATTTACGAAATAGCTGCATGAGTCTTCTTGAGGATATAGACGCTCACAAGCAAATCTTAGACGGGCTTTCTAATCTTTATTATGCCGTGCAAGGGCAGCGCATGAATGAAATAATGAAGGTCTTGACTGTGGTTAGTAGCATTTTTATTCCCCTTACTTTCATTGTTGGTGTGTATGGTATGAATTTTAAATATATGCCTGAATTAGCTTATCCATATGGATATTATACTGTGATTGGTTTGATGTTTGTGTTGGGTGTTGGACTCTTGCTGTTCTTCATCAAACGAGGCTGGCTCAATCGCGAATAGATGTTAATGAAGTGTTAAATCTAATTAAGCTCTCAGGAAGCTCCTTAACTTTCGGATAGATAAACAGATACTTATGAAAAAATTATTGCTTTCTTTCGGCGTTGTTTTTACGGCTATCCTTGGCCTCAACAACGTAAGTGCACAAATTGAAAAAGGTGCAAAAATTGAGTTTAACAAAGAAGTCCATGACTACGGTAGCATCAAATACGGAGGCGAACCTTATTGTTCTTTTGAGTTCAAGAACACAGGTGATGAACCTTTAATTATTTCGAATGCAAAAGGATCATGTGGTTGTACTGTACCTGAATGGCCAAAAGAGCCTATTGCCCCAGGTGCAAAAGGTAGCATTCGTGTAAAATATGATACCAATCGCCCTGGCCCTATCAATAAAAGTGTAACGATCACTTCAAACGCAATTAACGAGCCAAATAAAGTTATTCGTATCAAAGGTGAAGTTGGACCAGCCCCTGAAAGCGGCGTTCCTGTAAATAATTCAGGTGCTCCAACCAACAATTAGAAATCAATACAATATCAATAGAAAAGCCGCTTGAAGCGGCTTTTTTTATATCATGAAGTTCTGATAAACTAAATTTCTAGGAACTGGCTTACCGTATTTGGCCAATGGGCCACTGTCTTTTCACGAAGCAATTGTATGGTTTGTAATCCTGCATTTTTTGCCGCCTCTAATTCCTCAACGGTATCTGATAAAAACAAAATCTGCGGTGCTTCTAATCCAAGAAATTGAACGATGTGCTCATAAGTTTTCTCTTCTCGTTTAGAACCTGTAGTGGTATCAAAGTGATTAGAAAAATGAATAGATAAATCTCCAAATGTACTATACCTGAAGAGCAATTTTTGGGCCGCAATCGAACCTGACGAGAATACACCTATTTTAAGACCCCGTGCTCGCCACTGGTTAAGTGCCGTTGGAACATCGTCGTAGACATGCCCTTGAATGGCCCCAGATTCATAGGCGGATTTCCAAATTATGCCTTGTAGTGTTTTTAAAGGAGTGAGTTTCCTGTCTTCATTTGCCCACTTAAGTAAACAAGCCAAGGCCTCTTCTGTAGTTGTAATGTTGTGTCCATCTTCCTGAGACGCAATTTCCATTACCTCAGCAAAGGCCTGCTTAACCTCGTTAAGTTGCGCATGTTGCGTGAGTTGCTTAAGATTCTCTTTAAAATATGGGAACAGCACATCATATACAAAATGTATGGAGCTTGTTGTGCCTTCGATATCAGTGAGGATGTATTTGATCTGCTTGTCCAAGCGTATTGAATTTTATAAGTACTGTTGTTCTTTACCAGAATGAGTATAATGCGGTGTCCAGCCAGAAGTGTCACTAAAAATGCGAATTGCTTTTACAAATGGATCCGTTGGTCCGGCATCAAACCAATGCTTAGTGCCAGTCGGAACACTAATTAAATCCCCTCGCTGACATAATACATTAAATACAGGTTCATTATCAAGGTGAAACCAAAACAAACCCTCCCCGTCTACAAAAAAGCGTATTTCATCTTCGTCATGGGTGTGCTCTGCTAAAAACTTTGCTCTCAAATCTGAGTAGTTTGGTGTTTGACTGTGTATCGAAATCACATCAGCACTTTTGTAACCACCTTGAGCCATAAACGGTTCTAAATCTTTGGCGTAAGCACTTAGAATTTCTTCTTGTGTGGCTTGGTCATCAAAAACCACCTCACAAGACCACTGGTCGAAATATACGCCAACTCTATCCAAGAAAGCTTTAATTTCTGCGGGTTCAAAGAGTTGAATACTGGAATCTGGAACGGTTAAAATCGCCATCTTTTAACGTAAAAATTCACACTCACAAAGATAATCTAAAGTCTCCAAATGCCTCTGAGCCTCAAAAATATTTTTACCCCATGCATAGGTACCGTGTGCTGCAATAATAAAACAATGCTGTTGAATATCTAGGCGGCGCTCATTAAGATCTTGACAAAGCACACCCATGTCTTGAGAATTTTCTATAATTGGTATAGATATAGCATCAAGATGACTCTTTGTGCCCAGAAAACCCTTTTGTAATTCATAGCCTTGCACATTAAAATTTTTATCGTTGCGCTGAGATATGAGCACTGGAAATTTGCTATGGCTGTGTAAAATCACGCGGGCTTCAGGGAAATTATTATAAATCCATAAATGAATTTGTGTCTCGTCTGATGGCTTCACTCCATGATACATACCCGTACCCACTCCGAAGTGGTCAATGCTCATGAAGTCTTGTTCTGTAAAATCTGCTTTGTTAACGCCAGAACGGGAAACCCAAATTTGTTCATTCTCATCTAAATAAGAATAATTGGTGGAGGTGGCCCATGACCAGCCCCGTTGATTCAATTGGCGAATAAGTGTGGCAAAGGCTGACTTCATTATTTGGTCAGTACCTCCTTTACAATCGAAGCAATTAATTTACCATCTGCTTTCCCGGAAAGCTGTGCTGTTAATTTACCCATCACTTTACCCATATCTTGTGGGCCACTCGCACCGACCTCTAATACAACCTGCTCCACAATACTGCGAATTTCAGATTCATCAAGCATTTTGGGTAAATACGACTCGATGATTTGGGCTTGAAAATATTCTTCCTCAGCCAGATCAGGTCTATTTTGAGCAATATACAGCGCATGAGTTTCCATACGTTGCTTATGCAACTTGAGACAAATCTTCATGGCCACATCGTCTGAAACATTGGCATCGGGGCCGGAGGTTGCCTCTAGAAGCAATTTAGATTTGATATCACGCAAAGCGGCCAACTTTTCCTTTTCTTTGGCAAGCATCGCAGCCTTGATATCGTTATTTATTCTCTCTGTAAAAGACATCCTTAATCGACATTATCGTGAAGAAAATTATTATTGCGTAAAATGGTTTGGCCATTTTGATCAGGAGTGAAACCAAAGCGAGAAACATTTTCTTGTTCACTAGGCTTATCTTGATGGAGTTGGATATTTCTACGCACAAACGCTGGTTCATTTTCATACTCAAGTAAACCCTCTGGCTTTTTTAGCTTCGAGGTGAATTCTTGAATTCTTGAAACGCGCTCTTGTACTTTGCGTTGCTGCTCCTCGGGGCTCAAGACTCTTTTTGCCGATTCAATTTCGACGCGTTTGTCACTGTCGTCTTCTAAAACATGCTTGACTACATCAGGAGCAACATGTTCGCTATTGGATGGCGCATTGCCTTGTACGTCAAAGACCTCCCAAGTCACAGAAGAGCTCGTCTCTGCTGCTTGAACATCTACAGAAGCGGCAGGTGCCTCATCATACAGATCAAAGGTTATTTTTTGAGCAGCAGACTTTTCATCGACAGGCTGTGTCTGATCTCCATTTTCGTTTGAAAGGACCTGATTTTCTTTGATAAAAGGTTCTTGCATATTTGGCAAAGCGGCAATGGATTCAAATGGAGAGTGCATTGGATTGAGTATTTCCTGCTTTTTATCTTCTTCAAGAACAACCACTGTTCGTTCGGGAATCCTGTCAAAACCCGTCATTGGAGAAGAAGAAAAACCTGTTGCAATAATCGTTAGACTGAGTTGGTCTCCAAGCGATGCATCTTTACCATGACCCCATATGACATCGGCAGTAGAACCTGCGGCATCTTGAATGTAATCTGTGATGTCTGTAATCTCATCCATCATGACCTCACGGTCTCCGTAGGTGATATTTAATAAAACATACCTTGCACCAGAAATATCATTGTCATTGAGCAATGGTGAATTCAATGCATTCTTTACTGCAACCATTGCACGGTCTTCGCCAGTAGCAACTGCACTTCCCATGATGGCATGGCCCGAATTACGCATGACTGTATTGACATCATTGAAATCCACGTTGATAGCTCCAGTAACCGAAATCACTTCAGCAATGCCTTTTGCCGCTACGGTTAAAACATCATCGGCATGAGAGAAGGCTTCAGACAAAGACATGTTTTTACCGAATTCTCTCAGACGTTCGTTGTTGATGATTAAGAGCGTATCCACATTTTGGCGCATGCGTTCCAAACCTTCTTCAGCTTGTTGACGACGTTTGCGACCTTCAAAATTAAAAGGTAAAGTAACGATACCCACAGTAAGAATGCCTAAATCACGAGCCACCTGTGCAATAACAGGCGCTGCACCTGTTCCTGTTCCACCTCCCATTCCGGCAGTGACGAAAACCATTTTGGTTCCTCCAGAAAGCAATTCTCTTATTTCTTGGATATTTTCCATAGCAGCATTCATCCCGACATCTGGAATCATTCCTGCCCCTCTACCTTCTGTGAGGTTTGGTCCCAATTGAATTCGGTATGGGACTGGCGAATGTTCTAAGGCCTGACAATCTGTATTACAAACAATGAAATCAACGCCAGCGATGCCTTGCAAGTACATGTGGTTCACCGCATTTGAGCCACCGCCTCCTACACCAATTACCTTGATAATAGATGAAGTGCGGCTCGTTTCATTTTGTGGTAGATCAAATTCCATATATTAATGTTTTTCCTATTCGTTTAATTCAATTCTTAGTCTTCGGAATCATCAAAAAACTTCTTAACTGGTTCAAGGATGCTCTTAAAGAAGTCTCCTCGTTTTTGACCACTTGAATGCGTTCTGATTTTCTCTTGCTTTTCTTTGGTGTTTTTTTGAGCGGCTTCAGGATTTTTATCGCTAGCTATTGCATTTTCGGTTTGTTCCCATGGCTTGAGACCTTCCAAACTTTCAAAACCTTTAAGCACCAAACCAATACCCGTTGCATACATTGGGCTAGCTAGTGCATCTAAGTCATTGGTATTGGCAAGATGTTCTGTTGGATATCCGATTCTTGCATCCATACCTGTGAGGTACTCAATAAGTTGAGTAAGGTGCTTGAGTTGCGAACCCCCTCCTGTTACCACAATTCCTCCGATTAATTTCTTCTCATAACCGGAATTCCTGATTTCTAGGTTCACCAATTCGATGATTTCTTCCATACGAGCTTGGATAATGCTCGCTAAGTTGCGCAAGGTGATTTCTTTTGGATCACGACCTCTAAGACCTGGTATACAAACCACTTCATTTTCGTTACTTTCAGAAGCAAGCGCACTACCAAATTTCACCTTGAGCATCTCAGCCTGACGTTCCATAATGCGACAACCCTCCTTGATGTCTTGAGTGATGATCTTTCCACCAAACGGAATAACGGCCGTATGACGGATCAATCCATCGTGAAAAATCGCAACATCAGTAGTCCCGCCACCAATATCTACAAGTACCACCCCTGCCTCTTTTTCCTCATCTGACAATACAGACTGAGCAGATGCAATTGGTTCTAAAATGATATCTTTCACTGACAGACCTGAGCGCTCAACACAACGTGTGATATTTTGCACATTGGTAACTTGACCACAAATGATATGAAAATTGGCTTCGAGGCGCACACCGCCCATGCCGATTGGGTCTTTAATTTCAGGCTCACCATCGACGATATATTCTTGGGGAATAACTGTAATGATTTCTTCACCCGGATTCATGACAAGTTTGTACATGTCGTCCACAAAGGCGTCGATATCGGTCTGAGAAATTTCACCATTTGCCGTGCGACGTGTATAAATACCTCGATGCTGCTTACTTTTAATATGCTGGCCTGCTATACCAACGTGCACATTCTTAATCTTGAGATTGCCCTCAACACCAGCTTGGGTTGCTTCAACAGCACTGTTAATCGATTGGACAGTTCGCTCAATGTTTGAAACCACACCGCGCATCACCCCAAGAGATTCCGCTTTGCCCATGGCAATAATTTCAATTTTGTCATGGTCGTTTTTACGCCCAACAAAACAAGCAATTTTTGTAGTGCCAATGTCCAAACCTACCACAACGCGCGTACGCTTCACTTCAGGGGAGTTATTTTTTTCTGCAAACGATTTGTCCTTCATACTTGACACTTATTTCTTTGTATTTATTCCAGCCTTCATGAGGCAGGGCTTCTTTATAAAAATGCTTCAGACGATTGAATTTATCTGAAACTTCTTTGATACTGCGGGCAGAACCAAAGACAATTTGTTGCTCACCAAGCATCGGAATTAAAATGAAATCACCTATTGAATCTCGGTAGACTTGCCCTATTAATCGATGCATTAATGGATCATTACAAACATAATTTGAAATGCGATAGATTTGGTCAATTTCTCTAGAACTTTTCAAATTTGGATTGTTAATAAAATCGCAATGAATTCGGGGGTTGTAGGGTACATTAATCTCTCCAGAAAATACCAACACACGAGCTGTGTGTGAAGGCGATCTATACATCATAAATCCTTCTTGATCAAGGTAATAACTTTCACCCTGCCGATTAAAGACACGTGCTATGGGTTTTCTAAGGTTCAAATCAATGGATAATTCAGCACCTAAATGTCGATACACATTTACATTTTTAACCTCTGGCATAGCAGCAATGACCCGTTCAATGCGCTGAACTTTGAGGTCCTTCACTCGCATTTTATCAAAAAATAAATGCCTAATTTGTAGTCGCGTTAGCAGTTCTTGGGAGGTTAAAAATGTATTTTCATCCTCTGAATGTATTGCGATTTTGGGCTTCGTTAAGCGGCGTTGAGATTCCACTTCATTGGCAAAAAAAACAACGAGCAATACAGCTATGCCAACTATGCCCCACAATATCCTCACAAACCAAATTTTCATAGCGTTTGAATATGTATTTGTAGTGTTTCTTTTATCGGACCAACTAGGCGATCGATATCACCGGCGCCTATCGTAAGCACAACTCCGCGATCTATCTTTCGAATTTTTGACAGTAAGTCAATTGGCTCTAGTACCTGCTTTACATCAACTTTTGCCAATTCACATAACCATTCGCTGCTCACCCCTGCAATTGGCTCTTCTCGGGCAGCATAAATGGGAAGCAAATAAAGGCTGTCTAATTCACTGAGTGCACTAGCGAATTCAGGCGCAAAGTCTTGGGTACGAGAATAAAGGTGCGGTTGAAATATTCCTATGAGCGGAAGCTCTGGATAAAGCTTTCGAACAGAAAATAGTAAGGCTTTTATTTCTACGGGATGGTGCGCGTAATCATCAATATAAATGAGTTCGCTACTGCGCACGTGGTATTCAAAGCGACGTTTGACGCCTTTGAATCCTTGGACCCCTGAACGGAGTTCATCAATTCTATAACCAATTTGGTTCAAGAGGGCAATGCATGCCAAGGCATTTTCAGCATTATGTACCCCAGGCAAACCAAATTTAAAGTCTGTATATTGCACTGAATCATAATACACATCACCGATTTGATAACCATCAACAAAACGCAAATTGGTTAAATTATAATCAGCCTTGGGGTCATCTACACCATAAGTGACCACCTTTGCCAAACTTGGTAAGTTCAATCCATTTTTTTGAATTGAGTATCCTTTAGGGTCAATACGCATAACAAACTGCCTGAATCCTTCCACAAAGGCCTGCTCACTACCATAGATATCTAGATGATCCGGATCAGTCGCCGTAACAATTGCCGCATATGGTGCAAGGTGCAAAAAGCTTCGATCAAATTCATCTGCCTCAATAACCGCAAATTTGCTTTGAGGATGCAAGACCAAATTTGAATTAAAATTAGTTGCAATTCCACCCAAAAATGCCGTACAGCCTGTAGTTAGTTCTGTCAATAGAAAGGCCAATAACGAACTTGTGGTTGTTTTTCCGTGGGTGCCGGCAACACACAATCCTTGGAAGGTTCGTGTCAGGGCGCCAAGTACCTCAGCACGTTTATAGATGGTAAAGTTGTGCTGCTGAAAATAAGTCAATTCAGCCAAAACTTTAATTGCCGGCGTATAGACAACTAGTGTGTTGCTTGGATCTTTAAATTGAGGGGCTATATCAGACCCTAGATCCTCGTAGTGAATACTTATTCCTTCACTAGCAAGAGACTGTGTTAAGGGGCTCTCTACCCTATCATAACCAGCAACATTTTTGCCAACATACTTAAAATATCGGGCTAAGGCACTCATGCCAATGCCTCCAATTCCAACCAAATAAATATTCTTATATGTCTGCAATCCACTCATGTTGTAAGTATTTGCTGACACACATCTACAATTGATTTACTCGCATTTGGAAGCGCTAAAGCGCCAAGTTTTTCAGAGAGTTCTTTTTGCTGCTGTTTGTCATTTAATAATTTAATAGCCAATGGCAATAAGGCTGTTTGCGCATCGACATCTCGTACCAAATAGGCTGCATCCCGATTCACTAAAGAAAGAGCATTTTGAGTTTGGTGGTCCTCAGCTACATTAGGCGAGGGAACAAAAATTGTTGGCTTAGCCAATAAAGCCAATTCACTCACCGAAAGAGCACCGGCCCTAGAAACAACCACATCAGCAATGGCATATGCCAAATCCATGCGTTGAATGAATGGAAATACCTTAACGCTATTTGGCAAAGTATTTGCAAAGGTTTGTAGAGTGCTCTGATATGATTTGCCGCATTGCCATATCAATTGCACTTGCTGGGAAGCTAAATCAAAAACACCGTTTCGGAGCGTTGAATTTAAAGTCTTTGCTCCAAGGCTGCCACCCATTACAAATAAAGTGGGTTGTTGCAAATCTAGGCCAAAATAGGATGCAGCCTCTGCTCTCAATTGTGCATCATTTTGCAATAGATTAGACCTGAGCGGGTTTCCAGTAAAATGAATCTTAGCCTTAGGGAAAAACTTTTCCATATCAGGATACGCCACACATATTGCTTTGGCTTTTTTTGCCAGAAGCTGATTGGTTTTTCCTGCATAAGAATTTTGTTCTTGAATCAAGGTAGGAATGCCTAAAAATTGAGCCATTTTTAAAGTTGGGCCACTGGCATATCCACCCACACCTATGACCAACTCTGGATTAAAATTTTTAATGACCCGGTATGCTTTCAATAAGCTCGATAATAATTTAAAAGGCAACAATAAGTTTTTTAAACTTAGCTTGCGCTGTAGTCCGACAATTGGCAGACCAATGATCGGATAACCCGCCTGTGGAACTTTTTCCATTTCCATTTTACCCAAAGCACCAACAAACAGTACCTCAGCGGCTGAGTTGCGCTCTTTGATTTGGTCTGCAATTGCCAAGGCCGGGAAAATATGCCCGCCAGTGCCACCGCCAGAAATGATTACCCTATTCAACTTCATTTTCACTATTTCTTGAGAAAGATAAATCTTGTTCATTACCTGGCAACTCCTTGGCAAAGGCCTGAACAACTCCAATTGACACACAAGCCATAACTAAGGCCGAGCCCCCCATTGCTAAAAAAGGCATGTTTTGCCCAGTGACTGGAAATACCCCAGTACATACCAACATATTGATACTCGCTTGAGTGAGCAAATGAATTCCAATACCCATGGAAGCATAACTTTGAAACAAATCTGTCGTTTTCAAAGCGATTCGAATCATCCTGTAGAGTAAAATCAAATATAGTAATACCAATATTGCAGCAGAAGCCAATCCAAATTCTTCTACAAACGTGGCGTAGTAGAAATCGGCATAGGCCTCCGGTAAAAATTCTTTGAGTTTACCATCTCCAACCCCCTGTCCAAATATAGAACCCACTGAAATGGCAAGCTTGGCATTATTTGCTTGTTGATTTGCACGCAAACTTTCTACTGTTTGATCTGCGGTTTCAACTCGATTATTGATACGGTTCATCCAAGTATCAAAACGAGGTAGAATTTTTGCCTCAGGCAATGCCAAGTGCATGGCTACCACCAGTCCTAGACCAGTAAACCCTATGCCCATGATCGCCAACAATTTTGTCCATGGGACACGTCCTATAAACAACAACAGCATACTCAGCATAAAAATCATTGCCGCCGTGGAAAAATTGTCTTTGAGAATAAGTGCAAAAGTTGCCAAAATTGGCAGCATTAAAGGTAAAATGCCATGTTTCCAATCATCAAGTTTTTGCTGCTTACGCACTAGTAATTTACTCACATAAATAATCAATGCGAGCTTGGCAAAGTCTGATGACTGAAAAGTTAGATTGAGAAAGGGAATACGTATCCAACGACCCGCTCCATTCACTTGGGCACCAAAAAACAAGGTAAAGAGCAATAGCGTTAATCCGACATAGTAAGCAAATTTAGCTACCTGATTAATGTATTTGGCTGGAACCCTATGTATGGCAAACATCGAAGTAAATCCAATGATCACGTATACCAAATGTTTAAAAAGATAGGTAAATGGGGATCCTCCTTCAATCTTTATCAAAATTGGCACAAAACTATATACCGTGACCAAAGAGAAGGCCATCATCAGCAGAGTGATAATCCAGATTACTGGATCGCCCTTGAGATATGTAAGATAGGTTTTCATTTACGGTTTTAAAGACTACGCACAGCTTGTTTGAACTGCTGGCCACGGTCTTCGTAACTTTCAAATAAATCAAAACTTGCACAGGCCGGTGATAACAAAACTGTTTGATCTTTACTAGCCAATTGGTAGGCATAGGCAACAGCCTCGTTTGCCGAACTTGCCTCTACGATGGTGTTGACAACATCTTTATAGGCGGCAATTATTTTGGCATTGTCTGAACCCAGGCAAACAATGGCACTTACCTTTTCTTGAACCAACTGCGTTAATTCACTGTAGTCATTGCCTTTATCTACACCACCCACGATCCAAACGGTGGGCTTATCCATTGATTCAAGTGCAAACCAAGCCGCATTGATATTGGTGGCTTTAGAATCATTGATAAACTCGATGCCATTGACTTTGGCAACGAATTCCATTCTGTGTTCGACATTGACGAAATCTTGTAAACTTTCGCGAACGATTTCTGTACGGATTTCAACGAGCCTTGCTGCAATACCTGCAGCCAAAGCATTTTGTGTGTTGTGTTTGCCTTTGAGGGCCAATTCGTGAATAGACATGGTGAGTTGTTGTTTGTTTATATTGATTTGAAGTTGTTTAGAATCTGCGTAGCCGCCATTTTCTGGTATCTCCTTCAAGGAGAAAGGAAATAATTGCGACTGGAGTGCTCTGGCCTCAATTTGTGATACAATAATTGGGTCATCGGCATTGAAAATGAAGCTATCTGCAGCTACCTGGTTTTGGAGAATGCGCATTTTCGATGCTACATAATTGGACATATTGTAATCATAGCGGTCCAAATGATCTGGAGTAATATTGGTTAGAATGGCAATGTCAGCTTTAAAGTCATACATGTCGTCTAGCTGAAATGAGCTCAATTCCAAAACGTAGTAATCGAAATTTTCTTCAGCTACTTGCTTGGCAAAACTTTGGCCAACATTGCCAGCAAGCCCAACATTCAACCCTGCTTTCTTAAGGATGTGGTAGCACCAAAGTGTGGTGGTAGTTTTGCCATTACTTCCTGTGATACATATATGCTTGGCCTTGGAATAGTATGCACCAAACTCTATTTCAGAAATCACCTGAATCCCTTTTTGACGTATAGCCTGCATGATAGGCGTTTTTTCGGCAATACCTGGTGACTTAATGATCAAGTCGGCAGATAATATACGCTCCATTTGGTGCGCACCTGACTCGAATTCAATCTTTAGTGTTTCTAACTGCTCTCTTACCGATGGTTTAATTGTCCCTCCATCGGAAAGAAATACAGTCCAGCCGCGCTGCTTGCCTAAAATAGCTGCCCCCACGCCAGATTCTCCAGCGCCTAAAATAACAAGCATGCGGCCTCTTGCGTCCATATTTACCTGAGCTTAAGAGTTACAATGGAAACTACAGCAAGCAAAACTGCCACTATCCAAAATCGGGCAACGATTTTTGCCTCGTGAATGCCTTTTTTCTGATAATGGTGGTGCAAGGGTGCCATCAAAAAGATGCGCCGCCCCTCTCCAAAGCGTTTTTTGGTATACTTGAAGTACCCTACTTGGAGCATTACCGATACATTTTCTATCAAGAAAATCCCGCATAAGACAGGGATCAGCAATTCCTTGCGAATCGCAATAGCAAACACCGCGATGATACCCCCAAGAGCCAAACTTCCGGTATCACCCATAAAAACCTGCGCCGGATATGCATTGTACCATAAAAATCCAATACAAGCACCCACAAAAGCAGCAATAAAAATCACAAGTTCTTCTGCTTCAGGTATATACATCACATTGAGGTAATCAGCAAATTTTGCATGTGAACTGACATAGGCCAATACTGCTAATGCCAGGCCGACAATAGCTGAAGTACCTGTAGCTAAACCGTCTAAGCCATCTGTCATATTGGCTCCGTTCGATACAGCAATGACAATAAAAATCACAATTGGAATAAAAATGAGCCAACCGTAAGATTTGCCGCTATCTCCAATGAGCCAATTATAGTTGAATTCATTTCCTTTGAAAAAAGGTATAGTTGTGGTCATGTCATCGGTGCGAATCCATTTGTAATGCTCCCCCTGCGCCTGCGCATGTTGATGTGTCACAAACTGCTCGTCGGCTTGCAATTGATAGTTGGCACTCACACGTTTGTGCACCACGACGTTGTCAGAAAAATAAAGAATCCCTCCTACAATGAGCCCCACGCCAATCTGCCCAATAATTTTAGAGGTCCCTTTGAGTCCTTCTTTATTTTTCTTAAATACCTTGATATAATCATCTAAAAAACCAATAATTCCGAGCCAAACTGTTGCGATCAGCATCGTTATGACGTATACATTTTGAAGTTTGGCAAATAGTAAAGTCGGAATAAGAATTGCAGCCAAAATGATTAAGCCCCCCATGGTTGGGGTTCCAGATTTCTCTATTTGACCTGCCAATCCTAAATCTCGAACGGTTTCTCCAATTTGCTGCGCACGTAGGCGATTGATAATTCTTTTACCAATAATCACCGAAACAATCAAAGAGGTGATCAATGCCAAAGAGGCGCGAAAAGAGATATAATGAAATAATCCGGCACCGGGAATGTTCATTTGATCAAGCCAAGAAAACAATGAGTATATCATATTATTTATCGAGTTGGTTAAATAAATTTTGTGTTGTTGCTACATCGTCAAAAGGGGTGCGAATGCCGTTTATTTCTTGATAGGTTTCGTGACCTTTGCCTGCAATTAGGATGATATCATCAGGCTGAGACATCACAATTGCCATCTTGATGGCTTGCAAGCGGTCAACGACTGTAAATATTTTGTGTTGATCCGCATCTTTAACTCCAGCCTCCATTGCTGCAATGATTTGAAGAGGGTCTTCCGAGCGAGGATTGTCTGAAGTAAAAATGACCTGCTGACTTTTAGAAGCCGCAATTGCCGCCATCTTTGGCCTCTTTTCCTTGTCTCTGTCTCCACCACAGCCTACGACAGTGATGATTTGTTTTCCATTGCGAAATGCCGCAATGGTATCCAGGACGTTCTCTAAGGCATCTGGTGTATGAGCGTAATCTATGATGGCAGTTCGACCATTTCGACTGCGTAGGTGCTCAAAACGGCCTGCAACATGTTTTAATTCCGAAATGATGCGCAAAACCTCAAGCGGTTCTTGCCCCAAACTAGTGGCTATGCCATAGACCAATAATATATTCGACGCATTGAATGCCCCAACCAAGCGTGTATGTACTTCTTGTCCGTTGATCTGTAGCACCAAACCACCTAAACTATTTTCTATAATTTTTCCTTTGAAATCTGCTGGTGACTTTAGTGCATAACTAAAGGCCTTAGCCTTACAATTTTGCAACATCACACTACCATTGCGGTCGTCGGTATTGACAACGGCAAAGGCCGTAGGATCAAGGTGATCAAAAAATGACTTTTTTACCTTGAGATAAGCGGCAAATGTATGGTGGTAATCTAGGTGATCATGAGTAATATTTGTAAATCCAGCCGCTCGAAAATGAAGCCCACCAATGCGCTTTTGATCAATAGCGTGCGAACTCACCTCCATAAAACAATACTTGCAACCGGCTTCAACCATTTCCCTCAAAAGTGCATTGAGTGCAACAGGATTGGGAGTTGTGTGTGTTGCGGGCACTTCTTTTTGGCCAATTTTATTAACTACCGTAGATAACAAACCACATGAGTAGCCAAGATGGCTAAAAAGTTCATGGAGCAAGGTCGCGGTGGTAGTTTTGCCATTTGTACCAGTGATGCCTATCAGTTCGAGTTCTTTGGAAGGGTAGTTAAAAAAAGTACAAGAAAGAGTCGAAAGCGCTTCACTCGTATCTTCCACCTCTATGATCGTTGCATCAGAAGGAAGAATCACATTTTTCTCTACAATAAAAACCCTACAACCCTGATCATAGGCTTGCTGAGCAAATTGATGACCATCGGTTTGCAGCCCGACAATACAGAAGAATAAGGTATCCGCTTTGGCAAGTCTAGAGTCAAAAACCAATGCAGCAATATTTAGATCAAGTTTGCCTTGATTTAGCTTGTAAGTGAAGTCCGTAAGTAAAACAGAAAGTGCTTGCATATGCTAATTCAATTTGATATAAATAAGCTGACCTTTGACTAGAGGCGCCCCTGGTTGGATGGATTGATGTACTACCTTTCCCTTGCCCAAAATCTGGACAATACAGCCTCTATCTTCAAGAAGATAAACCGCATCTTTGGCACTCATTCCAAAGACATTGGGCACTTTGTGTTGGTTGATTTTTGTAGCTTGAACTTGTAATTTTTGATTGCTGGTATCTCCTTGGGCCCATTCATAATTTGTATTGAGTTGATGAGGCACTTTTAAATTTTTTAATAAATAGCTCAAGTCCTGACGCTTTCCAACCTTTAACACAGGCACGTCGTTTTCAATTGGATTGCGTGGATCATTGACGGCACTATGGTACTGTAAGGCTGAAGCATATATTTTATTGGCAATTTCTGCAAATACAGTCCCGGAAACAGCGGCACCATAATAGGCCTTTTGTGGTTTTGCAATTACTACGATGCAAGAATAGATCGGTTTTTTTGCCGGAAAATAGCCCACAAATGAAGCTTGATAAGAACGGATTTTTTGATCGCGGTAGCCGCTTTCACCATTAAGTTGGGCAGTTCCAGTTTTTCCTGCTATGGTAAATAACGAACTTTTGAGTTGCTTGCCTGTACCACGTATCATAACCCCTTCCAAACAGTTTTGAAGAATTTTCAGTGTATGATTTGAGCAAATTTCTTCATTGAGGACCACTGGTTCAAAGCTTTTTATCACCCGTCCAAGCCTTTTGATTTTTTCAACAAATAAAGGGCGCACCAACTGGCCATTATTGGCCACAGCATTGTAAAATGCCAAGGTTTGTAAGGGAGTTTGCATAACTTCGTAACCAACCGACATCCAAGGCAATGATAAGTTTGACCAATTGGCATCTCCGAGTTGTGTTACTTTTGGTCGGGGCTCACCCTCCATGTCTATTCCGAGTTTCTCGGTAAGACCAAATTGCTTTAAGCGCTCTAAGAATAATTCGGGATCATTTTTATAGCTGCGATTCATGAGTTGCAAAATCACATTCGAGGATTTTTCAAAAGCTTTTTGGATGGTAATTACGCCATATCCCATGCCATGATTCGAGTCAGACATGCCATCGCCTCCTACTCTGTAATAACCACTTGCATTGACCTTATCTGTGATTTTAAATTTTTCATCTTCAAGGCCAGCCATCAGGGAGGCCAATTTGAAGGTGGATCCTGGCACCTCCAAATGTCCAATCGCGTAATTAAAATTCTCTGAATATTTACCTTTACTCGTTCTTGTAAGGTTGGCAATAGCTCGCACATAACCAGTTCTAACTTCCATTAAAATCACGCTACCGTGTTCGGCGTCCATTTCAATGAGCTGTTTCTCAAGTTCTGAATGAGCCACCTCCTGAATTTCTTTGTCTATGGTGGTGACTACATCCGCTCCCTCAACGGCGTCTTTGAGTATTTTTCCGGTTGGCTTCCATCCTGAAGAGATGCGTTGCTCCACTTCTTTTCCAGCTTCTCCCTTTAAAAAGTCATAATAAGCACCTTCAATGCCAACACGTAGGGTATCTTTACGTTCGTTGACTTTCCAATAACCCAATGTACGGTTGAGTAAATTGCCAAAAGGTTTTTTGCGTAAAATCACCTCCTCGTTATCGATGATTCCCCCCTTCATGCGTCCGAGTTTAAATATGGGAAGTGCGTTTAATTTTTTGCGTTCTTGATTGGTCACTTTTCTTCGAATCAATAAATAACGCATGCCGTTGGCACGAGCTTTTCTAATTTTTGCTTCGTATTCTCGTGAGCTCTGGGTGGGGTAAAGTTGATTCAAACCTGCTGCCAATGCACCAATTTGCTGATCAAATACAACAGAATCAACAACAGTTGGATCCATGTAGATGTCATAAAAAGTGATGCTCGTTACAAGTGGTACCTCATTGTGATCTAATATTTGACCCATCCTCGGTAAGCGATCTACCACCCTTGTAGGCAATTCACCCTCATCCATTTGCATAGCGCCACCAGGACCATTGATTTGTAATTTAATGGTAGTGTACAAAACAACAAGCATGAGTGCAACGAATCCGAAATAAACCAGATAAGCACGGTAATAAAGGTAGTTGCGATCCTTACTCATGATTCTTTTTTATCCGTATTACTCTAGTGGCATTCTTTGTTTCTTTGAGTTGACGCTCTGCGAGCCGTTCTGCTATTTTGTAGCGACGCGTTACGAGCTCCAACCTTGCCCTTGCCTCAATAAACTCAGCCGAATGCTGGTCTAAATTTCGTTGGGCTTCGTCAATATCTTTGTTCAATTGCTTTGCGTAATAACCTTTGGAAACCAAAATCAACAATAACAGCATGATAAAGAAGATGTAGTTGAGGTTGTCCAAAACAAACGACTTAGTCAAAAATTCTCCATTAAGGATTTGTGCAATGGCATTTGACTTGACACGCTTACTACCCTTACTATTGCTTTGTGATTTAGCCATTTTTTACCGCAATTCTGAGTTTGGCACTGCGTGCTCTTGAATTCAAAGCACATTCTTCTGGACCCGCAACAATCGGGTGTCTGTTTATTTCTGTAAATGGCTTCTGTATGTTTCCAAAAAAATCTTTTTCAATTTCTCCTGAAAAACTGCCACGCTTTAAAAAATTTTTAACCAAACGGTCTTCTAAAGAATGATATGACATGACGACCAAGCGCCCCCCTGGTTTAAGCACAAGTGCCGCTTGGGTTAAAAAATCTTTGAGCACTTGCATTTCTTGATTCACTTCAATACGAAAAGCCTGAAATACCTGGGCGTAAAATTTATGGTCTTTGAACTTTGGTGCAAAGCGCTCTAGTGCCTTAATAAGGTCAAAAGTTGTTGCGATTGGAGCGTTGTCACGGTATCGAACCAATGCGGCTGCGAGTGTTCTAGAATTGCGCAATTCACCGTACTGATACAATATGTTAGCCAAGGTTTGTTCATCAGCTTCGGCAATCAAGGCAGCCACAGATTTTCCTGAATTGCGATTCATACGCATGTCAAGCGGTGCATCTTCACGAATTGTAAATCCACGATGAGCCGCGTCAAATTGATGCGATGAAACCCCAAGATCGGCCAATATCCCATCTACTTGTAAATGACCAAGGGCACGTAAATGATTTCTTAAGAAAGCGAAATTAGCAGCAACAAAATGAAAGTTTGGTGCAGTCCACGCATTTTGCTGCGCATCTGGGTCTTGATCAAAGACAACCAATTGCCCTTGCTCAGATAACTCGCTAAAAATTGCTTTAGAATGCCCGCCACCTCCAAATGTAACATCAACATAGATGCCATTTGACACGAGAGCCAAGCCTTCTAGGCAAGGCGCTAACATGACTGGTGTGTGGTACGCGGTATTAATCTTCATTGTCTAAATCACCCATTACTTCATCCGCTAAATCAGCGAAATCCGCCATGTTTCCTTCGATCATTTCGAAGTATTTAGACTTATCCCAGATTTCAATTCGGTCGTTGTATGCAATGAGCATCACTTCTCCAACCAAACCAACGCGCTCCATTAGGGCGCTTGGAACCAAAACTCGACCCGCATTGTCAAGGGAAACCTGCTTGGCACCCTGATGAAATAAGCGGTAGAACATTCGGTTTTTAGGCTTAAACAAGTTCATTTTAGATAAGCGCTGACTGATTTTCTCCCATTCTGGCAAGGGGAATAAAGTCAAGCAATCTTCAAAGCCTTTGTTTAACATGAAATCACGCTGGGAAACTGCAGGCAATTGCTTGCGCAAACCAGACGGGAAAAGGAAGCGCCCCTTCTCATCCATTTTGACCTCAAATTCACCTACAAGTCCTGACATAGCGTTATAATGGGTAAAATTAGTGGATTCTTACCACTTTTTACCACCAGCTTTTTTAAATGTTGATAACTTCTAACGTATAGAACGAATAAAGGTTACATATTAACAATTATAAACAGCGCTTAAACCTTGTAATACAAATGATTATATCCTAATGGTGGGAATAAGTGGGAGTTTTTTCAACAAATTGTTGATATCGCATTTTTCAGCCCTACTTTTATGGTTTTTAATCTACATTTGCACATGCCAAAAAAGTCCCTCAGTTACTTACTCATTCCACTGCTTGCCTGTATTTGGGGAAGCTCATTTATTTTAATGAAGCGCGGTATGTTTACTGCCGATGGCATGCCGGTATTTAGTGCTGAGCAAGTTGCAAGTATCCGCATCTCTTTGGCAAGCATTGTTTTTTTGCCACTTTTGCCTAGGTTGTTAAAAAACAAGCATTTTAAAAGTGATATTCCATTTTTTATGATTGTTGGGTGGGGAGGAAACTTAATTCCCGCCTTTTTATTCACCTATGCTGAACAATCGCTTGATTCAGCAATTGCAGGAATCATGAACAGCTTTACGCCAATTTTTACCATTTTGATCGGTTACTTGATCTTTAAATCAAGTATCTCGACCCAACAAATTATTGGCACCTTGATTGGGTTTATAGGTATCTCTTGGCTGATTTCATTGAGTAATCCAGCTACAGGTCATTTTCAAATTGCCCCAGCGCTAGCCATCTTGCTTGCTACACTTTTATATGGCATCAGTTTAAATACAATCAAGCATAAATTAAATAAATATAACTCCATTGAGATTGCAACAGGAGGTTTTACTATGGCCTTGTTACCCGCCCTTATTGGTTACTTCATTTTTGAAACACCAGCCGTATTCAAAAATAATACGATGGCTATTTCAAGTTTCAAGTACGTTGCAATACTTGGCCTTGTCGGCACAGCTTTTGCCGTGATTATTTTTAACCGCATCATAGCTCAAACCACGGCCGTAGCTGCCAGTACCATTACCTATTTTATCCCAATAATTGCTGTTGCCATAGGCATTGCAGCCGGTGAGCTTTTCATTTGGCAACAACTTATTGCCATGTTTGTAATCATTAGCGGTGTCTTGTTGGTCAATTTGAAATTCAAAAAAGCGAACATTTAGGCAATATTTACGTAAGAAATTGAGCTAAAACTTTGGAGTGGATACAGAAATCACTATCTTTGCACTCCAATTTTGGATTATTTTAAAATAAAAACAAGCTATATGTACGCAATTGTAGAGATAGCAGGGCAGCAATTTAAAGTGCAAAAAGACCAAAAGGTTTTTGTACATCGTCTTGATGCAGAAGCAGGAAAAAAGTTAGACTTTGACCGTGTTCTGTTAATTGAAGACGCTGGCAAAGTAACCCTTGGCGCCCCCGCTATAGAAGGTGCAAAAGTCACCGCAGAAGTTTTGGATCACGTAAAAGGTGACAAAGTCATTGTTTTCAAGAAAAAACGTCGTAAAGGTTACCGAGTTAAAAATGGTCACCGTCAGCAATTTACTGCTATCACAATTAAAAGTATCAAAGCATAATTTCCCTTTATCAAGGAACTAAATAACTAGAAACCATGGCACACAAGAAAGGAGTCGGTAGTTCGAAAAACGGTCGCGAATCGCATAGCAAGCGCTTAGGTGTAAAAATCTTTGGTGGTCAAGCGGCCATCGCTGGAAACATTATCGTTCGTCAACGTGGTACACAGCATCACCCAGGCAACAATGTAGGTATTGGCAAAGATCATACCTTATTTGCACTCACAGATGGTCTTGTTGAATTCCGCAAAAAGAAAGACAATCGTTCTTTCGTTTCAGTTGTCCCGTTTGAAACAACTGAGGCTTAAGTCCACAATAAAATTGAAAAAAGCTCCCAATGGGAGCTTTTTTTTTACCCTTGAGCCACCTACGCACCGAGCTTAATTCCTTATTTTTGGATTGATCCAAACAAAATGAAAAAATTATTATTTGTTCTTCTGTCCGGTTTATTGCTTGTAATTAGCTTTCCTTTTAGCGGTAGTTTCACGCCGCTGGTATTTATAGGGTTTGTCCCACTTTTAATGCTGCGCAAACAGCACCTCGAGGCGGAGCAAAAAACATGGAAACTTGGGTTGTGGAATTATTTTTCATTTTTACTTTGGAACCTTGGCACCACTTGGTGGGTGGCCAATGCCTCAATCGATGGTGCAATTTTTGCCTTTACGATCAATGCACTTTTAATGACCCTCGTCTTTGGCACCTGGAGTTGGATACACCGTAAAATCAACTCATCACTTAGTTATTGGTTACTCATCCCCATATGGCTAATATTTGAATTTGGTCATCACCGTTGGGATTTATCCTGGCCTTGGCTCACACTAGGCAATTACTTTTCGGTTCGGACCGGTTGGGTACAGTGGTATGAATGGACTGGAACACTCGGCGGAAGTGCATGGGTGCTGTTGGTGAATCTTTTGATATTTCGTTTATATAATGTGTATCGAGATGTAGCCAAAAGAAACCGAAACATCTTTGCTTTAATAGGAGTTTTAATTATACCAATAGCAGTAAGTCAAATCTTGCTTTCCTTAGTTACCATCGATAAAAAAACCACTTCTCTGAATGCAGTTGTACTCCAACCCAATGTTGATCCGTACAGCGAAAAATTTGCAGCAAACGCAAGCAACGAAGTCTTTGCTGATTCATTGATCAACCTTGCTAATCGACATATCACCAACCAAACAGACCTCGTCATCGCCCCGGAAACAGCGCTTCCGCTTTCATTCTTAGAAGACCGTTTACATACCTTTGAGTTTGGAGAAAAGCTACAAGAACAAGTGAGCAAATGGCCACAAGCCAATTTATTGATTGGTGCCTCAACAGTTAAATTATTCGACAGCAAACAAAGTGTGGCGAGCACGCCAATTCCAAATGAAAAACGATGGTACGAAAGCTACAACTCTGCCATACTGCTTAGTAAAAATCATGAACCACAATTTGCGCATAAATCAAAGTTGGTACCAGGCGTTGAATTGATTCCTTTTTCGGCTTACTTACCATTCTTATCGGCAATCGCCATTGAAAATGGCGGTACATCAGGAACCTTAGGGGTAGAAAAAGAGCCAAAAGTTTTAGATATTTTAATGAAAGATCATGACAAATTGAATCAAAAGTCAAATCAAAATATTGGTTTGGCACCTATCATTTGCTATGAATCCATTTACGGTGATTTTGTACGCAAGCAAGTACAGAAAGGAGCGCAATTCGTATGCGTCATCACCAATGACGGCTGGTGGGGAGACACCCCTGGCTACAAACAACACTTTTCGTTTGCACGCCTGCGCGCCATAGAAACACGTCGTTGGGTTCTGCGCAGCGCCAATACTGGAGCTAGTGGGAGTATTGATCCAAGTGGAAAAGTAGTCAAAAAAACGTCCTACTGGACCAAGGAAGCTTTTTCTCAGAACGTTGAATTGCGCACCGACCGCACATTTTACACCACCTATGGCGATTATATAGCTGGCCTGTGTATTTCATGGATCTTCTTTGCATTTAGCCACTTACTGATGCAAAAAGCGCAAAAAGTTCGTAACTTACAACAATGAAATTTATTGTTCTTCTCCTATTTTTCATTTACACCTTGCCCCTCAAGGCCCAAGTTACACTCTCAAGCTCTAACTTGCCAATAGTAGTGCTCAATACAGGTGGCATCGCTATTCCAGACGAACCCAAAATTGACGGATTCATGGGCATCATCAATAACGGGCCCGGTCAAATTAATTATATCACCGATAATTTCAATGAATTTTATGGTCAAATTGGCATAGAGAAAAGAGGCTCCTCTTCGAATGGCTTTCCACAAAAATCCTATGGGCTTGAAACCCGTGGTCCGGATTCGGTAAATTACAACGTATCGTTATTTGACTGGCCTTCTGACAACGATTGGATTTTATATGCGCCTTATACAGACAAGGCCATGCTGCGCAATGTATTGACCTATAAATTAGGCAATGAATTAGGTCGCTGGGCACCAAGAACTCAATTTTGTGAAGTAGTCTTAAATGACCAATACATTGGAGTCTACGTGCTTATGGAACGTATCAAAACCAACCCTGGACGTGTAAACATCGATCAACTGCTTTATGAAGATACGCTTGACAATCACCTAACGGGGGGATACATAGTCAAGGTAGATAAAACTACTGCAGGTGGTGTAATCGCTTGGACCTCCCCCTACTTGTGCCAATCACCAGGAACAGGTCCGATAAAGTATCAAATGCATGATCCGGATATTTCACAAATGCACCCCAGTCAGTTGAGTTATATTGAAAATTACATCACCGATTGGGAAGATGCACTTAAAAGCAATTCCTTTACAGATCCTATTATTGGTTACAAACCTTTTATTGATGTTGGGTCCTTCATTGACTACTTTTTAATGACCGAAATCTCTAAAAATGTAGACGGATACAGGATTTCTACCTTTTTACACAAACAACGCTTCAGTGAAGGAGGGAAGTTGGTGGCAGGGCCACTTTGGGATTACAACATTGCCTGGGGAAACGCTAATTATTGCCAAGGAGGAAACACCAATGGTTGGGAGATTAATTTCAATAGTATTTGTGGCGGTAGCGGAGGTTTGCAAAATCCATTTTGGTGGAAAAGGATGCTTGAAGATGAACTCTTTGCCAATGAGGTCAATTGCCGATGGACAGCCCTGAGGCAAAATATTTTTAGCGATTCAGCCATATTAAATTACATCGATTCAGTGGCGCTCATCTTAGAAGAGCCCGCAATACGGCATTACCAAAAATGGCCAATCTTAGGCACCTATGTTTGGCCGAACAACTATATTGGCCAAACTTTTCAAGATCAAATAAATTATCTCAAGACTTGGATAACTAACAGAATGGCCTGGATGGATGCCAATATGTTTGGTACTTGCATAGCCAATATTGCTTCGAGTTCAAAACAAGCATTAGAGATTTTTCCTAATCCGTCAACAACGAGCCTAACCATTTCTGGACTTAACGGTACAGGAGTATTAGAAGTGCTAGATTTATCTGGTAAAATGGTAGCATCCTATCCCTATCATTCAAAATCAATTGAATTGATCACCGAAGATTTTCAAAATGGAATCTATTTTATTTCTGAAACAAATAAAGGCATACATGAAAAATTTCTTAAACAATAAAAAAATTGGTACACTATTGCTGGGATTGGTCCTTATTAGCACCGCATGTATTAAAAAATACCCAGGGCCAGGAGGCACATCTGCCCTTCGTGGCAAGGTTACAGGCAAAGAATTCAAGCCGGGTGAACTAGAAATTCAACAAATAACCTTTACACATGGCGCCCAACTAGAACACGGTGATTATTTCTTGCTCAATAAGGTAACAGGCAATAACAATTATTACATCTATTTTAAAAATCCAAATTGGGTTTCGGTAGCTGATCCGAATTTAGACGGTCGGATTGGGCTTGAGGTTGTCTTCAACTATAGCGATTCAAATACGGAGATTGCACAAGCGGTAAAAGATAAAATTGCATCTCTTGGAGTGCTTCAATTCAACATGGCACTCAACCAAGATATCCTCATACTTACATACAAATCAAAAGAAAATATTCCTGACCCTGACAACGGTACAACTAATTTTGCCATCGATATTGTCAATCAGGGGAAAGCTGATTATCAAGGTACTGCGATAAATAATTTGGCAGAGCAACGAGTTTATCTTTGTTATGGCGACGATCAGTTCCCAAGCGTTGATTTGCGCACCAACGCTCAAGGAGAATTTGAATTTAAAGACCTTCAAGTTGGCACCTACAAAGTTTACGTCGTTGGCCAATTGCCTCCAAATGCCAATGAGCATCAAGAAGTGAGTGCTGTAGCCACAATCTCGGAAAAAAAATCCATTACAGATATAGGCACATTGCAAATTTGGTACTGATGCGCAGGTACTTAATTCCATTGCTTTTTATTAGCCAATTGAGCTACAGTCAGTCTGGGCTTTGGCTAGATGCTGCACTCACCAAAAAGTGGAGCAAGAGCCAAAAAACTTCATTTGAAATGGGGCATCGCAGCACCATGCAAAAAGGTTTTGATCGCGCTTACCTTGATTTAGCGCATGAAATGAAATTAAACAAATGGCTCAAAGTATCAACAGTGGGGCGTCTTGGACTCAATGAACAAAAAAACCAATATGCTTTGGCCACTGATTTATTCACGCTAAGAACTCAAGTGGGTTTTGAGGTATCCCTCTTACCAATACTGCAAATCCGCTCTAAAAAAATTGATCTTAGTTGGCAGTGTCGGCAGCAAATGCAATGGCAACAACAGCAAAGACTTGAAAGTATGCTGCGCAATAAAGTATCATTTTCTTACGACATCAGAAGAAATCCCTTTACGCCCACACTGAGCGCCGAGTACTTCTATCTATGGAATGCCAATGTGCTTTATACACCAATCGATGTTTTGACCTCTGGAGCAGGTGTACAATGGCGTTATTTTGCAGGTGGTGCATTAGAGCTCGGTGATCAACACAACCTCAAACTACAAGTTGGTTACCGTGTCAAGGCCTCAGGTGACCAATTCCTTTACAGGATTTCTTATTCGTATAATCTAGAATAAAGAAGGGAAAAAAAAGGGAGAATCCGAAAACTCCCCCCTTTCCATCAATCAACATTTTAAATATCAATAGCCCGGATTCTGCTGTAAATTCGGGTTAAGTACTATATCCGAAGTTGGAATTGGGTATAGATTGTATTTTGATGATACACCCATTCCGACAACATCATTGCCTTTGAAAGGCCAAACATAATCACCGCTTGTGAACAAATCAAAACGGATGAGGTCAGTTCGACGTGTACATTCCCAATTGAGCTCTCTTGCACGCTCATCTAGGAAATCTTGCAATACCAAGCTGCTGTAATTATGAGAGGCATTGCCATAGGCACGCTCGCGAATTTTATTCATGTAAATCAGGGCAGTTGCCTCATCACCAGAGCGGAATTTTGCTTCGGCATACATCAAAAATACATCTGCCAAACGGAACATTGGAAAATCAACATCTACGTGTGCCGAAGTGGCATTGTTCGAACCATTCAAACCGTCTTTGGTTTTGTTTTTGTACTTCGGATTGCCATAACCTTGCACAAAGGTGCTCATTGAAGTAATCTCTAGTTGCTGACCATCGGTATAAAACAACCAACGAGAATCTTGTGTTGAATCCACAAACTTCTCAACGAATGGACCCGTTGCTCTGTTGCCAGCCCATTTGCCATTGACACCATAATCAGCAGCTACCATAGAACCACCGAGTGCAGAACAAATCATAAAGGTAGTTCCGCCCCATGTTTGTGCATACAAACCGTCGTATACAATTGGGAAAATAATCTCAGGTGAAGTGTGGTTATCTGCAAGGAACAAATCTTGATATACATCGTCAAGTTGGAATACATTGCTATTGATAATTTTTTCACAGTATGTCGCACATTCAGTATTGTGCTCTGTTCCGGTATAAACCTTTGCATTCAAATACATCTTGGCCAATAAGGCGTGTGCAGCACTCTGTGATGCACGGCCATAGGCTACTGATGATGCTGGAGTCAAGTCATTTTCAATGGCCTTGATTTCAGATTCAATGTAATCGAATAAATCAGCGCGCATGATTTGCTCGGGCGTAAAAGCACCCACACGGTCTTCTTCGGTAACAAACGGTACGTTTCCAAATAAATCCATCGCATGGTAGTAAGCTAGCGCACGAAGAAAACGTGCTTCATTGCGCATTGTTACAATTGATTGGATTTGTGCACTTGTAAAACCACGCTCGTTGAGTTTTTCATCGCGGGCTTGCCAAATAAATTCATTACAAAGTGTTATTTGGTAGAAGATGCGGTAGTACATCCCCTTGACCCAAACATTATCGGCATTCCATTCTGTTTTGTTCAGATCTGGAATTCCTGGATCATTCCAACCACAAATTGCTTCATCGGTAGGTAATTCTTGCATATTCCAAAGCACGCGCACATATGCTGAGAAGCCTTCATCGATTCCAGCTATATCTGCCTGCCCAGCAGGGCCTTGGTTGCCTGTCATAGACATACCGGTGTAGAGTTTGGCTAATACTTTGATGTAGTTATCTGCATCACTGTAAACAGCCTCGGCATTCAAACCGTATTTAGGAGATTGATTTAAATTTTTGCCGCAAGCACCTAATAAAAGTGCACTTGCGATTATGCTAAATGTGAAAATTCTTTTCATGGTTCAAAAATTAGAAATTGAACGTAAGGTTAACTGAATAAACGCGCGGACGTGGGTAGAAATTGTTATCAATTCCACCTCCAATTTCCGGATCTTGACCTGAGTACTTGGTCACAACAAATGCATTTTGTACTACAAAGTTTGCATTGAGTCCAACTTTTTCTTTAGCAAAACCAAGTTTGCCAAAGTTGTAGCCAATATTGATAAAGTCCATGCGTAAGAAATTGGCACTTTCCAAATAATGATCAGACATCAATTGGCTCGCAGTAGTGCGCTGCACTTCATCTTGGTAGTATAGTGAACTGATGTTATTGAGGTATTTTTTAGTACCGTCAATAGTTTGGAAAGTAGCGCTATTAGAATGGATATTGTTGTAGATGGTTGCACCCATTTCTGCACGGGCAGAAAAGCCTGCATACCACTTTTTGTATTGAAAATTGAACGCAGTTCCAAAGAACATTTTTGGAGCAGCCTGACCAGCATAGTAGCGGTCTTTCACATTGATGATGCCGTCGCCGTTGCGGTCAACAAAAGCGTTGGTATCTTTCCATTTGTCTGCAGCGGTGATTTGTCCGTCACCATTCATATCGATTTCGGCCTGAGAACCCACTTCAATGACACGACCTTGTGAATCGTATTGTTGTTCTAAAACAAAGAAAGTGTAGGTTGGGTAACCAATCTGATGGGCTTGGATGGTATTGCCAATGCCACCACCAATTCCACCAACCAATACACCCGGCGAAGTAGTATCAAGTACTTGCGCCAATTTTAAAACTTCGTTTTTGTTGTAAGTAGCATTGATGGTCCAATCCAAGCGCATGTCTTTAGTAGCAATCAAACCAGTATTCAATGAAACCTCAATACCTCGGTTCTGCATTGCACCCACATTGGTAAGAATTTCATTGGTAAAATTCGTGCCTGCAGGTACTGGAACAGTAGCTAGTAAGTCTTTGGTATCTTTTTGGTATACATCAACACTACCAGAAATGCGGTCATTTTTGATACCAAAATCAACACCTAGGTTGTAGGATGTAGTCGTCTCCCACTTGAGGTTGGCATCAAAGCCCGCTGGGCGCAAAACCTGGTAATATTGACCACCAAAAGCATATTGCGCAGTTGTTGCACCTTGGAAATAGTTTCCGATATAGGCATAGTCTCCGATACCATCTTGTTGCCCAGTAACACCCCAACCAGCGCGCACTTTCAGCATATTGATGTTTTTGTTATTCTTCAAGAAATCCATTTCAGACAGGATCATCGCAGCAGATGCAGCCGGGAAAAGCCCCCAACGTGTTTCAGGGCTAAAGCGTGAAGAACCATCACGACGCAAAGAAACATTGACCACGTACTTTCCATCGTAGTTCAAAATAGCACGACCATAATATGACATGAGTACATTGCGCGTAAAGAACGGGAAGGCAGATGCGGGAGCAATAATGCTATCTTGTGCCTCATTCCATGTAGGGTTGTTTGGGCTATAGGTATCCCAATCTTGGTAAGAGTAACCGGCTACTACTTCCAAAGTTTGTTTTTCCCACTTAGATCCAGAATTGTAACTTAAGTAAGATTCGAACAACTTGTTTCTTTTCGTAGTACGGTAATTACTGTAACGGCCGTTGGTGAAGAAACCAGAGGCAGACGAAGCTGGTGTGATAACAAAGCCCGTGCCTTCCGAGAAGTCACCACCTACATTCACAGTAGCTTTCAATGCGGGAAGCGATGGCAAATTATAAGTAAGTTTTGCATTGGCTATGGCACGATTTACCTTACTTTGATCGGTTGATTGTTCGATCAAACCTAATGGATTGCGCGCAGAAAGGGTATTTGGTTTGTTGTTATCGATCCACTCAAAATAGCCGCCATAGGATTCGTTTGCTGAATAAATTGGTTGGGTAGGATCAAAAAATGCTGCTCCAAGTGCACCTCGGTTGGCAAAGAAAGATGCGGTTTGAACATATTTCAGATTTGCTTCAACTTGTAAGGTTTTATCCAAAAAGCTTGGGTTCATATTGAGACTTGCGGTGGTTCTTGCAAATTGATCTCTTTTAAGGATACCATTATCAATGCGGTTTCCTATAGACAAGCGGTAAGGTAGGTTTTGAATCCCACCTGTGATTGAAACGTTGTTGTCAGAGATGATGGCGCTTCTGAATACTTGTTTTTGCCAATCGGTGCTAGAGTCTCCGAGTAGCGCTTTTTGTTGGGCAGTCCCGTTGGCATTTACGAGATTGCGCAGCGAATCTGCACTCAAGACATCAAAATATTTTGCAATTGTTGACATTGAAGTTTTAGAATCCAAAGTCACTTTCACATCATTGGAGGCACTACCGCGTTTGGTGGTAATGAGAATAACTCCGTTAGCAGCACGCGAACCGTAGATTGCAGTAGCAGATGCATCCTTCAAAACCACAAACGACGCAATGTCATTGGGGTTGATCAAAGACAAAGGATTGGCTGCACCTGCAATTCCTCCGTTGTCTAGAGGCACTCCATCTATAACGATGAGTGGATCATTGGATGCGTTGATAGATGTACCTCCTCTGAGTCTTAAAGTACTCCCTGATCCTGGGGCTCCGTCGTTGGAAGTTACTTTCAGACCAGCTACCTTACCCATTACAAGTTGTTCTGGGGTAGCGAGCGATCCTTGCACAAAGTTTTTTTCATTGATAATGGCCGCTGAACCAGTCAAATCTTTGGTGCGTTGTGTACCGTAACCAATAACCACAACATCACCAACGTCTTGAATTTTGCCAGCAAACTGAAAATCATTCGTAACCATTTGGTTGGCAACCACGGTAACTTGATCATTTTGGTTGCTGAAACCTTGGAATTTATAAATCAGGTTGTAAGATCCTGGTTTTAAATCTTTGATTTCATAGTAACCATTGTCATTTGACACAGCTCCTTTGCCTAGTCCTTCTACCAATACCGAAGCATTGAAGAGTGGCGTGCCTGCGGCGTCTGTAATGGTCCCTTTAATGCCGGTTTGCGCAGAGGCTACCAAGGAGAAACCAAAAGACAGCAACAAGGCAAAAAAACTGCTAGTAGTTTTCTTTTGCATAGTTTATGTTTTAGCGTTATACAGATTAATCAGTCAAATATATTTTATTTTTTCTTAATGTCAAGTTGACACACTGAAAAAGTTTTCACCATTTGAACTCTATTTCCAATGCATCTTCCTCAATTCTGAACTTAGGATTTCCTATAAGTGTCAAGACTTGAGTTGCTTCGTTGAATTCAAATTTTTGCTTTTTTCCCATAATCCTAATTTGTGATGGTGGCATTGGAGTATGAACCACGCAATAGAACTTAAAAGTATGGTCCTTCCATTGCTCAGCATAGAATGGTGAGGCAAGAAATTGGCATGTTCCTTTTGATATATTACTCGAGCAATGCAATTCTTTATATTTTCCTATATTTTGCGCATCAAAGGTATCGCCATCATCTTCATACCAATTAAAACCATTGGTGACATCTGTACTATTTGGATCAATGTAAAGGTGCAAGGTTACGTTCGTATCAACATATTCTTCGGTGCTCTGGACTGTAGGGCTCATAGGGATAATAGCACCATTGCGTACAAAAACAGGAATATGATCCAAGCTTTTGGTGCATTCTACAACTTGATAGCCGGTTGGTGAATTATTATAAAAAAGCGCGTTTGCCATTTTGCCGGTATGAAAATCAAACCAACTGGTAGCTGAAGGCACTTTTATTCGAAATGAATTCGATTGGTCTGCATTCATAGAATCGGTAACGGCATGCACCAAAAATGATGGGCCCCACATGTAAGTTTCCGCCTCTGCAAACGACCATTCTTGTTTCGGAAATTCCATAAAAATCGGACGCATCAATGGAGTTCCAAACCTGGCATTTTCATTGGCCAAACTATAATTATAGGGCAATAACTGATAACGCAATTCAATTGCCGCTTTGGCCAAGGCTTTTGTTTGAGTGTCTTTGTAAATAGCCTCACTAGCCACCTCTTGTTGGGCATGAGGTCTGAAAATTGGTTGAAAAACACCATACTGCAACCAACGGATATAAAGTTCTGGATCGTCATTAGCACCGGCAAAGCCACCCAAATCAGAATGCATGTAGGCCATGCCTTGTAAACCCATTTGCATAGAAATTTCCATTTGTGGTTTGAGCCCTCCCCATGTCCTATTGACATCTCCAGACCAAGGAACCATCCCAAATCGCTGTGAACCAGAATAGCCTGCGCGCATTAAAATAAATGGTCTCTCAAGTGGATAATCTTTTCTATAACCCTCAAACAGCAAACGTGCCCAATCATGGCCATAGATGTTATGAACTTCATCTGCCCAATGATCCCCATGTTTGAGGCCGCTAGGATGCACTTCGGGCTCGCCTAGGTCTCCCCAAAATCCAGCAGCTCCGTAGCCGTGCAACTTTTTATATATTTCCCAAAACCAAGCGCGCGCTTCTAGATTGTATAAATCAATTAGACCCGTATTGCCAAAATAAAAGTCATAACGGTAGGAATTACCAGTAGTATCAGTTCCGAGTAATTTTTGTTTATCTGCAACCTGCCAATTCTTTGAGGTAGTCAAGACAAATGGCTCAGTAATTAGTATTGTTTTGACATTTTGTTCTCTAAAATCTGAAATCATCTGTTCACCATTTGGAAAAGAATCTCTATAAAACTCAAAGTTTCCTAAAGTGCCTTGGATGTCCTTACCAAACCAATAAAGATCGAAGACAATCGCATCTAATGGAATTTGCTCTTTGCGAAATTCATCAACTACCATTCTTGCTTCCTGTTCGGAATGGTAACCAAATCTGCTACTAAAATTTCCTAAGGTCCAACGCGCTGGCATGGGTTGGCGTCCGAGTAAAGAGGTCAGATGATAACTGAGATCCTTCCAATCATCTGAAAAGATAACTTGATAGCGAAGTGGCCCACCAATGACCTCATAGGTCAGTTTATTTTCCTTTTTGGAATCTAAATCAAGCCAACCAATCTGTGGATTGTCAAAATGTATGGCATAGCCCTTATCTGAAAGGACAATAGGCATTGTAAAATTCATTAATTCAGAGTGTGTCTCATAGCCATAATGCGCGCGGTTATACAATTGTAGGCGGTATCCTCTTCTATTCATACCTAAAGCCCGAGCGCCGGCTCCCATCAATTTTTCGTCTGATTCTAACTTGAACTCAATTTTAGGTATTTGATCAAAATAATAACCCCGAGCCTCCGACACCCCAACCGACAAATATGTATAATTGATGTGAAAAGGATTGGTAAAGATTTGCATTTCAAGCATGCCACATTTCAAAATGTACATACTTGTTGGCCCAAAATCAGACCCAGCCTCTTGCAGTACGCGATCAAGTTCCCACTTCAAATCTTTGCTGGGCTTGAGCAAAACTGCATGCGAAGTATCGTGTTCATTGATTTTTTGATTTCCTGAACCCACTGAAGATGTCGGAAGAAAAGTTGTTTGGATTATTTTTTCTGACAAAGGACTAATAAGATACAATCCGTCCGAAACCTTGATCTCGGCCCCTTCTTTAGTAATGTCCAAACCAATAAATTCACGTTGCTGATTTTGAGCAAAGGAAAGGTTTGAAAGGAATGCTATCCAAAAAAAAATACTTTTAGCTGTGTGCATGTCAATGATGAAGTTGAATAATGTAAGATGTTTTGGAAGGAATCATCATCGATTCTTGTTCAAAGTCGAAGCTCTGATTATTGAGCACATCATTGCCCTTTTCGAATCCATGCAATCCTTCAACAAAGCGAGACCAAGCAAGCTTTTGTTCATTATCTGAATTATTTAAAATTACCATCACGACTTGTGGCTCAGCAGTTTTGTTTTCTTCAGGTGTTAAATACCTAAAATAAACATAGACATTATTTTGAGGCACATACTGTAGTAATTCCCCTTTGTGAATTACTGAGTTATGCAAGCGCCAATTCAACAAATTCTTTGTGAATTGGTAGTATTCTTCTTGACTACTTTGGCGCTCTTCTGGCTTCGATCCTATAAAAAAATCTCTCCTTATATCAGCATCTCCAACTTCCTTACTACCGCGCATGCCTATTTCTGAGCCATAATAAATCTGTGGAATACCTCTAGTTGTGGCAATGAGGCTCAGTGCCATTTTATAATCTGCCAAATCTGGATAACTTTCATTAAATCTTTGCGTGTCATGATTTTCCATGAAAACCAATAAGTTCTGTGGATTGGCATACAAATAATCTTGAGTAAAATTCTCATAAAACCGCACCATTCCTTCGCTCCAACCCTGATTCTTTTCGCCCCAGGCCTGCATCATGGCATCGTGCAAAGTAAAATCCATCACCGAAGACATATGGCTATTGAATCCTTGAATTGCTCCGATAGGACTATCTTTTTGCCAATATGCCATTTGCGCCTGATCGTGCAACCATACTTCTCCGACAATATTCAAATTTGGATACTCGTCCATGATGGCTTTTGTCCATTGAGCAATTGCCTCCTTATTATTATATGAGTAAGTATCTACGCGCAATCCATCCAAATCTGCATATTCGATCCACCAAATCGTATTTTGAATCAAATAGGTCAGTAATAATGGATTTTTTTGATTCATATCTGGCATCGATGTATCAAACCAACCATCCGCTGCGGCATCGAGATCTGCTTTTGAAGCATGTGGATCAAACTGCGTAAAAGTGCGGTGACTTGATCTAGTAAATGCGTCAAATTGATGTATCCAAGTACTGGTAGGCAAATCTTGAACCATCCAATGTTTGCTAGACCAATGGTTTGGTACCTCATCCTTAATGACTTTCAATCCTAAAGCATGTGCTTTGCTCACAAGGTCTTTAAAACTCTCGTTTGTACCATAGCGTGGGTCTACTTTATATAAGTCCGATACTGCGTAACCGTGGTATGAATAAACAGGTTCGTTATCTTCTAAAAATGGTGTCATCCAAATGGTAGTGGCTCCTAATTCTTTGATGTAAGGTAGGCGATCTGTAACACCTTTGAGATCACCTCCATGGCGTCCTCCGGGCAAACTTGGATTGGATTGTTCTTTCATGTCGGCGGATGAATCATTGGTTGGGTCTCCGTTTGCAAACCGATCTGGCATAAGCAAGTAGAGCACGTCTGCACTGCTATAACTGGAACGATACTTTGATTGAGGCTTTCTATCTATTAGTTTAAAATCATGAACCGCAACAACCTTCTTTTTATCTTTTAATTCAATGAGGTAATTGCCAGCTACTTTATTTGCTGTTTCTAGGGTTAGAAAAATATAATTTGGATTTTCAGTGCGTATTTCTTCTAGTATATTCAAGCCCAATACATCAACGTTATATTTGGCGATGTCCGTTCCGTGCAGTAATACTTGCACCTGATGGTGTTCCATGCCCACCCACCAATTTGCTGGCTCAACATGATCAAGAACCTGTGCTCGACCAATAAAAAGAACAGATAAAGCAACCAACAAACTATTCCATTTCATATACTCTCTTTTGTGTTCCATTGTCATAAATTAAAATCTTGATGCAATTCTTGGTCTCGGCATCAATGGTACGGCCCATCAAGTCCGTTACATCAATTACCTTAGGTTCCATCATGGTAAATTCTTCCATTCCAGACAAACAAGGATTGGTGATGCCTTGGTAAGTTAAACATTGCGCCAAAGCGCTGGTTTTTCGATTGTCAAGGTAAGGAACAATGCCACTTTTGACATGTGCTCCCCAAGTTTGTTGCAAAGCATTTAGAAAATCCTGATTGCTAAAACCGTAATCTAAACCTTTGTAAGTATCCAAAAGTGCTGCGGGTGTAATCAAGGACTGCTTAGTTTGAAGCATAGTTTGCAAACTACTGACGTCCCAGACGTTTTGCAAGATATCTAGCATATGAAAAGTGAAGCGATCTTTGAAGTATGGAACGGCCATAAGCTTGGTATACAACGGCCTTGACTGATTGCTTGGTGACCAAGCATAAATGTTCCGATTGGACCAATTGATATTGAACCAATCGATCCCAAAAGTATTATCTAAATCATAAGAAATGTAGACCATTTTTTGGTCGCTCTCGCGTTGGTAGAGGTAATAATTGTTCTTGTTATAGGCATAACCATCCCACTGCCCCATTAATATTTCTAGTGCAATATTTCTTAAAAAAAGATCCACATCAAATACTTCTTGAATGGCACATACAAAATTTGCCGCTGGCGTATTATTCAACACATCGATAAAGTGAACAAGAGCTGAATAGTCTGCACTATCCTTGTTTGTCTTTAATTCATATACATTTTGATAATTTGCAACATTACTACCCCACCACGTAAGGTCTGCACCATAATAACACTTCCATAAGTTGCCATTGGCTTGGCCTGAAAATCGCAAGTCTAAATATTCATCATCAATGTGCTCAACATTGATATAAAGTCCTTTATATTGGTTGTTGATGTATAATTTAACATAGCTCGTTCTCGAAGACGGCAAACTAGCACTCCTCAGCAGCGAATGTGCCAAGTAGGTTCTTAAAATAGAAACGTCGTTGTGTTCACCATTTAAATTCATTTCTTCTAGCCCTTGAAATTTTTGAGTTGATATAAAACGATTGAAATCAACTTTAAAAGACTTTTTTTGAGAAGCCAATGAAGTATTACCGCGAGCACGAAAACCAATGCTATCAATTGTGGTTGTCAGGTTATTGCTCTGATAAGTAATCGTTGACATGAATTCATGACCAGCATACAAACTATCACCTAGTAATAAATTGAGAGAATCTGGCGCTATATCTATATAAACAGAGGCAACCTCATTTTGCAGGAATGCCTGATTATAGGCAGGTTGAGGTACTTGCGCAATGAAACGAGCATTGTACAACACAAAAAGGTATACAACAAAAATATATCTCATCAATTTTTAATTGACTTTAAGAAAACCGGCATTGGCAAATGAGTTTCCTACCTTGACCAAGAAATGGTATGGAGCTGCTGGCAAGTCACTTATTTGCATCTCGATTTGATTTTTTCCAGCCGTAGTGAACCCCTTTCGAATCATCACAATGTTTCCTCCCTGATCAAGTAACAATACTTCATATGGAGCAATCCCTAAAGAGCCAAAACCAATTTTAACTTCTTCTGAACTGGGATTAGGGTAAATATCCAATTCAAAGGTAGAAACTAGTAATTCGTCAATTGATGCAGGAGCGTCTGTAATTTCTGGCTGATCTAATTTAACATCCGTATAAATCCGATAAGCTCCAGCTTGCAAACTGATAGGCTCTAAGGCGTTGGTAACAAACAAACTATCTCCAGAAAAATATTCATACCACCAACCTGCATGTTGAAAGTTAGGAATGCCACTTTGTGTGGTAGTTGCAAAGTTTGCCATCGAAACACCATTCATCGTACTATGATTCATATTTACGCGTTTGACCGCACCCGTTAAATTGTATTGAAAACTCAATGACCGAAATGTTTCGTAGTTATTTCGTAGGGCTAATGTTGCTGCATAGACATCATATAACTGCCTTCTGCGTGCTTGGGTATAATAATTCCATAAAATAGGTTTATTACAAATTCTACAAGGGACATCAATCGAGATATCATATCCCAATTCTTGAAATTGCCAAAGCATACGTGGCCCAGGTTGGGTAAGTAAAATCACCCCTAAGGCCTGAGCTCTACCAAGAGCCGTATATAAATCACGAACGTTATGCGTCGCAATGGTATTGCTGCCGAAAGTTAAGGCCTTGAACATCGTGCGCTCTTCGTCATGACTTTCAGCATAAGAAACTAAATGAGGAACAGACCACCCGCGATTACTGTAAATTCCACTACTAATGTTTGATGAAGTAGGAAAACCCATCAATGCTTCTTGGTAGCCATGTGTCACATTTCCCCAAAGCATCATGCCATAATCAGCAAGTTGCTGCTCTTCAGAATTATCACACCAATGTTCTAAAATAACATAAGCATTAGGTTTGTAAGCCCATATTTCATCGGCCATGCGCTTGAGTAGGTTGATGCGCTCCATGCTATAGCTGTTGCCATTATTTACAAATCCTTTAGTGTAATCAAAACGAAAACCATCTACGTGGTATGTTTCTATCCAATACCTATTGACTTGATCTATATAATCCTGTGTTGCAATCCGTGTATGATCAAAATCATAACCCCAACAATAAGGCTCATGTGGGCAAATGGCATTGAACCAAGGGCTGTTTGCAGCAGGCCGATTATTGGCTGCATCCCAATACATATTAACCATCGGATTTTGCCCGAATGCATGATTTAAAACCATGTCTACAATTACTGCAATGCCTCTTCCATGGCACGAATCTACAAACTCTTTAAATTTTTCTGGTGTTCCATAATATTTATCTAGAGCCATATGAAACGAGGGGTTATAGCCCCAGCTTTCATTATTTTCAAACTCTCCGGGAGGCATTAGCTCTATAGCATTTATTCCAAGTTTGCTAAGGTAATCGAGGGTATCTATGAGGGTTTGGTAGTTCCTCTTTGCGACAAAATCTCTTACCAAGAGTTCATATATCACCAAGTCTTTTTTCTCTGGAGAACTAAAACTACTGTGCTGCCAAGAGTAATCTACAGCACCGGGTTGCATCACTGTTACAAAACCAGTTGTGAGCCCCGATGGATACGGATGCGGATTTGGGTTGGTAAGTGCACTGATATTGTTGTCATTGTTAGGATCTAAAATTAGCGGGCTCATCGGATCGGCTAGGCGCATCGTTCCATCGATAAAATATTGATAGCCATACTTTTGTCCGGGTGTAAGGCCTGTGAGTTCAATCCACCATGTTGTATTATTGGTGGCTAAATTCATATGATAGTTTGTAGTTGGCGTCCAGGAATTGAAATCACCAATCACATAAATGTGGTCTTTTTCAGGTGCAAATAATTGCAATACGACGGTTGTGTCGTTGATATAGTTGATTCCATTGACAAGATTGCTATAAGGGGCATCTTGAGGAATTACTATGGGATTTACGGTATAATAAGCAGAATCTACTATTTGCTCGGTACCGTTATCGGCAACAAATTCCAACAGATGTGTGCCTGGATTGGTTGCGGTGAGGTTGTAGTTTAATTGATTGCTACCACTTAAGGTTTGCAAGACTTGTCCATCTTCTTTGAGTGTCAGGGTAGCTAATTGATTGGCTGCTGCAGAAATTTGAAGTTGTTGATTGAGGTCTAAAATGGTATTGGCAGAAGGATGAAAAAAACTGGCAAGCAACCCGGCATTTACTGGATAAATGTCATAATAAATGTCGCTGCCATCTTCTGCCCTACCTACAATAGTGCCATTGGCATTGCGAAAAACAAATGCCAACTGCAATACATTGGTCCCAGCAGGGAATCCATAAAACTGATCAATATCAATGGTGATCGTATGTTTATTATTGCCAATATTAGTCATAGCCACCTGAGGATCCACTGTACCCCAATTGCCTTGTACATATTGCCAATTTGTTGGTGATGTGCTAGATGAAGTTATGAGGCCCGCATGACAGTAAACTTGAGATTGGCCAATAAGAGCTCCATTTCCTTGCGTAGCATCATAAGTGATCGTTATTACGTCATTTACGGTTGGGAATGCTGGATCTAATTCTAAAATTTGCGCATTCATAGATATTCGTAAAAAACAAACTACAATGAATAAAAGAACCTGATGCTTCATGACAAAAATATTTATTTATAGGTTAACTCATGACTAAAAAAGCCCGGGTACGCATACCCAGGCTTTTACAATTCAGTGAGGCTGGATTATTGTTTGATCAATTTTCCAGTTGCAACTTTATCACCAGCAGTTACGTTGTAGATATAAGAACCTGCTTGCAAAGAAGTAGTGTTCAATTCTACGCTAGTAGTTGCAGATGTAGCAACAGTTTTAGTAGCAACAACTTTACCTGTAAGGTCAAATAATGTTACAGTTGCTGCAGCTGCATTGTTTACATCAAATGTAAAGTTTACAACATCAGACGCTGGATTTGGAGCTACAGTCAAGTTTGCAATTGCACGTTCTGCAACTGAAACACCACAAGCTGTACAAGCATCCCAAACATAACAATTTGTACCAGGCATCAAAGTGTAAGTACGGTTGATATTACCCGCACCATCATCAACACCACAAGAGTCAACAGCGATAGTGTTCGCAGCATCGGTTCCTTCGTTTGCACCCCAGTCACCGTTTACAAACTTGTAGTACTGCGTTGCACCGATAGATGCAATAGGGTAAGTTACCGTGATAGACCAAATGTTGTTGCCTTCGTCTGTCATAGCAGAGTTCGCATCTGCAGGAGACCAGTTAGCAACTGGACCCGCAGCTACTTCACCACCATTGTCAGTAAAGTTACCACCAACACGGATGCCATTAGCAGCCAATGTGTTAGAAGCTAAATAGTCCGTTACATCAACTTTGTAAGTCACATCAAAACTTGTTGTGAATACATAAGCACCAGTGGTACGGTTGAATGCAACTCCGTAAGTACCCGCAGGTACAGGGATGTTTGCACCATCCTGAACGCCCATTCCCATTGGGAAGTCAGCAGCACCCCAGTTGATAGCCCAATCGTCGTCTTGACGGAATTTAACTTCACCTGCAACACAAGTGATCACGCCAACATAGTTGTCTCCATCCATAGTGATTAAATCGACATCAACAGACCAGTCATATGGTGGTACAGCTGAACCGATTACACCTACAGATGGAAATTGCGCGTACGCAACGGCTCCAAAAGCAAGCGCAGTTAAAAGTGTAAAAATTTTCTTCATACTTTAATTAATTAAATAGGTTAATAATACTTAGTGTCAGATTGACAAGTTCAAAAATAAAAAAATATTTCTAAAATAAGTTAATCCCAAGATAAATTGAAGCGATCCTTAACTATTCGGGTAGGCCTCAAATGATAATTAAAATTCGAATTTGCCTCGATATAACACGAATTTTTCTAATTCATTTGGCAAATCAATCTCTTGATTTAAGTCGAATAATCCAAAGACTGAAGATCCGCTTCCAGACATAGCTGAATAAAATGCACCATGGTCTGACAATTTGGTTTTTATTTCTTCAATAATAGGGAATTGACCAAATACGCTTGATTCAAAATCATTTTGAAGGCCAGAAAATTCTTTGCCTTCGACCCACTCCTTTAAAGAACTGCGCTCGCTATTGGGCTTCACTTGACTATAGGCTTTGGCTGTTGAAACATGCACGCCAGGATTTAACAAAGCCAATTGTACTTTAAAATTCAATTTGGGTAATTGGGATAGAAGTTCACCTCGGCCCGATGCCAACTGAAGGCCCCCACGAATAAAAAAAGGACAATCACTACCAAGTTGAGCTGCAAATACTTCGAGTTCATTTAAGGTAAACCCCAACTCAAACATTGTATTGAGACCCAGAAGCGTGTAACTCGCATCCGAAGAACCACCTCCTAAACCTGCACCCACAGGGATTTGTTTGCGCAAATGAATCCTAACTGGAGGTATATCAACGTAGTTTCTGAGCAATATTAAGGCCTGCTGACATAAATTCAGCTCCCCCTGATCAGGCACCTCAATCCCTGTTTGTATAAATTGATCCTGGGCCCATGGAGTTATTTCCAGAATATCATAGAAAGGTATGGCTGCCATGATTGTTTCAATTTGATGATAACCGTCAGAGCGCTTTTTGAGAATATGGAGACCTAAATTGATTTTTGCAGGTGGATACAAGATCATGACGTAAAGATAAGCAATTGCCGAAAATCCTTATTTTTGTCTGACGAAACTAATGAACATGAATACGACCTATTTGGATTTTGAAGAGCCACTAAGAGAACTCGAAGAACAAATCGAACAAACGCGAAACCTTTCTCGAGATACGGAAGTGGATATGCAAGATAAAATTTCGCAACTAGAAGCAGTACTTGCCGAAAAAACCAAAGAAGTTTTTGCCAACCTCACACCATGGCAGCGTGTTCAATTATCTCGACATCCAGACAGGCCTTATACCTTAGCATACATTGATGCGCTGACCGAAGGAAAATTCCAAGAACTGCACGGTGACCGTAATGTCAAAGACGACAAAGCTATGGTAGGAGGTTTTGGCTCTATCGACGGCCGGACTGTGATGTTTATAGGGCAACAAAAGGGAGTAAACACAAAAATGCGTCAGTATCGCAATTTCGGAATGCCCAATCCGGAGGGATACCGCAAGGCCTTGAGGCTTATGAAACTGGCCGAGAAATTCAATAAGCCCATTGTGACATTTATTGATACCCCGGGTGCTTTTCCAGGTTTAGAAGCAGAGGAGCGTGGCCAAGGAGAGGCCATTGCACGCAATATTTATGAAATGATGCGCCTAAAGGTGCCTGTAATATGTATCATCATTGGTGAGGGCGCCTCCGGAGGCGCACTTGGCATTGGAGTCGGTGATAAAGTGGTGATGCTTGAAAACACATGGTATTCAGTAATTTCACCCGAAAGTTGTTCTTCTATACTCTGGCGTTCTTGGAACTATAAGGAGGTTGCAGCCTCGGCACTCAAGCTCACTTCTACCGACATGAAACAAAACGGATTAGTAGACGATGTCATTGCCGAACCGCGCAATGGAGCGCACCGCAATCCTACTGAAATGTACACCGTATTAAAGGAGAAATTAACAGGGTATCTAAATGAACTCGACGCTATTGAGCCAAATAAACGAATAGATCTACGCATCGAGAAGTTCAGTAAAATGGGTTATTGGAAATAATTACAATCCATGACTTCAATGCTTTTGACACCTATTGCCTATTTAAAAGGAGTTGGTCCGCAAAAAGCAGAGACACTTCAACAAGAACTTGGCATTTTCACCTTTGTGGATTTGCTATACCATTTCCCATACAGATATCAAGACCGCAGTACTTTTCATGAAATTTCACAAATTTCGTCAGAAGACCATTATGTTCAACTCAAGGGCCGTTTTACCCACATTGGTGAAACGGGACATAACAGAAATAAAAAACTTCACGGCCGTTTTACTGACGGCAGTGGTTATATTGACTTAGTTTGGTTTCAAGGTGTGCAATGGATTAAATCCAAACTCAATATTCAAGACGAATACATCATTTTTGGCAAACCCAAATTTTATCAAAATAATTGGTCTATCCCTCATCCGGAAGTATTGAAAGTTGTCAAGGGGATGGAGCGCAAAGGGTTTGAAGCTTTTTACCCAAGTACCGAAAAGTGCCAACACAAAGGCCTTGGAAGCAAGGGGCTAAGCAAACTTATTGCGGCACTGCTTGATCAAATCTCTAGCCAAATTCAGGAGAGCTTACCACATTATCTCCTAGAGAATTTAAATCTGATGAGTCTTTCTAAAGCACTTTTAGAGATTCACCAACCTTCAAATGAAGTGAATATCAAAGTGGCCAAATACCGCCTTAAGTTTGAAGAACTGCTCGTTTTGCAGTTGGAATTACTTTTACGAAAAGGGGCCCGGGATCAAAAATTGAAGGGCTTCGTTCTCCCAGAGGTAGGCAATCATTTCAATCAATTTTATCAAAATCACCTTCCTTTTGAATTAACCAACGCTCAAAAACGCGTTATTAAAGAAATTAGAAAGGATTTAGCTACAGGCCGGCATATGAATCGCTTACTCCAAGGAGATGTCGGGAGTGGCAAAACGCTTGTGGCACTTTTAAGTCTGCTACTTGCAATTGGCAATAATTTACAAGGCGCACTAATGGCTCCGACGGAAATTCTAGCCAACCAACATTTTATTGGAATCAGTGAATTGTTGGCTCCTATGAATTTGAAGGTCGCTTTACTTACCGGTTCAACCAAAAAAAGTGAACGCGTGTTGATTCATGAAGGGCTACTCAATGGACAAATTCATTTATTGATTGGCACGCATGCCCTACTAGAAGATACCGTACAGTTCAAATCTCTTGGGTTAGTAGTCATTGACGAGCAACATCGTTTTGGGGTGGCACAACGGGCACGTATGTGGCGTAAAAACAGCCTGCCGCCTCATGTATTGATCATGACCGCCACACCCATACCACGAACACTCGCCATGACATTTTATGGTGATCTTGATGTATCTATCATAGATGAGTTGCCACCTGGACGCAAGCCCATCCAAACGATTCACCGCAGAGAAAATCACAGAACAAAACTTTTTGAATTTATCTATGAGCAGCTCAAATTAGGAAGACAAGCCTATATTGTATACCCACTCATTCAAGAATCTGAAAAGCTTGATTTTAAAAACTTGGAAGATGGTTTTGAGCAAATCAATGAACATTTCATGTCAAAAGGCTTTCAAATCAGCATGGTACATGGAAAAATGAAGCCTGCTGACAAGGAAGCTCAAATGCAGGAATTTGTCAAGGGCCATACACATATCTTGGTTGCCACAACTGTCATTGAAGTTGGTGTGAATGTACCAAATGCCTCGGTAATGGTTATAGAAAGTGCCGAAAGGTTTGGCCTCTCCCAATTACACCAGTTGCGCGGAAGAGTTGGAAGAGGAGCAGAGAAATCATATTGCATCCTTATGACTGGCGATGGCATTTCAAAAGAGGCACAAAAGCGCATGGAAACCATGGTGAGTAGTAATGACGGTTTTGTTTTGGCCGAAGTGGATCTTCAGCTACGCGGCCCCGGAGACCTCATGGGCACTCAACAAAGTGGTGCACTTGCCCTAAAAATTGCAGATCTAGCTCGCGATGGACAAATTGTTCAATTGGCTCGAGAAAGTGCCAAAGCTATTTTAGAAGAGGACCCAACCCTTATAAAGGAGAAAAATAGACTGCTCAACATCACCATGCAAAGTGTCTTAAAAGACAGGCCTAATTGGGGAAGGATTTCATAAAAAAAGCGGCCTATCGGACCGCTTTTCTTTATTTGCTATATAGACAATTATTGTGCGTCCTCAACTAATTCTTCATAAGCTTCTTTTGAGCCTACGATTAAATTTTGGAATTGGCGCACACCTGTTCCGGCCGGAATAAGGTGGCCTACAATAACGTTTTCTTTCAAGCCCAATAAATGGTCTTCTTTTCCAGAAATGGCCGCTTCGTTGAGCACCTTGGTGGTCTCTTGGAATGAAGCTGCTGAAATGAAAGATTGTGTCTGTAATGAAGCACGGGTAATACCTTGCAACAATGGAGTTGATGTTGCTGGCACCGCTTCACGAGCCTCAATGAGCTGCTTGTCTTCTCTTTTAAGACGTGAATTCTCATCGCGTAAACGACGTACAGAAACCAACTGACCCTTGTGTAATTCAGTAGAATCACCGGCATCTGTTACAAACATTTGACCATATAGTTCGTCATTGGCTTCCATAATATCGGCCTTGTGAACACTTTGCCCCTCTAGGAAGCGTGTATCGCCAGACTCAATAATTTCAGCTTTCAACATCATTTGACGTACAATAACTTCAAAATGCTTGTCGTTGATTTTTACACCCTGTAAGCGATAAACCTCTTGTATTTCATTCACAATGTACTCTTGTACTTTTGTAGGTCCTTCAATATTGAGGATATCATTAGGCGTAATTGCACCGTCGGAAAGTGGTTGGCCTGCGCGTACGTAGTCATTCTGCTGTACTAAGATATGCTTAGACAATGGAACCAAATACTTGCGCACTTCACCCAATTTAGAAGTGATGATGATTTCACGGTTACCGCGTTTCACACTTCCATATGTAGCCGTTCCGTCAATTTCAGAAACAACTGCTGGGTTGGATGGATTGCGCGCTTCGAACAATTCTGTTACCCTTGGAAGACCACCGGTGATATCCCCTGTTTTACCAGCAGAGCGAGGTATTTTTACTAGGATATCTCCAGCTTCAATTTTATCACCCTCCGAAACAGAGATGTGCGCATTGACAGGGATTGAATATTCACGGAGAATTTCTTTGGTTTTAGGATCGATGATATGAATTGCTGGAGATTTTTTCTTATCCCTAGATTCAATGATCACTTTCTCTGTAAATCCAGTTTGCTCATCAACTTCTTCACGGAAGGTAATATTTTCGATGACATCATCGAAGACAACCTTACCAGTTACCTCGCCGATAATAAGTGCATTGTACGGATCCCACTTACAAATTACATCACCTTTTTTGATTTTAGAATTGTTCTTAACCATCAAATCTGAACCATAAGGCACATTGGCGGTCATCACAACAATTCCTGTTTTCTCATCGGTAATACGTAATTCAGCAGATCTACCAACAACGATTACACGGTTAGAACCATCACTAGCTTTACGCTCGATGGTACGTAACTCATCTATTTCTAATTTACCGTTGGCTTTAGCTTTGAGGTCAGAGATGTCGGCAATATTCGAAGCCGTACCACCCACGTGGAAGGTACGCAAAGTAAGCTGTGTACCTGGCTCACCGATTGATTGCGCTGCAATGACACCTACAGAATCTCCGATTTGTGCCAAACGGTGATTGGAAAGATTTCGTCCATAACATTTCGAACATACACCTCGACGCATTTCGCAAGTCAGTACCGAACGAATTTCGACTTCTTCTATACCCGCTTTTTCAATGGTCTTGGCAATGTCTTCTGAAATAAGTTCACCTGCATTTACAATCACTTGATCAGAATCTGGCATATAAACATCATGAACTGAAGTACGGCCAAGAATACGATCATAAAGTGGCTCAACGATTTCATCGTTCTTTTTCAATGCAGTTGCAACAATACCACGTAAAGTACCACAATCATCTGAGTTGATCACAACATCTTGTGCTACGTCAACCAAACGTCTTGTGAGGTAACCTGCATCGGCAGTTTTAAGTGCGGTATCGGCCAAACCTTTACGTGCACCGTGAGTAGAAATGAAGTACTCAAGGATGGATAGACCTTCTTTAAAGTTGGAGAGGATCGGATTCTCGATAATTTCTTGAACCGAAGCTCCAGACTTTTGTGGCTTAGCCATCAATCCACGCATACCTGACAACTGACGAATCTGTTCTTTGGAACCGCGGGCGCCTGAATCAAACATCATGTAGATAGAGTTGAATCCTTGGCGATCACTCTTGAGTTGTTCCATGAGTGTGTGGGTCAGTCTTGAGTTGGTATGTGTCCAAATGTCAATGATTTGGTTATAACGCTCGTTATTGGTAATCAGACCCATGTTGTAGTTCATCATTACCTCTTTGACTTCATTCTCTGCCTTGAGTACAAGGGTTTCTTTCTCTTTAGGAATGATGATGTCATCTAGGTTGAATGAAAGACCACCTTTGAAGGCCATTTCATAACCAAGCTGCTTGATATCGTCAAGGAATTGCGCCGTACGTGACGTACCGCAAACTTTCAATACTTCACCGATAATATCACGCAACGCCTTTTTGGTCATTACATCATTGATAAAGCCCACCTTGCGTGGTACTTTATTATTGAACATCACACGACCACAAGTTGTTTCAACCATCATCAAAGCCGGCTCACCGTCTTGACCTAAATCATAAGTTTTCACTTTGATGTGTGCATGAAGGTCTAATTTACCTTCATTATATGCAATGATAACTTCTTCTGGAGAATAAAATACGCCACCTTCACCTTTCACTATTTCAGCGTCAGTGGTGCGCTTACCTTTAGTAATGTAATACAATCCTAATACCATGTCTTGAGATGGAACGGCAATTGGCGCACCATTGGCAGGATTAAGAATATTGTGCGAAGCAAGCATTAACATTTGCGCCTCCAAAATAGCTGCATTACCAAGTGGTAAATGCACCGCCATTTGGTCACCGTCAAAGTCGGCGTTGAAGGCTGTAGTTACGAGTGGGTGCAAACGAATGGCCTTACCTTCAATTAATTTTGGCTGAAATGCCTGGATACCCAAACGGTGAAGCGTTGGTGCACGGTTAAGTAACACCGGGTGGCCCTTCAATACGTTTTCAAGAATATCCCATACCACTGGTTCTTTGCGGTCAACAATCTTTTTAGCAGACTTCACCGTTTTTACAATACCACGCTCAATCATTTTGCGAATGATAAACGGCTTGTATAGTTCAGCTGCCATATCTTTTGGCAACCCACACTCGTGTAATTTGAGGTCTGGACCAACAACAATTACAGAACGCGCAGAATAGTCCACACGCTTACCAAGTAAGTTTTGACGGAAACGACCTTGCTTTCCTTTCAATGAATCTGAAAGTGATTTAAGGGCACGGTTAGATTCAGTTTTTACTGCTGACGACTTTCTTGAGTTGTCAAAAAGTGAATCTACCGACTCTTGAAGCATGCGCTTTTCATTGCGTAAAATTACCTCAGGAGCCTTGATTTCAATCAAACGCTTCAAACGGTTATTGCGAATAATTACACGACGATATAGGTCGTTCAAATCAGAGGTTGCGAAACGGCCACCATCCAATGGAACCAATGGACGTAGTTCTGGTGGGATTACCGGAACTACCTTCACAATCATCCACTCTGGGCGGTTATCAATACGCTTTTGTGAATCGCGCATGGCCTCCACCACTTGCAATCTTTTCAATGCTTCATTCTTACGCTGAACCGAGGTTTCAGTCTCAGCTTGGTAACGAAGGTCATAAGACATTTGATCAAGGTTTAGACTGCCAAGCAAATCGTACAGTGCTTCTGCACCCATTTTAGCGATGAACTTGTTTGGATCGGCATCTTCTAAATAATGATTATTAGCCATCTGCTCAGAATCCAAAATATCTAAGTATTCCTCCTCTGTTAAGAAGTCCATCTTTTTGATATTAGCCCATTTCTCAGTCTCTGTTACGGCACCTGCTTGAATGACAACATAGCGCTCGTAGTAGATGATTTGATCTAATTTCTTTGTAGGTAAGCCCAACGAATAACCAATTTTATTTGGAAGTGAACGGAAGTACCAGATATGCGCCACTGGAACCACCAAAGAGATGTGTCCCATGCGTTCACGTCGTACTTTTTTCTCCGTTACTTCAACACCGCAACGGTCACAAACGATCCCTTTGTATCGGATACGCTTGTATTTACCACAGTGGCATTCGTAATCTTTTACTGGTCCAAATATTCTTTCACAGAATAAACCATCGCGCTCCGGTTTGTAGGTGCGGTAATTGATGGTTTCTGGTTTCAAAACTTCACCACTAGAATGCTCTAAAATGATTTCTGGCGAAGCCAAAGAGATAGTGATTTTATTGAAGCTGCTTTGCTTTTTTGGTGTTTCTTTTTTGAAAGCCATATTATCTCGACTATTTACGTTAGTATTTTGAATTAATCCATTGAAACATTAAGGCACAAGCCACGCAATTCGTGTAGCAAGACATTGAAAGACTCAGGAATACCTGGCTCCGGAATGTTGTCACCTTTAACAATAGATTCGTATGCCTTTGCACGTCCCATGACATCATCAGACTTCACAGTAAGGATTTCTTGTAGGATATTAGATGCACCAAATGCTTCCAATGCCCAAACTTCCATCTCACCAAAGCGCTGACCTCCAAACTGTGCCTTACCACCCAATGGTTGTTGTGTGATAAGTGAGTATGGACCAATCGAACGAGCGTGCATTTTATCATCTACCATGTGTGAAAGTTTCAACATATAGATGATACCAACGGTTGCAGGTTGGTGGAATCTCTCACCTGTGCCGCCATCATATAGATATGTTTTACCAGAGCGAGGTACACCTGCTTTGTCAGTCCATTCGTTGATTTCTTCTGGTTTGGCACCGTCAAAGATTGGGGTAGCAAACTTCACATTGAGTTTTTCACCTGCCCAAGCCAAAACTGTTTCATAAATCTGACCAAGGTTCATACGTGATGGTACACCAAGTGGATTCAAAACGATATCTACTGGGGTTCCGTCTTCAAGGAATGGCATATCTTCCTGACGAACGATATTGGCAACAATACCTTTGTTACCGTGACGACCCGCCATTTTGTCACCAACTTTTAACTTGCGTTTTTTGGCAACATAAACTTTAGCCAATTTCACAATTCCTGCAGGAAGTTCGTCTCCGACTGAAATATGGAATTTCTTGCGTTTGTAGATACCTAGTAGGTCATTGGCTTTGATATTGAAGTTGTGGATTACCCTAGATATAAGCTGGTTAATTTCTGCATCAGCCGTCCAATTCAATGGATTCACAATTGAATAATCCAAAGCACTTAAAGCTTTGTTGGTAAACTTAGTACCCTTCTTGATCAACTCTTCTTTAAAGTTGTTAAATACACCAGCCGATTTGTGATCGCCCAAAATAACGAGCAACTTATCGACAAGTTTATCGCGCAAAGAGGCAAAATCTCTTGTATAATCAGCATCTAAAGATTCTAGAAGCGGTTTGTCTTGAGATTTGGATTTGCGATCCTTCACAGCGCGAGAGAAGAGTTTTTTCTCAATGACTACGCCGCGAAGTGATGGGCCTGCTTTCAAGGAAGCGTCTTTCACATCACCAGCTTTGTCTCCAAAGATGGCGCGAAGTAGTTTTTCTTCTGGAGATGGATCTGTTTCACCTTTTGGCGTTATTTTACCAATAAGGATATCACCTTCTTTGATTTCGGCACCAATGCGAATCAAACCATTTTCATCGAGGTCTTTGGTTGCTTCTTCGGAAACATTAGGAATGTCTGAAGTAAGTTCTTCCATTCCGCGTTTTGTATCGCGTACTTCTAAAGAATATTCATCGATATGTATTGACGTGAATATATCATCACGTACTACTTTTTCAGAAATCACAATCGCATCCTCGAAGTTGTAACCCTTCCAAGGCATGAATGCCACTTTGAGGTTCTGACCCAAGGCCAATTCTCCTGATTGGGTTGCGTATCCTTCACAAAGAACTTGACCTTTCTCTACACGATCGCCTTTTTGAACAATCGGCTTGAGGTTGATACAAGTACTTTGATTGGTTTTCATGAATTTAGTCAAAGAGTATCTAGTCACTTCACTGTCAAAACTCACCAATTTATCCGTGTCGTTCCAATCATAACGAATTACTATCTCGTTGGCATCAACGTACTCAACAGTACCACTACCCTCTGCATTGATTAAAACGCGAGAGTCACGGGCTACAAGCTGCTCAATACCTGTTCCAACGATTGGTGCATTTGGACGCAATAATGGAACGGCCTGACGTTGCATGTTTGATCCCATCAGGGCACGGTTGGCATCGTCATGCTCGAGGAATGGAATCGATGAGGCTGCTATTGAGGCAATTTGGTTGGCACCAACATCCATCAAGCTGAGGTCACCTGGGGCAACCACTGGGAAGTCTCCTTCGTAGCGCGCCTTAACCAAATCTGAAAGGAAATTACCTTTATCATCAATTTTTGCATTGGCCTGAGCAATGGTTTTAGAATCTTCTTCTTCAGCAGCCAAGTAAACCGGTGTCTCTTCGAATACAACACGGCCATTTTCTACTCGGCGGTATGGTGTTTCGATAAAACCAAGTTTATTGACTTTTGCGAATACACAAAGTGAAGAAATCAAACCAATGTTCGGACCTTCTGGTGTTTCAATCGTACACAAACGACCATAATGGGTGTAGTGAACGTCACGTACCTCAAAACCTGCACGCTCACGTGATAAACCACCTGGCCCGAGTGCAGAAAGACGACGTTTGTGCGTTACTTCCGACAAGGGGTTGGTTTGGTCCATGAACTGAGAAAGCTGGTTGGTACCAAAGAATGAATTAATTACCGAAGAAAGTGTCTTGGCATTGATCAAGTCAATTGGAGTAAACACTTCATTGTCGCGAACATTCATGCGCTCACGGATTGTTCTGGCCATACGAGCCAAACCTACACCAAATTGAGCATACAATTGTTCACCCACTGTGCGTACACGACGATTTGATAAGTGGTCAATATCGTCGATATCCGCTTTAGAATTGATCAATTCGATCAAATATTTGATGATTGAAATGATGTCATTCTTAGTAAGAACACGTGATTCTTCAGCGGTGTCTAGATTGAGTTTTTTGTTCAGACGGTAGCGTCCAACTTCACCCAAATCATAACGCGCATCTGAGAAAAATAATTTTTCGAACACGCCTTTTGCTGTTTCATAATCTGGTGGATCTGCATTACGCAATTGACGATAGATATGTTCAACAGCCTCTTTTTCTGAATTGGATGTATCTTTTTGTAAGGTATTATAGATGATGGTGTAGTCCGTTGAATTTCCATCTTCTTTGTGCAAAATGAGTGATTTTGCTCCAGAATCCATGATGGCGTCAAGATGTTCTTCACCGATCATTAATTCACGATCTAAAATAACCTCGTTACGTTCAATAGATACCACTTCACCTGTATCTTCATCAACGAAGTCTTCGATCCATGTTTTTAAAACACGTGCCGCCAAACGACGACCGATCAATTTCTTCAAGTTGGCTTTACTTACCTTCACTTCATCGGCCAGACCGAAGATATCCAAGATATCGCGGTCAGTTTCATAACCGATGGCACGGAATAAAGTTGTAACTGGTAATTTTTTCTTACGGTCGATGTATGCGTACATGATATTATTGATATCTGTCGCAAACTCTATCCACGAACCTTTAAAAGGAATGATACGAGCCGAATAAAGCTTCGTGCCATTGGCGTGGCGAGACTGACCAAAGAATACTCCCGGCGAACGATGCAATTGCGAAACAATGACGCGCTCAGCGCCATTGACTACAAAAGATCCCTTAGGAGTCATATAAGGAATTGTACCCAAATAAACATCCTGAACTATCGTTTCGAAGTCCTCGTGTTCTGGATCGGTACAATACAATTTCAATTTTGCTTTGAGCGGAACACTATAAGTGAGTCCGCGCTCGATACACTCTTCAATGGTGTAGCGTGGAGGATCAATGAAGTAATCCAAAAATTCTAAAACAAATTGATTGCGTGTATCCGTAATTGGAAAATTTTCAGCAAACACTTTGAATAGTCCTTCACTTTCTCTGTTTTCCGGAGTTGTTTCCAACTGGAAAAATTCTTGAAAGGACTTTAATTGAATTTCCAAGAAATCTGGATATTCAAATTGGTTTTTGCTTGAAGCAAAATTAATTCTGGTTGAATTAGTTGTTGTTGCCAAGGCTTGTTTTTTTTAAATGTTTTGTACTCTGTTGAAATCAACATGCAAAAAACAGGACAAGGCACCCGCCTTTCGGCGGTGCCTTTCCTGCATATCCTGAATCGAATTACTTAACTTCTACTTCAGCTCCAGCCTCTTCAAGAGACTTTTTGAGACCTTCTGCCTCATCTTTAGAAACACCTTCTTTCAAAGTAGAAGGAGCTGCATCAACTAGGTCTTTAGATTCTTTCAAACCATTACCTGTCAACTCTTTTACAAGTTTAACTACAGCAAGTTTGTTAGCACCACCTGACTTGAGGATTACATCAAATTCAGTTTTTTCAGCAGCAGCTTCACCACCACCAGCAGCAGCACCACCAGCTACCATTACTGGAGCAGCAGCAGCAGGCTCGATGCCATACTCATCTTTCATAATAGTAGCCAACTCGCTTACTTCTTTTACTGTAAGGTTAACTAACGTTTCTGCAATTTGCTTTAAATCAGCCATTTTATTTAAATTTAAAAAGGTTTAATAATAAAAAAATTATGCTCTTTCTTCGAGCGTTTGTAGGATACCAGCAATTTTGCTGCCAGCACCTTTAAGACCAGACAATACATTTTTAGCTGGGCTTTGTAACAAGCCAATAAGTTCGCCAAGAAGCTCTTCTTTACTTTTGAGAGATTCAAGTGCTTTTAATTGGTCGTCACCGATAAAAATTGCTTCGTCGATGTAAGCGCCTTTCAAAATTGGCTTTTCAGACTTCTTGCGAAAATCTGCAATCAATTTTGCTGGTGCATTAGCAACTTCAGAAATCATAACGGATGTAGAACCTTTGAGAACGTCGCGTAGCGCGCCGAAATCTTTTCCTTCTACTTGATCCATTGCTTTTTCTAACAAAGCATTTTTTACTACGCGCATAGAAATGTTTGATTGAAAACATTTTCTACGAAGCGAATTAACAGCCTCAACGGTCAAATCTGCAGTATCTGTCAAATACACAACAGATGAAGCAGACAATTGTGCTGCTAGATCGCTGATGTATTGTGCTTTTTCTTCTCTTGTCATGTGTTCTAAGTATTAAGCAGTAACAGACTTCGCGTCAATTTGTATTCCAGGACTCATTGTTGAACTAAGGTAAATGCTCTTGATGTAAGTACCTTTAGCTGCAGAGGGCTTTAATTTCATCAGGGTAGAAATTAATTCAGAGGCGTTCTCACGAATTTTTACTCCTTCAAAACTTACCTTACCGATACCAGCGTGAATAATTCCGTATTTATCAACTTTGAAATCGATTTTACCGGCTTTTACTTCTTCTACTGCCTTACCAATTTCCATGGTTACAGTACCTGTTTTCGGGTTTGGCATTAAGCCGCGTGGACCCAAGATACGACCAAGCGCACCTACTTTACCCATTACTGAAGGCATCGTGATAATGACATCAACATCTGTCCAGCCAGATTTGATTTTGGCGATATAATCGTCAAGACCTACAAAATCTGCACCAGCGTCTTGGGCTTCCTTCTCCTTATCAGGAGTACAAAGCACAAGAACCTTAACATCTTTACCAGTACCATGAGGCAAGGCAACGGTTCCACGTACCATTTGGTTCGCTTTACGTGGGTCAACACCTAAACGAACACAAATATCTACAGAGGCATCGAATTTGGTAGTTGAAATTCCTTTCACCAAATCACATGCTTCTGTAAGAGTGAAAGCTTTTGACAAATCATATTTTGCCAAAATTTCTTTTCTTTTTTTAGAAACTCTTTTCATAATGTGTGATTATTTGGATTTAGGAGCTTCGCCACCTTTTACGGTAACCCCCATACTTCTTGCTGTTCCTGCTACCATGCGCATAGCAGAGTCAACCGTAAAACAATTCAAATCTGGAAGTTTGTCTTCGGCAATTGCGCGAACTTGGTCCCAGGTAACGGTTCCAACTTTAGCGCGATTGGGCTCAGACGAACCTTTTTTAATTTTTGAATGTTCAATGATTTGTACCGCTGCTGGCGGGGTTTTGAGAACGAAATCAAAGGACTTGTCACCGTAAACGGTGATCACAACCGGAACCACCTTCCCCATTTTGTCTTGCGTACGCGCATTAAACTGCTTGCAAAACTCCATGATGTTCACACCTTTCGCACCGAGAGCCGGTCCAATTGGTGGTGAGGGGTTGGCTGCGCCTCCTTTGATCTGTAACTTGATCAATGCTGCTACTTCTTTAGCCATATATATACAAATTATGTAGTTAAACGTGGGCGACTAGACGGGAAGCTTTAGTCATCAGGCCCACTCCTACGGTTAATACAACTTTATACTTCTTTCTCAACTTGCATATAGTTGAGTTCAAGTAAGTTTTTGCGGCCAAAAATTTTGACCATTACTTTTAACTTTTTCTTTTCTTCGTTGATTTCATCAACAACACCACTAAAGTTGTTGAACGGTCCATCAATCACTTTAACAGACTCACCAACAACAAAAGGAATTTTAAGTTCTTCTTCGGTGATTGAAAGTTCATCCACTTTACCTAAAATGCGATTTACTTCCGCCATACGCATTGGCACTGGATCACCTCCTTTTTCTGTACCGAGGAATCCAATGACATTAGGAATGCTTTTAATCACGTGAGTTACTTCACCAACCAACGCAGCTTCGATAAGCACATAACCTGGCAAAAACGCCTTTTCTTTATTGACCTTTTTACCGTTTTGTATTTTGAAAACTTTTTCAGTAGGAATAAGGACTTGATTGACATAGTCAGTAAGTTTCATACGAGCCACCTCAAGTTCGAGGTACTCTTTAACTTTCTTCTCCTTACCACTGATGGCACGAACTACGTACCATTTCATTGCGATTTCTGCCATTATGCTGGTATTAAAAAGATCCGTAAATGAAACCTAGCACTCCCTTCCACAATGAATTTTCTTCTCCGGTAATACCGAAAGTATAATCCATTGCAAAAATCACAAGCGAAATGAGTACAGATGCTACAACGACAAGAATGGTGTTATTTTGTAACTCTTTCCATGTTGGCCAGGTTACTTGATGTACCATCTCGTTATAGATGTCAATGATGTATGATCTTAATTTTAACACGAACTGTTGTTTTAATTGTGCACGGGCGGTAGGATTCGAACCCACGACCAATGGTTTTGGAGACCACTACTCTACCAGCTGAGCTACACCCGTTTAAAAAGGGGAGCTGTTAACTCCCCTTATTTGAAACTTATGTAGAAAATTATGCTACGATTTCAGTAACCTGACCAGCACCTACTGTACGACCACCTTCGCGGATTGCGAAACGTAGACCTTTGTCCATCGCAACTGGTACGATCAACTTAACAGTGATAGATACGTTGTCACCTGGCATAACCATCTCGCGACCATCGCTAAGGAAGATTTCGCCAGTTACGTCAGTTGTACGGAAATAGAACTGAGGACGGTATTTGTTGTGGAAAGGAGTGTGGCGACCACCTTCTTCTTTCTTCAATACGTAAATCTCAGCTTTGAATTCGATATGTGGAGTAGTTGAACCTGGCTTACAGATAACCATACCACGCTTGATTTGAGTTTTTTCAATACCGCGAAGTAACAAACCAACGTTGTCACCAGCTTCACCGCGGTCTAGGATTTTGCGGAACATTTCCACACCTGTTACAGTTGAAGTCAATTTAACTTCACCCATACCTAAGATTTCAACTGGCTCACCAGAGTTGATTACACCAGTTTCGATACGACCTGTAGCAACTGTACCACGACCAGTAATCGTAAATACGTCTTCAACTGGCATCAAGAAAGGCTTATCAACATCACGTGGAGGCAATTCGATGTAAGTATCTACTGCATCCATTAATTCGTCGATTTTAGCAACCCACTGTGCTTCACCGTTCAATGCACCAAGTGCAGAACCTTGAATAACAGGAGCGTTGTCACCATCATACTTGTAGAATGAAAGCAATTCGCGAATTTCCATTTCAACCAATTCGAGCAACTCAGCGTCGTCTACCATGTCTACTTTGTTCATGAAAACAACCATGCGAGGAACACCTACTTGGCGACCAAGAAGGATGTGCTCACGAGTTTGTGGCATTGGACCATCTGTAGCAGCTACCACAAGGATAGCTCCGTCCATTTGAGCAGCACCTGTAACCATGTTCTTTACGTAGTCAGCGTGACCTGGACAGTCAACGTGTGCGTAGTGACGGTTAGCAGTTTCGTACTCGATGTGCGAAGTGTTAATGGTAATACCACGCTCTTTTTCTTCTGGAGCGTTGTCAATTGAGGAGAAGTCACGAGCCTGAGCCAATCCTTTGCTTGAAAGAACGCTAGAAATTGCAGCAGTCAACGTGGTCTTACCGTGGTCAACGTGTCCGATTGTACCGATGTTGACGTGTGGTTTGGAACGGTCAAAATTTTCCTTAGCCATTTTTGTATTTGTTACTTAGTTAATAATATACTTATCTATCATAAAGGTCCGAGGCGTATGACGCAACGGACTTTAATGCAATTTTACATTGAGCCAATGACGAGATTTGAACTCGTGACCTCTTCCTTACCAAGGAAGCGCTCTACCCCTGAGCTACACCGGCGCTCAAACAAAATTTTTGAGCGGGAGACGAGATTCGAACTCGCGACGTTCAGCTTGGAAGGCTGACGCTCTACCAACTGAGCTACTCCCGCTTAATTTTGCTAATGTTTGTGGGGAGAGCAGGATTCGAACCTGCGAAGGTGTACACCAGCAGATTTACAGTCTGCCCTCGTTGGCCGCTTGAGTATCTCCCCAACACTGGAGCCGATGGAGGGATTCGAACCCCCGACCAGCTGATTACAAATCAGCTGCTCTGGCCAACTGAGCTACATCGGCTTGTATTGTTTGAATGTTGGTAATTCACAAATTTTTAAAGAACGTAAGCCCTAAACCTGCGTTTTGGGATTGCAAATGTACAAAACTTTTTTTTATCACAAAGAGTTTTTGAAAAAAATTCTGCAAAGTCCTAAAAGGGCTCTTTTCAAATGCAGGCTTCAATTACGGGAATTAGTTACTTTTGTTTCAATGCGCCAGAAAAGAGTTTATATGACGGTCTCAAGTGACCTCGCTACAGACAACCGCGTCCACCGCAGTTGCTCACTCCTGACTGAACTCAATTATGAGGTGATATTGCTCGGAAGATGCAAAAAAACGAGCCCACCTATGTCACCTAGAGACTATAGCGTGAAGCGCTTCAATCTGATCTTTGAAAAGAGCGCCTTATTTTATGCAGCCTTAAACGTGCGTTTTTTTCTTTTTTTACTTTTCAAACGAGCAGACTATATTTTTGCCAACGACCTAGACACCTTACCTTCGGCTTATCTGATCAGTAAGATAAAGCGCATTGCTATCATTTACGACAGCCATGAATTATTTACAGAAACACCCGAACTGGTCAATCGTCCACACATTCAAAACTTTTGGTTGCGCATTGAACGATTCATTCTGCCTAGATTGAAACAAATGATTACCGTCAATACCTCCATTGCCGAGATTTTTTCTAAAAAATATCAATTGCAAACCTATGTAGTTAGAAATGTGCCTGCACGCATTGAGGGCCTTCAAGCACTTTCAAAAAAGGCTCTTGGACTAAAGGAGGATGAAAGAATGTTGATCATTCAAGGCAGTGGCTTGAACATTCAACGAGGGATCGAAGAAGCCATAATGGCAATGCAATTCATTGATAGAGCAAAGTTATTCCTTGTAGGCAGTGGAGATGTCTTGGGCAAAGCCAAAACACTCGTTTTAGAATACCAACTATCCAACAAAGTGATTTTTATCGACCGACTACCTTATGGACAACTCATGCAATATACTGCAGCTGCAGATTTAGGGTTGGCCCTTGATAAACCGCTTAGTATAAATTATCAACTAGCACTACCCAATAAGGTCTTTGACTACATTCAGGCACATACACCCATTCTTTGTAGCCAACTCATTGAAATAGAAAACATCATTCGTAAATACGATTGCGGCGTCGTTATTTCAAATATCAATCCAGAAGAAATCGCCAAAGAAGTGAACAAGCTTCTTGGCAACCTAGATGAATTAAATAGACTCAAAAATAATTGTATTAATGCTGCCCAAATTGAGCATTGGGAAAAAGACAAGCGGGTTTTAACTGATCTTGTTTTGAGTGTTTTTATCTAGATACCACAAACGCCCCAAGCGGTAAAAATCAAAAATGAATAAAGGCGCCTTTCCTGTTTGCAGCAAACTTTTAAGTAGGGGTGATTTCCAATACAACATACCTAAAATTAAACGCGTGATTCCAAAAGTTTTCAATCTTTTGTAGGTACGAAGAAGGGGGCTTGCGGTTTCCAAACCAAGCAATTCAAAATTTATCGAGATCCATAATAAATTGCGCAGGGCCTCGTCAGTTTTCATTAAGAAAATTTCATTAGTGTCTAGATTTAAATTCCAAACAGGATTGTCTATTTGATCAATTTGAATGCCCTTTTTAAATAATTGAAAGCCAAATAAGGTATCCTCATGCCCATATCCGTTTAAACGTTCATCAAATGGATTTTCGATAAGAAGCTCACGTTCAATGACAAAATTATTGGTCTTGAATCCATGTTGGGTATCCCGCTTCCTTTCATCAAAAGTTAAGCTCTCTCTTTTAGAAGAATACTTCCAACGCAATCGCTGATTTGTTGGTGGTGGATTGTGGTCATAACAACTTGCGCCAACCAACACTTTGCAATTTGGGTTTTGATCTAAATAGCGCTTGTAGGCCAGCAGGAAATCTGAGTTTTTGACGCAACTATCTCCATCAATAAAAAGTAAATGGGTTGAGGTGGTGTATTTTAAAAAAGCATTTCGAATCTTAGATCTACCAATGTTTTCGGTGAGCAAATGGCACTGTACTGCTTGATGATTGAAATTTAAAAGTAGTTTGTATTGGTCTTCTGAAGCATCATCTACAAGAACAATATTGATTTGATTTAATTTAAACTGCTCAATTTGAGCGCATAAGGTATCTACCAATGACCGAACATCGGAATTATAAATAGGAATACAAACGCTGAGCGTCCACATGAGGGACTAGGCCATAGTGCTAGGTGTTCCAAAATTCATTGGTGGAAAACCTGCTTGCGGTTCGTCTATTGAACCAAAATTTTGCTCGTATTTTTCAATGTTCTCTGCTAAGGCATGTAAAAACCGTTTGGCATTTTGAGGTGTCATTAGCACTCTTGACCTTACCTTGCCTTTTGGCATTCCCGGCATCATTTGTATAAAATCACATACCACCTCAGCAGGGGAATGTGTGATGATAGCTAAATTAGAATACACCCCTAAGGCGATTTCTTCATTGAGCTCAATATTCATTTGATTTTCTTGATTGTCCATAATTATAGAGAGGATTGTTTTTCTGTAAAGTTAATACCTAATTGCCCAAGCTCGTTTAAAATTGGTTCATATACTTCTTTTTGAATTGGTAAGCAAACTCCTCTTTGCTTAATTTGGCCCTTCAATATGAGTTTGGCGCATATTGCCAATGGAAGACCAACAGTATCTGACATAGCAGTGTATTTTTGGTCTTTCCCCTCTAAAACAAGTGAACTTTCAACCTTATATTTGGTTGAATTTAATTCATAGATAAAGTCATGATACATAACTATCATGTCCTTGTCTTTTGGCTCCAAGGTCCACTTTTCTATAAGTATTTTTTGAAGTAGCATGGCGGGGCTAGCATTTTCAATGCCAATAGCTTGCTTGCTTTCAAAAAGACCTAGGTATTGAAAAAGTTCGAAGAGGTCTTGTTTTTCTTCAATAAATGTCCTGAACTTTTCTTCTACGCTTGCCCCTTCTTTGTAAGGTAGAAAAGCATTTAGAAATTGACGTGGCGTAAGTTGGGCTGAAGACGATATCACAAAGTGATCTTCGGTCATTCCAAGTTGAACAAAAACATCCCAAGCTTTGCAAAATGGGGGCCTGCGAAGTGTCCCGCGAAATATTGTGGGGATGTCCTCGATGCCGTATGTATGTAAATAACTCAGGGAATCTCGGTTGGCATAACCCTCAAAGTTGCCATAGCCATCAATATGAATGTTATCGAGTTGTTTGAAAAGTCTTTGGTAAGTTACGTACTTGAGTTCATTCATTTCGCGGTAGCACGCCGCCGGGCCTTGCCCCGCTAAAACCACATTCCTTGGATTCCATGTAAATTTATAATGCCAAGGATTGTTATCAGCATCTGGAGAAATAAGGCCACCACAATAGGACTTAAACGACAGTAGTTTTCCTCCTTCTTGTTTAATGCTATCAACTAGACGCATGGCGCTCATGTGGTCAATTCCTGGATCTAATCCTATTTCGTTCATCAATAGCACATCAGCTGCCTTTGCCGCAGCATCGAGGATGCGCATTGAAGCTGAAATGTAAGATGGGGTCAAAAGATGTTTTTTTAACGCAATGCAATCCTGAGCCACCTCGACATGGAACTGAGCTGGCAACATTGAAATGACAAGATCGGCTTGTTCAATGTAGGGTTTGCGCGCCGCTGCATCAAGTGCATCCATTTGATACGCCGTGCCACTTGGATGACCATCTATTTTTGCTAATGCAGTATCGATATTAGAATCAATGATATCAAGATGCCAACCTTCAGTGATGCTGTGATCAAGTAAGTATTTGATGAGTGATGTGGCTGATAAACCCGCGCCTAATAACAGGATTCTTTTCATGAGTAACTAGAACAAATATAGGAAACTATCGCGAACCATTATTTTCAAGCATAAACAATAAGGGAATGTGCCAGCGATCGGCCCAAGCAGATTCGTCGTGACCGGCTCCTTGAATTATTGCCTCCAAAAAATGAGTATTCGCTGTATTGTATCCAACCGAATTTAGTGTTTGGAGCAAGCGATCGTGATAAGGTTGGTAATATGCATCTAAAGACTCGGTACCTCTATCGATATACAGGTAGTGTCTATGATCAGCTCGAAGATTTTGTGCTAAGTAAGCGTTGAATGGGCCCACTAGTGCTTCAATCATTGGGCCACTAAACATCCCATAATTAATCATAGGGGTGTGGATTGAAAGGCAAGCAGCCCCGCCAAATAAATTTGGCTTTTCACAAAGCGCGTATAGACTGATCAGCCCCCCCATGCTTGAACCCATCACCATACGATCTTGCGTTTTCTTTCCTACATGGTAGTTGTGTTCAATGAAGGGTACCAATTGGTTTTCAATCCAATTGAGGTAAGCATCTGCCCTGAGTTCACCATTCCAAAGATTTTGTAGTAATTCTTCACGGAAAGTTGCAGGCATCTTCTGGGCTACTTTTTGAGGAAAAAACTCAGCGTAGCGATTCTGTGGATCGTTGTGTATTCCCACAACAATGAAAGGTTCATGTGCATATCTACTCAGCGTGGAGCCATAGGATTCATCAATTTTCCATTCCTTATGATTCCAAGTTTGCGTGCTATCAAAGAGCATTTGACCATCGTGCATATAGAGCGTTTTCAATCCTCTTTTTCCCTTTGCTTCCCATGGTATGTAAATGTCTACAAGTCGTGTAGTGTCATCAAAAGGAAGGGTAAATCGATATAGTTCGCCACGATATACGCTCAAATGATGTTCCAAGGGGCTATACTGTGCAAAAAGTTGAAAACCGATCAGAAGAAAAAAATGGGCAAAGAGTAGTTGCATTTCCTTTTTTTTACAAGAATAAGTGCTTTCAATGAATGTTGCGCCTACAATGGCTATTTTTGTAAAAAAATTCCTCGAATGGATAAACTCTTTTCACACTTATTTTCCATGCGCTGGGCAAGCCTCGGCCTTATTGTTTTTCTTGTTGCTATTGGTGCTGCCACTTTTATTGAGTCCATTTATGGTATTCAGGCCGCAAAACTAACGATATACAATGCTACTTGGTTCGAGGGCCTTCTGTTGTATTTAACACTGGCTCTTGTTTCTAATATTTTCCGCTACAAAATGTGGAGTAGAGAGAAAATGGCTGTGTTAAGTTTTCACCTTGCATTCATTGTTATCATGGCTGGAGCAGCAGTCACAAGGTATGTAAGTTTTGAAGGCTTGATGGTGATAAGAGAAGGTGGGAGTAGCAATTTTATTTATACAGCAGATCCCTATGTGCTCATTAATGCACAAGATATTACCCAAAAAGATGGACCCACTGTCCTACAGGCTTGGAAAACATATTTAAGTGAATTCAATGACAATCACTTTGAGTACCAAACCAAAATTGGTAAAAAGGAGATCACCTTGCGCTACGTTGATTTTCAATCAGACCGAGTTGATTCATTTCTTGTGAATCAACGCTTTAAAGAAAACGCCTTGGAGCTCGTAACCGAAGGTAAAAAATCCAATTTCCTTACCCAAGAGGATGTACTGATGGTAGGTAATACACCGTTTTACTTTTCGGCAACGCGGCCAAAAACGCCAGTTGCTGCACCCGGGATCTACCTCAATGTAAAAGATGGTAAAACTTGGGTGTACCCGACCCTTGAATTGAAGTCCTTACCCATGACAGAAATGCAAAAAATAAGAGAAAGTGGTCAAGCACCTGCAGATAGTTTGTATTTCAATTATCCATTAAATGAATGGTCTGAATTTAAAACTTTTTCACTTTATTTAATTGATGGAGAACAAGTTGTATATAAGAGACTGATTCCGCATGCTAGAAAATCATTGGTCAAAGCCGCTAAGAAAAAGTCGGGAAAAGATTACCTTACCATTGAATTAAATGATGGCCAAGTCACAAAAAGAATGAGACTTGAGGGCGGAAAAGATCAATTCCCTGAACCCATGCGTTTTGCCTTGAATGGCGTAGTGTACCAGCTAGAATATGGGTCAATTCAAAAAAATATTCCATTTGAAGTTCATTGTCGTGATTTCAAATTGGATAAATACCCAGGTTCAAATGCTCCATCCTCCTTTGAAAGTGAACTTACTATTAAAGATCCTCGCAATAACAAAGAGCTCAACCGACGAGTTTTTATGAATAATGTCATTGATTACGATGGCTACCGCTTTTTTCAGTCATCCTACGAACTCGATAATCCCAATACACCAGAAAATGAGGAAGGAACCAAATTAAGTGTCAATCATGATGCACTCGGTACCAATATCACTTATGTTGGCTATTTGCTCATGGCACTTGCGATGATATTATCTCTTTTTGCACCTGCTGGGCGCTTTTCTTTTTTAAGCGATCAATTGCAAAAAGTTAAACTTAAAAAAGTGAGTTTAGGAGTGCTGCTGCTACTTACCACAAGTGCACTTGCACAACACAAGCATTCAACAGAAAAGCACTCGTCTTCTGCGTCAAAAATTACCAAGGCAGTTCATTTCGAAATCAGTGAAGAACACGCCGACGAATTGGCCTCAATGCTCGTTTTGGACTATGAAGGCCGGGTTGTACCTTTTCATACCCTTGCCGATCAGCTTACCCGAAAACTCACCTACAGCAACAATTTTAAAGATTTAAATGCAGTTCAGTTTATTTTGAGTTTGCACATGTATCCTTCCTATTGGGTCAATCAAGCTATTATACAAATTCCTCGAAATTTACGAGAGCCATTGCACCTCAAAGAGTATGAAAGCATGATGTCTCTTACGTCAAAACAATCCGAATTCAAATGGGCCGCAGCCTACAATGCAGCACATCAAAAATTGGAATCAAGGCGAGATGAATTCGATAAGAAACTCATCAAACTCAATGAAAAGTACGAAGTATTGAACAACATATTTATGTGGCAGTTCATGCGAGTGATTCCATCAAAAAATGACCCCAATAACTCTTGGTTTGTTCCACTCAGTATGGAGCTAGGGCAAAAAGATACGCTTTCATCAAAATTATTTGTGAATTATTTGGCAGCCGTGCATCAGGGAGGTTTGAACCATAGCTTTGGCCAAGCCAGCGATTTACTCAAGCAATTTAAGGCCTTTCAAAGAAAAGTAGGTCATAAGATGGCTCCTTCTGAATCCGTGGTAAAAATGGAAATTCGCTATAATAAAATGCAAGTTTTCAAGCGTGCTTTCCAATTTTACATGCTTGGTGGATTTTTTCTTTTGGTACTTTTCTTTATTGGTATTTTCGTTAAAACCGATGAGAATCAAAAACTATTGCACTGGCCAAAAGTGTTTTTTATAGGAGTGATTATTTTCACCTTTGTTTTCCATGGACTTGGACTTGGGCTGCGTTGGTTAATTTCAGGACATGCACCTTGGAGTAACGGTTATGAGGCCATTGTTTTCATTGCGTGGGTAACCATGATTGCTGGGTTTGTTTTTGCTCGAAAGAACCAAGTTGTGTTGGCAGGAGCAACCGTATTGGCAGGGCTTATGCTATGGGTTTCTGAAATGAACCTCATGGATCCTGAGATTACTCCTCTTGTTCCGGTGCTCAAATCTTATTGGCTAATGATTCACGTTGCTGTCATAACGGGTAGTTATGGTTTTCTTGGACTTGCCTGTATTTTAGGGCTTGTTAATTTAAAATTGTATTTATTGCAATCCGAAAAAACCGCTAGGCAGGTGCGTTTGAATATTCAAGAAATTACTTACATCTCAGAAATGACAATGACCGTTGGTCTTTATATGCTAACGATAGGTACATTCTTAGGTGGCGTATGGGCCAATGAATCTTGGGGTCGCTATTGGGGTTGGGATCCTAAAGAAACTTGGGCCATGGTTTCAATACTAGTTTACGCAGTCATTTTACACCTGAGGTTCATTCCAGGTTTACAAGGTCGTTTTTTATTCAACGCGCTTTCATTTTGGGGATATTCTGCCATCCTCTTCACTTTCTTTGGTGTTAACTTCATGCTCGTCGGTCTGCATAGTTATGCCCAAGGAGAAGGATTAGGCCATTTCCCTACCTGGCTCATCTACCTCATTTGTGCATTTGCTG
>Ga0102815_10000018_pt1 | contig 125663 bp, 112 predicted proteins | sample ColrivemetaGS759_FD_79113 | JGI IMG/M metagenome (GOLD analysis project Ga0102815, IMG submission 79113) | Estuarine microbial communities from the Columbia River estuary - Ebb tide ETM metaG S.759 | ecosystem: Environmental > Aquatic > Marine > Intertidal zone > Estuary | place: USA... | reverse complement strand
AACGGATCGGCTGTATCTGGAGTCGTGACGAAGGAGCGATTCCATGATCACAGCATGTTAGGCACAGTAACTTTTCTACAAATTTAATGAATTACACCAATTTCTTATTGCATCTCTATCCGCATTTGAAATTGTACTATGGTCAAATTCAGTTGCATTTTGAAATGGTGGAGGCATCGTTAATTCATCTAATGGATAATTCTCAAAGTGTTGAGTACATTGAGGACGGTGACAAGATGTACAAGAATTTTGAATATTTGTAGTATGTGGTTGGTGAAATTCTTCTCCAATAATTGAGTATGGATTATTACCCGTTAATGGAACAAGAAGTTCTGTTGGATTATCAGGATTCACTAATTGGTCAACGGCAGGTGTATGTAAAAAGGGACTAGCCATGTGACAATTTTGACATTTGTCAGCAGCTACCACACTTGGTGTCATCCATACTTCATTATATCCAGCTTCATCAGGTTTGGGTGCATTATCAACGTCGCCACCATCAACGATAGAAAAGAAGCAGGTCTCACCTGTAGATAATTGATGTCCAATTACGCCTAAGCCGCCATCTCGACAAAATGTAACAAATACAACGTCTGGGTTTTCAGTACCATCAGCATTTAAACCTTGATAACGACCGACTTTATTACCTGTTTGACAAGCCATACCGAAAGCCCACGGGTGGTCACAATCATTTGGATTTGTGCTACCTGAACCTTCTTCTCCTCCTGGAAAGGTGACAGGAACGCCATTTTTAGTGGTAGGAACTTCAATAGCATCAGCACAACTAAATTTAGGCAAAGGGCCCAAAACTGCTTCACATTCATACGCATGGTCTAGTGCCGTTCTTCCTGTCGTACCAATGGTGATATCATGTACATCTGTTGTACATGCTTCAAGAATCATTACAAGAGAAAGTATTCCAAAAACAATTAGTATGATAAGATTTTTTTTCATTTTTTCTTTTCTTTAAAATTAATAACCTTCACTATGATACTTATTTGCGAAATTTGTGTAGTGCTGTTTATCATCAAAATACCCTCACTACATTAAATCCAAATGAAATATTACCTTTTGACCAATCTCCAAGTGCCTCAGTCAAAAATGCAGCATCATTGCTGGCTCTTGAATTGGTAAATAGCAATTGGAAAACATGACCTCCAGTTTCTATATCCACTCCGATGGTCAATGGGTTTTTGTATAAAGAAATTGTATTTTTACTAAAATTATAAACGTAATCCATATTTACACTTAGTCGTTTTGTAAGCTTATACCTTCCACCTATACCCAATAAGGTCAGATTAAATTGTGGCGTAGCCGTTTTTGTAAAATTTAAATCAACTAAATTTTGACGTACATAAATTGGAGCAATCTCCACCGATAATTTTTCGGAAAATCTTCTTGATACTAAAATTTGTGTAGTGTATGCAAATCGGTCAAAAAACTTCAAACCTGGATAAACTGTCTTTTGTAATAGTGTATTGATATCTATACTGCCATAGAGGACTACATTGACTGGCATTTTATTTGATTGTTGAACCAAGCTCAACTTGGCCGTCCCCGAATAAGTTTTTTCATAACTGTCTCGACTAATACCTAGTTGCAATTTTTGATGAACGCCATATAAAAATTGAATTTTAGTATTGGCTTGGTCTAAACCAAAAAATTCTCTTATGCCATCCTTAACTGGTCCAAAACGGTGAGCTACCACAAGATAAAGATCGCCTTGGGCGACTACTTTTGTTGATTGTAGATTCCCAATTTGAAGTGCCTTAAAAGCAGGCGGTTCAAACTTTATTATGTGTTGGCTTAATTCGTCCAATTCTTTCAACAAATCGTCTTCTTGAGCGAAACTAAAGTTTACAAAGCATCCGATTAAGCTTAAGGCCAAGAATGACTTTATTTTTGAATGATAATACATTGGCTTAATTTTATTTCTTCTAAGAGTTCGTCAAATCCAATCACCCGACCTTTTACAGTAATTGCTGCATTTTTAGCGGCACTTATCAACTTATCATTAAATTGACAATATATGTCTTGATTAAGTAAAATACCTTCTTCCTGTATTCCTGTAATCGTTCCCGTGATTTGGATAACCTTATTGTGCCATTGGGTAAAATCGGTCTGTATCAATCGCTTAAAATCTACCGCCTCGCCTTGATATTCCGCAGATATTTTATCCATAGTTAATGGCTTTGCGAATACATATTGATATGATGTCCACAATCCTATTCCTAATATGAGGACAATGACAATGGTCTTATTTCTTTTCAATGAATTCATATTTTATCTTGATTTGAACTTCTTTAGCAATTTTTTCTCGTACTAGAGAAGGTATTTTAATGTCAAAATCTTCAGGATGCACCGAAAAATTGGCTGTAACGAATAGGTGGTTATTTCCCTCCTTGATGAAAACTTTGGTCTGAATCCTTTTTTCAATTCCTCTGATAGTCAATATTCCATCTAGGTAAAAACTACTATCAGTCGTTAATCTCTCCATTGAAAAGTCTTTCACCTCACCTTTGAATACCGCTTTTGGATATTGATGACTATCCATATAATTTTCATTAAAATGCTCTTGCATTAGAGCATTTTTGAATTGAAAACCTGCCATAAATACCTGTGTCGCCACCGCACCTGTCTTAGTATTAAATATTGCCGTGGTACTTTTATTGGTCGCCTCTACGGGTTCAAATACCTTTTCGGAAGCTTCAAACTGAGTAGTGCCTGTACGGGTAAAATATTTTTGAGCATTGAGGTGTAATGACATCAAAAGACCGATAATAATAACAATTGCATTTTTCATCAGAATAATTTTTTACTGATTAAAAAAATAGTTGATGTAAATCTTTTAGTCATATCGATTGTATTTAGTTTTCTAAATATCCGTTTTGTACCCATTCATCCAGAAGGGTTCTTGTCGAAGTAGACATTAAACTAGCAGGAGGCATTGGATTTGCAACATCATTGATACGCTGAATAAGCAATCCATTTTCTGCTGAATTACGAACTTGGCTATACGTTTCTAATAGCAAATTTCCTTGTGGATTGCTTCCTCCATGACAACTGATACAATTAGAGGTCATCACCGTTCTGATGTGTGTTTCGTAGGTTATAGGACCACCCGATGGTGGGTTAGTTGTAACATCTTCTGAAATAAACCCATTTGTACAACTTGTAAGTATTGTAACAGTAAAAAATGTAAGTAGAAGAAAATATACTATAGTTATTTTTTTCATCATCGGTATTTTAAATATGCTCATTTCTGTCTTGTGCGAATCATAGGAGAAGGTATCTCCCATGATTCGGCTAAGACTTATTAACGCTGCTACTACTTTGTAGCAGTAATTGTAGATGTACAACCAAATTCTGGATCTATAGAAGTAGTCGTAAAACTATTATCCGTTAGCGTATAAGTTTCATTGGTACAATCTCCCTCTAAACAAAGAGTCATTTGGGTGGCATCGATGATTTCCCATGTGCCTGTTCCTTCTTCTGTACCTACAACAGTTCCGTTTTCTGTTACACTACCCAAAAAAGTATATGTTCCGTCAGCGACGAAAGTAAGCGTTACCGTAGAACAAATTTCTACTCCATTATCAGTTTCACAACCAAATGTTAGTGTCTCATTGTCGGCAGGGTCAGTACAATTCGTATTTACGTTTTCGGTCGCGTTCCACGTGCCCACCAATTTTGCCTTATTTTCTTCTATTACATTAATTCCTGTTACAGTATCGTCTTTTTGACAGGAAGAAAAAGTCATTAGACCTAACGCGATAAAAAACAATACATTTTTGCAATTCATTGATTTTATATTTTGTGATTAATTTATTTACCACAAAAGAACTTCAAAGATTGGTCTAAATTGCTGAATTCGATCTTGATTAAGTCCGACTGCTTCTATCCGGACTTCTTTATAGAGTTTTCGTACTGTTTAGGAGACATTCCTTCAAACTTTTTGAAAGCAGCATAAAATGTTGATTTAGAAGAAAATCCAGCTTCACTTGCTAACCCTAAGATGGAGAATTGTTGAAATTTGGAAGATTGGACTAATTGTTTGAATTTTTCTATTCGATATTCGTTGATAAATTGGTAAAAGTTGACCTTCCCACATTCATTAATAAGACGAGACAATTCTTTTTCTTTTAGGTCTAATTCTAATGCTAAAGTCCGAAGATTGAGTATTGGGTTGGTGAATAGTCCTTGTTGCTGAATTTGTGATCTGATTATATTAAATTGTTGAATGTCTGATTCTGAGCGATTAGAGTCTTCTATTCCTGTTGTTTGTAATTCTTCATTGGCTGATTGAATATTTTTTTCAATTGTACGTTTTTGACGACTTGCCAAATTAGGCATCCCATTTTTAGTAACATTTTTTGGCTTATGAAAAAGCGGTTGGAGGAAGATTTGCGGTTGTGATAAACCATTATAGGCAATCCAAATAATAATAAAAACCAAAAGACCAAAGGAGACGTTTTCCACTACCAATTCCAAAATTTCCACATTGGATAGATCAAAAAATACAGTAACAATATTGAACAAGTGCATTAGGATAACAAGCATGAATATGCTTTTCAACCAAGTAAGAGATTTATGTTCTAACTCAGAATAAAAATCAGAAATATTTTTCTTGTGAACTTGCAATATCCTGAATGCATAAACTATTAATAGTATTTCTGAAAAATAGAAAATCGGTTCGTAGATACTTAGCCAATTTTCCGATAAAAGAAACCCACCAAAGTGTAAAAGCAAATTATGAATGATGCCTGGAATAAAGAGCAAGTAATGCCAGTTCTCAATCCTTTTGTTGATGGTAGTAAGTAAATAAAAGAATAAAATAGGTAGGGCAAACAGAAATGGATCAATTATAAACATACTGATACCAAATTCTTCTTCGATGGGTAATTCTCCGATAAAGTCGTTGAATATTTGGAAGGCAATACTCAATAAAAATATCCCAAGAAATACATTTGCCTTTTTGTTCTTTGATTTGACTATCAGGAATAATAAGCTCAACAACAGAGCATTAGAAAGTACAAACATGTTTATAAAAACCTGAATTAATTCTTCTACTCCCATAAATTGTCTGCCTTCTGCATGTGTATTAGTTTATTGGTTATTTCAACTGATGAAGTTCACAATTTTTTCGATTTTATTGTGCCTAACTTGTTTATATACTTACTTGGTGCATATATATGTCAAATAAATTAATTTATGTAATTCGGTTTTGATGCCGTGTAATTCATTGAAAATGAATTGTTTATATTTTTTTTAATTGGTTTTTTATATAACATATTATAAATATTTATAGACCAGTTAATATATATTAATAAATCAACTTTGATTTTCTTTTATTATGTCTAAAGGACTTTTAAGTTTTTTTAATGCTTTGTTTGAAATATGTAGATATCTTTCGGTTGTTTTTATAGATCCATGTCCTAATGCTTCTTGAAGAAGTGCAACACTAAAGCCATTCTCAATACAATGGGTTGCATAACTATGGCGCAAGGTGTGGACTGTTCCGTAAGCAAAAACACGGGACTTTTGTAAAGCAATTCTAAACACTTTTTGAATACTACTCCTACTGTATTGCCCTCCATGTTGCCCTTCAAATAACCAGTATTTTGGGTTGTATCTCTTTTTGTATTCATCCAAATATGGAACTACTTGTTCAGCTAAAGTTACAAATCTATCTTTTTTTCCTTTACCGTTCTTTATAAATATAGTTCGTCTATGCAAACTTATATCTTTTTTGCGAATGTTAATCACTTCACCTAATCGTAGCCCTCCAGAATAAATTATTAGTAATATTAATTTGTGTTTTAAATTTTTAGGCGATTCTATCAATTTCAATACCTCTTCTTGAGAAAAAACATTTGGAAGTGATTTTGATTTTTTTGGTCTTGGAATATTAATAAATTCCTTTGGACGCTTTAATACTTTTTCCCAGTATGCTTTAATTGAATTAATAATGGAATTCTGAGTTGATTCAGATATTTTACTAAATTTTATTTGATGTAACAGATACTTTTGAATATCAGCTGAAGTTAGGTCAATAGGATCGATATGCTTGAAAAATAAGAAGATTTTAATTAAGTTAGATTTATATGACTTTAAAGTAGAATGACTATATCTCAGTAAAATTATTTGTTCCTCGGTTTTTTGTAAAGCTTCTACCTGTTGATCATTTAATTCCTCTTTCTTTGTTTTTGAACTGAATTGTTTTGATGACCGAATAATTCCATTAAATTGATATGCCTCTGGTATATCTTTATCGATAACAAAGTCAAATACCAAATATTTCATTCCGATTTGCTTTTTAATCCTCCTGTAACTTGCTTTTACATTTGGGATTTCCCAGCAAACTTTTTCCATATTCCATTTTCTTCCATCAATGTTCTTTAGGACATCTGCCCATCCTTTTTTATCAAATGGTACATATACTTTTAACCATTTTTGGTTCTTCTTTTTAATAATTATTTTTTCTCCAACTATCTTATACTTCGTTTTCCCTTCTGACTGGTAGGAAGCAAAAGAAACTTTAGGAGATGGCTGATCGGTTACAACAGGTATCTTTTTAGTAGGAAAAACTAATTGCTCTTTTCCAAAAGTGGATTCTAATTGATCAAATGAATTTTTTAGATAGGGTAGATGCCAACATTGTTTGCTTTGGCTCCATCTTGCACCAATGGATTTTATTTTTTGAATAAGTATATCATCATACTCAAACTTAATAGCAATCCGAGTATCCTTTCGGTGTTCGATTTTGGATAAATTAATCATAGAAATAGATTTGATTCCTCTTTTTGAAAAAAAAGGAGTCGAGCTTTAGTATTTTCTTTACTGTCGCTTAAGTTAATAAAAGATTTAGTAAAATAAAATTTTCAAAACTTGAAAATACTTTTTAATTTTTAAATAAGGGATAGAGAGGATAAAAGTTCCAAATTATTAACTTCAGAAAGAAAATTGGTTTGACAGGTGTTTCCAATAATTTTATGATTTAGAAAGTTTAAGTCATAATTATCCAAACCATTATGGGGGGACTAAATTTGCTTCAACTATTGATTTTCTTTTCGTTTAATTTGAGGCCTTAACATGACTAAGACTTAATCTTTAATCACTGGTCATCGATAAGAAAGATTGCCTATATCCATTATTATACGAACGGAAAATGGTTTGAATATTAAAAAATCATCCTACTTTTTTCAAGGTATAATTTTTAGAGAAAAACAGTTTCTTTTAAAAAAATCACCGATCTACTTCATTATAAAGATTCATTTTTAATGGATAAATCTATTGGGTTATAAGTTTTTACTTGGTGTGTTGGGCTTACTAAAGATTTACTTTTTGAATCTGAGAGTTGCTCTATATTTTGAACAAAATATTCAAAGGGAATAATATGGTTTTATAATAATTGCTTGTAATCGAAATTTTACTATTCAGTTTACTATCATTCTTAATTATAATAAAAGACCAACCAAATATGAAGAATCACCAACATGATAATTTGTACTGACATAAAAATATGAAACGTAATTCCGATGTGGTAATACCTTTTTAAAGAGTCACTATTTATTGAAAGGCCTAATAGCATATTTATGAAAAATACAACTGTTAGAAAAAGTAGTATGCCGTAATCTGGTCTGGTGCTGTGGAGGTAAAAAATAACTGGGGAAATCACTCCAAGCCAATTATGAGAGGAGATCATTCTTTTCATGTCTTTGTCGGTAGCATTAAAGAAAAATCTTTGGACTGGTAAAAACCACTGACTAAGAATAAATAAAAAAAGTACAAACCCACTCCAATATTGATAAGTAGAATTAGTTTGTAGTTGGTTTAAATAGTCAAATTCTAACTTTACTAAGTATTGCACTAAATATAAGGTGAACAGTATTAGACCGACACGATTTTTAATCTTTTCCATATAAAAAACTCTTAATTAAATCTAATGCTGCAACATTAAGTATTGTGTCAGAAAAAGAATTCGTATTAGGTAAAAAATATCCTTCACTAGGCCATCTTACTCCTATTTTTATTTTATTGGTGTTTTGAAATGTTTTTGTTTTATCTAAATAGGAGGAGTATGTAAGATTTGCACTTTGGCTATAAACATTAATCCAATTGATAAGCTCATTTGTAGTGATGGAATCCCTGGGGAACGCCCATGTTGTTGCGCCCATTATATCATTGAGGATCCAGTCTTTTTTAGAGGAATTAGGGTGGTTGTTGTGACAACTGACGCAAGCATCCGTAGAGGCGAAGTCAGGGAACATGCCAATATATCGATTGGTTTCATTATCTCTAAAGAACTTTGGCTCTAAATCTTTTTTTATTTCTTTAAACTTTTCTGCTTGAATGCCTTTTAATAGGTTTGAACCAGATATAGGGAAGTCTGATCCGAGATATAAGCTAAGAGGGACAGGGCTTTTTTCTAGATAAGCGGATGTTGACCTTAAAAATAGCGCAGGTAAAGGGCCTGCTTCGATCTCATTATTCTGCCAATTTTCATCGAATTTCATCCCTGCTCTTGTCCCATCTCCAACTATCAATTTAGTATAGCAAGTCCTGTATTTATCATTGAGGTTTGCGACTATTTGGAAGCCATCATTGACGGAGTAGGTATAGGATTCTTTCCTATACATTTTCTTGAGAGGTTCAGGAGCTGTAAAAAACAAATACGAGTTTAGTGTTAAAAACACCAAGGTGATTAGGAGTAAAAATATGTTTTTTTTAGTCATTCTGAAAGGGGCTTAATTTTGGTTTTTTATCGAATCTACTATATATCTTTTTACTTCGCCATAGGGATCAACTCCACCTAGAAAATAGTTTTTCACGCGCTGCAATGAAATAGTGTCTGTTAAGTTTTTAGGGACTTCATAAATATGATTGCCATGGAAATCATGACATTGTAAACAAGTATTCCATTGCTCTGTGAGCATTAAATGCTCATGACTGGTTTCCAAAGGGTCATTGTTTATTTTTATGTCTTGGTGGCAATGCTTACAGAAATCAACTTGGTCTATTGATAAACGTTTTCCAGTATGTTCATTATGACAACTCGTGCAATTTTCTGGATGTATTTCCATCCTTGCATTTACAAATCTAGGCTCGATAAACCGGTGAGTTGGATGAACATCATTTGGGCGAACATGACAATTCAAACACTTATTATTGTCAACTTTCATTTTGCCAAACTCTACATATTCATCATCGATTAAGTTTAAAAATGTTTTGGCGTTATTCTGTAGCTGCTGCCTAATAGTGCCATTTGCTGCTGTATGACAATCAACGCATCTTAAGTTTTCATGTCCTGTATTCATATGACCTTTGGCTAAATACAATTCATTTGACTCGTCAGTAAGAGATAAGAGAAGAAAAAATGAAAAGAAGATACTGATTATTATTAGGTAATTTCTTTTGATAATGGACTTAAATAGGCTTTTATCAAAATCAACTACCACTTGGTCATTTATTGGAAAAGAAGTACATGTTAGAATCTTGTTGGATCTAACTTGATATTTATTTATTGAATTCACTCTTCCTGACTTAAGCGCAGCCTTGCACGATTGGCAATTTCCTATTTTGCATTCATAATCAATTTTATAACCAGCCTTCAGCGTTGCGTCCAAAATACTCTGGTTGGCGTTAACGGTAACGTTATGAGTCAGTCCCTTTAGCCTTATTTTTATTTGTTGCGATTTTGACGAAGGGTTTTCAGCACGAGAGGCAACAAAGAAGTTTTCAAATTTTATATCCGTATGATTAACTTTATTGTCTTTTAGATGATTGAGTGTGTTTTCTATAATTATGGAGGGCCCCGTTGTATAGAAGATAGAATCATCGTAAGGTATGTTGTACTTTAAAAAGATTTCATCAATTTTTGCTATTGAAAGCTGTCCTACTTCCCCAGTCCAATTTTCACTGGGTTCATCTATCGTGAATATAAACTGGCAATTGGTTTGTTTTACATTTTGAAAGTGTTTAAAAAATATAATACTGTTGGCGCTTCTGTTAGCATAGATTAGGAAAATTCGGCCATCGAATTTATTAATCAGAGCATGATTTATCATGGATTTTATTGGTGTAATACCACTCCCGCCGGTTACAAAAACAAGGTTTTGATAATTATTTAAGATAGAATTATTTAAAATGAATTTTCCTTTTGGGGGGCTTACCTGCAATGTATCGCCAATATTATATTCAAAATGCAATAAGTTTGAAACTATACCACCTGGAACTAGTTTTACGCAAAAGGTAATATTTTGCGAGTTGATGGAATTAGTTATTGAATAGTGTCTACTCTGCTTGACGCCATTTTTATCTTTTAAATGAATTATTATGTACTGACCAGGAATGTATAGGAATTCACTTTTTAATTCATCAGTAATACGAAGCGTGTAACAATAAGAATCAGGAGATTCTTTATATTTCTGTATAATATTTAATGTAAAGATTTGTTGTTTCATAATTGACTAGCTGTCAACATTGTTGCATTGGTGAAAGCAACAACTTTATCTTTATTTTCATTAATAAGTTCTACCTTTTAATGAAAATTTCATAGTGTTTGAATTTAATATCAATGCGTTTATCTTAGGGACATGAGTTTTTAGAAATAACCAAACGGCTACATATAAATTTTATAAGTAAGGAATAGATTGATTACCGTGAAGATATATTTGAGTAGAGAGTGGATTGTTTTCACTGGAAAGGAATTTCTAGTGTTTTAAATCTCGATCTAAATTAAAAAAGAAAAGTGAAATTTAAAATAAACTAGGAGATTTATTGAAAAAGAAAAGAAAGTCATACTAATTTTTGTCAAATCAATAAATTAGAGATGACTTTCTTTTGATTATTTTACCGCAAGGGAGATTTATCCCACTACAATATTTACCATTCTTTTTGGAACAACAATTACTTTACGAACTGTTTTCCCTTCCGTGTACTTTTGAATTGCCTCCATCGCTAGAGCAGTAACTTCAATGTCTTCTTTTGATGCATCAGCAGGGAAGGTTGCTTCTGCCCGTTTTTTTCCATTAATGGAAATCGGGTAAGTGATAGAATCTTCTACTAAGTAGGATTCATCGGCTTGTGGGTAAGTTGATTTATGCACAGAAATTACTTCCTCCTGATGGCCTAATTTATTCCAGAGTTCCTCTGTTAAGTGTGGAGCAAATGGTGCCAATAGTTGTACTAAGGGTGTCAGCACTTCTTTTTTATTGCATTTGATTTTTTTCAAATCATTAGTCGCTACCATAAATCCACTCACACAAGTATTGAAGGAGAACCGTTCGATATCATCGTTTACTTTTTTGATCGCAGTATGCAAAATTTTCATTTCATCTTTAGTCGCAGGTTCTTCAGAAATAGAAAAAATATTTTCATCTGTATTGTTCTCATGAAACAAGCTCCAGAATTTTCTCAAAAATTTAGAAACACCATCGATCCCCTTTGTATCCCACGGCTTTCCTTGTTCAATTGGCCCTAAGAACATCTCATACATTCTAAAACAATCAGAACCATATTTTTCAACTACATCATCAGGGTTAACTACATTAAAGTATCGTTTGGACATTTTTCCAACTTCTGACTTTGTAATTAGTTGGCTATCAGTTGTATCTCCATTTGGGGTGAAACTTCCTTTGGCGTACTTCCCCATTCCACAAACAAATTCAGCATCTGCATACTCGGGCCTCCAATCAATAAATTGCTTGATGCTGTCGATGTTCAAATATGAGTTAGGTACACCATAATCTTTCACAAAGTCAACATGAATTGGAATTTTGGCAAATTCTACCCCTTCTTTCATCTGTGCATCTGCAATTTTGGAACAATAAAACTGAGTAATGCCATTCTGCTTTTCTTTTTTTAAGTAAACATATTCAATAACTCCTTGGATCATTCCTTGGTTTACTAATTTTTTAAATGGTTCTTTAGTAGGAACCATTCCTTTATCAAAAAGGAATTTATGCCAGAATCTTGAATACATTAAATGGCCAACAGCATGTTCTGTTCCACCTACATACAAGTCCACTTCTTTCCAATATTCCAATGCTTTGGGACCAGCAAATGCATTGTTATTTTCTGCGTCCATATACCTTAAAAAATACCAACTAGATCCAGCGTACCCTGGCATAGTATCAGTTTCACGAGTGAACCCTGGTTTTTCATTTACCCAGTCTGTTGCTCTAGCCAAAGGGGATTTTCCACTTGCCGTAGGTTTGAAGTCATCCAGAATAGGTAGCTCAACAGGTAATTCATCTTCTGGAACAGCATGAGCTACACCATCCTTGTCAAATAAAATAGGATAGGGCTCTCCCCAATATCTTTGCCGGGAGAAATTGGCATCACGTAATTTATAATTGATTTTTCCAGCACCAATACCCATTTCTTCGATTTTGGCAATAGCAGCCGTGATTGCCTCTGGCACTTCCATTCCATTCAAAAATCCAGAGTTAACCATAACTCCTAGTTTATCGTGCAAAGACGCATTTGGATATTTAGACTTGTCGACTACATCTATAATTTCAAGATCGAATTTTTTTGCAAACGCTTGATCTCGATCATCATCACTCGGTACCGCCATGATGGCACCTGTACCATAATCCAATAGTACGTATTCTGAAATCCATATGGGTAAATTTTTACCTGTAATTGGATTGAATGCATAGGCACCAGTGAAAGCTCCAGTTACTTCTTTTACTTCGGACATTCGTTCTCTTTCTGATCGAGAGTTTACATATTTTTTGTAGTCTTCAACTGATTGCTTTTGTTGAACGGTGGTCAACTTTTCTACCAAAGGATGCTCAGGGGCTAGTACCATAAAGGTGGCTCCAAATATAGTATCAGGTCGAGTGGTGAAAACTTCAATTTGATTTTCCTCTTCTGTTCCTTCAATATTGAAAAAAACTTGTGCACCCTCTGATCGCCCGATCCAATTTTTTTGCATGGTTTTTAAAGAGTCAGACCATTCCAAATCATCAAAGTCGTTGATTAATCGTTCTGCATATGCGGTTATTCTTAAAGACCATTGCATCATTGCTCTTTTCTCAACGGGATGCCCACCTCGCTCTGAAACACCATCCTTGACTTCATCATTTGCTAAGACGGTTCCTAATGCTTCACACCAATTTACGTATCCAACTTTTTGATAACCTAATCGGTAATTCATTAGGATTTCATCTTTTTGCTTTGGTGTCATTGTTGCCCATTCGGCTGCACTAAAAATAGTATCCTGAGTGGTAGATGCATTGACGTTGATGTTCCCTTCTTTTTCAAATTGAGCAATTAAATCAGAGATTGGCTGTGCTTTATCTGTATTTTTGCAATAATAATGTTTGAATATTTGCAAAAATATCCATTGTGTCCATTTATAGTATTTAGGGCTGGACGTTCGAACTTCTCGATCCCAATCAAATGAGAAACCGATATTATCTAATTGTTCTCTGTATCGTTGGATATTTATTCGGGTCGCTTCAGCAGGGTGGATGCCTGTTTGTATTGCATACTGCTCTGCGGGTAAGCCAAAAGCATCATAACCCATAGGGTGTAATACATTAAACCCCTTTAATCTCTTGTAACGAGCAAATATATCAGAAGCAATATACCCTAGTGGATGACCTACATGGAGACCTGCGCCAGAGGGATAAGGGAACATATCTAGAACATAATATTTAGGTAAATCAGAGTCATTGGAGACTTTATAAATCTTATTGTCTTCCCAATAATTTCGCCATTTTTTCTCGATCTCTCTAGGATTGTACATTGCCATTTTTTTGATTGTTTTTAAACTCTATAGCGTATTACACGATTAAAATTAAATTCGGTTAAAATAAAGGTGCGAAAATATAAAATAAGTAGGAATAATGATAGTAGTTGATAGAGTTACTACATTATTTCGTCTCAAATATTTACACGTAGAAAGAAGAGATTTGTTTTTAATTTCTGGATTGTATTATCTTTGTGTATTAGAAAAAAACTGCTACCAAGTTGATATCGGTGGCTACAAACTCAAGTACTATGATTCGTTCTATTGTGAAATTTGGTGTCTTATTGGTGGTAGGACTAGTTTTCTTTAATTATTTTTTAGGAACACCTGACGAAAAGGCAAAAGCAAAAAATACAATTTCTAAAGCAAAAGAAGCTGGTAAAGTGATTGGAGGTGTTTTGTTGGACTTAGGAAAAGATGGTGTTGCTTTGTTAAAAGAGGAAAAAGCAAAATTTGATGAGGGGAAATATGATAACGCAATAAAAGAAGTTGGAGAGTTGATATCCAATATAAAGAATCAAGTTGAAGGAGTTGATGGGGAAATGTTAGACCGGATCAATGATTTAGAAAAGCAAAAGGAATCGATAGAAGGGGAATTAGAACAATCACAGGGGTCGGGTGGAGAAATATCAAAGGAAAAAATAGAAAAATTAAAAAAGCAGTTTGAAAATTTAACTGAGAAAACGGGGCAAGTGTTGATAGATTTAAAGAATGGGAATTAATGATGTAGAGAATTGAGACAAGTCTGGGTTGTATCATCTTAGACTTGTCTAAATGAAAATTATTGTTCGTTATTTTATATCCTAATATGAATTTATTCCGTTTGTATAAATGGTTTTATTATATTTTTCCTGATAAAATAAATGTATCATTCTTCTCTAACATAGCTCGATCACACTTTTTTATTTGAGATAAATTATCAAGCAGAATGTTTCCTTTGTACGAAATGTAGACACCATCAGCAAAGTGAGCTTCAAAAATTATATAGTTGATGTCATTCTTTGGATAAAAATCGAATTTATATTTTCGCCATTCATTATGCTTGACAAATCTAGTTTCTGCTAATAATTGATTCCTTCCACACTTAGTGGAACTTCCCCATATTCTTAATTTTAGCGGTAGATTATAACCTGCATATTTTTTTGTGTAAGACAACATTAAATCGAATTGGTAACATTCTCCTCGCCTCATTGGTTGACTAATTCTTTGTTCGATGCTTTCCCATGTACCATTTTCTCTAGATATCAATCCCAAGAAAGTATCACCTTCATATGCTTCTTTGGTTACTCCCCAAGGGCCAGGTAGTAGATCTGGTGTAGTTCCATCTGCGCATTTATGCCAGCCTGCTGGCATAATAGCATCCTCGGGAATTCCTTCAAAGGAGGCATTGTCAAAATATATTTGACTAGATAGATCTGAACTAAAACAGAAAAGTCCTATCACAAATAAAAAATAACTTGATTTTGGAATTAAATTCATACAATAATTCTAATTTTTATGTAAATATATCGCTTTTAAAGAAAAACGAACCTTAAAATCTTAAAATTGCATATTTAGCTTGGTTATGTGAAAAATGAATCCAACAAGGGTTTGAAATTCTAATTGATAGATTTTAAATAGTTCCATTAAAGAAAATAAATTAGCACTTTCTATTTGTTAAGTAGAAACACTTAAAAAATTAAAACAATATTTCTTACTTTTGTCCTACCTTATTTTGTTTTGATCTGAAAGAATGATTCCCAAAAACGCTGATTAAGAATAAAGAAAAATGATGTCAAATCCATCTGGAACAAACCAATCCAATAAAAACAAACCGAGTTACACTTATGTAATATTGAGTGTTTCTTTGGTGTTATTTCTTTTGGGGTTTTTTGGGTTGTTTTTGTTGCATGCTCCCAAATGGATTAAGGTTTACAAAGAGCAGGTTAATGTAATGATTGAAATAAAAGAAAAAGCTACTGAGGAAGAAATATTAGAAATAACTAATTATTTGCATCAACAGAATTATGTAAAAAATGAATCTGTCAAGTTTGTTAGTAAAGAGGAGGTAGCTGAAGAAATGAAAGAAGAATTAGGTGCGACTGAGAATACTTTAGATATGATGAATCCTTTTTATGATATGGTTCATTTTAATATGAATGCGAATTTCATGCAAGATGATAGAATGCGGATTATTCGAGAAAATATTATGCAGAATAATTTTGTCAGGGATGTATTTTATCAAGAATTATTAGTTGATCAGATTAATGAGAATTTAAAGAAAATTGGTTTGGTAGCTTTGTGTTTAGGTTTCTTTTTTATTATTGTTGCAATAGTACTCATTCACAATACCATAAGACTTGCAATGTATTCTAATCGTTTTGTGATAAAAAATATGCAACTCGTTGGTGCAACTTGGAGTTTTATAACAAAACCATACCTTACAAAAGGGTTATCAAATGGATTTTGGAGTGGATTAATTTCAATTATTTTATTGTCTATTTTAATCACATTAATCAATATTCAATTTCCTGAGCTTCGATTAGATATTTGGTTGGAGGATATTCCAGGTTTATTTTTAGTGATGATTGGTCTTATTTTATTAGGTGTCTTGATCTGTTTTACAAGTACCTATTTTGTAGTTAATCGATATTTGAAAATGCGATTAGATGATTTGTATTGATTTACGGCTTTTAAAAATAAATAGGAATCATTTATCCATCAATTTAAAAATAAAAATATTTTAAACATATGAGCAAAAGTAAATCAAAGAAAAAGGTTACTGTTGGTAAAAAAAGAGAAGTTACCGCTACTACCTCTAGAAGAACACGTACTTCTTCCATTTCTACTCAACCAGAAACTTTACTTTTTGAAAAAACTAATTTCACCTTTGTTATTGGTGGCGCAATTTTAGTATTTTTTGGAATGATGATGATGTTGGGAGGGGGAATGCCAGATCCAAATACGTGGGATCCAGATATAATTTATTCCTCAAGAATAACGGTTGTTGGTCCGGTATTAATTATTGCTGGATTGGTGTTGGAGATTTACGCTATTTTTAAAAAATAAGACTTTCTCTGTTATGTAAAATCTTCTTTATTCCCTTGAATAAAGAAGATTTTGTGTTTTTAAAATATAAGTTTAGGTAATTGATTCCCGTTATTTAAGTTTATTTAATCTAACAATAAAATTGATTGATAATAAATGAGTGATCTAATAGAAGCTATACTGCTAGGTATTATTCAAGGATTAACTGAGTTTCTCCCTGTAAGTAGTAGTGGTCATTTAGAGTTAGCCAAAGTTATGTTTGGTTACGATAAATCTGCTGAGGAAAGCATGTTACTAACAGTTATTTTACATGCTGCAACTGCTCTAAGTACAATGGTGATTTTTCGAAAAGAGATTATTGAAATAATTACTGGACTTGTTAGTTTTGATAAAGAACAAGTCGATTTTTCAGGTAAGATTATTTTGTCTATGATTCCTGCTGCTATTGTAGGAGTTCTATTTGATGATCACTTGGAAGCATTGTTTGATAGACAGATACTACTTGTTGGTTTGATGTTAGTGCTAACAGGGGCACTTTTATTCCTAGCTGATCAAGCTAAAAATACAAGTAAAAGAGTGAGTTGGGGAAATGCTTTTATAATAGGAATTGCTCAAATGGTTGCCATCCTTCCAGGGATTTCAAGATCAGGAGCTACCATTTCAACCTCTGTCCTTTTAGGAATAGACCGGACTCGTGCTGCAAAATTTTCATTTCTGATGGTAGTTCCATTGATATTGGGAAAAATGGCAAAGGATATTCTTAGTGGGGAAATTACTTATGCAGAAGGTGAATTAATTCCTCTGGCAGCAGGATTTGTTGCTGCATTCGTAACTGGCTTGCTTGCTTGTACTTGGATGATAGCTTTAGTTAAAAAAAGTAAATTATCTTATTTTGCATATTATTGTTTTATGGTAGCAGCTTTTGCCATTGCAAAAGGATTGGGTTGGTTCTAATAAATTAAAAATTAAATGTCTGAATTTTCTCCTCCGTATGATTTTAAAGCTGGTGCTGTTTTATTGGTTAACAAGCCGTTGACTTGGACTTCATTTGACGTTGTCAACAAACTTCGATATACAATTAAAAAACACCTAGATGTAAAAAAAATTAAGGTCGGTCATGCTGGAACGCTTGATCCCTTAGCGACAGGTTTACTCATTATTTGTACAGGTAAATTTACCAAACGGCTAGAGTCTTTTCAATCTCAAAAGAAGGAATATACGGGTAGTTTTTTACTCGGAAAAACCACTCCTTCTTTTGATGCGGAACAAGAACCCAATGCATTTTTTCCAACGGAACATATCACTTCAGAATTATTGGAAGAGGCTCGACTGAAATTTGAAGGTGATTTGGAACAATATCCACCTCAGTTTTCAGCTATCAAAGTTGATGGAGTTCCGTTGTACAAGTCTGCCAGAAAGGGAGAAAGGGTAGAGGTTAAACCTAGGCCAGTCCACATTTTTAAATTTGAGATTGATGCCAAAAGATTCCCAACAATAGACTTTTATTCCGATGTAAGTAAGGGGACTTATATTAGATCCTTAGCTCATGATTTTGGTAAATCAGTTGAAAGTGGAGCGTACTTAACCAAATTAGTTAGAACATCTATTGGTGATTTCCAACTGAGGGATGCTTGGGAATTAGAAGATCTTTTGGCTCATATAGACGGGTTGGAGAATATTTATTCAAAAGGTTGACGTAACCAAAAAGGTGGTATCCTAAAAATAGGTGCTCATTCCTTTGAAAGAATCGACAAAGGTTTATTAAAAAAAAATGCCTGCTAAATAAATAGCAGACAATTCTTGTTTTAAATTTAAAATAGGATTTCTCCATCATTTAAAAGTGTTGTAAATCCAATTAGCGTCAAATCATGTTGTGTGTATTGCGCTAGCTAGCGTAGGCGAGCTATAATTAATTTCGCATTTTATACTCAACAGCTAATTGAAAATTAGTAGTAGTAGTAATAGTAATTTTATTATCCTTAGTCACACCAGCCAATATTTCATTATTATTATATGCTTTGATAACATCTGTAATATTAGACTAGTTTCTATTATCGGATACGATAGGGTGCTACCTGTGTTATAATATTCTAAAAATGAAAATCAACCATCGTCTTGTACTAACTATATGTCAGTATAGTGGCTAATTATCTGGTATCCCTTTTAGGAAAGTATTTAGTTTTGTAATTTTTAATAAAGTACTCTAAAGGTTGAAGAGTAGTTTTCTCATAATATGTTATATAAATATAACTTATAATATCTGGTTTCAATAATTATAAACTACTAAAAACAAATATTATTTTTAATTAATTAAAACAAGTTGATTATCATGTTTTTATAAATAAGGTAAAAAATACATATGTTTAAGGTTGATGGTGGGTGAGATGTATTTTGTTATTTTCAAACCAAAATGGAGTTGATCATAAAAGCGATAAATCGAGTAAATAAATTAAGAATTTACTTGATTTATAGTACTGTGAAGGTTAATAAAAAAATTAGATCTTATTCTTTTCTGCTTTTAATTGTTCTTTGCGTTTTATCTTTTGATCATTGTTACTCTCGTAAATTGCATAGTTTTCATATTTAGCAAGGTCAGTTTCTGCCCAAATGTCTTTGCCTATATCACAAAGGGTTACCATTTCTTTATAGATCAGATTACCTACATCGACTCTACGTTCTACCGCAATATCTCGGTCTGCCACTCGATCTTGTTGAATATTTAAGGCATTTTCAAACGCTGTGGTTGCATCAACTACTTTGTTTATTACATTTTCATTAACTCCAACATCACTTAAAAAATCTATTTGTTGTCGAGCAACTCTGGCAACTCGACGCCCGCAAAACAAAAGTTGAGCATCAGTCATGTCACCCATTTTAGCTGTTCCAAACTTTCGGTATCGCCCAGTTCTATTGCTAAACTTCATATTTACACGTGTCATCAAACTTCGAATCGAAGATTTTAATTTCTCAGCTGCTTTATATTTTTTATCTGTTACAACCATTTGATCTCCTACCATTTCATCATCATCTGGAAGATCTCTAAGTTTTTCACAATTGGTCTGAAAAGTTTTTAATCGATGCTTATCATACCCGTATTTTTCAAATTCTTTAATATCACGTAATGCAAAACGAATTCTATCCATACTCTGAAGGTATAAATCCGCATCTGGAAAGTTGTGCATCCTATTTGCTGCTTGCTTTTTCATATGATAATCAATTAGTTAGCGATTGGTGACAAAGCAAAGATAGAATCATTTTTTCATTAAACAAAAATATTCATTACAAAAACAATCTGTTTTTATATCTTTTTAATTATTACTCATTTGATAATTTCTTGGTATTTTTTTTGCAAGAGTCGAATAGCTTATATTTCGAGAAAAATGCTTGTATTAGATTTTTAAATAACTTCTAATGCTTGTTTCAGATCTTCAATTAACCATTTAGGATCCTCTAAGCCAATATAAAATCGGACTAAATTGAAAGGAAGGTTGGTATTCTCTTTTCCTGGAACATTATAAAAGGCACAAAATGGTAGTACCAATGATTCATGTCCACCCCAAGAAACAGCTAGAGAAAATCTTTCTAATTGATGAAAAAATAATTCTGCTTTTTCAAAAGAGTCGGTTTTTAAATGTAAAGAAAATAAACCTCCTGCACCATCCATCTGTTTTTTTGCTAAGTCAAATTGAGGAGAGTTAGGGGAGAATGGATAATTTACTTTTTCAACTTTGGGGTGACTTTCCAAATAGGACGTTACTTCCATCGCGCTTTCATGACATCTTTTCATACGCAATTCTAGAGTTCTTAATCCCCGAATAACTAACATTGCATCGTTGGGAGAAATAATTGCTCCTAAGGTCATAAATTCAGCATAAAACATTTTTTTAATGATCTCCTTGCTAGAGCAAACTACTCCTATTATTACATCAGAATGTCCATTTAAATACTTTGTTCCAGAATGAATGACAATATCAATTCCATGTTCTATTGGTCTTTGAAAAATAGGTGAGGCATAACTGTTATCTATGGCAGTTACAATCCCATGTTTTTTAGCAATAGCAGCGCAGGCTTTCAAATCTTGCAGTTCCAATACTATTGAGGTCGGACTTTCTAAAAATAGAAGGGTGGTGTTAGGTTGAATAGCTGCCTCGATTTCTTCTAAGTTAGTTCCATCAACAAAGGTATGACTTACTCCAAACTTGGGTAAATATTGAGTTAAAATATTATAAGTCCATGAGTATGCATTATTAACGCAAACTACATGAGCTCCATGATGAACTTGACTTAAAATAGCCATGGCATTTGCACTTGCTCCACTTCCAAAAACCAGGCAATCCTCTGCTTTTTCAAGTTTTGCAATTTTTTTTCTTAAAATAGAAACGGTTGGATTATTTCCTCTTGTGTAAATAACTGATTCCATTTCTTCTCCAAATGCTTTTCTAAAATCAGCTAAGTTTTCGAATACGAAATTGCTACTCTGAATTATTGGCGGTGAAACAGAATTATAATACTCTTTCCGGTTTTCTCCATGATGAAATAAAATATCACTTAAGTGCATGATTAGGTTGATTTAAGTTTGCAAAAAAAAATATTATTCATGTAGTTGTTTTTTAAATAAATATCTTTCCCATCAAGTAAGTTTTGGCAAAGCCAGATATCTCAACTCGGTCAATTAAATAACTACATTTTAGATTGCCTTTTCTTTTAGATAATTGAGCCGCAGTCAATTCATTTTTTCTAAGTTTATTGGCCCAATATGGAATCATGGAAGTGTGAGCAGAACCTGTTGTTGGATCTTCGTCGACACCTACTTGAGGAAAGAAGCATCTTGAGACAAAATCTACATCTCGACCTGGAGCAGTTACGATGGTACCTCTTGCTTTAATTTTTTCTAAAAGTTTAAAATTAGGTTGAAGTGACTCGATGACGGTTTGATTTTCAACAATTACCATATAATCTGTTTTCCCTTTAAAAACTTCCATTGGTGTAATTCCTAGACCTTTAATTAGTTCAGTGGGAGCATTAACTTTTTCTAGGGTATCAGAAGGGAAATTCATGGTGTACATGCCCTCATTTTTTCGCACACTTAGTTCTCCACTTTTTGGAGAAATAAAAAGCACTTTATCTCCTTCAAAGCCGTTTGAGAAAATTATGTGAGCAGAGGCTAATGTTGCATGCCCGCACAAATCAACTTCTATTGTTGGGGTAAACCATCGAAGTTCAAAATGATTTTTTTGGGGGACAAAAAAAGCAGTTTCTGCTAAATTATTTTCCATCGCAATATTTTGCATCAAATCATCTGGCAGCCAATTTTCTAGTGGACAAACTGCGGCTGGATTGCCTCCAAATATATTTTCTGTAAAAGCATCAACTTGATAAATGGTTTGATTTTTTTTCATGTTTGGAGATTCTTTTAACAATATTATAAAAGGTCAATTAGAGAGAAGTGGTCTTCAAAGCGTTTAGGTATTAATTATTCAAAACTTTGAGGCTTAATATAGATGGTTAGTAATTGCCACCTCTCAGAATAGCTTTTGTATCAAATTAGGAGTGAAGATATTTTGTATACTATTTCTGTATAGGAAAATGAATTCAGCTTATGCTCAATTCATTTTTTCAAAATAAAAATCAATAAAGGGTACTAGAAGTATCGAATTGTGTCAATCAAAAGTTTAGAGCCTCTGCTAAGTATTATTTAGAATTTCACAGTAACTAAGGTAACAAAAGAAATCAGGCACTTCAAAGATTTTATTTTTTTTGCCAGTGTATCAGCTGTATTACTTGATTCATCATTTCCGGCAAAATAAACTTGTATTAGTTAAAATAAATATATTTTTATCAAAAAATACTATCCGTTATTTAACAAATTGTTTCGTTACACTATTATTATCCCCTTTAAGTTCAAGTATATAGTTACCACTTGGCAAATTGGTTACATCGACAGTCATTTTTTTACTGTCTACGGATAATTGTTTTACCACTTGCCCAGAGGAATCGTATATCCTTAATGTTTCAATTGCGATCATATTGGAAATTATTAATTCATGATTTGCAGGATTTGGAAATAAGTACACATCATTTGTTTCAGTTACTTGTTCATAATCAGAATTGATTATATCGTTTTTGTATAATTTTGATATTGCTTGCATAGTTGAAACATCTCCAGTGATAAGAATATCTAAATCGGCATCCCCATCTACGTCTGCAAAGGCAATTGAAGAAGAAGATACGGCTGCAAAGGGCATATCATTTACCTCTGTGAATGTTCCATTTCCATCATTTGTGTATAAAGTTGAAATGTTTTGCGTTTGAGCTATTGTCTTCCCCGTAATTAATACATCCATATCATTATCTCCATCAACATCAGCAAAAGCAATTGAAGAGGTAGATACTGCTATAAATGGGTGATCTATCACTTCTGTAAAAATTCCAGAACCATCGTTTTTGTATAATTTTGAGATGGGCTGCATTAAATCGGAAGTATCCCCGGTGATCAAGACGTCCAAATCATTGTCTCCATCAATATCGGCAAAGGCAATTGAAGAGTTATGAACGCCATCAAAAGGTGTTGCAGCCACTTCAGTAAATAGCCCATTGCCATCGTTAGTATATAGTTTTGATACAGGCATCGATGGTGCTGTCCAGGAGAATGCAGTATCTCCTGTAATCAAAACATCCATATCAAAATCACCATCTATATCAGCAAAGGCAATGGAGGAGGAGGAAACACCCTCAAAAGGAGTATTGATCAGTTCTGTAAATATTCCATTACCATCATTAGTATATAATTTTGAGATTGAATTTCCCGTAATCAAAACATCCAAGTCAGCATCTCCATCAATATCAGTGAAAGCAATGGAAGAGCTGGCCACACCCTCAAATGGAGTATTTTCTACCTCAGAGAAAACACCATCACCATCATTGGTATATAATTTTGAGATAGGTGGAGTAAAAGGTGAAATAGCTCCTGTAATCAAAATATCCATGTCAGCATCTCCATCAATATCAGAAAAAGCAACTGAAGGGGCAAAAACACCTTCAAATGGAGTATTTTCTACCTCAGAAAAAACTCCATCACCATCGTTGGTATATAATTTTGAGATGGGACTTGGAAAAGTAGCAAAAGAGGGAGCTCCCGCAATCATGACATCCATATCATTATCTCCATCAATATCGGCAAAGGCAATGGAGGAGGAGGCAACATCCTCGAAAGGTGTCCCGGTTATTTCTGTAAATACTTGCCCATTTATGAAGGCTAGTGGCAAGGAAAGTAGAAAAAATAAAGTGTAATGTTTCATGTTTCTAAATTTTAAAAAGCCTGACATTAATAGATTAAATCACTTACTTATAGTCAAATTTTATTTTTAATTTTTTGGAGTTTAATATTCTATGCTTAGATAAAGCATTCTTTATTCTAATTACTAGACTTTTACAATTTCAAGATTTTTTTTGTGGTTGTTTTACTATTTTCTACTTGAAATTGTAATAGATAAACTCCTCGAGGTAAGTTACTGACGTCAATAGTTAACTCTTCATTATTTATTGGTAAGTGTTGAATAACTTGTCCCTGTGAATCATAAATCGTAACAGCATCAATGAATTTTAAGTTAGAGACCTTCAATTCATGATGTGCAGGATTTGGAAAAACTATTACATCATTTGTTTTCTCTATCTGATTAAAAGTAGAACTGATTTGATCGTTAGAGTATAATTTTGATGTTGGTTGAAAAGAGGCATTTCCAGTCATTAGGATATCTAAATCAGTATCTCCATCAATATCAGCAAAGGCAATGGACGAATTACTGTAACCTATTATCGATGTTCCAGCCACTTCTGAGAATAAGCCGCTTCCATCATTGATATATAATAAAGTGATAGACTGATTGAAAGTATCACCAGTTATGAGGACATCCATATCGGTATCTCCGTCAACATCGGCGAAAGCAATTGAAGAGGAGGAAACTCCCTCAAAAGGGGTATCAGCCACTTCTGAAAACATACCATTTCCATCATTAGCAAATAATTTTGCTATTGGTTGATAAGAGGAATTACGTCCCGTAATCAGAAGATCTAAGTCGTCATCCTCGTCCGTATCGGCAAAAGCAATTGAAGGTCCACGAACTCCTTCAAAAGGGGTATTGGCCACCTCTGAAAATAAGCCGCTTCCATCATTGGTATATAATTTTGGTACGAATGCTGGACTTGCTGGTGAGATTGCAGGCGTACTTCCTGAAATGAAAAGGTCCAAATCGTTATCTCCATCAATATCGACAAATGCAACTGAAGCATTAAAAACAGCATCAAAAGGGGTATTGGCCACCTCTGAAAATAAGCCGCTTCCATCATTGGTATATAATTTTGATATTGGTTGGCTCGGCCAAGAGGGGGAAGAGTCACCGGTTATTAGTACATCCAAATCGTTGTCTCCATCAATGTCAGCAAAAGTAACAGAGGCGGAGGAGACCTTTTCGAAAGGAGTGTCAATGACTTCGGAAAATACACCAGTTCCATCATTAGTAAATAAATTTGATATCGGTTCGTAAGAAGAATTACGCCCGGAAATTAATACATCTACATCACCATCACCATCAATATCTCCAAAGGCAACTGAAGAAGAAGAAACGCCTTCAAAAGGAGTTCCAGCGACTTCTGAGAAAATGCCATTTCCATCATTTGTGTACAACTTAGATATAGGTTCACTTTGATTAGAGGTATCTCCAGTTATGAGGACATCCAAATCGTTATCCCCATCAATATCGGCAAATGCAATTGAAGAAAAAGAAACCCCAGCAAAAGGCGTTTCTTCTATCTCAGTAAAAGTCTGACCGAACAAAAAAGAGATAGGGAGGAAAATTATTAAAAATAAACTTATTTGTTTCATCTTTTATTTATTTATGGAGCTTATAATACAGAATAATTATTATTTATAATCGCACAGTTTCAACTGTAACAACTATTTAGACCTTAAAACTGTGGTCTCGATTTATCTAAATAGTATTAAATCAAGGGATAAATTGTAGTTTCACTTTTTTTAAAACTATTTGCCTAGGATATTACGATTCTAAAAAAGGATATAATGCAAAAGGAGAAAATGAAACGCAATAGTAGTTTTTAAAGAATAATGTTTTTTAGGTTATTCCTCTGTGATAATTACATATTTATTTTTCTTTCCATTTTCCACCATTAAATATTTTTCATGTAAAAGCGCACCTGTGGAAATATTTGTTTCATGGCTACCAATTTTATCCTTATTTACAGAGATAGAATTTCCCTTGATGGCTCTTCGAGCTTCTCCATTAGAAGAAAAAATTCCTGTGTGTTCAGTTAATAAATGAATGATGTTCAGTCCTGATTCAAACACTTCTTTTTTGATTTTAAAAGAAGGAATTTCTTGGGAAACAATTTCCAAAGATCCTTTGTCCATAGCTAACAAGGTTGCTTTATCAGCTTTTTTAAAGAGAAGATTAGAAACATTTTGTGCAGCATCATGAGCTTCTTGTCCATGAACTCTTGTTGTTAATTCTTCAGCTAATAGACGCTTTAATTCTCTTGGATTTTCTGCATGCTCAACTTCTCTAGCTTCGATTTCTTGATGAGATTTTAATGTGAAGTAACGAGTGAATTTCTGAACGTCTTTGTCGTCAGCATTAATCCAAAATTGGTAAAATTTGTAAGGTGATGTTTTTGCAGCATCTAACCAGATATTACCCTTTTCAGATTTGCCAAATTTCTTCCCATCTGATTTTGTTAAAAGTGGGGTAGTGACAGCGTAGGCTTTTGCGCTTAGGTTTCTGCGAATAAATTCAGTTCCTGAAGTAATATTCCCCCATTGGTCAGACCCCCCCATTTGCATAGTTACCTCATCGTTCTCGAATAATTTTTGGAAATCATAAGATTGTAATAATTGGTAACTAAACTCTGTGAAAGATAACCCACTTTCCAATCTATTTTTTACTGAATCCTTAGACATCATATAACTGACGGTCAAAGTCTTTCCCACATCTCGAAGAAAATCGAGGACATTCATTTCATTGTAATAATCAATATTATTCCTCATAATGGCTGAATTTTCACCACAGTCGAAATCTAGAAATTTATAGAAATTTTCTTTTTGAGCGGCTAAGTTTTCATCCAACTCATCAAATGATTTTAGAATTCGCTCTTTGTCTTTCCCGGAAGGATCACCAATTCTACCAGTTGCACCACCCATTAAAACGACAGGCTTATTACCAGATAATTGGAATAATTTTAAAATCATGATTTGGACAAAATTACCAAGAGTTAATGCCGGAGCAGTTGGATCAAATCCTATATATCCCACGCGCATTTTTTCAGCTAAATGTTCCTCGACTCCGGGGGTTGAGTCCTGTAACATGCCCCGCCATTTAAGTTCTTCGATGAAATTCATAGTAAAATATAATTAGTTATTTTTTATTTGCAAATTTAGGAAAACTATGTCAATATTGTTGGAATTAATTTCAGCTAATTCTAACATATCTATTTACTATATTTATGGTTTAAGATAGTTTTAGATAAATTGTTCCTTTGATAGAGAATGGTGTGGAAATATTTATTTTTGATGAAATAATTTTATAGCATTGTGTATAAATGATAAAGCTGGTTTAAGGAAGGTGAATGTTTAAATCCTTAAATCCTTAAAAGTAAAAAATTGAACTTAGAATATTTCATAGCCACCCGAGTGTCCAAGTCAGGCAGTCAATCATTTTCAAGATTGATAATTAGAATTGCAATTGTCGCAATTGCTTTGAGTGTAACTGTTATGATTGTGGCAACCGCCTTGATTCGAGGATTTAAAAGTGAAATTAGTAATAAGATTTTTGGCTTTTGGGGACACGTTCAAATTACCGATACAAGTAGCGCTTATTTGACTGATGATGAAGTGGCAGTCGATATTAACCAAGATTTTTATCCTTCCATGGATACAGTTGGAAAAACAAAATATTTGGAATATCAAAGCTTGTTTGGCTATGAAATGGAGGATTGGAAAGTGGAAAAAGAAACAAAAGGAGGCATAAGGCATATTCAAGTCTATGCCAATCGGGCGGGTGTCATTAAGACTAAGAATGAAATTGAAGGTATCATTACCAAGGGAATTGGAAAAGATTTTGATTGGCAATATTTAAAAAAATTCTTGGTAGAAGGGAAACCACTCAATTTGCAAGACTCTACGATGTCTCGCGAAATAATTATTTCGGAACATACTGCGAATCGACTCAATTTAAAAATTGGAGATACTTTTACTATTTATTATATCAAAAAAGGAAGTCAAGCCCCTCGGAAATTTAAATTAGCTGGAATTTATCGAACAGGTTTGGCAGAATATGATAAATTAATCGCAATCATTGATATTCGACAAATTCAAAATTTGCGTGGCTGGTCAGAAGATGAAGTAGGTGGCTTTGAGGTTTTTCTAGATGATATTGATGATTTGGAGCCCTTGACGGAACATATATATTTAGATATTTTACCCGCGAATCTTTTTGCCCAATCCATCAAGGATAGAAACCGAAGTATATTTGATTGGTTGGAATTAACGAATACTAATGAACGAGTTCTGATTGCACTAATGCTCTTGGTTGCGATTATTAATATGATGACTGCCTTGTTGATATTGATTTTAGAACGAACAAATATGATTGGTATTCTTAAATCATTAGGACAAACTAATTGGAATATTCGAAAAATATTTTTGTACTACGCTTCCTATATTATTGTTTTAGGATTACTTTGGGGAAATGGAATCGGTCTGCTTATTTGTTTTTTGCAAGATAAATTTAAGTTTTTCAAATTATCGGAGGAAGACTATTACTTGTCTTATGCTCCGATTGAAATTAATTGGTGGGTAGTAGTTGCTTTAAATTTGGGGACTTTGATAGTGACTTTAATTTTCCTAATTATTCCATCCTATATGGTGACAAGGATTTCACCAGTTAAAGCCATTAGATTCAAATAAGCATGTTTTAGCCGATTAAGTTATTTTGTGATCTTTGGCCATCAATAAAAACCTAATCAATTTCAATTTTTTTTCCAAAAACACTAAATTCGATGTAAATAAAACAATTATAGTTTTTTTGGATTTTTCGTGGAAACCTTCAATCCCACAAGTACATGTATATCTTTTTGTTAGTTTATGAATTTTTTTTTAATTGGTTCGTTTTTTAATAATCTTTCATTCTAGTGGAATATTGCATAGGGTACTAGTTTCTATAATACTTGAGAATAAATAATGGGTGATAATTCTAAAACATACTTTTCTTTTCTATTTGTTTCCTTAATGTTAATGTCATTTGAAGGAAACAAGGGTAAGTTTGTTTATGAGGATCTGTTTTTAAATGGAAAACAAATTGAAGTTTACAATATTAATGAGCTCAACTCCAAGGGCTCAGATTTTTGTGCTGTTCCATTTCGAAATGGAATTGTTTTTACTTCTTCCAGAAATAGTTCTGATAAAGACGGATTGAAGAATATATTTAATAATAATTACTTCGATTTATTTTACTCTGAAAAAACTGGAAATGATCATTATACGGATCCGAAAAAATTAAGAGGAGATATAAACGGAGACTTACACGATGGTCCTGCTTCTTTCAATCAAACTAGCAGTATAATGTACTTTACTCGAAATAATGAAAAAGTTAAAGGATTGGTTTCTCTAAAAATTTATTCGGCAAAGGAGAAAAATGAAAAATGGGTTGATTTAAAGGAACTTTCATTTAATGGTAATAAGTTTTCTTCTTGCCATCCTTCACTTTCGAAAGATGGCAAAACCATATATTTTGCTTCTAATCGTCCAGGTGGTTATGGAGGGATGGATATCTACAAAACTATCATGAAAGATGGGAAATGGGGAGATCCTAAAAATTTAGGTGTTAATGTTAATGGAGAAGGCAATGAATTATTTCCATATATCAACGAAGTAGGTCATTTGTTTTATTCTTCTGATGGATACGGGACAATTGGGAAATTAGATATTTTTTTGTGCAAAAAAAATGGAAATGGGTTTAAATATAGGATGAATGTTGGAGAGCCAATTAATTCCAAATGGGATGATTTTGGATTTTTTATTGATAAAAATGGAGAGCAAGGTTACCTTTCCTCTAATCGTAATGGAGGAAACGGGAATGATGATATATACGGATGGAAATTGGTTAATAAGAAAATTGTTAAAAAGATAATTGTAATAGATCAATCAACCGGTGAGAAAATAAATGGCGCAAAAATTTTTATTGAAAACCAAAAAAATAGTTGGAGTCCTTCAATATTGAAAAATATAGAGTTTGGAACCTACGGTTATGAAATTATTGATGCAGAGATCTATAATTTAAATATAGAAAAAGAAGGGTATTTTGATTATGTTGCAATATTGACTAAGGATATTATATACAATGAAAAGGAAACAATAGTTTTACTGAACAAAAGAAAGTATAAATTATTTTTAGGGAAAATGATGGAACAAGTAAGTCAGGTATCAATGGGTAATGTAGAGATAGAATTACTTAACGAATGTGATGGAAGTAAACAAACTACAAAATCTGACGAGGATGGTAATTATAGGTTTGATATTATGTGTGGATGTGAATATGTTGTTATAGCAAAGAAAAATGGTTTTATGACAAGAACAAAAATTATTTCAAAAAGCTCTAATCCTTGCCACTCAAATCAATCAATTGAAAAAGTAATTGAAATGAAAGAAGTTTCAAAAAGCAATCGTCCGAGAGCTAGTATCTTTGATAACAAATAGGTCAAACAATTAATAATCCATTTTCATGCAAAGCCTCCCATATTGGAGATTCCAATAATTCTTTAAAATCTCCCAAATTGTTTTTTTCAAAACTAGCTTGAAATTCCTTGAATTTTAGCGGTGGATCTGTTTTAGATTTTAGTCGTAATAGTATTGTTACAATCCATTTTGCAAGTGGTTTTTCTGTTTCAAAACCCCATTCATCTTTTTTATTGTAAAAAACTAATTCTCCAAATTCTTCACCATTATCATTTTGAATAGTAATAGATGGGATGTTACTATTCCATATAATTAAATCATTAGGCCGGTATTTATTACTGGGTAACCAGCTTAAACTATTTTCAATAAAATCATCTTCTACTGTTGTTGGTGAGGTTTCAAAATCAAACCAATCATTAACTGGAAAATCTAAGCCAACTCCATTCATATAATTAAACAGAGATCGTTTCAAACCCTCTGAAAATAATTCATGCTCTGTTCCCGAGGGATCATTATGAACCAAATCATTATTAGCGAACCCATTGAAGGTAGGACCAACCATTTCTACTTCAAATTCTTTTGGTGATAATCCTACTGGACTATGTGCAGTCATCGCAAACTGGTGCCAAAATCCCGATTGAATCACACCTTGCTCGAACATCTGTCTAACCATCTCTAGTGAATCAACTGTTTCTTGTTCTGTTTGAGTAGGAAATCCATACATTAAATAAGCATGAACCATAATGCCTGCTTCAGTAAAAGCATCAGCAACCCTTGCTACTTGCGCTACTGTTACTCCTTTTTTCATCTTGCTTAATAGGCGATCAGAAGCTACCTCCAATCCTCCCGAGACGGCGATACAACCCGAGGCTTTCAGTAAGCGACACAGATCAGGAGAAAAGCTTTTTTCAAATCGAATATTGGTCCACCAAACTACTGTTAAGTCTCTTCGAAGAATTTCAATCGCTAAATCTCGCAATAGAGCAGGCGGTGCAGCCTCATCTACAAAGTGAAAACCATTTTCTCCAGTTTGATCAGTAATTGCTTCGATCCTATCACAAAGCAATTCAGCAGTGACCGGTTCGTACCTCTTTATATAATCTAAGGACACATCACAAAAAGTACATTTCCCCCAGTAGCATCCGTGAGCTAATGTCAATTTATTCCATCTACCATCACTCCAAAGTCGATGCATCGGATTTATAATTTCTATTACTGAAATATATTTATCTAGGTAGAAATCTGAATAATCAGGAGTCCCAGTTTCTCTCTGAGGAATATCTAGGACTGTTGAAGTATTATGATAACAAACCCCACCATTAGTTTTAGCAAAAATTCGTTTGAGTTCAGATTTTGTTTTCTTACCTTTTAGAAAATCTAAAAGTAATAGGAGAGGAGCTTCTCCATCATCTAGGCTGATGAAATCTAAGTAATCAAAAATACGCTCATCCGATAAACTTCGCAGTTCAGTATTAGCATAGCCGCCCCCTAAGATTATTGAAATATGGGGATATTGCTTCTTAATAAATTGTCCACACTTTAATGCTGCAAAAAGATTACCCGGAAATGGAACAGATAAACCAACTGATGTTGGGTTTTCCTTCTTTATTTTTTCATCTAGAAGTTGAATTAATATGTCAGTGACGATAGTTTCAGGAGCATTTAATGCGACTTCCATTTCATCGAAAGATGATAAAGACTGCGACAACCTCTCTGCATATCGACTAAAACCAAAGTGAGGATCAATGGTTTCTTTGATCAAGTCTCCTAGATCTTCCAAGTATAAGGTTGCTAAATGCCTTGCTTTATCCTGAATTCCCATCGAACCAAAAGCTAAGTCCAAATCCTCCAATTCCTCAAAACGATTAGACTCTGGCAAATAACTTCGATCACATATGCTATGTGCCAATGTTGGATTGGTATTTTGTAAAAAAGAAATAACTGGATCAATAGTTTTCAAATATTCTTTTCTAAGTGAAAAAATCCTGAAACAATTATCGGAAAGGTTTAAAGCTTTTGTACTAATTTGATTGAATACACCTTGTAAGCCATTTTTAGAGAATATTTTTAAGATTACTTCAATTCCTAAATCAACTTGATATGAATCAATATTATGAGTATTCAGAAAACCCTTTAAATATGCAGTTGCTGGGTATGGCGTATTTAATTGGGTAAAAGGGGGAGTAACTAATAATATTTTATGGTTCATAACATTAAACTTACAAGAATATTTTGAGTAGCAGTAACTTAAAACGGTTAATTACCGAATAAAAAAATCAAAACTACTTTAGATTTTCGTAGATTCAAAAACCAGTCTTATTTTTTTTCTGAAAAAAGTTAAATTATTTTATTGACGATTTGACATTTTGTAAAAAATTATTCTATATTTGCACCGCTTTAGTGAATAACACATGAGTTATTATTACTAACTAAAATTAAAAGCGAAAGTAGCTCAGCTGGTAGAGCACGACCTTGCCAAGGTCGGGGTCGCGAGTTCGAATCTCGTCTTTCGCTCTAAGTCTTCTAGTTTGAAGACTTTTTTTTGTAGAACTGAATTAGAAGAGGCTTTCTTCATTCTTAATTCTTTCTTCATTAAGTTGCCCGAGTGGTGGAATTGGTAGACACGCCGGACTTAAAATCCTGTGCTCTTCGGGGCGTGCGGGTTCAAGTCCCGCCTCGGGTACAAACTATGTAGTTAAACCGCTGATAATCAACAGATTACAGCGGTTTTTTATTTTATGGTACAACATAGGTACAACATTTTAAAATATCACTACTATTCTTTCCATTTCTTTTAGATTCAACGAAGGGGTGGGGTACATCCTTTTATTCCATCATTTCAATCCATTCTTTTCAATTTTATATTGCAAAATTTACAGGATTATCTTCTACCCTTAAAATGGTAATTATTCATTTTATGGAAGAGAACCCACGATTTTAAATTAAAACAATTTGTTTTAATAATGTTTCTTTCCTATATTGTCTTCTCAACTAGATCACACCAAAAAAAACTCCTACGAAACAAAGCTCGCACGTAAAAATGTGGGCTTTTCTTATTTATACATATTACGATAAACCGCTATGAGATATTAGAAAACTAATATACTCGGATTACTAAAACAAGAAGGAAATGCAATTACCATTGAAAAGAATTCAATGTGTAGATTTTCATGAACATCCAATCTCTCATCCCAAAAATGTGAAAGTTGAATTATTTGAAATCTACTCTCTAGGATTTAAGCAATCAAAAGAACAGAAAGATTATTTTAACCATCGACTTTATTGCAAGCTACTATTGGAACGAGTATTGAATTTGAATTCCGTACTGATTACTCGATTTTTAAATTTTCAATGTGAGCTTTTGAAACGACCTCATTCATGGTTGACTTCATTGGATATGTTATTGGAATATAATGTTGACCTTTTGATTGAAATTAATTTAGGCAAAGAGTTAAATAATGCTATGAAATTGGTAAATGATAAAAGGACGGAATATCAACAAGTTCCAAGATTTTATCGAGAAGATGATTTTGTGGACGATAATCCTTATCAATTTGATTTGATTAAACCTCATTTGGATAAGCTTGAAACTTATCACAAGAAGAAAGCTTATCTACTTCGGATCAAAACAGACTATTTACAAAAAAGATATGATTTTGATCGTGAGGATGGAGTGGACTTTGATGAGCAGATTGATTTAGAATTAGACTATTTAGAAGCAATTAAAAAATTATCTCAAGAAGCAAATTTTTCATTGGCATCAAAATTAGAACCGATGGTGGTTATATGGGAACTTCCCCAAAATGTGTTTATTGATTTTATCTATCAATGTATGACTATGGAAACACCATCTGGGAAAAAAGCAATTAGCAATTCTAAAAGATTTATGGAGAAATTTCTATCCACACATTTTGCATCACCTGATGGTAAGAAATTTAGCCCAACTACCATTCGAACCATTATGACTCCATCGAGATATGAGAAGAGACCTAGTCCAGAAGATAGGATTGACTTAGAAGAAATTATCGAAAAGTATAATAAGTCTGAAGGTCTTAATAAAAAAAGTAAGACCTAATAAGACCTTCCTGTTTTAGAGGTAGATTCAAGCAAGAAAGCCTTGCAAACAAAGGAATCTGAGGTCTTATTTTTAAAATTAAGACCTTGATGAAATTTAAGATAATTATCATTCAATTAACTAGTTTCCGATTGAAATCTAATCAAAAAGTACTTCTTTGATTAAAAATTATTGGAGGTCTTAATAAAAAAAGTAAGACCTATTATAATTTTTTATAAAATAAAAAATAATTTCAAAAAGGAATCCTTATGAATAAAGGGTTTCAAAAATATTTTTAAAAAACATGGTCTTAACTTTAATAAGTAAGACTAAAAATGAATAGAAAACACCTTTACTTTGCTTCTGAGAAATTTATTTATTGACCATTAAAAATTGAATTTATGGAAGCAGTTATTTTAAGTAAAGAACATTATGATGCACTTCAAACTGATTTAAAAGAAATCAAAACACACGTCAAAAAGATTACCGTACCGAACGAAGCGTTTGTTGATAACAAACAATTTACAAAGTTGATGGGTATCTCATTTCGTACCGCTCAAACGTGGAGAGATGAAGGGAAAATCGGTTTTAGTCAAGAAGGGAAAAAAATCTATTACCGACTTTCCGACATTGAGAAATTTTTAGAAGACCATCATAAACAACCTTTCGCCATTTCAAAAAAGTTAGATGAACTTAGGTTCTAAACTTTCCAGATCCACAAATGTGGATTCTTTCAGCAGACTATAAAACAGATTTTTTTAAAACCTAAAAAATGACTTCTGACGATCAGAGGTCTGGGAGAGGTATGTCCTTAACTCATTTTATCACGATTAAAATTAAACATACTTATGTCAATAGTCACTTTATTCGGATACCCAAAAAGAGTAGTTTCCGTCTTACCACTTATCACTTTTATTAGTCAAATCAAGCGTGGAAAATACGAAGATATGATTGAGCGATTTCGAGATATGCATTTGCGAGAATTAGATACCTTGATTGATTCACAACGTAGGATGATTCCAAAATTTTCGATTGCTGGAAATTTTAAAGTAGAGAATCGACAATTGGAAATAATTAATTACTCGGGGTATTTATTTTTTGAAATAAAATATCTACACCCAAGAGAATACGAAAATGCCAAGTCCTTTTTGATGAGATGTCCCTATGTATTTGCCTGTTTTAAAAACAGTATGGGTAATGGGATTTGCTTTATTTTAAAATCAGAAGAAGGGATAGAATCTCATTCAAAAGTATTTAGAAGAGCTTATCGATATTTTGAAAAAAAGCTTGGAACTAAAAGACTTTCCAAAGAGGGAGAGGATATTCAGCATATGTGCAGAATGTCTTTTGACACCAAAGCACATGTAAATATTGCAAGTATTCCATTTCCATTACGAGCTCGAATTAAATACTAAATCAAATGAAACAGATAACCATTTTTAGAAAATTTACTCAGGTTATCGGCAGTCGAACTTTGCCAGAAATCTTGAAAGCGATTCAACAAGGAGTCTATCGAGAGGAAGTCCTCGCCGTGCGTAGAGCGGTGCAACGAGGCGACCGAAAGGTAGCGGACGAAACAAAGAAACAGTTGCATGCTTTTACGGTTTCTGGACGGTTCGAAGGTGGTCGAACAATATCGAATTTAAAGGAGTACCATCCTTATGTGATTTTAGATATTGATAAATTGGACATGATGAATTTGGAGCGAGTTAATAAGGTAGTTCGAGAATTGCCTTACACACATGCTGCATTTTTAAGTCCAAGTGGAAATGGATGTAAAGTCATTGTTAAGGTGAATTCAAAACTTGCTCAACATCTTTCTGCTTACCTACAAGTAGCAGAACTTTACGAAAGAAAACTTCGAGTGAAGATTGATAAATCAGGTAAGGATATTACTCGGCTTTGTTTTTTCTCATACGATGAAAATTTATTTTCCAATCCAAAAAGCAAAGTGTTTGTAGTGAAAGATACAATTGTAAAAACCTTATCCTTTAAAGAGAAAAACAAAATTGAGAAACCTGCAAATGTTTTTCCTTTGCCTCAAAATGCGGAAACAAATTCTAGTATTGATTCTCAATTGAAATCATGTTTAGTTTTTACCAAAAAGAAGGAACAATATGTTGAAGGAAATCGAAATAATTTTGTTTATCTCTTTGCTTCCAACTGTAATCGAGAAGGGATTAGTGAAGACGCAACTTTGAATTTTGCGAAGCAAGAATTCAATTTACCTATCAATGAATTGAAATCAAGTATTAGAAGTGCCTACCATCATCATGGAAATGAACATGGGAAAAGTCAAACCAAACGACAAGCCAAACAGTATCAACAATTGGATGCTCAGGAATCTTTTTATGAATCAATGACGCAAACACCTTGCATTCCAAAAAAGGTTTATCAGCAATTGCCAAAGATTTTAAAGGAATGCTGCGAGGTGTTTGATACAGCAAGAGAAAAGGATGTTTTCTTGACTGGAGCACTTGGGATTTTGAGTGGAAGTTTGACGGACGTGGATGGAATTTACGATGGGCGGACAGAGTATAGTAATATATTTACATTTATCATTGCACCACCTGCCAATGGAAAAGGAGCATTGAAATATGCAGCGATGTTGGGTGATGCTTTTCATAATAAACTGAGAGAAGAGCGTCAAGAAGCGGTGACTAATTATCAACTTCAAATGACGGAGTACCGTTCAGCAGTTCGTGATTTTACCAAGGGAAAAAGAAATGAATTTCCTGAAGAACCAGAAGTGCCGGAACTCAAATTATTTTTTATTCCTGCCAACTCTAGTTCAGCGATGATTATTAAACATCTACAAGAATCAGGTGGAGCAGGAGTGATTTGTGAAACGGAAGCTGACACTTTAGGCAATGTTTTAAAACAAGATTGGGGAGGATTTTCTGACTTGTTACGAAAGGCATTTCACTTTGAACCGATTTCTTATAGTCGAAAATCTAATGACGAATATATTGAAATTCGAACACCAAGATTGTCAGTAGCATTGAGTGGAACGCCTGGGCAAGTTTTTCAATTGATACCTTCTGCGGAAGATGGATTGTATAGTCGATTTTGTTTTTATGCATTTAATACTGGTGTAAGTTGGAGAGATGTGGGAGCTTCGAGGAAGCTAAATTTGAATTCGTTTTTTGAAGAAAAATCTGAAGCTGTTTTAACGATGATTGAGTTTTGGAAAACTCATCCTGCAAAATTTACTTTGAGTCAAAATCAATGGAATGACTTGAATCGACACTTTGAAAAATTGTTACATGAAGCAAGTGTCTTTGAAAGATGGGAAGCAATGAGTATAGTCAAACGAATGGCGTTAGTCTTGTTTCGGATTGCGATGTTGTTGACTGCAATTCGAAGATTTGAATTCAATGACTGGACAGAAGAATTAGTTTGCCAAGAATCGGATTATCAAATAGCGAAAGCTTTAGTAGAAATCTATCGAGTGCATGGTTTCTTTTTATTTGGAATGCTGGGTAAAGCAAAAGGAGTTAACTATCATCAATTGCCGAATCGTAAAAAGCTATTTTTTGAAAATCTTCCTGATAAATTCCAAAGGAAAGAAGCGGTTGAAGTAGGTGGGAAATTAGGGATTAGTTCGGCGACTGTTGGGCGGTGGTTAAAGCAGATGACCGAAGATTATTTGGAGCAGTCGGAATACGGGATGTATCAAAAAGTGAAAAATGATAAAGTTGATAAAATGAAATCTGCTTGATTTGAAGGAAGGGAAAGATGGAAGTTTATCACTTTATCATTTTCTGAAAATTACGCATTTTGAAATTCTTGTAATTGCATTGTTTTTCTAAATCAATTTTTAGAAGGAAAAGAAATCAAAGGCAAATGAGCCAAATTAAGCACGGGAAGGTATAAGGAAAAGTGGGCTGTGATAAACTTGATAAAGTTGAGCAACTCGATAAAGTGGGGAAGTTTATCACTTTATCAGGTTTATCAACTTTATCATGGGGGACTTTTTCTTATACTCTTATTTCTACTAAACCAAATATAGTTGAACTTAGGAAATAAGTTATTATATTTGAATATCATATTTATAAGAAAACCTGCCTTAGTTATTTACTCAAAAATATTGTTTTGATAAGATTAGTGACTAGTATCTCTAAAAGAGTAATTCTATAGAATATCGACTATTAAAAAATATTAAATATCATAAATATGGGAAAAGGTGATAGAAAAACAAAAAAAGGAAAACGATTCAGAAACTCATATGGAGTTTCTCGAAAGCGTAAAAAGAATCCCCAAAAAAATCCGATAAAGAATATGAAATGTTATATGAGTAATGAAGAATTGACTAAAGAAAATAAGTCTTTGGAACATGTTATCCCAAATGGACTAGGTGGGAAATTAAAATCTTTCCATCTCATTAATGCAGAATGGAATGACATTTTTGGTAGAACCATAGATTCAGTACTGGTGAAGCAGATTCCACTTCCTACCATCTTCAATATTAAGAGAGACCGAAAAAAGAATCCAAAGATAAGAGCGAAATCTGAGGATGGTACAAAATATTTAGTAGATAAAAATCTCCAAGCAAAAAGGAGACCTACAAAACCAGAAGAGACTATATTAGAAGATGGAAGAATTAGCTTGAAATTCATCGATGGTCAAGAAAAAGATATTTTAAAAAATCTTAAAAAGAAATACCCCAAAGCTGATATTGAACAGTTGAGGAAACAAATTATATGGGATGAGACTCCTACAGAGAGATTAATGTTTTTTGAAAATAACTTAAACTTAATTACAGGAGTTGATGCAGCTAGGGCTGTCACAAAAATAGCTACAAGTTTTTATGTTTTATCCGCAAAGGAAATCAGTAATATTCAACAAGTTGTTCCATTTCTTAGAGGTGAAGATGATGGAATTGGTGTAATGAGATATTATTATCCTGAAGACAAATTGATTCATCAATTAAAAGAAGATGAAATATCACATTTAATCTATATAAAAGGAGATGCTAAAGAAAAATTACTTTATGCTTATGTCGAATTATTTAACTGCCATAATTTCTTGATTGTTTTGAATAATAGTTATGAAGGTAAGGATGTAGAATATTCATATTGCTACGATTTGAATACCAATACTAAATTGGAAAAGAAGGTCAACCTTGATTTGACAAAGGAAGAAATAGATAGTTTGGCATTTCCAGGCGAACCAGATACTGAAAGTAAATATTTTGAAAAACTTGAACGTATTATGAATATCCGAGGACTTAATTTAGAGAGGAGGAACGTCAAGGATTTGAAGGGTTAATAGATTGATTTAATAAAAATTCTAAATTACTCTTCCAATTTTCAAAACCAATTTCAGGATTGACATTTACTTTACTATGGTGAATAGCATAAAAAATATAGTCAAGTTCAGCGCCATTTTCTTTGTAATATTTTTTATACTCTTTTCTTCCAACTTTAGCGATAAGACTAATAATTTCCTCAACCGTTTCAAGTAGGATTTTTTTAGTTTTTGGATTCTTCAAACTCCAAATATAAGTAGCATTATCATTCAATAATTCCCAGCAATAAAAATTGGATTTCCCTTCCAATAAAAATAAAAACCCAAACTTTGGTTTTATGTTGAACTTAATTTTTTCCTTTGGCGATTGTTTTTCAAAAGCTAGAAATTCAATTTGCTTTTGATTTCGAATCTCTCTTTCCTCTAGTAAAATTTTAATGACCTCAACTTCAGTTTGACTAGGAAGTGAATTAAGGTTTGGGATGTCAGACGACTTTATTAATTCATCTAAATCGAAAATTGAACCTTCAAAATCTGATTTGATTTTTGGGAAATTTAAAACTCTTCTTTTGTTGACTTTTCCTATAAAGTTTTGGTCAATTAAATCAATGTGTGGAGAAGTTGCTTTTCTATCAGTAATGCGATAACCCGTTATTTCAATTTCAGCAAGAACAGTAAATTTTTTAATCCCCAATACTTTTGGAAAATATGATTTGATATATTCGAACTCTTTTAAAAGATGGGGATTGAAAATTTTGAATTCAATTGGGTGGTTAAAGAATTTAAATAATTCCGAAAAAGAAATATACCCATCATGAAATTCAACATTTGAAAAAGAAAAATTGAAGACTTCATGATACTTTTTTGGAATATCCGCAGAGGTTGTTGAAAAATCTAAATTGGTAATTTGGGGTTGTATTTGATGCCTTTTTTGGGAAGCTACTTGTTGTTCTTTTTTTACCTCCTCTTTACAAAGAGGCATGATTTCAATTTTTTTATAAAAGCTTAGCAACGGTTCTAATTCACTCCAAAGCAAATCTTTGAATTCTATCTTGTCTATTTCTGGTTTTAACTCTTGAGTTAAAAACGAAGTGAATTCTGCGGGATGATAGTTAATTACTTCAAGCTGTATCTCTTTTGAATTCAAATCATGAAAGGTAGATTTCACTTCCCAAATAATATCCTCATTGCTTTTAAAAGTTAGTGAATGTTCTGGAAGGTTGGTCTGTGAAAAAGGAATGAAATCCGTTTCGTTTAGGTATATTTTTTTGTCTTTTATTTGGATAAAAAAAATAGGACTTAGCATAATAAATTGGTTTTTGGACAAAAATTAATTCAACAATATTAAAAATTCTTCCAATAAATTTCGGATAATTTTGAATGATGTTTTTCTTTTAAGAATTTTTGAATCGCTTTTTTTAACGCTGGAATTTTTAGTTTAGCAATACCTTGAATAATCTCCTCTACATGACCGACTAGAATTAACCATCGAATATTGAATTTATCATAATCAAATTCGATAGGCAGCAATGCCCATTTTAAGAAATCAGGAGTCCCTTTTCTTTGAACCAGTTTTTGTTGTTGTTTGGTTAATTGAACTTGATTTACATAATAGATTTTCAAAAAATAATTAATGTATTTTGAAGAAAAATAAAACTCATCTTCTGATTGAATGTAGTCAAGTGGGGTAAGATTATTTAATTGAGTTTTTAAATATTTATCAAAAAGTTTATTTTCATTCCAATCAATTATCTTTTTCAAAACTGCCGTCAAAAAAAGATTCCAATCAATATTACCTATCTTTTTATCTTCAAAACGATAAATTCCCTCCAGCACTTTTTCTTGAAATTGAGATTTAAAATTATCGTCAAGAATTGTATAGAATGGTAAAATATCTTTAAGGTCGATTTGCATCCTTTGACGAATCGTAATTCGATTAAATATTTTTTCTAAGGTTTTTTGGTTTTTGATTTTAAAATCTGGATGATTTGTAACAATAGAATTACAAATTGGGAAAATGAACTCTTTGCTGTACAAATCATCAGAGAGAATAATTTCAAGGAGTTGATTTATTTTTTTATTATCAAAGTACTTTATGACTGATTTATAAAAAATTGCAAAGTATTTTTCTTCGACAGTAAAGCCTCGACCTTCAACTTTCAAATAATTAAAAGTATGCTCGAAGAGGATATTTAATTTTTCAGTCTCTATATTTTCTAAAGGCAATCGAGAAAGGAGTAACATTATATTTGCTCCATAATTTTTCATTCGTTGTTTAAACCAAATGCTTTTTTCCTTCTGAATTAAAAACGGACTTTTTGCATCAATGCTTGTGGTAAAAAAACTATTGATTTCATAATTTGAGGAAAATAGGTTAATTCCTTTGTCTAATAATTCATTAACTGCTTCTTCATTGGCAACTAAAATATTACTCGGATTATACTTGTTAAGTAGCTTGGAAAATTCACCTGCATAAATATTGAAAATTGCTACATTAAATAAATAATTCGAAAATTCAGTTAATCTAAATCGATAATTATCTGAAGTTTCAAAACTAATCAATGCACCTTCCCAAAGCATTAAAGAAAGCCTTCCGAAATCTTCATAAATAACTTCATAGAAAAAATTATTTTTCAAAAATGTTTCTAGTGCTGCATAATTGCAATAAAATTTATAGTAATAATTTGAGCCTAAATGTTCTGACCCTTCATTCTTATATATTTTGTGAACACGTTTTATGAATACCAAGTCCTTTTCCATTTCTTTCTTGGTCTTTTTAATTTGCTCCTCATTATTAATGGTATGAAATATTTTTTTTGTAAATGTATCTACGGGAAGGGATTCAATCAAGGCAGGAATATTATTTACCCGAATTTCTTTTTCGATAAAATCTTTTTCCTCTCTAGAGATTTGGGCAGGTACTTCTAATCCTTTTACTCTCCATAAGATTTGGGAGATACTATGTTTACCTAAAAAATATGTGATGAATTTTTTCTCTTTGAAACTGTCTAGACAAACTTTATTCAAGATTCTAAATGCTGTTAAAATATTTCCACAGAAGAAATGAATATACGCTTCTCGAAAACTACTTCTACATTCGTCATTTACCATTTCTGGAAATGTTTGAGTATTTAGGTTTTCTAAAAGCTGATGAATCTCAAGTCGTTTGAATCTGCAATTTGAGCAGTTGCAATTTTCTTTTGTATGAAAATCAATTCGATGATGATTTCCACTTAAGTTGTCGTCCTTTCTTTGAATGCAAACTATACCTGAAGCATTTAATTTTTGAAAAATAAATTTTAGTTTATCTTTTGCTGACCAAACTTTTTTTGAGATTTCCTTTTCGAATTGAGCTTCTTTAAATATTACCTTATCATCTTTTACTTCTATTTTTTTGAGCAATTTTATGATAGTTTCATTCTTTGTTTTTAAATGGAATCCGAGTGAGTCATATTCAGCTTGTTCTTCCTTCTTTTCTCCAAGAGAAAAAGGTTGTAGCTTTTCAATGAATTTGGGAGGAATGGATGGAAGCTCTTCAAACTTCATTAGAGCGTTATACATTTGGTCAATGATGTGTAAATTTTTACTTCGTTCTGTGAAGCGATTGTAATTATGAATAAAATGAAGAAAGTTAAATGTCTTTTGACCTCTATCATTATCTTTAAAATCTATAGTTTCGTTCAGTCCTCTTCCCTTCAGGTATTGCTCAATATCTTTGACATAGTTGACAATATGAACACCTTTCTTTTTATAATATTCCATCTTTTGTTTGCTGATTCTTGAAGAGGGATTGGTATCAAAAACAAAAGCAGGTTGATAATTTTTTTGCAATACATTTCTTACTCGTTCTACAATATATTTTAAGTTAGGGTCGGAATATGAGAACCCAATAAATAGAACAAGTTTGGATGAGAAAACTCCTTTGATGAAATTTTCGATTAGCGGAAAATTAAAGGAGTATTGGTGATAATCATCTTCTTTTAAAACGATGTTTTTCTTTTCAAAATCTCCATGCATTTTTACAAGGAAATTTGGGGAATCTGAAAAAGGTAAATCCTTGTCCTCGCATATCAAGGAGTAATTTATAGAACCAGTATCATGTTCGATAGCTTGTTCAATCAAATTATCATAATTTGTAGTAATGATATGATTTGGTTTTAAGGTAAGGATACTCCTATGCAATACTTTATCAAGTTTCACTCTTTTGTGAAGGAGTATTTTCTGAATCGATTTGTGATATTGATTATCTCCAACTTCATTATAAAATAATTGTGGAATGATAAGTTGGTCAGTTTCTCTTTCATCTTGAGGAATTAGTTTTTTCAATTCTTCAATTAACTCACCCCAAAGTGGGACACCACAATTTTTGGAAATACCAGCACCTACAAAAATGACAAGGTTTCCTTTGTCTTTTGCATCCTGAATTTGTTCTATGGTTGTTAAAAAATCATTGTCAAATTCGGGAGGTGAAGGAAGTGCTTTTCCTTTGATAGCATTTTCGATTAAAAATTTTTGAGAAAGTTTCCAGTCAGTTTTTAGCTTTTCAATCTCAATGAAATTTTTCCAGAAATACTTGTTGGGTTGTTGGTTGACCTTTTTATTGATGGCATCTAAAATCTCTGGAGTCACATCAATGACATAAGCAGTACTTGCGGGATTTTCTTTGCCTTCATATCTTTTAGATTCTATGAAAGTGAAATCAGCTTCATGAAATTCAAGTTCAAAATATTTTACTAATTGTTTTTCAAACCAATCTCGTTTGAAACTTGCTCCGATGGCATTTTGATGGCATTCCCAAAATTTCCATTTTTCTTCTTTAATAACTAGAAATTTTGCTTTCTCATTATCATGCTCTTTACTTTCATCTTTTTTATCAGCCCAACGAAGGAGGGCAATTGACACATAGCTCATATCGATGTTTGTTTAAAGGTGTTTCAAGAATCCATAAAGATAAAACAATATATGTATGCGAAAAGATAATTGAGGCGAAAAAACATGAGTTGGAAGATTGTAAAATGATTTTTATTCTAAAAGGAGGGTTGAATATAGTAGATGCTGGAATGAAAGGATGGAAAGAGCGAATGAATTGACTTGCTGTGAGCGTTGCTGCTGAATGGAACTTGTGGAATGAAGCGGTAAAAGGATTGGAGCGATTGGAAAAAACAGCGGGTCAATTCAAGAGCGAAAGACTGACTGAAATGAAGCTGCTACGAGTGGCTGCTGATTAGGAATGTGTTTAGCTTGAGATGTTCAGGCATTTTTTGAGCGTCGGTTTTAGCGATAGGAAAAATGGTTGAACATCTCAACAGTTGAGCCATTCCTAATCAGCTGCAAAATGGGATTTGATTTTTATAGCACAAAAAAAAGCCTCCTGACTGTTGAATCAAGAGGCTTTCTAATTTTAAACAAACTGAATCCAAAAACTAAGTCGTTTCGATATCATCATTCCCAATTCCAGCTTCAATGTCATCGCTACCGATACCACCTTTGATGTGTAAAAGTTCTTGTTTTGAGAGATAAATTTTCGGGTTGTTTAACTCCTTCAATTTTTGAAGTTTCATAGTGTAAGTGATTTAAAAGGTTATAAGAAAATGATTGCGACATCAATATAGGATATGCAGTTTTGGTTTTCCAATTGAGGTTGTGACTGAAAAAGGAACAGAGATTAAAATGGTAATCCATTATCTTCCCAATCCGCTTCATCATCCACATAGTTTTTGATTTTTTCAATCTCCTTTTTCTTCTCCCGATAATTCAAAATAGAGCAAATTAAAAAAATGATAGGCGTACCTATAAACATAAAAAGGTTAAACTCCTTTATCATATCTATTTTATGAGCCAGCATTCCCAAAAGGATAATTTCAAAAATTAAAAATCCATCTCGTTCCCGTTTTGTGAGATAAAGAAATTCACGTAGTTCAATTATCCATTTTGGTTTTCGTTTCATCATATATTTTTTGAGGATGGAAAATTGGGAGCGAATAATTCGCTCCCATGAATCAATGATTAAGCACCTGCTGCTTCTTGAAGCAACTCTGTTTCTATTTTTGGGTTTTCTGTAATTGTATTGTTATCAGAATTGTGAGGAGGATTCCAATTTTGGAATAATTGCACCTCTGCATCACCTGTGGTTGAATCTTGTCGCCATAATTGTAAGACTTGGGTAGATTGTTCTAGTTTGACAGCATCCGCTTTTGGCATTGGTTTATAGGAGAATTGAGCGATAAAGTATTTTTGTCCCTTTGCATCAGGATGGTTGCTGACCTTTTCATTTGGCGTGGCAGTTATCAAGCAATCGCATGGCGAAACTCCATCATAAAACATCCGATTTGCCAACCTCATAAATTCATCTACACTAAAACCGTGAAACATCAAAGCACACACTTGAAGCGATTCATTGAGAAAGAAAAACTCAATCCATGTCTTTACACCATAGCCCATAATATCATCCTTAAATTTTCTATAAGCGATAGGAGCAAATGTGAAAGCTTGACCTTTCTTAGTTAAAACCGTTTCACCGTTTTCATTAAAAGTTCCTCTCGACGCATCGAAGCGGTAGGAGCGTGGATAGCCTGGAAGATATTTGATTTTCAATTCTCCATCTGCTGTGATTAATTCAGTTTTTTTGAGGTTAGTTAAAGGCATTAAATTTTTCATAATTGTTTGTTTTTAAAATGTTTAAAAAAGTATTTGAAATGATTTAAAAATGTCCTGCTGATTAATTGAGTTCTTTAATATTCCGATGGAAAAAGAATTGTTGTATAGGTTCTATCCCATTCGGTGATTATCCAAATTTTCTCATTTGGATGAATAGATTTTAAATCTTTTGGTAAATCGTAAACGGAAAGGATTCGTCCTTTTTCACTTACTGCTAGGTCATTCAAATTCCAATCTTCTTCGCAACAATCCCCCCAATCATTATTTCGATGTCTAATAATTGACTGCATAATAAAAAGTGCAAAAACTGAATTTGCCTTAGCTGCTTCGTTCACGGTGGCAGTATGTAAAAGTGTACCTGTGGAAAAACTGGTTTTTGTAATCGTCATAATATGTTGATTTTAAAATTTGTAAATTAATTGTTATAAAGACCCCTTCCTTGAATAAAAATTATTTCAAGGTCAGGGTCATAATGGAGACTTATACCTTTAAAAGTGATAGGCTGTTTTTTTGGAGTAAGGTTACCGTCGCCTCCTTTTTATAATTTGAAATAATAGAATTGAATGCTTTTTGTGCTGCGCTTGCAGCCGTGATAATTAGTTTTGAATCACCTTTTAAGGCATTAATCCAACCTTGTAAATATGCTGCTGAATTATCTGTAAGGTCATTGTTGTCAATTCCCATTTCAGCACATAAAAAAGCACTTGTCATTTCGGCAATCAGTTCTTCTTTACTATATTTTTCATCTGCATATCTATTGGGTAATTCTCGATTTAATCGTTGCTTTGCACCCGTCCAATGTCCCAACTCATGGAACAATGTAGCATAGTAAAAATCTGAATTGTCAAAGCTGCCAATGACTGGCATGTTGATAAAATCTTTGATGAAATTATAGTAAGGTTGGTTTGAATTAATATGCTCAATTGCTGCATTGGTAGATTTAATTAACTGCTCGCAATTATCATATTTTTCATTCGGTTTTAGCTGTGGATGTTCAGGATATTCAAATTCAATTCCTTCAATATCAGGTGCATTAAAGACACGATAATATCTAAGGTTTGGAATTTTTTTGACTGCCTCGTTTTCGTTCTTAGTTATCTTTCCATTGGCATAATAATAAGTCCATAACCAATAAAAAACGATTTCACTTTTTGCACCTTTTTTGAGGTGCCCACCTGCTTTTTCTATTTGTTTATATGTCATAAAGAATGGATTCTCCAACATGGATAACAAAAAGAAATTAATACCAGAATAAACCCGTTTAGATGCATAGTTCATGGGTGGTATAGTAGTGGAAGCACTCCAAGTTTTTCTCCAAGGATTCGTGCCTGATTCCAATAGAGTGACTATTCGCTCGGTGGCGATTTCAAAGACTGACTTTTTCATTTTTGAATTATTTTTAGAAAATAAAAAATAGAGTTAAAGGGCAGCGAGATACAAAACCTCGCTGCTAACCAATGCTTCTCATAGAATGCTTCCTAGCGGTTAAAAAGGAAGAAGTTTACCACAAAGAAAATTGTAGAACTCTTTGATGAAGTCGCAATCTTCGGGAGTGAAAATCGCACTTTTACGTAATTGATTACCTCTAATGTGTCGGTGTAAATTTTCGGATTCATCCCCAATTTGTAAAAGGGTTGTTATAGCTATTTCCCTTTCTTCAAATTCTTGCGAACGCTCAAAAGATTCAATATCCGCATTGATGGAATCCAATAGTTGATTGGTACGGGAGGTGGAATCTTCCACCCCCGTAATGGTAAGTAAATTGTTCATTGATGCTTAATTTTATGAAAAAAGAACAAGGGGTTATTCCCTTTTTATTGATATGTAAATATACAATTAATGATTGATTTAAACAAGAAGTAAAACAAAATATTCATATTTTTATTTTTATTGATTATAACTAAAATACCAATGAAATTAGAAATAATATGTAATAAAATAACACAAAAATTTTAATAACATACAATAAATGCGTATATTTAAAGCATGAAACTACTGATAACAGGCAGCCGAAAATTCAACGACTCCACCGCACTAGCGGAAGCAATAAAAAAAGTAGAAGAACTACAAGGAATAAAAATAACAATGCTCTTACATGGTGGAGCAATAGGTGCGGATACTTTAGCCCAAAACTGGGCAGATGAAAATAAAATTCCAACTCAAGTCCTAAAACCTGACTACAAAAAACATGGTGGAAAAATAGCTCCACTACTAAGAAATATTGAACTCGTAAAACTGACAGACTGTACCCTCGCCCTATATTCAAAAAATAGAACTGGCGGAACATGGTACACCAGCCAAAAAACGATAGAAGCAAAAAAGCCATTATATGAATACATGACCTCAAAAGAATTAATATATACGCCTCCTGTTCAAAGCTTATTTTAAGCAAAAAAAAGTAAAGAAGATGACCTCTTTCTATAGCAGAAAATTACAACCATATTGACCCTGCGCTTGGCGCGAGCTGCGGTGGACGCTATGAGCAAGAGAGCGACCATACCTGCTGAAGATTTAGTGTTGGGCATTCGAGGCAGGTATAGCGGCTCATAGGGGACTCCGCATGAAGGGTGAGCTGTTTTCGCCTGCTGCCGGGGGCAGAGGCAAGCCACAAATGCGGGATGCTTTGGCTTTGTGGCGGAGGAAGGTTTCTGATGATATATATTCAAATCAAATTATTTTATTATTAACTTTTTTGAAATGCTACCCAAGTGGGATGGAAGCGTTTTGGTTGAAGTAGCTGCAATCATTTTTAGGTTTTCCGAAATCGAAGTGTAGTGAAAACCTAAAAATGATTGTTGCTACTGAGGGAGAATACTAGCTTCAATGTAGAAATTGGAGCGTTGCTTGGTGCTAGTATTCGAAAGCTTGAGTTTAGAATTTATTTAGCAGAATCAAATTTGTAGGAGTATTGTTATGCGGTAGTAGCTGCTCAAGGGAAATATGAGGTTGGCTTTGAAATATCGCTTTTGTGAGTAAGGTTGTAGTTTGGCAAAAAGTGATATTTTAAGTAGCATAGCTATTTGCCTTTAGCTGCTACTGTGGGAGACATCAGCTTCATGATAGAGCTTTTGGAGGGTTGGCTTGATGCTGATGTCGAGGGAATGAGTTGAGGATTTTTAGAGCAGATAATTAGGTCGCTTGGATTCTATTTCTTTGATTTTATTTTTAAAGATTAAGGATTACTTATTCTTTGAAATCTGTGTTTTAGAAAATTGAAACTACGCCTTTTTTGTAGTATCTTCGCAATGCTTAATTTTATGAAAAAGCGGCTTGGTGATTTATTATCAAGTCGCTTTTCTCTTTTTATAACAGTTTTTAATAGAATTAATGTTTTTCTCTTTTTTCTTTCCATTTATTGAGAAATGGAATTTTTTAAGTTGAGAATATAGTTTTACATCTTAATTGTATAAATTCGTTTAAATATCATATTTCAATTATGGCTGAAGAAAAATTACCACTAGAGTTAAAAAAGGAAATCAGAGCAAAAGCTGCTGTTGTAAAACCATTGTTACCAAGAGGTACTAACAATATAGTTGCAAAAGAATTTGGAGTGTCTGCTCAATTCGTTGCAGATGTCGTTGTTGGTCGAAGATGGGATTTGAGAATCTTGGAACGGTTGACTGAAATTGGAGAGGAAAATTTTAAAAGAGCAAAACAGTTGAATAAACGGTTGGATAAAATTAAGGAGGAAACTAAACGAGATGGTTCGAAGTGAAATAATTTAAGAACAAAAGAAAATGATAAACGGACTCCCTACCGAATTATTAGGCTCGCTAGTAAGTAATGCAGCAAGTTTTGTTATTGGTCAAGTAACTGAATCTACGAGTTGGAAAGAATGGAAATCTAAGAATGGTCTTACTGAGAGAGAAAATAATTTTTTGGAAGTATATGTTGAAGCAATTATAGAATTTGCTCAAAAAGATAAACCAAAATTTTTATTGGATTTTTTTAGAAATGAAAGTGTAATTAATGCTATTCATGACCATTGGTATGACGGAAATTCACATCTTCCTTTTTTTAACTCCTTACAAAATTTAGCTACGCATTTCACATTATCAAATCAACTTGGCACTTCTAGTACAGTTGAAAATGAATTTGGAATTTTTGAAGAATTATTTAGAAAGTATGTGGATAGAAGTGCTTCAGTTTCTGAAAGAAAAGAATTTGATGAAATAAAAATGTTGGTTAAAGATTTAGCCAAAGAGAAAAATCTTACACTAGCAGATTTAAACTTTAATTTTAAGCGAAGCAAGACAACTTGGTTGAAAGAGCGATACATTCCCTCCCTACACTCAAAAGGGCAGATCCAAAATAAAATCGAAGAAGTTCTCTTTTCTTCCAATTTCGTAAAGGAGCAAATTGAAGATATAGAAAGTGTATTCTTTGATTTGGAAAAAACTATTGCCCATATCAATTTATTTATTGAAAAAACAGATAACCATGAACTAGATAGTGAGCTAATTATAATTGCTGAAAATTTACAATTATTTCAAAAACCAATAGATAGAATAATTGAACAGCTAAAATTAAACAATGAAGTTTTCTCTTGTGAAGAGATTAAAGAGGTTAAAGTTTGGGAAACTAGATTAAAATTAGAGTACCTTCAAATAGGGAGTATTTCAAAAAATGTAAGAGTTAAGTTAGTTAGACTCCTTGAAAAAATTCATCAGCTAAGCCTTGAAAAATTTATTAAGGAATATCCATTACATTATCATCCGCATAACCTCATTATTTTAGGTGACCCTGGAAGTGGTAAAACACATGGTCTTGCATTTGCAGTCGAAGAAAGGCTCAACCAAAATTTACCTGCTATAATTATCGAAGCTCAATCAGTATCTCCAACGAATTGGAAATCAATATTTCAGGAATGGCTGGGATTAGCAAACGATTGGAATCAAGAAGAAATTTTCGAACAATTTAATTTATTAGGAGAAGCATCTCCTGATAATAAAATGTTGATTTGTATTGATGGTCTTGATGAAGTTGCGGACTATCAAAAATGGAAAAATCGAATAGATGAGTTAAAAGATTTTTTGACCAAATATCCCCAACTTCGGTTTGTTGTTGCCTGTCGAACTTATGTTCCTAACTGGAATCCTCTTGGTTTAGATTACAATGACAATGGATACGGTAATCGAATCCATTCTTTGATAAAAGGAACTGATGTTCCGATGGAGAAATTAGCGCATATTTATTTTAAAGAATATGATGTAAATATTACGGATGCACCTTGGATTATTTATACTATTAAATCTCCTTTGGAACTTCGTTTATTCTGCCAAGAGTATCAAGGGCAAAAAATCTCTCCCGATGCAAAAACAAATTTGGTTTCCATAATTAAAAAGAAAATAAATAGAGTTGAAGAAGAAATTTTCTCTAGAGTAGAAAATGATTGGGTTAAGGAAGACCAAGTTCCTTTCAAGGTCTTAATTTTTCTAGCGAGAAAATTTTCCAATTCGCAGAATCAAGAATTAGAGCGAAACCAACTTTTTCAAGAAATACTTGATAGTGATTTAAAAGGTCAAATTAATCGACCTGTTCTTTCCAATGTAATGCAATATTTTTGCAACCACGGTTTGTTGTTAAGGTTTAGAGTAGAGTCAGAGGTAGAACTTGAGCCATACCAATATCATTACCGTTTTCCTTATCAGTCGTTAACCGAACTAATCATTGCTAATACTTTTATTGATGAAATCATCAAAAAAGGTCGAAAGAATATTCCTGATTTATTCCTCGATAATGATAGAATATTAGAACTCACTTCTATTTCATTATTGGATGAATCAGATAAAATGGTTGGTGAAAATGACCTATGGACAGATGATTTAGATGAACACAAGTTGGATGTTTTAAAACTAAGAGCATTATCAAATGCTGGTTTTGAAACTATCAAAAAATATAAAGATTGGGTTACGCAAAAGTTTTTAGAGTCTGAAAAGTATAGATATTTAATAATGGAATTTTTAATAATTCCATCTGCTCGAATTCCAAATCATCCAATAGGGGCAAGATTCGTACATGACCTATTAAATGAATTCGAAAACGTTTTTACTCGTGATTTAATTTGGTCGGGTCCAGACTATCCTAAAGAAGGTTATTATAGACATGGAAGGTTGTTGATTTATTATGTTCCTCAATCAGGTTTTAGTACTACTTCTTGGGATTACATTTTAAAAGATTCAGATAGATTTGATGGACTGCCTCTGCTTTTTGCTTGGAGCTTAACTAATGTTGAGAATATTTATAGAGAACATTGTCGAAAAGAGTTGTGCAGATGGGCTTGGAAAAATCCAAACGAATTTCTAAAATTATTAGAATTGACTTTTGAATGCGATGCTCCTCAAATGACAGAGGATTTAGCACTTGTATTATTGGGAGTTGCTTCTCTTTTGAAGAAGGATGAAAGTTCTAGTATTATTAATTTAGCACATTGGTCTTTAAAAACTATTTTTTCAGAAACAGGATTGAAAAAGTATAGAAGCCCAATGATTAGGCAAGGAGGAAGGGCAATAGTAGAAAGAGCAATTAGCTTTGATTTATTATCAAGTATTCATTTGGAAAAAGTAAGACCACCATATAATTTGTCATTTGAATTTTTAGATTTGAATTCCGCAGTATTAGAAAATTTTTCAGAAGAGTTTCATCCAATTGAACATGACCTTGCATGGTATGTAATTGAAAAAAGTTTTAAAGGCTTCTTACCGTATCAATCTGCCAATGATGATTTTCCAAAACACATTGAGGATTTTTTTAAGAAGTATATTGAAAAATTTGAAATTGAAGATTTATTCAATCACAAGTTTGGAATGGCTGCTGCCATTAAGTTCATATATGAACTTGGATATAATCGTGATAATGCAAGTTGGGCTTCTGCAACTCATGGAGGCAAAAGTGCTGTCGCAACTTTTGAAGAAAAATATACTTGGCTTGCAGTACATCACATACTCGGATATTTATCAGATTATTTACCATTCAATAATTCAATTAGTTCTCACGAAAAGTATGAAAATATTATAGATTATAATGAAGCCATTCAAGTTCCCAATCCAGCACAATTAGTTATTGAAAAACTTGGCAACCTTTCTAAAAATATTTGGGTGACTCCCAATGAGTTATCTCCAAAAACAGATTTCAATGAGGAAAAATTAATTGATGATTTAAAAAATTGGGTACACAATTCTCCTTTTCCAAATATTGCCGATTGGCTTCATTTTAATGATGAACAACTTAGTGATTTGGAACTAGGAATAAAAAAATCATGGTATACACTTTCTAATTATACTAAATTGGCAACTCCTGATAATAAGGTTTCCAATTCACTTTCAATTACTACGTGTTTTATAAAAAAAGAATTCTTGAATGATTTCATTGCAATTGCATCTAACCAATATCCATTCTATCATGACTTTCCTCTTGACTTGAAAAGCAGTCCTAAAGCTTCAGTTTATGTTTCTCCTAGAGATGTAATTTGGATGGATTGGATTGATGATGAATACGAAAAAGTTGTGTACACAAATGATAAAGATGAACCCTTTCAAATTTATTATGGAGTTTCAGAACTAACTGATAATACGATTGAGGAAAGTGATAAAAGTTATAGAATACCTTCTAGATTTACCAGGAAGTTATTAGACATTTCAGACGGAGATGGTATTCAATATTTTAATCCTGAAAATGAATTGATGGCAATTAACAATAAGGTTGGTAAGGGTTATAAAGATTCTCAAAATCTCTTGTTGGTTGATGCTGAAAAGTTTCAAAAGAGTTTGGATGAAAAAGGGTTTACCAAATTTTGGGTGATAAGTATTTACAGAGAAGTAACAATGGAAGAAAGGGAAAGGCTTGGGTTTTTTACAAGACATATGACCTTTTGGATGGCTTGGAATGATGGTACTAAATATGTTTTTAAAAAAATTAAAGATGAAGATTATAAACCTCTTAAAAAATAAAATTTCTCATTTTGATTAAATCATACTAATCGAATCTCTTTTTAATTTTTACCTATCTTTTCTAATCGAATATAATTTAGGAGCAGTTACTAGAAACGTTTGCCAAGAAGAGCTGCTAGAGTGCAATGGAACAGACTTGCTACCTTGCGGGCTTGCTGACTGACTGAAAGGAAGTCTGCAAAATGGCTTGGAGGGGCTGCATAAAAAAGGTGGCAAGGCTGTGGAATGAAACGAAGCTGCCCTGAGCGTGCTGCCGAAAGTTAGTGAGTTTTGCTATCCGTTTACGGTAGCGTGACTCACTAGCTTCGGCTGCAAGAGGGCTTTGAAGTATATTAAATTATTTTTTCACATTCCTTTTTTAACTAACCATTTGAACCAATTCTTTTTAGAAATTAAGGATATTTGTAATGTTTAAAAATTGTAATTGTACTGTTATGAATACAAACTAAGGAAAAACAATTCAACCTATTTCCCTAATTTTAAAATCCGCAGAGCTCCCTGAATTACAAGCATAAAAACAATAGTTCCTATTATCAAATCAGGTTTACTGGAATCTAACCAATTCACTAATATCCCTGCGGTAATTACACCTAAATTAATTACCACATCATTGGAGGTAAAAATCATACTGGCTTGCATGTGCGCTTCATTGCTTTTGGATTTTTGAAGAAGATACAAACAAATTCCATTCGCAATTAAAGCAAAAACTGAAACAATTATCATCGTCGAAAAATCGGGTATTTTTTCTACGCCAAAGAATCTTCTTAACACCTCCATAAAACCAATTACAGCTAATATGATTTGAAAATATCCTGCAAGTTTGGCTATTTTTTTCTTACGTGTTAATGTGCCACCAACAGCAAACAGACTAATGCCATAAACAAAAGAATCTGCTAACATATCCAAACTATCTGCAACAAGTCCCATTGATTTTGAAATCAATCCTGTTGTCATTTCGATTAAGAAGAAAGCAAAATTGATAACAAGTACTGTCCAAAGTAATTTCTTTTGATTTGCGTTTTCGCTAAATTCGACTTCTTCTGTTTCAATAGTTTCTATTTTCTTCCCCCCTAAGTTTAAGGCAATGATAGATTGTTCTATTTTGCCAGTTTGCCCATTATGGTAAACTGTCAAAGACCTATTTGGAATATCAAAATCAAGATGTTTTATATCTGAGATTCCGTCCAGTTTCATACGGATTAGATTTTCCTCTGAAGGACAATCCATTTGGGTAATTTTATATGTTGATTTTTGCATAATTATTTATTTCAAATAAAACAGTTAGAGAGTAATAAGTCAAATTATTCTCTAACTGTTTGAGCAGTAATTTCTATTCTTCTTCTATTTCTCCAAATATTGTCCACTTCAATCCTGCGGTAAAAATGAACCCATCTGTCGGTGCCCAAATTTCAGGAAAGGAAGGATTTGTATGTGGTGGTACTACAGTATCTTGGAATTTAGATAGTCGGGTGTCTGTGAAATTTTCAAAATTAACAAACACATTGAGTTTCTCAATTTGACGAGATACTAATAATCCCATTGTCCAATAATCTTCGACAGGAGACAAATCAAACAATGTTTGTCCACCTGTGAAGTACACTTCATAGCCAAGTCGCCATTTTCCGCTTTCATACATTAATATTCCTCCTGCATTATGTCGTGGTGTAATTGGTTTTTGCCGCTTGATACCATCATAATCTAATTCGGCATCAATATAGGCGTACTGCAAATAGAGTTTAAAATCATCGTAACTGAATTTGATATTTGTTTCCAATCCTTTGCTGTCTGTTTTCCCATCAGCGTTTACAAAAAGGAATTGGTTATTCCCATCTTGGGTCAAAATCAATGGGTCAAATAATTGGGTATAGAACAATAGATTATTAATCGAAAAGCTGACTTCATCAAATAAAATCGTTTTGTAGTTCACATCCAAATTCACCCCTAATGATGTTTCTGCTTTAGTATTATCTATTCCAATTGGAAGGATGCTTTGAAAGGTTCGGCTTTCTGCTTCTTCACTAAAAATGGTTGGTAGCTTGTAGCCCATACCGCCACCTATTCGAGTTGTCCAATACTCATTCAGGTCTAATAAAAGATTGATTCGAGGCAAAACAAACCAATCATAATCGGTATTGTAATCTACTCTTAGCCCTGACTCCAAAGCTGCTTTTTCTGTGATAGACCAAACATTCTGACCAAAGACACCAAAGGTATTATTACTGTAATCTCTTACAGGATTTTGATTAAAAGGAGTTTCAGTAAATTCTTCCGTCCACATATTTGCACCCAAAACCCAATCAGCTTTTTCGTTTGCTGTCGAATAAGACACCTCTGAAAAACTTGCTATTTGTTGACCATCAAAAGTGAAATCAGGAATTTCTATACTTCTATCAAAGAAGTTGACGCTATTTCTAATCGTTAAATTGGCATCTTCTGAAAATGCTTTTTGATAACTGATTTGAGAAGCCAATCGAGTAGATTTATTTTCCTCCGTAAAAGGATGTTCACTACTCGGTGAGTTTTTGATAGCGGTTACATCGCCACCCAATCGGTTTTCAAAAGAACTATTGATACCAATTCTCAAGCTACTTGATTCGTCAAAATTGTAAAAAAAAGTTGGGTTGATAGCAATGTTTTTCACTTCGGGAAGTTCCGAGAAATCATCATCATTGACATCATAGACTTGTTGAAGATTACCTACAGCATAAAGAGAAAAACCAGCCTTTCCATACTCCTGAGCATAAAACCCATTTAAGGTAGAACCCAAAGCCTGAGTTTGGGTAAACATGAACTCCAATTGCGGTTCTTCTTCGGGACGTTTGCTAATCAAGTTGACCAGTCCTGCTATTGCTCCGCCACCATATAGTGTAGAAGCACTCCCTTTAATTATCTCCACTTGTTTCAAATCCAAAGGTGGTATTTGCATGATACTCAATCCTCCTGCAAAGCCTCCAAAAATTGGAAACCCATCTTTGAGTAATTGAGTGTAGCGACCATCTAAGCCTTGAATACGAATACTTTGATTGGCTGAATTAGCGGATGTCTGTTGCATTTGAATACCTGTACTTTCCCGCAACAACATGGAAATATTAGTAGAATTCATAAAAGCTTTTTCGCCCAATTCTTCTGCAGAGATTGCTTCTAATCGGGTCGGCAAATCTTGAATTAAGCGACTGCTTCGAGTGGTAGTGACGATTACGGCTTCCATTTCTTCACTTCCAGATTCGAGCATAATAGTTAAAGGTTCTTGTTGGGGTAAAGTCACTTCTATTTCTTCCTCCTGATAACCAACATAAGTAATCTGAACCTCATACTTTCCAGAAGGCAAGTTCTCTATCTCAACCTTACCATTCGAGTCTGTAACGTTTCCTTTTTCGAGAACTTCAATAAATACATTTACGCCTATCAGCGGCTCTTGTGTTTCGCCATCTAAAATAGTGGCATTAAAAGTGTTTTGGCAATAGACCACACTCACCGTAGCCATTGCCAGTAATGACAATAATAATTTTTTCATTTTTTGAATATTAGGTTAATCAAATAAATTTGTAGAAAGGGCATAACTATCTATGCCTAATTGATTAGCCTAATTGCGGCGGTTGCCAAATGGAGTGATTAAAAGAAGTGGAGTAAACGTGGAGCATAAATAAAGGCGTTGCTTTTGGCGATGAAGAAAGTATTTTTTCTGGGAGGCAAATTTCCTTAGCAGTATCTAAAGCCATAAAACAACTACTACAAATACAAAATGGAGAACAAGGAGAATTTTCGCAAGGGTCAGAATTTTGTTTCACCTCAATATTAGTTTCCAAACCCAAAAGTTGATTAGCTATTACCACAATGCCACCCCCACCATCGCCGCAAGGTGAAAGCGATAGGGCAAAGATGTAAATGGTCAATATTCTAATCACTATATTCATTGGGTGCTAAGTTAATTATTTTCATTTAAAATATTCTTACCTAAACCAGTACCTTTACAAATGTTACCACTCCATACGTTGCAACCGAACGGCATTCAAAATAGCCAACAAAGCCACCCCAACATCCGCAAAAACCGCCTCCCACATGGTAGCCAATCCACCTGCTCCTAATATCAAAACAATAATCTTCACTCCAAAAGCCAAAGCGATATTTTGCCAGATAATTCGTTGCGTAGCTTTTCCGATTTTGATACCTGTAACAATTTTAGAAGGCTGGTCAGTTTGGATAATAATGTCTGCGGTTTCAATGGCAACATCACTTCCCATTGCACCCATCGCAATACCGATGTCACTTGCTGCCAATACGGGGGCATCATTGATACCATCACCGACAAAGGCAACCACTTTGGTAGCATCTTTTTTAATAGTTTCGACTTCGTTCAATTTATCTTCTGGAAGTAAGCCCCCTTTTGCATTGGTAATGCCTAATTCCTTCGCTACTTTTTGAGTTATCGAATTTTTATCTCCTGATAACATTATCAACTGCTTGATACCCGAAGCCCGTAATTGCTGAATCGTGGTTTTGGCATCTTCTTTTAATTCATCGGCAATGGTGACGTAGCCAGCAAACTGCCCATCAATACCCACCATCACAATGCTTTCTACGATGCTATCTGTTTCCGTTGGTACATCTATCACAAACTGCTCCATCAGTTTTTTATTACCAACCAGTATAATTTTTCCATCTACTTTACCTTTCAATCCTTTCCCTGCTATTTCCTGAATGTCCGTTGCTTCTGGAAGGTTGTTATCTGTAGAGTATTCCATGATAGCTTTGGCAATTGGGTGGGTAGATTTAACTTCGATTGCCATTAGCAACTTCATAAATTCTGCCTCAGAAAAATCACCTGTAATTTTAATGTCTTTGATTTTAAAAACACCCTTAGTGACTGTACCTGTTTTGTCCATGACCAAAGTATTTACCTTGGTCAATTGGTCAAGAAAGGTTGCTCCTTTGAATAGTAAACCTTTTCGAGAAGCTGCTCCTAATCCTCCAAAATAACCTAACGGAATAGAAATCACCAAAGCACAAGGACAGGAAATCACCAAGAAAATCAAAGCTCTATACAACCAATCGGTAAACACATAATCCGCTACAAAAAAGTAGGGTAGGATACAAATAGCAATTGCCAAATAAACCACAATCGGCGTATAGATTTTTGCCAAACGTCTGATTAATAGTTCTGTTTTGGATTTACGGGAAGTAGCATTTTGTACCAATTCTAAAATACGGGCAATAGAACTATCATTGAATAATTTTTCAACTTGCAGTTCAATCACTCCATCGAGATTAATAGACCCTGCCATTACTTTTTCGTCCTTAACTACATTTTGCGGTTTACTTTCGCCTGTCAATGCTGCGGTATTTAAAGCTGCTTTTTCGGAAAGCAAAATACCATCCAACGGGATTTTTTCTCCAACTTTAACTTGTATCGTTTCACCGACTGTAACAGTTTCAGGATTGACCGTTTCGTAGGATTTATTTCTAAAAACATTCGCTGTTTTTGGGCGCACATCAAGCAAGGCTTTGATATTGTTTTTTGCTCGTTTGACCGCAGCAGTTTGGAATAATTCTTCTATGGCGTAGAAGAGCATCACCGCCACACCTTCGGGATATTCACCAATGGCAAATGCGCCAATAGTGGCAATACTCATTAAGAAAAATTCGGTGAATACTTCGCCTTTTCGTAAGGCTTCCCATGCTTCTTTGATGACAGGTAAACCAACTGGAATATAAGCTATCGAATACCAAACAATTTTTACCCAACCTTGAAAAAAAGAAGCTTCCAATAAATGTTCAATGGCTAAACCCGATAACAATAATACTAAACTGAGAAGGGCAGGTAGATAGGCTTTCCAACCCAATGCTCCATCGTGGCTATGGTCATGCGAATGGTCGTGACCGTCGCCTTCGTGATGTTCTTCTTTTCTCGGAGCGATGGGTGGTGGTGTTTTTCCATCTATCTTTTCTTCCAAAGTACAACAAATGAAATTGCCATCATTATCGTATTTTGGGGGATGTGGATGAGTAATATGTTTGTTCATTTTTTTATTGTTTAATTCCAGTTGCTACAAATACGCCTCCTCTGTTAAAAGAAGTATTGACTTCAAAGTTCACCACCTTGGATTTTAAATATTGATAGATAGGACGATTGACTTCACCTTTTCCTATCCACTTTATAAATGCTCCTCTCAATGTCGGTTTTGGAATGTACCAATCCATGATGACTAATCTTCCATTAGGCTTTAATAGGTCGAGCATATTATCAATGACCTGTTCCCAATCAGGGAAACCCGATAAGCCCAAGTCGCAAAGAATAGCATCTATTTTTACAGAACTGTCAAAATGATTGGCTACCCATTCCGCATTGATTTGTGTAGCATCTTCTTTGATGATTTTGATGTTGTTCCAATCGTTATTGGCTTTTTTTCTTTTCGCTTTTTCCAGCATCCCTTCTGAAAGGTCAATGCCGATAATCACTCCTGTTCCGTTAAGGTATTTTTGAAAATACTCAAAATTTTGACCCGTACCACAAGGCAGGTTTAAAACGGTATCGCCTGATTTTAAAGCTAACTGCTCAATGGCATAAGCTCTGGCTGAATGGTAATACCATTTTGGTGAAAACCAATCATAGACATCGGAAAATTTATCGTAATATTTGATAGCTGCTTTTAGTTTTTTGTCCATAATTAATTCAAAATTCATTCGTCATTAAATTGTCCAAAATGCCATAAAATACCCGATGGGTCGTGCATAAAAAATTCCCTGCCCCAATCGAATTGTTTAATTGGTGTAAAGCGAACATACTTGTATTTCTCTTGTAAACCTTTGCCATGTAACTCATTCCAACATTCATCTACATTATCCACTTCCAGAAAAACCATAGAATTATTACACCATTTTTTGACGTAATAATCTTGCAGATAAAAACCTAAGTTTTCATTCACTTTGAAAAGCGACATCTTTGGAGAAAGTATGACTTCTTCAAATCCTAATTCTTGGTAGAATATTCTGGATTCATCATAGTTCTTTGCACCAATAAATGTTCTAATCGTTTTCGCTTGATAACTCATTTAGCAACAATTTTGGTCTAACTGAATAGGTGGACAAGCGATTGTCCCATAGCTACAATAAACGCAACAGTCACCTTGATTGGGCTTTAATACTTTTTTACAATTTTCACATTCATAGAAAAACTGACAAGCATTAGTAGGCATGGTTTCTTCTTTGGCATGTCCACATTCAGGACAAGTAATCGTGGACTGTAATTGAACTTCGTTTGATTGCATATTTTCGTTTCTTTTTTTATAAAATTGATAACCTCCATACATTAGAGAACCTGCTCCAATTGCCATAAAGATACCGCTAAATTGTTCTAAGCCATTGGCAAATGCTAACATACTACTTGCTCCACCCAACCCAATGATAAGAGCAGGCAGCCAACAACAACTTGTAGCTAATATAAAAGCAATTGAACTTCCTACAATGGATTGTTTAAAATTCATGGTTTTAAATTTAAAGTCAGAGCCAACGCCTAACTTGATTTAAGTAATCTTGATATTCTTTCCCGTGACTACTTTTCAAAAATGTTTCCTCCAATCTGATTTGTGTATTGATGCTAACCAATGATAGTGAAACGATGAGCAAAGTAAACGCATTTGGGATTATCAGAAATAGTCCAAAATTTGCAATCATTACCCCTAAGAAAATCGGGTTTCTTGAATAAGCAAATAATCCCCTTGTGACCAATTCGGTTTTATTTTTTTCATCAATTCCAATTCGCCAAGAGTTTGCCATTTGCGATTGAGCTATCCAAACCAATACGAGTGACAACAACAATAAGCCCCATCCAATATACTGTAAATAGCTATGTTCCAAATACCAAAATGGTAAAAGGTATTGATACCATTCGTTTTTAAAAGCATAAATAAATACCACTACAAATTCTAATATAGAAATGAAAGTAAATACTTTTCCATTGTAGCCATGTGCATCGTCTGTTTTATTAAAAGTCAAAGGATTTACTCCTGTTCTTTTCCAGAGCAGATAAGACCGTAGGAAGAAAACAAAGAAGAAATAGACGATTAGAAACAAGAATAAATAAATCTGCATACTCATTATTTTTTTCTACAAAAATAGTACAGTAATTAATGCAATGAAATTGCAAAGTTAAGTCTGACAGTCAGGGCAAATTCCTTTTATCATCATGGTGACTTCTTTTTGAACATAGCCATCGGGCAGTTCCATTGAAGGTATCAATTGACTATCAATGCAAGTAACCTGTTTGCATTTCTCACATTGAAAATGAGGATGCTGGTCAATATGATTTATGGGCGAACAATGCTCATTACAAAGTGCATATTTAGCTTCTTCTCCTTCACCTTTGATGCTATGCAGAATGCCTTTTTCTTCAAAAGTTTTGAGGGTACGGTACATCGTAATTCTATCTGATTTTGGAAACGCTTTTTCCAATTCTGATAAACCTGATACTGTATTTTCCTTTACAAAATATTCTAAAAGTAGCTGCCGCATCGGTGTGATGCGGACAGCTTTTTGGTCTAAAATTTTATTTACGTTTTTCATTTTTATTGGTTGTATTTAATGCTCATGTTCCAATTCTCCTGCTTTCGATTGAGCATAAACGTAATATGCTCCTTCTGTCACTATCTTCATTCCATTAGGTATTTCATTAATCAATTTTACAGAAGTAAAACCTTTGTCGGTAGTACCTGGCATGACCATAATCTGTTCAAACTTCAATTCGTCATTTTCTGTTTGGTTGTTTGCTACATAGATATAAGAGGAAGCTCCATCTTTGATAATTGCCTTTTCGGGCAATGCTTGTACTGTCTGGTCATTCAGCCAAATTTTAGCTTCTACAAATAAGTCTTTGATGAATTTCGGACGCACTTTTTCCAGATGCCCATGAATGCGAACGGTCTTATTTTCGGTATTGAATTCTTTGCCGAGAACGTGGACTTCTCCTTCATAAACTTGGTTGCCTAAAGCGGGTACGGTATAGCTAATTCGCTGCTCTTCCTTAACGTTAGCAATATCCTTTTCAAAAACATCCAATTCTAAATGAAGGTGATTTTCGTTGACAATTTCCATCAACTCTAATTCAGGAGTCACGTACATTCCATTATGCATTTGTATGGAAGTAATATAACCTCCCATAGGTGAGTAGATAGGGATTCTTTCTACAATATTATCTGAGGATAAATCATCAACTTTAATTCCCAAATAAGCTAATTGTTTCGCTATTCCTTTTAAGGTTGCCGTTTTTCTATTCACTTCGGATTGAAGCCTTTGTACATTTTTTTCAATACCAGCATTCGATTCGACCAATGCTTTTTGGCGTGCTAATTCTTGTTTATCAAAAACCAATTCGGCGGCTACTTCGAGGTATTCCCGTTGGTGTTGGATAAATTCAGGATTTTCCAAATATGCCATGATAACTCCCTTTTTTACATAACTCCCTTCGACGTATTTATTACTATTTTTAATAAAACCACTTGCCTTTGCACTTACCGAAGTCAGCGCATTAGGAGGTAAGCCCAATGTTCCCGTAGCACTTACATAGTCATTGATTTTGATTTGAGAAAAATCGCCAAATTGGATGTTCATAGTTTTTATCTGCTCTTTGGTCAAGTGGATTTCGCCTTCTTCGTGTTCTTCACCGTGTCCATGTCCATCGTCTTCCGAAAGACCTTCTTTTTCTGTACCGTGATTGTGTCCGTCGTCCTCCGAATGTTGAGCAGTTTCGGTTTCATGATTGTGACCATCCCCTTCGGCGTGTTCATGACCACAAGAGAAAATCAATAACATTATAGCTACTGAAATTATTGATAGAATTGATTTATTTATAAATTTCATTTTATGAATATTTTATTGATTTGACAAAAATTGATAGAGCACCACCGCCTTATTGTGCGCCAAAACCTGCTCCCAATACTGCTTATTATTTTTGGAAAGTAGGTTGAGGGTGTTGAGTAATTCGAGATAGGAAATTTCTCCTGCCTGATAATTAAGTTGAGATATTCGCTCCATTTCAGGATTGATGATTTCCAGTTGTTCTCTATAATAATTGACTCCTGCAGCATAGAGTTGAATGGTGTTTTCAACAGACATTAATTCCTGTTTTGTCCGCAAACGTTCTGACTCCAAATTGGCTTGGGCGACATCAACTTGTAATCGTTGGGCTGTGATTTTTTGCTTCGTGTTTTTATTAAAAAGTGGAATTTGCACCCCTGCCTGCAAGCCATGTAACCAACCACCTTCAAAGTAATTTTGAGCAGCATAACCTACGTTAAAATCAGGCTTCATACTAGCTTTTAAAATATCAATATTTGCCTGTTCAATTTGAATGTGTTGATTGGCTAATTGTACTCGAAAGGAATTGATATTATCGGTTAACGCAAATGGAATTACGATAAGACTGTCTGTTGAAGTAATCGCTTCGTTGGTATTGAGCAATCCTGCTAATTGTTTTTCCAGATTAGTAATTTCTAAGTTTGCTTGATTCACCAATAAATTATATTCATTCAAAGAAGATTGAATGTTCAATAATTCAATGCGATTTGCTTCTCCAACGTCTGCACGAACTTTTGCCATTTGTGCGTATTGCAGGTAAGTCTGAATAAGCCTTTCGTATAGCTGACGTAATTCCTTTCGCTGTTGTAAATCCAAATAGCTTTGTTGCACTTGCAAGCGCAATTCTTTTTCAGTTAGTTGCTTTCGCAAAATGCTTTGAGCTACCTGTTCATTTTGAAAATTATTCTGCGCCTTGATGGAAGCAGGGTTTGGGATATTTTGTACGACACCGATTTGATTAACCCGTTGTCCATTTTCCCTAAAAAGTCCGTCGCCCTGATAACTAACATCAGTTGTACCAAGATTATATTTCATGTTTTGCAAAGATTGGCTTTGCTGAATTTGTAAATTAGCAGCCCGTACAGACGGATTATTATTTACTGCCATTTCAACTGCTTCACTCATCGTAATTGGTCGCTGTTGTGCTTGTACTGACCAACCCAAAAACAATAAAGGCAATAAAACAAAAGTACTTGTTGGTGGTAAAGTAGGTTTGCTTTTTCGCTCCTGCCATCGTGCCAACCAACTATATAAAATCGGCAGAACCACAAGGGTCAAAAACGTAGCGGTTAATAAACCACCTATCACCACCGTAGCTAAAGGTCTTTGCACTTCAGCACCTCCTGAAGTGGAAAGTGCCATAGGAAGAAAACCAAAAGATGCGACCATAGCCGTCATCAAAACAGGTCTTAATCGAACACTTGTACCTCTGATAATCCGCTCTCGAATATTGGTCACTCCTTCTTCTTTCAATTGATTAAAATAACCAATCAAGACAATACCGTTCAAAACCGCAACTCCAAATAAAGCAATAAAACCAATGCCTGCGGAAATACTAAACGGCATCCCTCGCAGTTCTAAAGCCCAAATTCCACCAATGGCAGAAAGCGGGATAGCGGTAAAAATCAAGGCTGCTTGTGCGATACTTCCAAAGGTAAAATAGAGCATAATGAAAATTAAAGCGAGTGCCATTGGTACGGCAATCATCAAGCGTGCATTGGCAGCTTTTAGGTTTTCAAATTGCCCCCCATAAGTGAAATAGTAACCAGAAGGCAAATCCACTTTAGCATCTAATTCAGTTTGGATTTTGCTCACCAAAGTTTCTACATCAGTATCACCGACATTCACCCCAATAACAATTCTTCGATTAGTATTTTCTCTAGAAATCTGCATGGGTGCATCTATCAATTCTACCTCAGCTACCGCTTGTAAAGGTACTTGCGTTCCATTGTCCAAAGTGATGTATAAATTTTGTACATCTGCTATTCCGTTTCGATATTTTTCATCCAATCGAACCACTAAATCAAACCGTTTTTCCCCTTCATAAATTACCCCTGCGCTTTCACCAGCAAAAGCACTTCTTACCACTTGATTTACCTCTCTGACCTGTAAACCATATTGCGCCATTTTATCATACTTGAAGTTGATTACGATTTGTGGCATCCCAATGGTTTGTTCCACATTGACCGTTCCTACGCCATCTAGTTTAGTGATAAAACTTTCCGCTTCTTTGGCTTTGCTATAAAGCAAGTCCAAATCCTGACCGTATAATTTAATGGCAATATCTGCTTTTGAACCTGTCATCAATTCATTAAACCGAAGTTGTATAGGTTGGGAAAACTCATAGCCTACTCCTGGAATGGCACTCAATGATTTTTCAATTTTTTCAAACATATCTTTTCTATTGCTAGCAGAAGTCCATTCTGATTTTGGTTTCATCACCAAAACATAATCTCCGATTTCGACGGGCATCGGGTCGGTAGGTATTTCGGCTGCACCAATGTTGACTACAATATCTTCAATCTCAGGAAATTCATTCAGCAGTTTTTTCTGAATAATGGATGCCATTTCTATACTTTGCGAAAGCGATGTACCAGGAGGTAGGATTTGTTGCATCGCCAAATCGCCTTCTTCCAATGTGGGGATAAACTCTCCCCCCATTCGACTGAAGACAATAAAACTGAAAACAAAAAGTGCAATCGTAGCTAACACAAAGATGGTTTTCAACCGCAAGGCAATATTCAAAACAGGAGTGTATAGTCTTTGGAAAAATGAGATAATACGGTCAGCAATCGTTTTTTTATCAGTAATTTTTTTACTTAAAAACAAAGCGGACATCATCGGTACATAAGTTAGTGAAAGTATCAACGCACCACCGATTGCCAGCATGACCGTTTGCGCCATTGGGATAAACATTTTCCCCTCGATACCTACTAATGCAAGAATAGGAATGTAAACCATCAAAATAATGATTTCCCCAAATGCCGCTGAACTTCTGATTTTGATAGATGCAGTTTGTACTTCCTTGTCTATTTGAGCTTGTGTTAATTTTTGCCCTGCAAAGCCTACTTGTAGTCGGTGGACAATCGACTCTACAATAATAACTGCACCATCTACAATCAACCCAAAATCAATTGCCCCTAAACTCATTAAGTTGGCAGATATGCCCAACCAATTCATCATAGAAACAGCAAATAACATTGCTAACGGAATAACAGAAGCAACTATCAAACCTGCTCTCCAATTACCAAGCATTAATACTAGAATAAAAATGACAATCAGACCACCTTCTAATAAATTAGTCTTAACTGTGCCAATAGCGGTGGACACTAATTTGTCTCTGACCAAATAAGGTTCAATGACCACTCCTTCGGGCAATGATTTTTTAATTTGCTCAACTCGTTCTTTTATCCGTTCGGTAACGGCTGCGGAATTTGCACCTTTGAGCATCATTACCCGACCACCAACGGCTTCTTCTCCATCTCTCACTAATGCGCCATATCGAGGTGCTTTTCCAAATTGAACAGTTGCTACGTCTTTTATCAAAATGGGTCTGCCATTACGGACATCTACCACGATATTTTCCAAATCTGTCAATGAACGAGCAACACCATTCGTTCTAATATAATAGGTATTAGGATTTTTCTCGATGTATGCTCCTCCCGTATTTTCATTACTATTTTCTAAGGCATGAAAAACATCAGTAATGCTGATACCAATTGATTTAAGCAAATTAGGATTTACAGCAACTTCGTATTGTTTCAGAAAACCACCCATCGTATTTACTTCTACCACTCCTTCGATTCCCGACAATTGCCGACTGACTATCCAATCCTGAATACTTCTTAATTCCGTTAGCGAATATTTGTCTTCAAATCCTTCAGCAGGACGAACTACATACTGATATATTTCTCCTAACCCCGTAGAAATCGGAGCCATCACAGGTGTACCCAATCCAGTAGGAATGTTATCTTCAGCTTCTTTGAGGTATTCGCTGACCAACTGGCGAGATAGGTAAACGTCCATATCTTCTTCAAAAACAACAGTTATTACTGATAATCCAAAGCGGGAAATAGACCGTATTTCCACTAATTGCTGAATGTTTTGTAAAGCCAACTCAATAGGTGTGGTAATGAACTGTTCCACTTCCTGCGTTGCCAAAGTTGGCGAAATAGTAATCACTTGCACCTGATTATTAGTGATGTCAGGTACAGCATCAATGGGTAGCTGTCTTAGGGAGAATAATCCCCAAACGATTAGGGCTGCTACCAATAGCCCTATCACAAACTTATTCTGAATCGAATAAGCGATAATTTTATCAAACATAGATTATTTGAATTTAGTTAAACCAAAAAAATTAGAAGTGGGTATAGGTATCCCACGAAAATTGGTTAACTAAATCTAGGCGGTTGCCAAATGGAATGGTGAAAAGAAGTGGGTAAAACGTTTGAAAAGAAAGAAGGCTTATTTTCAGGTTTTGGAGGTAAAGATTTCAGTTGAAAAGGTAGTTCTACTGGAACATCTACTGTGGAGGAACAGCAACTACAAATGCAAAACGGAGTACACATATCATCTCCACAATCATTAGAATGTTGGTCATGGTCGGAAATGTGCTCATGTTCGACCCCAGACAGGTGGTTAAGAATCTCCACAATTCCACCACCTCCATCACCGCAAGGCACGAGCGCAAGGGCAATCATATAAATGGTGAATATGTGAATAACTATTTTCATAAGATGTAAAAGTAATAACAAAACTATTGCAATGCAATTGCATTTGTTGAAAAATTCTGATATTGGTAATCATATTTATCAGAATCAAAACTATTAATTATAAACTTTTATTTCAAAAATATTAAGTTGGTTTATTATGAGAGATAATATTATTATAAAAAACATGGTCTGCCCTCGTTGCTTAGAATCTGTACAACAGGTATTTCAAGAACTTGAAATAGAGGTAGTTAGTATCCAATTAGGAAGCGTAAAAACAGCAAAAAATATTAATTCCAAACAAATAAAAAAACTCCAAGAAAAACTAATGGAGAAAGGTTTTGAACTCCTTGATGATAGAAATACCCAATTGATAAATGAAATCAAATCGACAATCATTCAAGAAATCCATTATCAAAAAGAGGCAGCTCATCTTAATTATTCTGACTTACTCTCTGAAAAACTTCATTATGATTATGCTTACTTGAGTCGGTTATTTTCTTCCGTAGAAGGACGTACCATAGAGCGATTTATTTTATCTCAAAAAATAGAAAAAGTAAAAGAGTTACTCACCTATAATGAATTAACCCTTACTGAAATAGCCTTTCAAATGCACTACAGTAGTACAGCTCATCTTTCCGCTCAATTCAAAAAAATAACAGGCATGTCTCCTTCCGCTTTTAAAAAATTACAAAATCAAGAACGTCAATTCCTTGATGAAGTTTAAGAACATAAAGTCAAAACTTCATAAGATTAGAACGAAATAATGTAACATACTTTTTTAAATGTACCCTTATTTTTGCATTGAATTTCACTAACAAAACAGGTGAAACTTTTTTAATAAAAAAATAAATCATGGTACAGAAATATAAAATAGAAGGTATGACTTGTGGTGGTTGTGTAGCCACGGTAAAGCAAGCTTTAGAAAATTTGGAGGTGGTTGAATCTGCTGATATTCAACTTGAAGCTCCTCAGGGTAAATTGACTTTAAAGCATTCAGTTCAACTATCAGCATTACAGGAAGCAATTGGGAAATATCAAATTTCAGAAATAGAAAGTCCAAAAGAAGAAAAAAAAACTGAAGTAATTGACCTTCCTGAAAAATCAATAACAACTTATAAACCTCTTCTTTTAATAATTGGATTTATTGCAGGAGTTAGCTTACTCGTACAATATCCATTTGATGACTTTTCAGGAATTCTATGGATGCGTTTTTTCATGGCAGGATTTTTCATAGTGTTTGCTTTTTTCAAATTATTAAACCTTGAAGGCTTCGCTATGAGTTATCGAATGTATGATATAGTGGCTGCAAAATGGAAAGGTTGGGGTTACATATATCCATTTGTAGAATTATTGTTGGGCATCCTATTCCTGATAAATATTGCTCCCATCTTTACAAATGTTGCCACCATTTTAATACTGGGAATAAGTAGTATTGGAGTCATCCGAAGTGTCTTGGATAAACAAAAAATTAAGTGTGCTTGCTTGGGCGATGTATTTAATTTACCCATGTCAACAGTAACGATTGTGGAAGATTTATCTATGGTGGCGATGTCAGCAATAATGCTAGTTTTGATGTAGGATGTCAAAATTATAAAAGTTATTTTCGAAATTATATAAAATATTTATGGTACATTTATCGTACATTTGTTGAAATATTTTTGTAAAAAGATGAAATCAATTAGTAATACATATCGAATTATCGCCTTAACTATGGCGTTTGTGATGTTTGCCACCACGGTAAATCTCGCTATTGATATGCATTATTGCCAAGGAAAATTACAAAATGTAAGTTTTTTTGGAAAAGCTGAAACCTGCCATGATAGGATGGCAGCTAAAATGAAAAATTGTCCTAATCATCAAATGATGATGGAAGAAGAATCTTCCAATCAAGGGTGTTCTATGAGTAAAACAGGTTGTTGTGATAGTAAATCACTTCATATACAATCTGATTTAGACCAATTAGATTCCTCCTCTGAATTTGTAGTTAGTACTGAGCTTCAGCAATTTGTAGTTGCCTTTGTAGCTGTATTTTTCAATAATGATTTCATTGAAATATCTACTCCTAATTTTCAATATTATCATCCACCCATTGTGGTGAAGGACATCCCTGTCCTGAACCAATCTTTTCTTTTATAGCATATACTTTTCTTTTATATCTAGAAATTCAATGTGAACATACATTGGACTTCCTATCCGTGTTTGGGCTTTTGCAAAAGAGCCTTGATTGTTCTGATTGGAGCATTTAAAAAAGAAAAGTATATGTGTTATGCTAAATAAATTTATTCGATTTTTTCTCGAAAATAAGCTGGTTGCTTATTTGTTGCTCCTCCTATTTGTAGGCTGGGGATTGGTGACAGCACCTTTTGATTTTGGTATTAACGAATTGCCTCGTGACCCAGTTTCTGTAGATGCTATTCCTGATATTGGTGAAAATCAACAAATCGTTTTTACCAAATGGATGGGGCGTTCACCACAAGATATTGAAGACCAGATTTCCTACCCAATGACAACTGCTTTATTGGGGATTCCAGGAGTGAAAAGTATTCGGAGTAATTCCATGTTTGGGTTCTCTACCATCTTTATCATTTTTAATGATGATATAGAATTCTATTGGAGTCGAAGTCGGATTTTGGAAAAGTTAAACTCTCTTCCTTCCAACACTTTACCCGAAGGAGTACAACCCACTCTTGGTCCAGATGCAACCGCATTGGGGCAAATCTATTGGTACACCTTGGAAGGACAAGACGAAGAAGGGAATCCCACGGGAGGTTGGGATTTGCATGAGCTTCGAACTATTCAGGATTTTTACGTTCGTTATGGATTATCTGCTGCGGAGGGTGTGGCAGAGATTGCTTCCATCGGAGGTTACGTCAAAGAGTACCAAGTGGATGTTGACCCTGATGCAATGAAGGCGAATAATATTTCCTTAGAGCAAGTGATGAAAGCCATCAAAGGAAGTAATATTGACATTGGAGCGCAGACGCTCGAAATTAATTTAGCGGAATATTTTGTTCGAGGTTTAGGTTATGTCAAAAATATTGAAGACATCGAAAAAAGTGTCGTTACTGTAAATAATAATGTACCGATTCGAATTGGTGATGTAGCAAAAGTGAATATTGCACCAGCTACTCGGAGAGGAGTTTTAGACAAGTCAGGAGCAGAAGCAGTTGGTGGAGTGGTCATCGCTCGATATGGTGCAAATCCTTTAGAAGTCATCCAAAATGTAAAAGCTAAGATTGCCGAAATAGAACCTGGTTTGGCTACTAAAACATTGAGAGACGGAACCGTTTCACAAGTCAAGATAGTTCCATTCTATGACCGAACTCAATTGATAAACGAAACGATTGGGACACTAGAAGAAGCCCTCACACTTGAAATCTTGATTACTATTATCGTAGTGATTTTGATGTTGTTGAATTTGAAATCTTCCTTTTTGGTTTCTGGAACTTTACCCGTTGCGGTGTTGATGTGTTTTATTGCGATGAAATATTTTGGTGTGGATGCCAACATCGTTGCCCTTTCAGGAATTGCGATTGCTATTGGGACGATGGTCGATATGGGAATTGTCCTCATCGAAAGTATAGTCAACAGAATAGAAGACGCTCCACCTGAAGAAAATCTTTTGGAAACAATTTATGAAGCAACGATTGAAGTGGCATCGGCAGTTATCACCGCAGTTGCGACTACGATAATTTCTTTTATTCCAGTTTTTACCATGGAAGCATCGGAAGGGAAATTATTTAAACCGTTAGCATTTACCAAAACGTTTGCTTTAATCGCTTCTATCATTGTTGCTATTACGATTATTCCCCCATTGGCACACACTATTTTTTCTTTTAAATCAAAAAAGAAAATCTTCTCTTATGTTGGAAATGGATTGGCTTTAATTGCAGGGTTAGTAGTTGCTTATTTTTATAATCAATTTTTGGGAAGCATTTTATCCATAGTTGGTATAGCAGGAATACTCCATCAATTAGTTCAACAATTTAGTTCTGATAGAAATGCGAAAATCCTTTCTGTGTTGACAAATATTGTTTACGCATTGGTGGTTGCTTGGCTCTTAGCAACCGTTTGGATGCCATTGGGAGTTAATAAAAGTAACGCATCTAACTTCTTTTTTATCGTGGTCGTAGCAGGTGGGCTGATAGGGTTTTTCTATCTCATTATTTATTTCTATGAAAATATACTTCGGTTTTTACTTCGATTTAAAATTCTGTTTTTAATAGCAGTCGGCTTTATCATTTACCAAGGATTTTTAGTTTTTCAAAAAACAGGAGAAGAGTTTATGCCCTCTTTGGACGAAGGTTCATTTCTGTTGATGCCAACTTCGATGCCACACTCTGGGATGCAGGAAAATATCAAAAATCTTCGCCTTTTAGATATGGCTGTAACAGCTATTCCTGAAGTGGAAACTGTTGTAGGAAAAGCAGGACGAGTCAATAGTGCGCTTGACCCTGCACCTATGTCTATGTATGAAAATGTGATTTTATACAAATCTGAATATCGTACTGATAAAAATGGACATCGAACTCGATTTAGATTTATTAACGGAGAATACGAAACAGACGAATACGGAGAATTGATTCCAGATAAAAATGGAAGATACTTTCGACAATGGAGAGATGAAATAAAAAGTCCAGATGATATTTGGAATGAAATAGTCAAAAGCACCAAAATCCCTGGAGTTACTTCTGCGCCAAAATTGCAACCAATTGAGACTCGTTTGGTGATGTTGCAAACAGGTATGCGGGCACCGATGGGGATTAAGGTTCGTGGAGGAGATTTACCAACTATTGAAGCATTCGGTTTGGAACTGGAAAATTATTTAAAAGATGTAGAAGGCGTAAAAGATGCTGCCGTTTTTGCCGACCGAATAGTTGGGAAACCTTATTTGCTTTTGGATATTGACCGAGACATTATCAGTCGACATGGATTGACGATTGAAAAAGTACAGCAATATATCCAAGCAGCGGTTGGTGGAATGCACATGACATCAACGGTGGAAGGGAGAGAGCGATATTCTATTCGGATTCGCTATCCGAGAGAGTTGCGAAATGACCCTGACGCATTGAAAAGAATTTATGTACCTGCATCGAATGGTCAACAAATTCCATTGGGTGACTTAGTAAAAATCCGATATGAGCAAGGTGCACAATCTATCAAAAGTGAAGATGGATTTTTGATTGGTTATGTTTTATTTGATAGAGAAAAAGGATATTCAGAAGTAGAAGTCGTCAACAATGCTCAAAATTATTTACAAGAAATAATTGACAATGGGACATTGGATGTACCTGCAGGAGTGAGTTATCGCTTTGCTGGAAATTACGAACAACAAGTTCGAGCAAGCAAACGACTAAGTATTGTGGTGCCGATTGCATTGGCTATCATTTTCCTAATCCTTTATTTTCAGTTTAGTTCGGTTACTATTTCAGCCATGGTATTTACGGGAGTGTTTATCGCTTTTTCAGGTGGGTTTATCATGATAGGATTATATGATACCAGTTGGTTTTTAAATTTCGATTTCTTCGGAACGAACATGCGAGACCTTTTCCAGATTCGAACGATTAATTTGAGTGTCGCAGTTTGGGTTGGATTCCTCGCCTTGTTTGGAATAGCCACAGATGATGGAGTGCTAGTCGCTACCTTTCTTCAAGATAGTTTCAAAAGAAATAAACCAACTACACTTGAGGGAGTAAGAGATGCTGTGGTGGAAGGTGGACTTCGTAGAGTTCGACCTGCAATGATGACCACAGCTACCACAATTTTAGCCCTTATTCCAGTCCTGACCTCTACTGGAAGGGGAGCAGATATTATGCTACCAATGGCGATTCCTTCTTTCGGAGGAATGACTTTGCAAATGGTTACGATGTTTACTGTACCTGTTTTGTTTTCACTTTGGCAAGAATGGAGTTTAAGAATTGATAATCAATTTGGTAGCAAAAACAAACCACTAAAAACTGTTAGCGTCATTTTATTGATTTCAATAGTTGGCGTAGGTTCTACCTATGCACAGTCACTCAACTCATTAGTAACTGAAGCTGTTGAAAATAATTTGGAGTTAAAAGTTTTAGAGAAAGAATATTTCGCTGCTTTGGAAAAAGCACCACAAGTGAGTGAGTTGCCTGACCCTGAGGTTGGTGTTGGTGTTTTTCCATTGCCAGTTGAAACAAGATTAGGTGCACAAATTTTAAGAGTGGGTGCTACCCAAATGTTTCCATGGAAAGGATTATTGAATGGAAAAAAGGAATTGGAATTAGCCAAAGCTAAAGCCTTGTTTGAACGAATCGGAGCGAGGGCTTTGGATTTGTCTTACCAAGTGGAACAAGCCTATTTCCAATTATATGATATTGAAAAAAGCCAATCTATCATTCGAAGAAATGTGGTTATCCTCGAAGCCTTAGAACAATTGGCTTTGACAAAAGTAGAAAGTGGGAAAACTACAGCTGCGGATGTGCTACGAGTACAACTTAAGATTGAGGAACTCAATCAAGAGTTAATCATTTTGGAAACGGCTAAAACCAAACCAATTGCCTCCATCAATCAGTTGCTCAATCGACCATTAGAAACGCCAATTGTTACTACCGATAGCCTTTCTTTTGCCATCCTTCCTTTTGATAAAAATGCCTTGTCTGCCAACATCGAAGCCAGTCATCCGATGCTTCGAATGTTTGAATTGCAACAAGACATTTCCCGACAGGCAATTGCCTTAAATGAACTGAATGAAAAACCTTCCTTCGGAGTTGGCTTGGATTATATCATGGTCAATAAAAGAAGTGATGCCGACCCATCAAAGAATGGAAGAGACATTATCCAATTAAGAGGCTCTGTAAAAATTCCACTTTTCAAAAAGAAGTACGAAGCAAAAGAAAAGGAAGAGCAATTAAAAATAGCTGCTTTGACGGATAAAAAAGCAGAGGTGTTAAGTCGCTTTATGGCAGCCATTGAAAAGGCTTATGCCGATTATGAAATGGCTCAACTGAAAATAAATTTGTACGAAAGACAAATAGAAATCACCCAAGCAGCCATTAATATTTTAGAAACAAACTATAGCGCAAAGGGAAATAATTTTGATGAATTACTACGATTGGAAAAAGAACTGATTGATTATGATTTAAAAATACTGAAAGCAATCGTCCAAAGCCATTTTGCAAAAAGTAGCATCGAGCGATTTATTATTCAATAAATCAATTTGGAAGATGAGCAAAAACCGAAGTAAAAAGAAAAAAAGAAAAGTGCTAAAATCTGCAAAAGATATACGAGCAGAACGAATAGTCTATGCTGTAATTGCCGCCATTTTTTTTGTAGCAATACTTATCAGCTACAGATTGTCAAAAGGAAATGGAACATTCAATATCTATAAAAACAGTAATATCAATAAAACTGAAAAAGAAAAATAATTATGAAATCCAATATAAAAATAATCATCACAGCAGTCATAGCGATTGCTATCGGTTTAGGAGCAGGGTATTTGATTTTTGGAAATAAAACCAACGCCGTAGTTCCTATTGACAATCATCAGCAGCATGGAAGTGAAGCTAATTCTACTTCTACTGAAGAACAAATCTGGACTTGTTCCATGCACCCTCAAATCAAGCAAAACGAACCTGGAGATTGTCCATTGTGCGGAATGGATTTGATTCCCTTGGAAGCTAATTCATCCAACGACCCTCTAGTTTTAGAGATGACTAACGAGGCAGTAAAATTGGCGAATATCCAAACTACCATTATTGGAGATGAAGTGGAGCATGTTGGAAAAATGATTCCTCTTTCTGGAAAAGTACAAACGGATGAACGTTTGGCTTCTAGTCAAGTGGCTCACGTTCCCGGTAGGATTGAAAAACTATATGTCACTTTCACCGGGGAGCAAGTCAACAAAGGACAAAAAATTGCCACCATTTATTCTCCTGATTTAATTACTGCTCAAAGAGAACTTTTGGAAGCTTTAAAATTGATGGAGTTAAATCCAGGATTGGTTGAAGCTGCTCGTAACAAATTGAGATACTGGAAAATTGGAAATGCAGCAATAGAGGCGATTGAAAAAAATGGAATAGTTCAAGAGACTTTTACAGTCTTTGCAGACGAGTCAGGAATTGTAACTCAAAGGAGAGTAGCAGTTGGAGATTATATCAAACAAGGCGAACCCCTTTTTGACTTGATGAATCTTCAAAAAGTATGGGTACTATTTGATGCTTACGAAGAAGACTTAGCGTCCATAAAAGTGGGTAATACCATCGAGTTCACGACACCTTCGATTCCAAATAAAACTTTCAAAACCAGAGTAACATTTATAGACCCGATTATCAATCCAAATACACGGGTTGCTTCCATTCGAACTGAAGTCAACAACCGAGGAGGAATTTTAAAACCAGAAATGTTTGTGCAAGGTAAATTGCAAAAAAAGGCTTCCCATAAATCTCAATTGACTGTTCCAAAATCAGCGGTGCTTTGGACAGGAACTCGGTCAGTTGTTTATGTCAAAGTTCCAGATATGACTATTCCATCTTTTAAATTTAAAGAGATAGAAATAGGCGAGTCATTGGGAAAAAACTATCAAGTGGTAGGTGGTCTAGAAACGGGGGATGAAGTAGTCACCTATGGAAGTTTTACTATTGATGCTGCTGCTCAATTGAATAATCAAGCAAGCATGATGAATAGAGATGTGATGGAAAAAGGAGCAGACCATTCTGTTCACCTGCCTGATTATACTGAATCCACTCCAATAGAATTTAAGCAGCAATTGGTCATGGTCTCAGATGCGTATCTTTTACTAAAAGATGCTTTTGTAGCAACTGATAATGAACTAGCGGTATCAACTGCTCAGCAAGTTATGGAAGCGATATCAAAAGTAGATATGTCATTGCTGAAAGGGGACGCTCATCTTTATTGGATGGAGCAACTCACAGCCCTCCAAGCACATAGTAAAAAAATAACAGAGTTGACGGAGGTGGAAGAACAACGCAAGCAATTTGATTTTTTCTCTCAAGCTTTGATTAAAACGATTAAGGTATTTGGAATTCCTGATGATACGCTTTATGTCCAACATTGCCCAATGGCATTTGATAATAAAGGGGCTGATTGGATAAGTAAGGAAGAAGCTATTCAGAATCCTTATTTCGGAGATAAGATGATGCGTTGTGGAGTCGTAAAAACAACCATTGATAAAAACTTTAAAAATGCTCCAATGAAGCAAGCTTCAAATATTCGACCTCAAGGTCATAACCATTAAAATTAATAAAGATGAAACAGTTATTTTTTATTCTTGCATTTGGAACACCTTGGATGATGTTTGGTCAAAATCCTTTACTCATTCCTGATACATTATCTGGTGCATCCATCAATTTAAATTTGCAAAATGGGCAAGTTGAATTTTACAATGGGTTTAATACCAATACGATTGGTTATAATCAAGATATTTTGGGACCTACTATTTTTTTAGAAAAAGGAAATGAGGTCACCTTAAATGTTGCAAATAATATTTCAGAAACGACCACACTTCATTGGCATGGATTGCATGTTGCTCCCGAAAATGATGGTGGTCCACATACCACTATCGAAGCAGGTCAAGTTTGGTCACCTTCTTTTAATGTTTTAGATAATGCTGCTACCTATTGGTATCATCCACATTTGCATGAACACACAGAAGCACAAGTTACAAGTGGTGCAGCAGGTTTTATTATTGTTAGGGATGATGAAGAGGCTCAATTGGAGTTGCCAAGGACTTATGGGAAAGATGATTTCCCAATTGTGATTCAATCCAGAGCATTTGATGTTAATAAACAATTTATTGATAACACCGCTTCCGATGATGTCATTTTATGCAATGCTACTTTGGATGCTTTTTTGGATGTTCCAGCTCAAGTCGTTCGATTTCGATTACTCAATGGTTCGACCGAACGAATTTATAATTTAGGATTTCAAGGCAATTTAAATTTTCATCAAATAGCTACAGATGGTGGTTTATTAAATACTCCAGTATCACTCTCTCGATTGCAATTAGCACCAGGTGAACGAGCTGAAATTTTATTGGACTTATCTAATCAGCAAGGGCAGATTTTTAATTTAATGAGTTTCGCTTCAGAACTTCCAAGTGGAAATTATGGGGCTGCAAACCCAAGTGCTATGCCTATGGGGAGCATTGCGGGATATGATAATAATGCTTTGAATGGAAGTGATTTTAATATACTTCAATTTAATGTTGTCTCTCCAACTGCGAATCCAATTACTTCTATTCCATTATCATTAATTAATAATACTCCTTACTCTGAATCGAATACTGATGCTACTCGGAGTTTAACTTTTCAACCTGCTCAAATGGGACCGACTGGAATGTTGAATGGACCTTTCCAAATAAATGGATTAGGATATAATATGGAATTTATCAATTACGAAATCCCAATTAACAATACTGAAGTTTGGCAATTGACCAACCAAACTGCTATTGCTCATCCATTTCATATTCATGATGTTCAGTTTTACATTTTGGATATTAATGGGAATCCTCCTCCTCCAAATATGCAAGGAAAAAAAGATGTAGTACTTGTTCCACCTATGTTTGGAACGGTTCGGTTTATCACCAAGTTTGAAGATTTTGCCAATGAAGAAGTGCCCTACATGTATCATTGTCATATGCTCAGTCATGAAGATGATGGAATGATGGGGCAGTTTATTGTTTTTGATAATATTTCTACTACTGATGAATTAGGTATGGAAACCATTTCTATTTTTCCAAATCCTACAACTAACCTTATAACGATAAATGGACTTCATAAAGCAACGATTGAACTATACAATACTTCTGGTCAACTCTTGAGCATCAAGGAGGAAGCGAGTGATGTTGAGCAATTTAACATGAGTCAATATCCAGTTGGTGTTTATTATTTCAATATAAAATCAGCTTCTATTAATAAGGCATATAAGGTAATTAAACAATGAAAATTTTCTAAAAAAAGAACTTAAAGAAAATTTATTAAATCACAAGATGACGGTCACGACCATAATTTATAACAATACAATTACAAAAATGAAATATTTAATTTTTTCTATCCTTTTTCTAGGTCTTATTTCAAGTTGTCAGAATAATGCAACTTCAGACAATTCTAATACTGCGCCTGAAAAGACAGCTAAGAAAAAACCACTTAGTCCTCCTGCATCCTCTATGGCAATGATTGGAAGTGCTCATATTCACATTGATTATTCTTCTCCAGGAGTGAGAGGTCGAACCATTTTCGGAGAACTTATTCCATACAATGAATTATGGAGAGCAGGGGCTAATGATGCAACATGGATTGAAACCAACAAAGATTTAGAAGTAGGTAGTCAGTCACTTCCAGCAGGTAAGTATGGAATTTTTGTCATCCCGAATAAAGATAAATGGACGGTGATTTTCAATACAAGATGGGAACAACATGGAACAGATAAATACATTGAAAAAGAAGATGTTTTCCGAGTTGATGTGATGCCTACAACTTTAGAAAACCTTCAAGAGCACCTTGAATATAAAGTCATTAAATCAGATGAACAGTCAGGAATTATTTCTTTGGCTTGGGAAAAAACAAAAGTAGAAATTCCATTTAGTCAGAAATAAATCAATGATGAAAGAATGTTGCAAAACAGATAACAAGCCATCAATGGCAAGAAAAATATATAACAGAATTATCCTTCTGTTACTTGGACTCCTTTTTATAGGAGTATTGATTTCAATTTTATTCAAATAACTTTTTTAAAATTTTTAAACATGAAAAAGAACATTTTTTTAATCGTATTCGCTTTAGTCAGTTTCGCTTTTTCTGTAAATGCGCAAAGTTGTTGTAGTTCAAAAGCTAAGGACAAAACTACTTGTAGTAAGAAAACTGCAACTACTGAGAAGACTGCTACAAGTGAAGAAGTGAAAGCAGTTTTCGTTTCCAATGTTCAAACTGAAGCAGATGAAACTGAAAAGTTTACTGTTTATGGAAATTGTGGAATGTGCGAAAAAACTATCGAAAATTCCTTGAAGGATGTAAAAGGAATTAGTCAAGGAGATTGGGATAGAGAAACAGATGTCATGACTGTAACTTTTAATCCTGAAGAAATTACCCTAGATGCAATCAAACAAAAAATTGCTGATGTCGGGTATGATAGTGATACTCATCGTGCAAAAGATGAGGTGTATAATAGTTTGCCTGGTTGTTGCCAGTACGAGCGACCTGGTGAATAATTGGAGTAATCATAGGTTTTGGACAGCGGAACAATTTCGCTGTCCAGCTTTTTAAAAACTTAAATTTAAAAACATGAAAAATTTAAAATTCGTTTTCTTATTCACAACTATTTTATTCACCGCTGCTCTTATTTTTTCTTGTGGGAATAGTGCATCTAAATCTACCAATACTGAACAGCAAGGCGAAGGAAAAGAATATAATTCTGCTTATGTCTGCCCGATGCATTGTAAAGATAGTGGAAGCGATGCAGCTGGGAAATGCCCTGTTTGCGGAATGGACTATGTGAAAAATGAAAATCATAAACCAGAAAATCATGAAGGACATAATCATTAATTAGTCTGTAAATGTATTGTTTTAAAAAATTAGATTACATAGATTTTTGGGAAATACATGGGGCGAAGGGAGCTAAACCTTGTGTATTTCTTAAAAAAATAAATGCTTTTGAACGAACATAACCAAAATAAAAGTAGCATTGATAAATTATTTGAACGCTCAAATATTAGCAAAATCTATCGTAAAGGACAATATATTTATCAAGAAGGTGAAGTACCTAGAGGCATTTTCAGAATCCAGATTGGCAGAGTAAAATTATGGAAACAGGGCTCTGGATTTTATCGAAGCTTAATTCTGTATTTTGTATTTCAAACTGAAATATTTGGTGTGATTGATTTTTTTAAAGGAGGAAAAGAAAGAAGATGTTCAGCAATAGCAATGGACGAAGAAGTTGTCATTCAATTTATTCCAATTTCAGAATTTAATAGAGTCATGTTCGGAGATGCTAATTTTATAAAACAGATGTTTGAATTGGTAGTTGATTGGGAACAAATCATTTATGAAAAGTATGTAGAACTTCAGTCTAACAATATTGATATAAGAGTTTATAAAGTGCTCCAATATTTAGCTAAAAGGAAAGGAACTCTTACAGTAAAAGGAATAGTATTAAAGACTATTACTCATCAAGATATCTCTGATTATGTTGGGATTTCGAGACAAAGTGTAACATATGCATTTAAGAATTTAGAGAAGGCTGGGAAAATCGAATATAATCGAAAGCATATTTTAATAAAAAAATAAACAATGGATAGTTTAACTCAAGCAACTCTTGGTGCAGCCGTTGGCGAAGTAATTCTTGGTAAAAGAATTGGAAATAAAGCTGCCATCGTTGGAGCAATCATCGCAACTATTCCTGACTTGGATGTGCTGTTGATGCCCTTCTTCAATGATTTTCAGAACATCAGTATTCATAGAGGTTACAGCCATTCTATTTTGTTTTCATTAATAGGAGCATTTCTATTTGCTTACATTTTGAGTAAGATAAAATGGACGAAAGAAATCCGATTTCGTAAACTTTGGCGGTTTAGTTTTTTAGCTCTCTTTACTCATATTTTATTAGATGCTTTTACTTCTTATGGAACACAACTGTTTTTGCCTATAACAGATTGGAGAGTGAGTTTCGATAGCATTAGTATTATCGACCCAGTTTATACAATTCCACTTCTTGTAGGAGTATTGTTAAGTGTTTTTTATTTTAAGAAAAATGACCAAAAACGTGGCTTGCCAAATAATATTGGCTTGGTAGTAAGTTCGCTTTATTTACTCTTTACACTTGCTAATAAGCAAAATATCGAACAAGTTTTTCAGACCCAACTCGAAGAACAAAATATTTCTTCTTTCCGATTGCTAACTGTTCCTGTTGCAATTGGAAATACAACTTGGTATGGTGTAGCGAAAGACAAAACCCATTTGCACATTGGAAAATATTCTCATTTGGAAAAAAATAAAATTGAGTTTCATTCTTTTCCCATCAATGACCAATTATTGAGTGGCTTGGATGAAAAATTGATTGATAGAATGAAATGGTTTGCTCAAGGTTTTTATACCGTTGCGGAAAAGGATGGAAAAATTCGGATTTATAATATGCAATGTGATATGCAAGGGGTGAGGGAATTTGGAGGTTACAAAGCACCAACTGCATTTTATTATGAAATTACTCCAAAGGAAAATGGGGAATATGATTTGACTTCGGGAATGCATAATGCCACTAAATAGTATTTTTTTTTAACCAAAGACAAACAGTATGAAAGATTATAACAACTTAGTAGATGCACTTCAAGATTTAAGTGCAAGAGGTTTTACGAATGATTTCAACTTAAAACCTAATTGCCTAGAATGCAAAAAGTTAGAATTAGAATTACATCCCGAAGATTTTAAAATAACTGAAATGTACCGATTTGAAGGAGATAGTTCCCCTGATGACAATTCGGTTTTATATGCTATCGAATCCAAGGATGGTATCAAAGGAGTGCTAGTAGATGCTTATGGAACTTATGCGGAAGCGATGAGTCCAGAGATGGCAATGAAATTAAAACAGAAATATTAAAATGGCAAAAAAACTAAATCAAATTAGAGAAAATTCTTTTCTAAAAATATTATTTGGAGAAACGATGATTCCCATTTTTACGATTCTGGTGGTAGGTGTTTTATATATCGTTCTTATGTCGTTCATTGACCATCAGTCATTTCCAATCCCTATTGTCATTTTGATTTCAGCTTTGGTCAAAACTATTTTAATTTCATTTAATATATTAAAACGCCTTTCTAAGATTATAGAAATATGTTATTCCATGGAAAGGCTACTTTGGGTGTTTGGCTTGCTAATCGGGATAAGTATTTTATCATTTGCAACTGATTATACTTGTCTCTATCAATTTGAACATTCCGCTTTCAATGGAATGCCAGCAAATTCTGAAACCTATATTTATAATTTGTATCACTTCATATATTTTAGTGTCATAACTTTTTCAGCAGTAGGATATGGAGATATTGCACCAGTATCAGACGCAGCCAGATTTGTGGTGATGTTAGAAATATTTTTAAGTTTTTTTATAATCGTTTTTGCCCTCACTAATATCAAAAAAATTCACATTAAAGAATAGGCTCAATATCAAAATATGAAAGGTAAAAGTATCAGTTACTAATTAAAATACTTCATTGATAATGTCAGAACTTCACAAAATTTACACAAAATTATATAACAGAACTATTCATTAGCATCTCTATTTTTGTAAAAGCAACTAATTCAATCGATTTTATCTTTATAAAAAACAACATAATGAAACATACTTATCAAATTCAAGGTATGACCTGCAACGGTTGTAAAAACAATGTAGAAAATGTCCTAGAAAATAAAAAAGAAATTATCAAAGCGGTTGCCGATTTGAAGCAAAACGAGGTGGAAATAGAAATGACTTCGCACCTTACGGTAGAGCAACTTCAAGAAACTTTGGTAAAGGGGGGATTGCACTATACCATTTTGATGCTAGGTCATAACAATACACACACAAATCATCATTCACCTAAAAAAGTAGAAAACGGAAATGGTATTTTCTATTGCCCGATGCATTGCGAAGGAGAAAAAACTTATGACCAAGCTGGTGATTGTCCTGTCTGCGGAATGGACTTAGTGGAGCAACCCAAACTAGTTCAAGCAACGCAATACACCTGTCCGATGCACCCCGAAATCATTAAGGATGAAATGGGCAGTTGCCCCATCTGCGGAATGGATTTGGTGCCAAAAGAGCCTACCGAAAATGAGGAAGATAAAACTTATCAGAAGTTGTTACGGAAAATGAAAATAGCGACTTTATTTACATTGCCTATTTTTATTATTGCAATGGGCGAAATGATTCCCGGAAATCCATTGGTAGATATTTTTTCACAACAAACTTGGAACTGGATTCAATTCGGATTATCATTTCCTGTCGTTTTTTATGCGTGTTGGATGTTCTTTGAACGGGCTTATAAATCTATCGTAACTTTGAATTTGAATATGTTTACTTTGATTGGGATAGGGGCAGGTGTGGCATGGATTTTTAGTATTGTCGCTTTGCTTTTTCCAGATGTTTTTCCTGAACAATTTAAAACAGAGAGCGGAACCGTCTTCGTTTATTTTGAAGCGGTCACCGTCATTTTGACCTTAGTTTTGCTGGGACAATTATTAGAAGCGAGAGCTCATAGTCAGACGAGTGGAGCAATCAAAGAGTTATTGAAATTGGCACCTACCGAAGCAACTTTAGTGACCTCAGAAGGTGATAAAGTTATTTCCATTCAAGCCATTAATAAAGGAGATTTACTACGAGTAAAACCTGGAGATAAAATTCCCGTAGATGGAAAAATTACCGAAGGTCATAGTAACGTGGACGAAAGTATGATAACGGGAGAACCCATTCCTGTAGATAAGAAAGTAGATGATGAAGTCAGTTCTGGAACTATCAACGGAACGAAATCATTTGTCATGCGAGCTGAAAAAGTAGGTTCCGAAACCTTACTTTCACAAATCATCCACATGGTGAATAATGCCAGTCGTTCAAGAGCACCCATTCAAAAATTAGCAGATAAAATATCAAAATACTTTGTGCCAATCGTCTTGTTAATTTCGGTAATTACCTTTTTTGTCTGGATGTATTTTGGTCCCGAGCCAGCGATGGTTTTTGGTTTTGTCAATGCGATTGCGGTTTTGATTATTGCTTGTCCTTGTGCTTTAGGGTTGGCAACTCCGATGTCAGTTATGGTTGGTGTGGGTAAAGGAGCGCAGAATGGAGTTTTGATAAAAAATGCCGAAGCATTGGAAAAATTAAATAAAGTAGATGTTTTAATTACAGACAAAACGGGAACAATTACAGAAGGTAAACCTTCTGTTGAAAAAGTGGTCAATGCTCAGGGTGAAAGCGATATGCAACTCTTAACTTATATTGCTTCACTCAATCAATACAGCGAACATCCTTTAGCAGAGGCGACGGTACATTTTGCAAAAACGAAAAACATACAATTGTTTGAGGCAGATAATTTTGAAGCGGTCATGGGTAAGGGAGTTATCGGAAATGTCGATGGGAAAAAAATTGCTTTGGGAAATAAGAAACTGATGGAACAAGTCAGCGCTTATTTATCTGATGAAATTAACCAAGCGGTTATCGTGGAGCAAAATTTAGGGAAGACTGTTTCCTATCTTTCCGTAAATGGAAATGTTGTGGGATTTGTCACCATTACTGATGCGATTAAAGAAACCAGTAAGGAAGCCATTCGCTTACTCCAAGAGAAAGGTATTGATGTAATCATGTTGACAGGAGATAACAAGAGAACTGCTAAAACAGTAGCTGAAGAATTGAACTTAGCGAGCTTTCAAGCAGAGTGTTTGCCAGAAGATAAATTGAACGTGATTAAAAAATTACAAGCTGAAGGTAAAATCGTTGCTATGGCAGGTGACGGGATTAATGATGCCCCTGCATTGGCACAAGCAGATATTGGAATTGCGATGGGAACGGGAACGGATGTAGCAATTGAAAGTAGCGAGGTCACTTTGGTTAAAGGAGACTTGATGGGAATTGTAAAAGCTAAAAATTTGGGGACAGCGGTGATGAGAAATATTAAAGAGAATTTATTTTTCGCATTTATTTATAATGTGTTAGGTGTACCCGTTGCAGCAGGAGTTTTGTATCCATTTTTTGGGATTTTGTTGTCTCCGATGATTGCTGCGGCTGCGATGAGTTTTAGTTCGGTTTCGGTGATTGCGAATTCGTTGCGGTTGAGAGGGGTGAGTTTAAAGTAATTAAAAAAAAAAACGGATAACTCTAAAAAAGTTATCCGCTTTTTAAGTTCTAATATTTCACGAATTGTTTTGACACTTGTTGAGTCCCTATTGAGTTTTGCACTTGTAGAAAATATAAAGTAGGAGGTAATTCACTTACATCCAATTGGATAGAATTATTTCCAGAAACTATTTTTTCTAACATTACTTTTCCGTCCACATTAATTATTTTAAAAATTAATTCTCCTGAATAATTAAATTGAACTTGCAAAGATTGTCGAACGGGATTAGGAGCAATTTCTAATTGAAAAGTATTGTCAAAACTTTGGATTGAAGTAACGCCATCATCAATGAGTCCATTACAATCATTATCTAAACTATCGAATACTTCCATAATATCAGGATTGATATTTGGATTAAAATCATCACAATCTTCATTATTAGATACGTAACCTGTAGGAATTGTAAATGAACAGGATTGAGCTATGCTATCAATATTTCCATAGCCATCTCCATCGTTATCTAAGAAAAATTGAAAGACAGGTAAACCTTCATCAACTAAATCGTTACAATTATTATCAACTCCATCACATGTTTCAGCGATGTCAGGATTGATATCAGGATTGTTATCATCACAGTCTTCATAATTATAGAATCCATCTTCATCGGCATCAATATAAAATAATGACTCTGCTAATTCAAAAACATCAACAGCAATTTCACTCCCAATTAATCTTCCTGGAATATCATCAGCTGGCGGGTGAATACCTCCCCAAATTCTTGATAAACTGGTTTGGTCAGCAGCATCTCGATACCTTGCCCATTGAAGGGTAATGTCCACGCTTGGACCTTCCTCAAAAACTAAAAATTCATTCATAGGTGCTTGAAATTCTCCCATACCTCCTGGGAAATATTCGTCGCCAGTTATGAGTGATAAAACATCTGCGGCAGCACGAGAAAAAGTAGAATGTCCAGAAAGGTATCCTGCGAAATTAGGACTAACAAATGTAGGACGTTGATATGGAAACCAGTTTTCTCCCAAAATCCAATCAACACCTGCAAACGTTGTGTCAGGGTCAATAATATAATCAGGACCTCTCCATGAATACAATTTTATTTTTCCAACATTTTCCAAAGAATCCCCAGCAAGTATATCCGTAGAATCTACTAGTTCAATAAATCCAGGTTCTAAAGTAATTCCTCCAGGATGATAGCTTGGTAAATTTGGGTCAGAACTTTGCCCCAATTCAATCATGCCTCGGATGGAAGCTACTGGACGAATATAATCATACCAACCTTTGATACCCCAAGTTGCAACAGCAGCATCATGCATTGCTCCAGCTAAAGTGAGATATGCTCTTACATCCCATTCTAATTCATCTATGATTTCCCCTTCTCCTTTATATCTCCTTTCAAAATCAGGATGGTCATGAACATAATTCATAATGGTAAACCAATGCCCAGGAGGTGTTTCGGAAGTGGGACCATCTGCCCAAAATTCTGCCAAAACCCGTGCATAATCTCCTTTAGGAACTATCTGTGGTGTATAAGGTTGTCCCGTTGAAGGATTAACAGAATATCCTGTTCCAGGGTCTCCACCATCTAAGCGATTATAAAAATCCCGAAGTCCTGCAATAGTTGTTGGATAGGTAGCATCTGGAATGTTTCCAAATGATGCTGGAGAAATATCAATCATATCACCATTAGTATGGTCTAAGTGAGATGACCAAATAGCAACTAACGAAAATCCCCACTTGTATTCTTCTGACAAACCGCCGACCGTCGTAGTATCAATATATGGTGGCGCACCAGGGTCATGATAAACCCAATAGTCAAAACCATCTCGTTCGTATATTGTCAAGTCATCTGAGGACATCGCAAAAGGGGTAACCTGTCCCCATTCAGGGGATAGGAATTCTGGTGTGTTAAAAGGAATGACATTACCAGATTGGTCGATGAAGACATCTAAGGTCAGAGGTTGCCAACGATTCAAATCCTCTATATCAGGATTGCCAGGAAAAGCCATCACTAAGGGAGGATTGACAGGTTCGTAAGCTACATTTTCATAACCTATAAGTTCATTAGAACCATCTTGTAATCCAAAGTTGATAAGACATTGAGCAATGTAATTTCCAAGTGCGGCTGGATTTCCATTTGAATAATCTATGGAAGTATAATAAATATCGTAGCCTAAATCCGTCATCAAAGAATCAAACGTAGGTAAGGAATTGATTGCACCAGGTGAAAACTGAAAACGATGGCGAAGTAATCTATAGGCAGCATAACTTATGGATTCTTCCCTTGCTGAATCTATATTTTGAGGAACTGGAATACTATCAAAAGGACACATAAAACCATCTACTGTTTTTCCTAGCAAAAATGGTTGAGCGATAGTATCATAAATTGCCCAAGCATCATACATCGCAACTGAAGTATGAAAAAGATTTCGGGCATGCACAGTTGGTCGAGCTAAATCATTCCTAATGGCATGAAGTAAAGTTTCATTCCACTCTCGTGCAACAGAATGTTGAGCTATAGTAGAAATTGGAATATTTATCAAAAACATAAATATTCCAAAATTGATAAGTGTTTTTAGGTATAAAAATTTCATTAGTAAAAAATCTAAACTGGTATTTAAAATGGCGTTTTATATTCCTCATTATTTAAAAACGTCTCATCCGTCAATGTGTGCAAAAAGTTAATTAAATCTTGCTTGTCCTGCTCCGTCAAAAATAATCCTGTATCCTTTGTATTCAAAACAGTTTGGTCAGCAGTCGAAGATTCTTGGATTCCTTCGTTATAATGATTAATGACTTCTTCCAAAGTTTGAAAACGACCATCATGCATATAGGGTGGTGTGACTGCAATATTTCTAAGTGTAGGCACTTTGAATTTTGCTCTGTCATCTGGATTCATCGTTACATTTTCTCTTCCCATATCTAAAAACTCAGCATCCGTATCTAAACCATTATTCATGTATAGGTCATTTTCAAAATTATCACCTCCATGACAATGAGCACAATCTGCTCCCGAATCATCAGGGAAAAATGGATTGTATTCTTGAAAATACAAAGCTCTTCCACGTTCTTCACTTTCTGTTAGTTGTGCATTCCCTGCGATGTATTTATCATATTTTGAATCATTGGAAATGATGGACAACATAAATTGCTCCATTGCTAAAGCCATTTTTTCGGATGTAATTTCAGATGTTCCAAAAGCACGAGTGAATTGGTCTTGATAAGTTTGCTCAGCACTTAGTTTCGTAATTACATCTTCCAAAGTTTCATTCATTTCTAATTCGTCTTGGATAGGAAGCAATGATTGGTCTCGCAATAAATTCGCTCGACCATCCCAAAAGAATTGGTTCGTATGCCAAGCCATATTGAAGATAGGCATCGCTTGTCGTTTGCCAGGAAGTTCTTCCACCCCTAATGAAAATTTTAAGGTATCAGAAAACCCATCTAGTTGACGATGGCAATCTGCACAAGCTTGGGTTTCTCCTTCTGATAATTTTTTATCATAAAACAACATTTTTCCTAATTGGACACCTTGTACCGTCAAAGGATTGTCAACAGGTAAATTGGGAGGTGGTAAGTTTCCATAATTCAACTGATAGGGTGTTTCGTCCAATTTTACTGAATTATCAACAGGTGGTTCTTCATCTTTTTGACAAGCTACCATGATGAATATCATGGAAAAAAATAATAGTATTGTTTTTTGTAAAGTCATTGTTATAATATTTATTCTTTAAAAAGTGGATTGCTAATAAATGACTCATCTGTAAGTGTTTTTAAAAAAAGAATGAGTTCATTTCTTTCAGTTTCAGTTAGTGTGAAGGGTTGGAGTAACTCACTTTTGTTAGGATAGTTTTTTCCTCCTGATTCATAGTGTAAAATAATTTCTTCTAAGGTTTCCATCGAGCCATCGTGCATATAAGGAGCAGTTAATTCGATATTTCGTAGAGTGGGTACTTTGAATTTTGCTCGGTCATTTTCATCACCTGTCAATCGAAATCTACCAGGGTCAGAATAGTTATCATAAAGTCCATTATTTTCAAAAGCATAATTCGTAAAATTAAAATCGTTGTGGCAATTACTACAACCAGTTTTTTCTCCAAAAAATAAATCCATTCCACGGAGTTCAGCATCCGTAAGTATATTGCTATTGTTTTGGAAAAAATATTTATCATAGCGACTATCACCACTTATCAAGCTTCTTTCAAAAGTTGAAATAGCCCTTGTCAAAACGAAAGCATCCATTTCTCCTCTATCATAAGCCAATCGACTCATTTGCTGATAAGTCGAATCTTTTTGTAATTTTTCAATAATCAAAACCACATTAAAATCAAATTCATTATGCTCTTGAATTGGAACAAGAATTTGCATTTCCAAAGTAGGGATACCACCTTCACGGGTGTAATATGGATGGTATGCCACATTGGCTAGGGTAGGAGAATTGCGAGTTCCTATTGCTTCTTCCACTCCCAAACTAAAAGGAACATCATCGCTAAATGCCTTCTCTGCAAAGTGACATGAAGCACATGAAATAGTACTATCTCTAGAAAGCACAGGGTCATAAAATAATTTTTTCCCCAATTCCCAACGAGCTTTTGTAAACTCATTATCCAAAGGAAAAACAGGTTCTGGAAATCCTTCAGGAATAATTAAAATATCTTCCTCTTGTGAAATAGGAAGTTCCTTTTCTTTCTGACATGCTGTCAAGAAGACTAAAAAAAGAATAAAAAGGAGTATGATTTTTTTCATAAAAAATTAAAACTGAAGCTGTTGGGAAACTCTATTTCCCAACAGCTTCAAAATGATTGAAAACTTATTTTACTATCCATTTTTCAAAAGCCACAGGTTCGCCATCTTTCCATAAATGAATAAAAAACACACCTGAATGATTGCTTGTCAATTCAAGATTTTGTTCTCCAGAAGAGACTTGTTGAGTTTGAATAATTCGACCTGTCAAATCGGTCAAAGTCAATTGATAATTATCTGCAGTTGGCAAATTCAAAATAACGTTGGTATTTTTATCAAAAGAAGGATTTGGTTGAATTGAAAATTTTCCTTCAAAAGTAGGGTCAATCGTTCCCACAGGAACTTCGCCTTCAGGAAAGAAAACTTCGGTTTCAAAATTATTCAAGAGTTTAACTGCATTACCAGTTTCACCATGAGTAATGACTCCACTTGACACATTTAATCCATTATTAAACATACCTAAATAATCAGCATCAATACTAATTGTCAAAGAAGTACCATCTAAGTTTCCTTCAATTGGCATAGAGACTGTCTTATAGTTTTGGTCACCTAAAGCATGAATTTCATAAGTGGTATTAACGTTAGCACCTGCTTTTCCTTCTAAAGCAATAAAACGATAACCTGCTGTCCATCCCCAATGCATAGACGGATTTTGTGGAGCAAGTGGATGTGTCGATGAATAAGAACTTGGGTCTAAGTGATTTCTGTCAGGATGAACACCAACAGAAAAACTTATGTTTTCTACTGATGTAATATCAAAAGAACCCAAGTTTAATTCAGCTAAGTTATTTGAGTTAATTAAAAAATGCTCTGTAGTTTCAGTAACCATTCCTCCATCATGAGTAATGATGAAATTATTTAAATAATATTGAAGACGAGTAACTTTTAAATCGTAACCGTCATAACAAGTGACAGGAGAATTCATTGCAAAATCCTCTGTTCCGAATTTGTGATTAATTTTAACGGTAACATCATTTTGGGCGAATAGCCCAATAGTAAAACATAAAGTGAGGAGTGTAAATAATTTTTTCATAAATAATGATTTAAGTTTTAGTGTGAAAAAAACTCAAGTGTGATTGATCTTTTAATCACACTTGAGTGAATTATAATTATTGTAAAACGACTTTTTCGAAAAATGTAAAGTCATTGTTATAAACTTTTAAAATATAAGAACCTTTAGCAAAAGAGGTTAAATCAAGTTGGTGATTAGTATCTAGAATTTTGCCTGAATGAACATTTTTTCCTGCCAAATCAAAAAGCATAAATTCTACCTCATCAGTTAAAGATGGAATGTCAAGACGAATATTGATTACATCCATTGTAGGATTCGGACTAATAAATATAGCATTCTTATCTTCAGGTGAATTAGTTGATACAGGATCTCCAACTTCCACTTTTGTTACAGAATTTGTCAATCGGTTAGTATACCAAATATTTCCATCAGGACCTATTTTAATCCCCGTGATTCCTGTTTGCTCAGTAGCAATTCTTCCTAATTCCGAAAAATTATTGTCTATATCGTATATGATAATATCTCCGTTGGCATAATCACTTACTAATAACCGATTTTCCATAATTTCAATTCCACAAGGTCTTTCCAAACCATTGTCTATAATAACTTCCCAAGTTGTATTCACAACTGATGAGTGTTCTGCCAATGGTTCATTTATTTCTGGAAGCGTTGCACCAATATTTCCAGAATTAATATCCAATCGAAGTACTCTATCATTTCCATTATCCACAATGTATAACCATCCAGTTGTTTTATCTAAAACCAAATGACTTGGGATATCTCCATCTCTTTGTACTGAAAAATCTTGATATCTTCTCACGATGCCATCTGCGTGATCATCGTTTCCTGGACCATGGTCATCTACAAAATCATAGAATACGATTTCATTATTCCAACCATCAAAAACCCAAAACGCATTTTCAGTATCACTAGCGATTCCCATACTGAATGGACTTCCATGTAACATATCCAAATGACTTCCATTGCCACCTGAAGGTTGAGCATAGATGTCAGGATCGCTTGACCAAAGAGCAGGTCCAGTAAAAGTGCCATTATTATGATTGGCATCTTGTACTCCTGCTGAGTTAGCGAAATTTCCATTATCACTAAAAGCTAAGGCTGTTGGGAGTGACATAAAGTGCCAAGCATTACCATCTACACGATGTAAACTTGATTGGTCAGGTTCTCCAGTATTATAAAAAGTAGTGGTACTTCCACCAACAGCTTCTGTTCTTTGATTGATAACCCACAATTCATTTTTAGCAAGGATTGGAAAGAAATCTAAATCAGTAGGTTTGTTGAGATTATCTGAACTGGTATTTATTGGTGAAAAAACAGGAATAGTATTTAGGTAATCATCAATGATATTTGGAGCAATAACTTTTGGGAAAATTTCAATTTCAAAATCCAAAGCATTATTAGTTTCATCTTCATCAATCATTCCATTAACTGAAGTTATTTCAACATCGACATTATAAACTCCTTCCGCTCCAGGCGTCCAAGGAGAAGGCAATGAGAAATTATAATATTCAAAACTTTCAATATTTAGTCCAGTCAACGTTTCAATAACTGGTGATCCACCATCTGGCGTATAAGTGATTTCTAAATTTTCAATAGGAGTTACTCCATTATTAAGAATTGTTCCACCTATCGTTAATTCATCAGATAATTCTGCAAAAGCTTTAGAGTCAATTTCAACCAAAGCTGCATCTAAAGTCGGAGGGACTACCAATTTGACATTATCAAGTGCCATTCCGTAAACCCAACCTCCATCATCATTATAATGAAAAGCAACAATGACAGAACTTTGTCCTGCATAATTACTTAGGTTGACTATATGTGTATCCCAATCTCCATGACCATGTAAGTCTTCCAAAACAGTCCAAGATTGCATATTATCGGTAGAAACCTCAATTGTTCCAATTTCAGTAGCTCCTTGATAACTCTGTGCTCCAAAAAAAACATCGACTTCTAATACAAGTGAAGTCATATTTGTCATATCTAACGCAGGCATGATTAGATAGTCTGCACTTTTATCACAATTACAAGCATCGTCATTTGTACCAATAATATATTGAGAGCCATTATCCATAACTGGCCAGTAGGCACTTGTGAGATCATTTGCTGTACTTACATTCCAACCATTGTCAGAAGCGTTGGTAGTAATTGACCAATCTGAGGGAAGGTCTCCACTTTCAAAATCTTCGGAGTAAATCACTTGAGCATTTAGATTTCCAGAATTTATAAATGCTAGAAAAAAACAGAGGGTAAAAAATTTATTCATAATATTTTTTTTTAAAGTTTAACTTAAAGTTTAATACAAATTAGTGTTGGTGACCATCTTTGGTATGTGTTTCCAATTTCACATAATCCATTCCGCAAACAGGGCAGGTTCCTTCTGCATCACTACCGCTGTCCTTGCAATGCATTGGGCAAACATAGGCAGATGTATATGCAGTATTTTCTCCATGAGGAGTTGTCGAAGTGGTGGTTCCTTTTTTTGATGTATCGGTGTTTCCACAAGAGGTTATTGATAGCCCAACCAAAAGAATTAGGCAGATACCAATAGATTGAATTAGAATTTTCATGACTTGAATTTTAATCTTAGATGAATAAATAACATCAACTAATTGAAGAATCAATTAGCATGGTATATTGAAATGATTAATGTAAAATAAGGATAGCCTCAGCGACAGATAGCCGTGAGGTCAAAAAAAGGATGGGAAATTCTAGCAAAGAAAAATTTGAAAAAGGATGGAAACATCCTTGGATATTAGAGGGGGTTTATAATTCAGATAATCTATATCAAGCCATTGATATTTTGTGGTTGTCAACAAATTGATAGGAGAAGGAATAATTTTAAAAGTCGGAAATTCTACTTCTTGAACTGAATTATCTGTAAAGTTTTGATTGTGATTCGATTTGAAGAAAGACGCTTTATTTTGACAACATGGTGTTTGATTGGCTTCATCTTGACAAGAATCCTCTGAAGGATAATGTCCTTGAACTTTAGCACAACAATTGGTGGGTTCTACAAATAATGCGCTGTATTTATATTTTCCAGTACAAAAATGAGAATTGATAGCCAATCCAGTTGTACTGACAAATAGAAAAACAGCAAGTATGATATGTAAAAATCTTATAATCAAATTGTCTTTGTTTGAACCATAAAAATAGTGCTATTTTTTTTAAATGAAGAATTTTGAAAAAGAAATGCAAAATGGAGGTCAGATTTCTTTAGGATTTTTTTTGAAAAACTTTTTCGTACTGGGGGGAGGGAGGCGACGGAATTTTGAGGATGTCGTCTTTATATTATTAAGATTTGGTGACATTAATTTTTTAAAAACCTAACAATTGATAATAAATTTATATATTTGATTTCCACAGCTATTAACATTCATTTGATTTCTGCAAACCTTACTTTTTGAATTCAAATGGAATAATATTTCTATAATTATAAACCCATTTGTGATGAGCAATTTTACAGACAGAATTAAACCCACAGACAAAGGAATAACAACATATCTTGATGATTTACGAAATCAGGATTACCAAATACCTACTTTCCAAAGAGAAGTTGTTTGGCATGAAGAGAATGTAAAAAAACTTTGGGATAGCATTTACAAATTTTATCCATTGGGAAGTATTCTAATTTGGAAAACGAATATTAAACTTCAAAATCATAGGAATGTAGGTGGTCATAAAATTGCAGATGAAAATTTCAATCGTACAGAATATAAATATATTCTTGACGGACAACAAAGAACTACATCATTATTAACATCCTTATATGGTGGAAAAATTGAAAGCAAGCCTGATTTTCTTCCAACTTTATATGTTGACTTATCTATTGTAAATCAAGAAGAAACGGATGATGAAAATTATAAAAGAAGATTCCTTTTTTGGAATGAAATAGATGATAAAAATGGGGAATACAAAACTAATTCTGGAAAAACAAAAAAATATAAAGAAGGCGTAATTGTAAAATTACTTGATATAAAACAATCTTTTGGTACCATTGAAAGTCGCTTACAAAAAAATCCTTTGTATCAAGAATATGAACACCCTCTAAGAGTTGAACTTCGAAGAATGAAGGATGTTTTAGATAATTATAGACTCTCATTTATTGAGCTCAAAGGGATTCAAGTTGTTGAAGTTTGTCAGATTTTTGAAAGAATTAATCAGGCAGGAAAGCCATTGAATATCTTTGACATTGTTGTAGCAAAAACCTTTAGACCAGAGAAAAGATATAAAATTGTTAATGAGGAATCTCATCAAGAAACTGATGTGATTGAAAAGGGTTTTTATTTACGTGAACTTATTGAAAACTTTAGAAATGATTTCAATAAAAGTAAGTTTTTAGATTTAGATGATTTAACCTATTTGCAAATTTTAGCAACTATTATAAAATTTAATATCCCGAATTCTGGAGTTCGAAATATCACAGATAGATATTTGAATGAAATAAAAACAGAACAACTAGAATCTATTTGGGAGGAAGCGAAGGTTGCAATTTTAAAAACATTTGATTTTTTTGAAAACCATATTTCGATTAAGTTACCACAACTTATTCCTTTCAGATATTTTTATATGTCCATAACAGCTTATTTTTATACCAATAAAAATCCGAACTATGATTTTTTGAGAGAATACTTTTGGTTTCAAAGTTTTCACAATGAAGATTTACTCAGTAATACTACTCAACTGAATAATCAGATTAACTTTTTAATGCAAGAACGTAAAGGAGAGAATCCTCAATTCGAGAAATTCTATATTGATAGAAACACTTTACGAACCTCTTCATATAGCTCTAGAGGTCGAATATCAAGAGCAATTCTTTCACTCTACGCTCATTTGCAACCAAAGGATTGGAAAATGACAACTAAAAATGTGATTGTAGAGAATTTCTTTTTCACTACTGACAAACCCAATTTACATCATATATTTCCTACCAATTCCAATTACATTCTTGAGAACAAGCACAACAACATTATAGATAGTAATAGTCTAATGAATATTGCTTATGTGTCAAATATTACGAACTTGGAAATGAGCAATAAGAACCCTATAGAATATATAAAAGAATATCACACTCCAGATTTTGAAACTATTATTTCTAGCCATTTACTACCAAAAAGTATTTTAGAATGGTCAAAAATGGATGAAATGCCAAAGGATGCTCTTGATACTTTCATAGAAGAAAGGATAGATTTAGTTCTAATTCAATTGGAAAAATTAGTTCCTAATTTTAATGTTTATGATACTAAAGAAATGAGTGAAAACCAGATTACTCCAATTCAAGAAATCTAAACTTAAAAAATTACTATAAGAACTCTATTTTAAATCAACGACCAAAAAACAAAGATGTCGCCTCTTTTTCCATAAAAAAGGCGACATCTCAAATTCATCAAAAATTCAATTTTTCATCAAAAAAAGTAATATACTTACAACTTATTTTCTCCGCTCTTTCAATCCAAATTTCAACTTCCTCCAAACTCAACTGATAATTTTTCACTAAAGGATTTTCATTCCCTGCAGCCCATCCACCAATATCTTCCAAAATACTTTCCGCATCAGCTTCTGATAAAATATGAAGATTGATAGTAGTACCTGAAAACGGGTTTTGATAATTGCGTTGACTAAAATGCAGGATTTGAGCATCTATATTGCTCATTCCTATTTGCATCAAACCTGCAAGTTCAGCATGTAGTAAAAGGAAAGTTGAATCAAGATGGAAATCATTGGCGAGCCTTTGGCGAGTAATTGGATTTGAAAGTAGAAGTAACAATTCGTAATCATTTCCGACTCGAATATTTTTGGAGCGGAGGTAGCAGATGAGTTTGGGAATTCGATTGGGAATGACTTTTTTTTGGAAAAGTAGGAGGCTATCGAAACTGATGTTTTTGCAAGAAAATGAATTTTGTAAATGTATTACTTTTTTATTAGGTAAAGAAAAAATGAAAATTAATAGGATAGAAAGTAGTGATGCAAAAAGCATCCACTTTTGTTCTTTGGAAAAATTCATAAGGATAGATTTGAGTGTTTAATTATCTTGAAGATAGACATCGAGGTAAAGCGTAGATTGACCAAAAAGACAAGTATCCAAAGCTACAGTCAAAGTATTATTTCTAGGGCAGCTTTCAATCGGTTGCCAAAAACAATCACAAACATCTTCTGCACAAATGCGAAATTCAGCATTACAAATACGGTGATTCGGAAAAGTGAAAAATAAGATTCTTCCGCCATCTGTCCAATCGACTTGCAACCCTGTCCCCCAATTTGTCCATTCGTAACAAGTAAAAGGCGCTGAGTAATTTAGACCTTGCATTGATAATTCTACGGTGGCTTTCTGACAAGAATCTAAAAGACAATTTATAATGTTTGGTGGTTCTTCTGGAAGCTCATTAGATGTAAAATGAGAACAGCTTAAAATGATGAAGGAAAGAAAAAAGAAAAGGTGTAGGAGTTTTCTCATAGTCTGGAATTTTGTTTTGCTAAAGTAAGTTGAAGGATTTGAAGAGCATGAGAATGTGCAGGAAGAGACACAATGTTTTATTCGAATTGAGACATTAGTTGAGATGGAGAAATATCCAAAAACCTTTTAAATGCTCGATAAAAGGAACGTCGATTTTGAAAACCAGCTTCCATTAAAATTCCTTCAATGGTTTTTAATTTGGCTTCGTCATTTTGGATTTTTTTTATAAAAAACGTTATTCTATAACAATGAAAATACGAATCGATTCTAAGACCTGTAGCTTGATTGATAGCTTGGGAAAGGTATTTAGGATTGGTTTTGAGTGTTTTACAAAGTTGTTTGACATTGGGAGCGAAGAGCCAAATTTGTTTTTCAGATTCCATTAAATCGAAAAACCTCGACCAAAGAGAATTTAATTTTTGAGAAGTGATATGGGAAGAACTATACTTTTGATTTAAAGGTGAATTTCTTTTCATAAAATGATTTTAGAAATATTTAGCAATGGTTAAGATTTGGATTTCGAGTTCAAGTAATTCCCTTTGTTTTAAGAAAATTTCATATTGCTTTTTTTCGATGGCTTGATTTGCTTTTAATAATTCAGAAGGTGGAATCTCTATTTTTTCAGCTTGGTCTTTTTTGATTTCGAAAAGTTGTAAATCATATTCAAAGAGTTTTTGTAAAATGTAAATGTCTTGTTGTAAGAATTGATGTTTTCGTAGAAAACTTTTTAACCGTAGTTTTTCAGTTTTGAGTTTGAGTTGATTTTTTTTGTAAATAGATTGTTTTTTAACTTCCAATTGAGCCTTCTCTTTTTGACTAGAGTATAGTAAATTGGAAGACCACGAAACAGCTGGTCTAGGCTTTCCTTCCAATGTATAAGTGACTCCAACTGTCGGTAAATATTTTAACCATTTTATTTTTTGCTTGGATTGAAATTCCATTAACTCCGCTTCCAATTCTTGTTGGTAAAAAGATTCCAATGCCGAAATGAGTTGAGACTCATTCGGCAAGGAATCGACAGCAAAAAATGCGCAAAGCAACAATAATTTCATAGGAGTTATTTCTTGGTTTTAGGTGCAACTTCTCCTAGTTCTAGAATTACTTCTGCATGGGATGCTGATTCGATGATTTGAATGGACGGTTTGTAATTGACAGATAATTCAATGGTGGAATCACCCGTCAAAGTATCCGCTCTCCAAACATTCAAAGATTCTCCTAACAACTTGATTGCATTTCTATCTTCGTTGGATAAAACTTTGTAACTAAATTCTGCGATAAAATATTTGTTGCCTTTTCCTTCGCCATCTTTTTTCGTTTTCTCTACAGGTGTTACGGTGATAATAACTTCTGAAAGATTTACTTCATCGTAAAATAAATCAGAAGTACAGCGTTCTAAATTCTCCACACTATATCCATGAAATAACAAACTACACACGTGACCTTTCTGATTGATAAAAAAGAACTCTGCCCATTTTTTCAAACCATATCCTAAAATGTCATCTTTAAAAATTCGATAGGAAATAGGAATAAAAGAAAGTGATTCGCCTTTCTTGGTGATGGTCATATCGCTAAGATTAAACAAACCTCGACTAGCATCAAAGCGATAGTGCCGTGGAAAACCATCTCGGTATTTGATTTTTAATTCTCCAGTTTCGCCATTGACGAAATTGGTTTCTAAAGAGGGGAGAAGTGGATTTGATTCTTGCATAAAAGTTTAAATTTTAATGGTGATTAAAAATTAGGATTAGAAGCATTATCAATTGCTTCCAAAATTTTATTATGGAAATAGAAAAAATCATAAATGGGGAATTCCATGTAAATGGAAATCTCGTTGGGTTGCCGAAATCGAGTTCGACCTACGGAGTAGATGGCTTCGATTTGATGGAGGATTTTACTTTTGTTTTGAGGTAAGCCGTCGAAGATTACTTTGAGGTGAGTTCGTGAAATGTCTTGGATGAAAATAGGGAGGTCGATGAATTGGGTTTCGTAAATTTCATTTGAAGCATTCATTGCTTCTGCGATTTCATCTAAGTTGTAGTGATTGTAGTAACTCATAGATTTGCGATTTTTTGCAAAACAAAGTTACGTAGAGTTGAGGTTTTATAAAATATACATTTGGCTGTAAATCAATGAGTTATGGAGAAGTAGTAAGGTTTGCTATTCAATTATGATAAAAGTAATAGTCCCAGTAAATAATGTAGGGTTATTTAAATTATGTTCGTTTTCTAATTCTAATGTAGCTTTATGTTCCTTCATTTTAATGTAATCAGTTTGTTTTAATTCTCTCAGTCTAGCCTTCAATTCTGCAATTTTGGAAAAATCAAAATCAGAGATTTTTAGTTTTTTCATGCCTTTAATTTTTTGATAAATTTCTTCCTTTTCAGTAAATGATTTTTCTCTCTGAAATTGTTTTTTTAATCGTGTTAATTCATTTTGTTTTTCTTCAAAAAGTAATTGAGTTTGAGTTGCTTCCTTTTCTAATTGTTTAATTTGAAATTGTAGCGTTTGGATTTTTGGGTTTTGAAAAAAGATGAAATCTTTTGAGGGTGTATCTTCAATTACGTTTTGAAAAAATAGAGTTGGAGGATATTCCAAAGTGATGTTTTTTGAAATTGTATTTATATTGTTATGAAAAATATTGAAATCCTGATTTGAATGAACTTCAAAAAATTTGATAGGAAATTCTTGAACCAATTGATTTAAACTATCCAGGGGGATTTGAAAAAATGGATACGTTTCAAACAATAGCTGTTTTCCAATATGCTCAGGAATAACTTCGAGGATAGTATATTTTTCCTTGTTCAAATGATGGAAACCATTTTCTTCTAACAATACAATTTCGGATTCCTTTGCAGAAATACAAATGCCTTCACCTTTGATGATTTCTGTTCCTTTTTTTATTATATATTTTACATTTAATGCATCAGGGCTTTTATGAAATTCACTTGCCAAATGTTTGGGTGTGCCAAAATAACGATTGTATTGTGTCCAAAAGCCATTAGCAAAAAGTGGTTGCAGAAAAACTAAAGACAAAAGGAAAAAACAAAAAATCATGGTTTCAGAATGAAGGTTTCCTGTTTTGAATCGAGCATTTGGATTCCCTGGAAGAACGCATGGGTTTCGCAAAAAAGGATAAAATAACGGAACACCTTGAACGGTCATCATATCTAAGATTAAGTGGCTAAAAAATCCAAGTAAATAAATTTTTGAGGTAGTCGTTTTTCCAAAAAAAGTAGATTCAATAAATGCGAATAACAAGAAACTTCCAAACATTGCTAAGAGAGAATGTGTGATAGTTCGATGTCCAAATCTACGATTTAAGTATTTTGAAATTGGTCGAAAGATTTTTCCAATCATAGACTTGGTATAATCAATATCAGGAATCAATGCTCCAAAAATAGTTGAAGCAATATAAATCGGACTTGCTAAAATATTGAGATTCAAAAATGAACCAAACAAACCAGTAATAACAATTCCTCCAATAATATGATTAGGTGCAGTCATAGTTTAAACGTATTTTCGTTTCCCAGCTCGGAAAATATTTCTAGCAAACAATGCGAACATTAAAAATATTCCTCCAAACAATCTCATTGCTCCAGAGTCGTCGCCAATCTCTCCACTTATATATCGAAGTACCATCAAGCTGGACAAAGTAATCACTAACACCAATGAGAAATCAAACTCTTTCAAAGCAGTCGTGTGTCTATAATCACGGATGACTTCTAAAGTTATTTCTGGTTCTTTAGAGTATCGCTCAATCATTTCAATCATAAAAAGCGGATTGCCATTTGTGTTTTCAAAAATGTGATTTTTATAAGTTTCGTAGTCTTCAATTTTTTGAAGAATGGGTTGGGAAACTCTATTTATCAATTCAATACTTTCAGGGCGTGAAAGAGGTTTGAGTTCAATACGTTCAAAGTTGGTCAGGAAGGATGATTTTGTCATTGGAATTCTTCGTGCTGCACATATGATATGAAAATGGTTTTTCAATTTCTCCAAAGCGAGTACTCCTGTTGGTGGAATTCGGGTTACGTCATCTATAAGCAATGTGTATTCATGTTGCTCTGTGATTTGAATAAGGAGTTCAGTCATCCGTTTAATGGTCTCTTTGTAAATGAGCGTATCGAGTTCGTTCTTTCCTAATTGCTTTTCGTAGATGGTTTTTGCAATGGATTCTTTATCCGTTTCAAAAAGATGTAACAATAGTCCTGCAACCATTTTTTTAGTGGTGGATAAATCACCGATACGAATCAGTTTTCCATAGTTGAAATTATCAAGTAAGTGAGTTTTTCCAACTCCTTGTTCGCCTGTGACAAGTAAATTAATTTTCTTTTTTCCACAATCATGGAGCTTTTGCATTTCTTCTTTTCTACCGATGTGGAAATTTGTTATTCCAATTTCAGTTGGAATAATATGAATGGTTTTAATAGGAAAGTACTTTCGGTAAAGTCTTGTTATGAAATCATCTTGTTCGATGGATTCAATCGCTATTTCTTTTTGATTTTCTGAAACCTTTAAGTGTTTTTCGGTTGCTTCTAAAGATTGATTTCCTAGTAATTCTTTTGCAACTGCCAATTCATTTTCTTGAACAATTCGATTCGCAAAAGTATTTCTAAGCATGGTTGGGTTAGCAGTACCTTTGGAAAGTTGATTGATTTTTTTCCAAATTTGTTTTCTACCAATGTGACCAATTTTAGAATTTTTACCTGCAGGGAAAAGGTGGTCGTCAGGATTTGAAGTTGACAAAGTTTGCCAATAATCAGCTAGTGATTTTAGCAATCGTTGAGTGAGAGGAATTGTTCTCATTTTATGTTGAAATTCAACTGTAACTTGATTTTGGGAAAAATTGATATGCTTGCATTGGAGTTTTACTACTTCAGTTACTCTTAATCCGCAATCAAGCATTAAGAGAATGATGACTTGATATTTTTTGGAATTAGTAGATTGGAGAAGTTTCTTTTGATTTTGTAAGTTGATTGTTATAATAGAATCTTGATTCATACTTTTTTATTTGAAGTATGAAATTACAATTCTGAGGTTGGAAGAATTGGGTTGGGTTGTGTCAGTTTCTGCCCCTTTTTTTATGATTCACATATATCCTACCATCTTGGAATTATTCTTTAACTAAATCAAAATTCTATTATGAGAAAAAGGAAAAAAGATTTTCAATCCAAGATGCAGAATTTCAAATCTTTTGAAATTCCAAATTCCAAGCAGAATCAAATTAAGGGAGGACGAAATATCGTCAATGATGACTTAGATACTATGCTAATTGTGGTAGAGGATTTGGATAATATTTAAGTGAAGAATTAAGAAGTTTTAATTATTTACAAAATGCTAGGTTGAACTTTACTCAACCTAGCATTTTTTATTTGATTTTTTCATTAACAATAGCAGGATTCAGGAACATCAAATCATCGTAACCTTCAATGTGGTCGAAGCCGATGTTTTGGTAGAAGGCTTTGAGTTTAAGAAAAGATTTTTCGAAGTCAGGTTCTTTATAACTGAATATTAAATCACTCATAGAACGTTGTTCATTCGTAAAAACTACTTTTGGCTGAAATTGAAGAGGAAACGTTTCTACAACGAAAAGTCCACATGTTGAAGCGAATCTGTAATAAAGGTCTCTAATAATTTTTTTTCCAATTCCTTTACCTTTGTATTCTTCGATAAGTTCAAATTTTCGAATAATGGCAATATCATTATTTGTAAATGTATGGTTGTAAAATTCTTGAATATTAGCATTCACATCTTCTTCTGAAAAATCCATAAACTTGTTACCAATTCTAAGTGTGTATTCATCTCTATCAAAAACATCGTGATAATTTAGACGATTATTCAAAGCTTCACCAAGAAGCATAAAGTTTATGATAATACTACCAATTTGAGTTTCTTCTTCTTTCTCCAAATCAACAAGGTAAATTTCTCCAAAATGAGTTGTGATATAATTTTTATCAATATCTTCTTCGATATATGAGCAAAAACTGTAATCGACTTTAAGACAAGTATTTTCCATAGTATAATTTTGTGCAGGTTTAAAAAATTTTTTAAAATTCTAATTGTCAAAAACATCCATAGCATCATCCAAATCCTTATTAATAATCTTAGCATATACCTCAGTCGTTCTTACAGATGCATGACCAAGTAATTTGGAAACGTGATGTATTTTCATTCCTTTACTCAAAGCTCTAGTTGCCCAAGTATGGCGACTAGTGTGAAAACTGATTCTTTTTTCAATACCAACCTTTTCTGCAATTCGTAAAAGACTTTTATTAGCAGAAGCATTTTTACTGTTGATGGCATCAGATAATTCATTCTTAGTTTTGTAATCTCTTTTATCAAGGATGGGAAAAATTCTATCACTTAGTTTCTGGTTTTCTTTTTTATACTTTAAGATAATTTCCAATGCTTTTTGAGGGAGTTTTATAGCGACTTGACTATTCGTTTTTTTTGTCCTCATAGTGATGTGAGTGCCATTGAAATGTAGCCACTTCAAAGTACAAATATCAGAAATCCTAAGACCTCCAGCATAACATGAAAATACAAAAGCATCATGATGGACTTCTCGCATTGAACCTTTTACTACATCGAATTCTTCAAAGGCTTTTAGCTCAGTTTCTGTTAAATAAGATTTATTAGTTTTTTCCCATTTCAACTTGTAGCGATTAAATGGATTTTTTTCAAAAGGGAAAAGTTGTTCATCAACTGCTTCATTGATAATTCTCCTTACTGATTTTAAATCCGTGTGTCTCGTGTTATTGCAATTGCCATGTTTCTCAAAAAGATATTTTTCATATTTTTTTAGGAAAGGAATATCGATATCTTCCATGAAGAGTTTTTGTTCTCCCATATATTCTTTCAGCTTATTTAAAGCAGACCTGAACCGTTTGAAAGTTCGCTCTTTTCCTTTGTCTCGATAATCCTGAGCATATTTAAATCCATATTCAAAAAAATCTGGGCTACGTTTAGAAGCGACTCTACTCAAAATATCTTGTGTCCTTACAATTGGATGCTCTAATTCAAGGTCAACAAATGCAGCTTGAGCTTCTGCAAGTTTTACTTTTATCAATGAATTTATTCTGGTGGAGTTGGTGTATGAGCCTCTTACTCGTTGATTTCCTTCGTCCCAATATTTTGGTTCTAACCTGATATTGAGAGATATAAATTTAGTTTTCCTGTTTTTGGTTACACGCAACCATAGTGGAGCAAGACCTGCTTTGTTGGTCTTTTGTTTCCGAAGTATTACTTTTATTGTTACCATTTTCTCACGTTTTTTGCTACTGTAAAGGTACAACAAAAGGTACAACTTTTTGATTATTTAAGTGCTTTTTATTTCTTTAATTTGCGTATAGTTGTTTGTAATTAATTGATAGTCAGGTAATTAAGTAAAAATAAATATGTAATCATAATAATGATAAATTACCGCCTCGGGTACATAAATAGTGCGTAACTTGCTGATAGTCAGCTTGTTACGCATTTTTATTTTGTATGGTAAAACAATTGTTTTTTTATCATTTTTGATCCATCTTCAATTTAGAAACGGGATATGTACTTTTCATCTCTTATTTCAAACCTACCTTTCGCTTTCATGCTTCACATCTTAATTTGCAAATCAGGGGAATTTAGCATTGATCATTTTGTTACCAGAGTAAATACTAGTGCTGACTTATAAATTCACTAAATTCCAATTGTATAATTTTGATTTTTTTAGCTTAAAAATGAAAACAGCCACTCCGAAATTTTCAAAGTGGCTATTTTTAATATCGATATAACAATAACCCTAATGCACCGCCGCTCCAAACCTTGTCACAATCCCAATATTAAAACTCCGACCAGCTTCCAAAAAAGTATTTTGATTACCCGGTGCTCCTCTAGAAACATGACTTCGATAAGCTTCGTCCGCAATATTCGTCACACTAAATAACAATTTCGTATGAGGAAATTTTCCAATCATATTATGTAAGTTGACTCCACCTTTTAAGTTGATAACAGCATAACCAGGTGTTTCAATCTCATTTGGCGCAATATCAGTTTGTTCGCCAACTAACAATGCTTCCGCTTGAACAAAGAATTTATTTTGTCTATCTCTAAAATGAACACCGATCCAATTTTGTAAAGCAGGGATTTCAGGAAGAGGATTTCCTGTAACATCATTTTCTCCTTTGATATACGCACCACTTAAAAAGACATGAGATAATGCTCCAAATTTTACTTTTACATTCCACTCCACACCAGTCATCGTTGCTTCTCCAACATTTTGCCATTGAACAGAAGCTGTACTGTCGAAAGTAATATTTTCTCGAACAAATAAATCAGAAAGGAAGTTTTGATAAAAATTAACTCCAGCCGTGAATCTATTGTTATCATATTTGACACCGAGTTCATAAAATAATCCTTTCTCTGGATTTAAATCCGGGTTTGGTACTAAGTAACCTTGTCCTACCGTTGTGAAATGATATTTAGAAAACAAGTCTGTACCTCGGAAAGAGTTCGCTAAATTAGCAGTTAAACTCAACTCTTTGGTTGCTTGATATTTGATTCCTAAGTTACCAGAGAAAGCATTGTCACTATCACTTTTATTATCTTCATCGTAAATTTCTGCAATCGCAGGAATATCAAAAGGAGCATCATCAATGCTAGTATTTACATTATCAAACCTAGCAGCTAGAAGCAAGTTTAATTTCTCACTAACTTGAATTTCCTCAATCGCAAAAGTTCCTAATGTACTCGAATAACTATCAGGTTGAATCTGGGTAAATGGTTTATTAATTTCATTGACCATGACGCCCAATGGATTGAAAATTTTGATATTCAAATCTCGGTGTGTACCGATCCGATGTTCTCGCAAATAATCTACACCAACCGTTAATTTTGCTTTTTCATTATGCCGGAGTGTAGTAAAAAATTTTCCACCCATAAAAGGAACATCAACATCTAATTTTGCATGAATCAATCGATTCGTATTTGTTGTCATTGGAAAATTGATATTCGTTAATTGATCAATGTGTAAGTCTTGTTTTTTAAAAAATACTCGTGCACCAATAGATTCTATTTTGTCAGAAACGTTTGTAGCATCATAAGCTAAGTTGATAGAAGTTTGTGTATCAGGCGCAAATCTCCGATTAACATTCGGAGGCCCCGGAGCACCTAATCCACCTGGAAAACCTACATTATCATTTTGGAAATATTTCCCACTCAATTCAATACGATGATTTTCCGCAGGAGAATATCCAATATTAAAATCAAAATTTTGTGATTCAAATTGACTGTTTTCAATTTCTCCTTCAGGCGTATTAGTATTGTTAGCATTTCGTAGTCCTCCTCCAATCATAAAATCAAACCCCTTGCCTCGGCCTTCCAATTCCACTCGTCCTCTTGCCATTTCATTAGCTGAATTAAAACCACCATAAACACTTCCACCTATTTTAAAATCCTTCCCATAACCAGACTCTGCCTTTCGGGTAACGACATTTACTAATCCAGCTACCGCATCACTTCCCCAAAAAGCAGATGCAGGCCCTTTTACCAATTCAATGCGTTCCACCTGAAAAGGATCAATCAAACTATAGGATCGAATTCGTCCCCCAACAAATGGATTACCATCAATTAAGACAGGCGCACGTTCTCTAGACAGACCTCTTATAATAGGTGTACTTGCCAAACCTCCATCGCTTTGTCGAGTAACTCCAGGTTCGTACTGTAATGCTTCAACAGGAGAAACTGGAAAATTTTCTTCTATTTGCCGTTTAGTAATGATGGCAACATTGAGCGGAACACTTTCAATATTAGATGAGGTACGAGTAGCCATAATAACTACAGTTGGAACATCAATATTAGTAATCGTATCGGCTTCGGATTCCGTTTGTGAAAAAGCTGGAATTGAAAACGAAAGTAGGAGAGTGACTAAGCTAAAAAAGGTAATTTTTAAAGATTTCATTTTGTATTGAATTTCGTTCTGAAAAGAAAAAATTAGAAAACGTTTTCTAATTCTAAGTAAAAATAGAAACTAGAAGGAATCTTTAATAAATACAATAAATAAAAAATTAGAAAATGTTTTCTAATAATAAGATTAGAAAAGTTTTTCTAAGTAAAACTTAATGCGGAATTTAGTATTGACTAATAAGAACTATACATTTGGAATGTTTTGAATATTTCAATTTTTGTAAAATAAAAATTATGTCGTCACCCGAAGGAAATTTTGGCCTTTTACCTAATAATATTGAGGAAGTTCACGCTTTTTGGATAGCAGGTGGAAGTTGTGATGGATGTTCGATAGCTGCCGTAGGGGCAACCTCACCTTCTGTTGAAGATTTATTGCGGGGTGTAATTCCAGGTATTCCAAAAGTGGTTTTACATCATCCTGTTTTAGCAGTAACTGCAGGGGAAGCATTTATGCATCCTTTTCGATTAGCTGCCAAAGGAGAATTGGACGCACCATTCGTAGTAATTTGTGAAGGTTCAATCATGGATGAAAGTCTTGCTGCTGCAACAGGAGGTTACTGGTCAGGACTTGGAGCGGATGAAGATGAAAATGGCGATCCGCAACCTATCCCATCTTCAAGTTGGGTTTCTCGAATGGCAGAACATGCAGCTGCGGTTGTCGCTGTTGGTACTTGCGCAACTTGGGGAGGTGTTCCCGCTGCGGCTGGTAATCCAACTGATGCAGCAGGTGTGATGGATTTTTTAGGAGAAGATTATCGAAGTGCTTTGGGATTACCTGTAGTCAACTTACCGGGCTGTGCTCCACAAGGCGATAATATCACAGAAACGATTGCTGCAGTTTTATTATTTCTTCATGGTATCGGACCTCTTCCTGAATTTGATGAACTTGGAAGACCTTCTTGGTTATTTGGGGAAACGGTTCATAGAGGATGTACTCGAGCAGGATTTTATGAAGAAGGCGTTTTTGCAGAAGAATATGGCGACAAGGAATGTTTAGTAGAAATAGGTTGTTGGGGACCTGTCGTTCAATGCAACATTAACAAACGAGGTGCTATTAATGGACAAGGTGGTTGTATGAATGTAGGTGCTCCATGTATCGGTTGTACGATGCCCGGATTTCCAGATGCATTTGCACCATTTTATGCAACACCTCCTGGAACAATGGTTTCTTCTACCATTTCAAAAATGACAGGTTCGGTTGTTCGTAACCTCCGACAAATGTCTCAACAAAAACTAAATCGAACAACAAAATGGAATAAGGACGGACATGTACCTTCAGGATGGGGGCATGTGGAAGAGCCAGGTCTTTTGAAAAAAATAACTTATTACGCTTACGAAAAATTACAATTTTGGAATAGTCCAAAACCTAAAGAATCAACTAATGGTAATTCTCTTGAGGATAAAATGGATTGGAAAAAGAAAAACGGAAAACTAATAAAACATTAATTTATTATGGATGACGCAACTTTATATTCCAATTGGTATCTCGGTTTGGCAATAGCGGTAGTACTTATTTTGGCTGCTGCAGTTCTATTGTTATTAGTGTGGAATTCTGCTAGAAGGATTTTAAAATTGGCGAGTGCAGCTTTAGGCATTGTTACTGAGATCAAAGAAAATACTAACAGTATCTGGGGATTGCAACAAACCAATAAAGTCGCTTGCGATATTTTGGATGGTGCGAAAGCAATTGAGACTCATGCAGGAATGGTAGCGGAAGCGTTACATGAAACAGAAGAAAAAAGTTAAATAAATAATCATAAGGGTATTGTATTAACTGAAAGAATAGAAATATTTTTTTATTCCAAATTCTTTCAGCTTCACTTTTTAGAAAAATAAAAATATGGACGCCATCACGATCATCTGGGGAATTTCATTAATCATTGGCTTAGTTGTCATTGGTGTAGTTGCTTTTTTATTGAGTTTGATAAAAAACACAGCAAAAGAAATTGATACCGCAGCAAGTCAAATTTGGACACAAGGAAAATTAACTGCGAATAATACCATTCAGATTCCTTTGTTTTTGACTACAACGAATAGAGTGGTTGGACAAATTTATAAATCAGCAGTTAATATTATCGGAGGCGCAGCAGCTATTCAACAACATGCAGAAGGTTGCCCCGGTTGTCCAGGTTGTATTTTAGATCATCATAAACAGTAATCATTATGTATGTAGGATTAATGTTATTAACCATTTTGGCAGTTTTACTTTTAGTATTTGTTTTGGTAAAATACTTATTAGCCATCATTGATTTATTGACAAGTATCGGAGGAGATGGGAAAAGTTATTTAGCAAAACTACGTTTGGGTTTACGAGCTATCGAAACGGAAACAGGACACTTGCCAACTGAAGTTACTAAATTGAATAAGGCGTTGACAGAAACGGCAGGAGGATTAAAAGTAGTTGACCAACATTTGGTTGGAACGATTGACGCAGTTTTAAAACAAAAAAAATAAAAAAGTAGCACGCAAAGTTCGCAAAGACATCTCATTAAAATCTTTGCGTCCTTAGCGAGCCATAAAAATCAAGATTATGCCTCAAGCTGTATTTATTCTTTGGACTATTTTGCTGGTTGTAACTGTATTGTTATTACCATTCATTATTTACCTTTTACATACAACATGGAAGGCGAGCAAAAGTATCGAAATGTATTTTAAAGAAATGTTAGAAGCAGGATTAGGTGTAGCAGGAAATACCGAACATGTCAAAGCATTAGATGATACCATTTCTGTTGCATCTGGAATGTTAGAAGTAGCAGGTGATATCAACGAACATGCTGAAACCATTAAAGTAACCTTAGCAGGTAAAGCTGCAAAATTAAATTAAAATAAATCATGGATGCATCGATACTTTTTCCAGCAACTTTAATCATCGTCGGCTTAGTCGTAGTGGTTTTAGTAATTTATTTAATACTCATTATTGTTGCCTTGCGTCGTGCAGGCAATCATTTAGAAAAATTAGCAGGCGGATTGCAAAAGATAGCAGATGATACCAAACCATTAGCAGGTAATTTATCTACAATCAATGGTGCCTTGTCTCAATTGCATGGAGGTTTATCTTCCGTAGATGGACATTTAGTTGCGATTGCTAAAGTGCTCAAATTAGTTTGACATTTTGATTCTTGGACAAATTTCCGTGGAAGGAAAAACGAATATCACGCAAAATTCGCTAAGAGCGCAAAGCAATATTTTGATTTCCCTTTGCGTGCTTTGCGTGACACCAATTTCATAGAAAAACATACTCAAAAAATCCATTGCTATTTTGCATTTGGATTTTAAATAAATAAAAAAAACAAAACATGTGTTTTAAAAACCTACCAATAGCTTTTGATAAAGATGGTAACGCTTATCTAAAAGAAGATGTGAATAATCCTTACGAATATAAAGTAGTGGATTTGGGCGTAGAGCAAGATAAGCTGAAAACTTTGATGGAAAAGAATGGATTTATCCGAAGTGTCGATTATGATCCAGTAACACGGGTAGCAGGTGCATTGGCATTTCATAGTGTGGTAGATTTACAGAAAGGAAAAGTATTATCAACCAATTCGATGGCAACACTTTTCCGTGGGTATGAAATTATCTTAAAAGGACGTGACCCTCGTGATGCTGCTTATATTAGTAGCCGAGCTTGTGGAGTTTGTGGCGGAGTACATGCTACAACTTCTGCCTTAGCGATTGAGATGGCGTTAGGTATCAAGCCTCCACCGTTAGGGATAGTGATGCGAAATATTTTATTGGCTATCGAATATTTATACGACCATCCTTTACATCTTTTCTTATTAGCTGGACCAGATTATTCTGAAGAATTAGTCGCACAAACAAATCCAGAATTGATTTCAAAAGCTGCCAATACAAAAGCTAAACATAAATCAGTTCATGGTTATGATACCGTTTTGGATATCATGAAGGATCTAAATCCATTGAAAGGGAAATTGTATTTGGAAGCTTTGACCATGACACGAGTAGCGCGAGAAGCTTATGTTCAAATTGGAGGAAAATATCCTCACCCTCAATCTGTTGTTCCAGGTGGAATTTCTGTAACGGTGACACAGACAACTTTAAATGAAGTATATAGTCGATTGATTAAGTTTTTTGATTATAGTCAAAAAACAACTGGAATTTGGGATGATGTTTTTGATTTCTTTTTAGAAGCAGATCCTGAATATGCAAAATGTGGTGTTCGACCTGCAACGATGATAGATACAGGTGTATGGGATAGACCTGATTCCTATGATGCTAGTTTTAAGAATTGTGATAAGTGGGGGAAAGATCGGTGGTCAACTCCTGGAGTCTTGGTTGATGGAGAAGTGATAACTACTAACTTAAGTGAATTGAATGCAGGGCTAGAAGAATTTGTAGAACATTCTTATTATGAAAAATGGGATGGACATCGTTACAAAAAAGACGCGAATGGAATGCCATTAAGTCCTAATCATCCTTGGAATAAAGAGACCGTTCCAAAACCTGGAAAGCAAAGTTGGAGAGATCGATACAGTTGGGATACTTGTCCAACTTGGGATAGAATGCCAATGGAAGCAGGAGCATACTCTCGAATGTATATGACTGCAAAAGCAAACGTGGCACCGCCGAGTCGATTTTTAGAAAATACAGGTTACAGTATGAAAATTAAAGTGCCTAAACATAATCTTCCTGAAGCAGAATTAGAATGGAAAATTCCAAAACATTGGAATGCTTTCGAACGAAATAGAGCAAGAGCATACTGTATTCCATACTCCGCTATGGTAGCAATGGAAAACTGGATGTTAGCTCAAGAACTTATTCGGAATGGTGAAACTCAAGTGAGTACACCTTACGAAATTCCAAAGACAGGAACACATATGGGTTTTGGAGCATGGGGTGCAGGACGTGGATTTTTAACCCATCATTTGATTATTGAAAAAGGAGTCATTCAAAATTATCAAATCATTACTCCTTCGACTTTGAATGCTGCACCAAGAGCACCTTGGGGCGCACCAGGGCCATATGAAGAAGCGGTGATGAATACCCCAATTTTAGAAAAATTCGATAAACCTGAAGACTATAAAGGAATCGATATATTAAGAGCAATTCGGAGTTTTGACCCATGTATGCCATGTACGACACACATTATGGCGAAGGACACGAATCATGTTGTAACGAGAGAAGTAACTACCTGTGCTTGTGGAATCGAATAAAAAAACTTTTGTAGGAACGGTAGGGTATCACATTTTGGGCAATCATTCGATTGCTCCAATGTTGTTGCCTGAGTTACAAAAAATGAATATCTCTGATCATATTAAAATTGATGAATTGAATTGGGGACCGGTAGCCGTTATTCAGAATTTCCAAGCAGAAGAGATTCCTTATCAAAAAGTAATTCTACTCTGTGCGATTGAACGACCTGAACGACAAATCGGAGAGATAACCATTTATAAATGGGGAGGTAAATTACCTGACGAAGAACAGATTCAAGCTTGTATGGGAGATGCCGCAACAGGTGTTATTTCAGTTGAAAATTTATTAGTGTTAGGAGAATATTTTGAAATTTGGAAGGATGAAGTTTATCTAATTGATGTAGAACCGGGAGAAGAAATTGCAGGAGAACAATTGACTCCTGAAGTAGAAAAACAAATTCCTGAAATTTTAAAAATTGCACATCGATTGGCAACTGAACAATTTTTAGAAAACGAAAAAGTTAGTTATCTTTTCGGAGATAAAATTTTTGCAAATGGATAGTATTGAAAAATCGCCACTTCGGGCTTTATTTTGGAAAGATGAAATTCTTCAAATTATGTATTGGATGGATGGGGAAGGATTTGGAAAAACGGTACCTGCTAGTCAGATTTTAGCTTTGCTAAATACCAATGAAGCTAATCTGTTTTTTCATTTAGAAAAGATGATTAAAGACGAAGTATTGGAAAGTGAAGATGAGCAAATTGGAAAAGGTTCTATGGTTGGTTTATCTGTGGACTCAAAAAAAGAAGCAGGTAAAAGATTTGCTGAAGCATTCCAAGGATATCAAAAAGCAGGGCATGGAGAGTGTGGACCAGATTGTGAATTTTGCTACGGAACAGATGGAGTGAAATTAGAAAACTGTGTACATAATTGTGGACAACAATTACCTCAATATTGAAACAAGGATGAAGAAAGTAATTTTTAGTGATGAGGAATTTGAAGAAAACCTACAACATTTAAATAAGTTGATGGAAGAGGCAGAAGGGTTACCTTATCCCAATGCAAAGGAATTGATTTTTTCTATTTTAAAATATTTTGATTCGGTACATCGAGAACCGCTTTCCAGAATGATGGAAATGTTAAATGAAAAACATCCGAATGTACAAAAAGACTTAGAGGCTGATTTTTCTGTAAATACCATGTTAGGATTGTATGATCTAGTGAAAGAAAAAGAACCTGAACCTGTTGTTGACAAAGATAAAGTTTTAGGTTTTGTTCCTTTGGAAGAAGTCATTTTGCTTAATCCTGAAAAGAATAAGGAATGGTTAGAATTAGGAAACATCAAAGATTTAGAAGAGAAAAAATTGTATCCTAAAAATTTTGAACGAGTCAATTTTTTAATTTCAAAAGTGGACACTAAAGTCTATGCGGTGCAAAACCAATGTGTAGATTCTATACTTCCTATTGATAGTGGAAAGTTGGAAGAACATTTTTTAATATGCCCGTGGCATGGTTGTCGGTATGATCTGAAAACTGGTAAAGCGGTCAATCATCCACAAAAACAATTGGATATTTTTCCAGTTGAAATAGAAGAAGACGGATTATTGAAAGTTGAGATTTCTTATTAATTTAACGTCTCAACAAACATTCATACGAAATATGAGAAACAACTTTTTTACATTCCTTACCGTAATTACGATTACGTTTTTTTCATGTCAAACAGATATTCAACAAAATAATAACAATACACCTACAATTTCTCCAATGGAGCATTTACCTCAAAATGAAGCAGGTGAAATAGTACGAAAGGCAATTGAATTCGTAGGCGGTTGGGAGGCATGGGAAAACAAAAAGAATTTTTCCTTTTATAAAAATATTACCCATTTAGATGTAGATGGGAAAGTAGAAAAAAGTCAGCGGCAATTTCATCAATACCAAATTCATCCAATTATAAAAGCTCGGATGTCTTGGGAAGATAAAGGCAATCAGTATGTAATTATCAATAATGGTGAAGAGGCAAGAAAGTATGAGAATGGGAAAGAAATGACAGATGATAATTCTAAAAAACAAGCATGGAATTCATCTTATGGATCTAACTACGTAATTTCGATGCCTTTTAAATTGACTGACCCAGGTGTGATATTGACTTACGAAGGAATTGATTCTACTACTTTGAATAAACGAGTTCATTCGTTAAAAGTCGAATATGAAAAAGGAGCAGGAAGCTCAGGTGGAATGCATACTTGGTGGTATTATTTTGATGAGAAAACATATGATCTCGCAGCCAATTTTTTGGATTATGGTACTGGCCATTCGTTGACGACTTACGAGACTTTTACAAAAGTAGATGGAATTCGTTTTCATGAAAAACGATTTAGTCATATTGCTGATGCAGATAAAAACATTGTTCAGAAACGAACGATTTACGAAAATGAATCCATGAAATTTGATGAAGATTTTGATGATAGTCTTTTTGATTTGAAATAATAAAAGATGGAAAAACCAAAAATTCTAGTTGCTGGGATAGGAAATGAATTGCGACAAGACGATGCATTTGGAATGGAATTTATTCGTCGATGGCAAAAACTAAAATTGCCACCTCATATTCACAATATGGAAGTTGGAATAGGCGGAATTCATTTGGTACAAGAATTACATGCGGCCTACGATATATTGATAATGGTGGATGCGGTGAATTGGGATGATGAACCAGGGAAAATATTTTTTCAAGAGATTGAAAAAGTAAGTGATATAGAAGAAATGCCTTATGATCAAAAACGAGAGTTCTTGGCAGATATGCATTATACAAATCCAATTAGAGCATTGATGTTGGCCAAAGCATTAAAGGTACTTCCTGAAAAAGTGTACATCCTAGGTTGTCAATCTTTAAAGCATGATGACTTTGCGATAGGGATGAGTGACGATGTAGAAAAGGCAATTCCCAAAGCAATTGAAAAATTATCAAAATGGTTACAAATTTAAAATTATATACTTTTTAAATTTTCATATTATGAAAGAAAAATTAAAACCTTCAGTTCAACCCAAAACGAAAAAAGAAAAAAAATCACCCATCCCATGGATGTTTGATTTGGAAGTAAAAGATTTAATTCAACCAATCGTTCTTCGTCGGGTGCGCATTCTTCAAGTCGGAGTTTTGCTAACGATTTTGAGTTTTGCAGGATATTATGTTTGGGAAAATTTTCTTCGTGCTCCAACAGGAACAGAGTTGGTCAACGAAATGGTCGAAGCTGCTGGTGGAGCAGAGGCGTGGAATAATGTGCAATCAGGACAATTCACTCGGACTCGAAATCTATTCAGCGAAGCTGGTGAAAATCTATCTCAAAAAGTCGAAACATTCTTTTTTCAAAAAACAAAAGAAGGGGTGAAGTTAATGGTAAAGTCAACGGACAAAGATGGCAAAGACATTACAGTAAGTGAAGATAAAGATGGTTTTTGGGCAACCAAAGCTGACCAACCTGCTGACCCAAGAATTACCGCAGGGGATTTGGGGATGATGTGCGACTCTAAATTTTGTGCACCAAGTTGCGCTTCAACAATGGCATTCTATCGTTTTTCCATGCCGTTCAAATTGCAAGATAATGGCGTTCGACCTGACGTAAATGATGCTTCTGAGTTTGCGTTGCTAGATTGGAATCCGATGAAAAATATCAATATGGAGTCCAAGCCTTTAGTGTTAGATGTTTCTTACAAGCCAACTGTAGGAAGAGACAAGTGGCGGTTTATCGTTGACCCTGAAACTAAATTAATTCATAAAATCGAGTACTATAATAAATCCGATTTTGGAACAATTCGACCTGAAGAAACGAATTGGTCAGACCATAAAACAGTTAGCGGAATTACTTTTAGTCATAAATGGACTCGTTATTGGGGAAATGGAAAAGTGATGGATGAAGTGATTTTTAGTGATGTTGATTTTGAAAATGAACTAACAGAAGATTTCTTTAATCGACCTGCAGATTTGAATTGGTTGTCGAAAAAATAATTTAAAAAACATATTATGAGAATAGCAATTGCAGGAAAAGGAGGCGTTGGGAAAACTACAATAAGTGGAACAATTTGCCGAGTATTAGGAAGGAAAGGAGGAAAGGTTTTAGCCATTGATGGAGATCCAAATCCAAATCTTTCCACCGTCTTAGGAATTGATAAAGATGCTGCGTTACCACCTTCATTGAGTACAGACATTATTGAAAGGGTAGAAGAGGGCGAAGGTAAATGGAAGTTTCAAGTGAAAATGCCATTTCCAGAAATCTTAGGAACCTATGGTCAAGATGCTCCAGACAATATTACATTATTAGTTGTTGGAAAACCGGAGCAAGCAGGAACGGGATGTATGTGTGGATCACATACGGTAGTTCGGGAACTCATCCATTCTGCCTTATCTTCTGAAAATAATGCTTCAATGGTTGTTGATACGGAAGCTTCTTTGGAACACATGAAACGTGGAACTTCAAAACATGTGGATAAAATGTACACCGTGCTTGAACCTTATTATCGTTCGTTGGAAGCTGCTGGAAGATTTGCAGAAATGGCAAGACAACTTGGTATCGAACAAGTAGAAGCCATTGCAAATAAAGTTAGAAATGAGGAAGAAGAACAAGCCATTCGAGAATATTGTGAAAAAATAAATTTACCAATTGCTGTTATTGTTCCATTTGATGATAGCGTTCGAGATGCAGATTTAAAAGGAATATCGGTTATGGATTATGATGAAAATTCGAAGGTGGTGAAATCGATTGAGGCGTTTGTGGCAGGGTTGAAGTGATTTTATAACAATATACACACAAATTAAAAAAGCTTCCAGTTTCAATTGAAAAACTGGAAGCTTTTTTTGATAAATCCTTTTGAGGTTTATTTTTTCGATTCTCCATAGTACCTAATAAAGTTTATTCTAAATGAAGTTGTATGGGAGAACGTAAAACGTTTAACGTCCATCGAATAAAGTCTAATGTTTAGGAATATTATCCAAATCAAACAACTCATCTAAATCACCAGTCCCTTCCAAAAATGCCATTGTCTTTTTCGCCTCTTCTTCATCGATAATGCTAACTGCAACACCAACATGAACTAATACATGTTCACCTACTTTTGCATCAGGTACTAAACTCAAATTTATCTTTTTAGTAACTCCACTAAAAGAGACTTTTCCAATTTTAAAGACGCTGTCAATTTCGTCTTCAATAGATAATATTTTTCCAGGAATGGCTAAACACATAAGTCAAAAATTAGATTGTTTTAAAAATATTAAATTACGAAATTTTCTTCAATTATTGGGTAGAATAATTTTTTAATTGAGGCAAAATGATAGCTTCGAATTCCATCAAACCTGACTCTGTAAAAATAGGAACAAGTTGATTCCAAACTACTTCTTTGAATTCACCTTCGTCTTGATGGTGTGTCCCTTTTACATGCTGTTGAGTCATCCAAAATGTGATAATCATCCAAATCGCTTTAGCGGTATGACGATATTGTTCCTCCTGGATTTCTTCTTGCAAAATACTTTTGGAAATATTGTCTAACAACCATTTATGAATCTGATCAATCATTTTGTGAATGTATTGTTTTCTTTTAATATGCAAATCAGGATAACTTCGTTCTAACTCCATCAGATCCAAAAAATAAAAAGCATATTTATTGATAAAGAAATAATAATTTGATAGTTGATTATCAAAATCAATCAAATAAGGAAAACGTTTTTTATCCGAAAGTATAGGTTCAATTTCACTTTGTAAAATCTCGTCGATGACTTCGATGATTGCTAATTTATTGGGGAAATGATAGGCCAAATTTCCAACACTAATTCCACATTGATCAGCAATATTTTGTAACCTCACATTAGTTAACCCCTTTTGATTAAATAATTCAATGGATGATAGGATTATCTTTTGTTTCGTTTTTTTCATGCGCTGTTATAATATTTTCTTCTTCCTCCATTTTTTCTTTTGGAGTAAAAGAGTCCAATAATCGTTCTATTAAAATATCAAATTCCATCCTACCTGCCTCAGTAAAATATGGTAATACCTGACACCATACCATTTCTTTAAAAACCCTTTCACTATCTTCTGGTTTGCCATGGTCAATGGGTTGAGTCATATAAAAAGTGATAATCATCCAAATGGTGTGGGCGATGATTTTGTAGTGTCGAGGTCTGGTTTCAGGTAGAAGAATACCATTCTGAGTATTGATTTGAAACCAAGTTTCAATTTGTAAAATAATTTGGGAAATGTATTGTTTTCTTTTTTTGTAAAGCTTTGGGTATTTCCGTTTGATCTCTAATAAATCCAAAAAGTAAAAAGGATAATTCATCAACAGATGATAGTAGTGTGCCAATTGAGTATCTAAATCCATCAAGTAGGGAAATGACCGTTTGGCATTTATAACGGGTAAGATCAATTCCGATAATTGACGATCAATTTCATTGACGATAGCTTCTTTGCTGTAATAATGATAAGCTAAATTTCCAATACTAATACCTACATCATCCGCAATCTGTTGCAGCCGTACATTGGTCAATCCATTTTGATTGAACAGTTTGATACTAGATGCAATGATTTTTTGTTTTGTAGTCATAATCTATTTTTTTATAACAATACATTAACAAATTCTTGGAAGCTGTTCACCAACTAACATATTGACGACACGTTTACCTCCGATTTGACTAGTCAAGATTACTTGTTTAGGATGATTTTCTACCACCTCACCAATTATAGAAGCATGGCTACAATGTTCTTGCTGTTTTAATTTTTCTACAAAATCATCTGCCACAGCACCATCAACCACCGCAATAAAAATACCTTCATTGGCAACATAAAGAGGATCAAGTCCTAGTATTTCACAAGCACCATATACTTGCTCATTGACTGGAATCTTTTTTTGAAAAATATCAATACCCAATTTACTATCTCTAGCAATCTCTGATAAAACAGTTGCCACGCCACCTCTTGTTGGATCTTTTAACAAATGAATATTTTTACCAAAATCATCCAACAATGTTTTTACAATTTCATTTAATGGACGAGTATCACTTTCAATATCAGATTCAAATTCCAATCCTTCCCGTACAGACATGATTGCAATTCCATGTGTTGCCAAATTATCACTTACGATAATTTTATCGCCAACTTTTACACGCCCAATAGCAATGTCAGCTTGAGGATGCAAGTGACCAATGCCTGTAGTATTGATAAAAATTTTATCGCCTTTGCCTCGTTCAACTACTTTAGTATCACCAGTCACAACTTGAACACCTGCAGCTTCACACGCCATTTTTATGGATACTAAAATTTCCCAAAATTCTTTCATCATCAATCCTTCTTCGATAATAAAACTTAAAGAAAGATAATGAGGAATTGCGCCACACATAGCAAGATCGTTCACCGTACCATTGATGGCTAATTCACCGATATTTCCCCCTGGGAAAAAAACAGGTGAAATGACAAAACTATCAGTTGTAAAAGCAATGTTATTTTCTACAGGTAAAATTGCACCGTCATGCCTTTTGTCTAGTATTTCATTTTTTAATAAATCAAAAACACCAGCATCCAATAATCGATTAGTCAACAATCCGCCACTTCCATGCCCCAGCGTAATCATGTCAAAGTCCAATTGGGGCATTGGACATGATAAATTCATTTTTATTTTTTCCTCTGACATTCAATTACTGTTTTAAGAAACCGCTTCTAAATCTTCCATCGCTTGATGAAAATGATAATACGCTGCACATGCTCCTTCCGAACTTACCATAGGCGCACCTAGTGGAAATTCAGGTTTACATTTTTTTCCAAACTCTGGGCAATCATGTGGTTTTTTAATTCCTTTTAAAATTAATCCCGCAATACATTCCTCACTTTCTTTGGCTTCTGGAATATTGACATCAAACTTTATATTGGCATCGAAGTTTTGAAACGCTGGTTTTAATTCATAGCCACTTTGAGGAATCGTTCCAATGCCACGCCACTCTCGATCATTGATTTGAAAAACTTGATGAATGACATTTATGGCTTGAGGATTTCCTTTAGGACGAACCACTCGACTATATTGATTTTCCAATTTCGCTTCACCATTTTCCAATTGTTGGACAGTCATCAAAATACCTTGCAACAAATCAACTGGTTCAAAACCTGTGACGACCATCGGGATATTAAATTTTTCTACCAAAGGATAATACTCATCAATTCCCATAATTGTACAAACATGACCTGCTGCCAAGAAGGCTTGAATACTGCTATCCTCATCATTCATCACCGCAGCAATAGCAGGTGGCACAAGAACATGCGAAGTCAAAATAGAATAATTTTCAACTCCCAATTTATGTGCATGGATGACGGAAAGTGCATTGGCAGGAGCAGTAGTTTCAAAACCGACTGCAAAGAAAACAACTTCTCTATCAGGATTGGCTTGTGCTAAATTCACCGCCTCAAGTGGAGAATATAAAATTCGAATATCCGCTCCACCAGCCTTAGATTGAAGCAGACTTTTCTCTGATCCAGGTACTCGCAACATATCCCCAAACGAACATAGAATTACATTTTTTTCTTCGGCTAAATAAATTGCTTTGTCAATTAAATTTAAAGGAGTCACACAAACAGGGCAGCCTGGACCATGAATCATTTCAATCTCTTTTGGCAGTAAGTTTAGTATGCCATTTTTGACTAAACTATGGGTTTGTCCACCACAGACTTCCATTATTTTCCAAGACCGAGTAGTGATTTTTTTTATTTCGGAAAGGTATTGTTCAACTAATTCTTGATTGCGAAATTCAGTTACATATTTCATGCAAGTTGTTTTTTAAAGAAGGAGTTTTCTACTAGTTTGTATAAATTTATCAAAGTTGATCTTTGATTATTTTCAATCATTAAGGTACTGATTTATTAGCAGAATTTTGTTGGATTTGGTGATAAATTAATTGTCCAAAAGATATATTTTCATCGTTAGGAGAAAGGCTTTGATGGAAATATAATTCATATTTATTTTCCAAATGATGTTGCAATAAATCTACCAAGACTCCATTTTGAAAAACACCACCACTAAAGGCAATTTTTTGAATATTGGATAGTTTTGCAAATGCTTCAATTGATTGAATAAGTGAAAAATGAAATTTTGCAGCGATAAAATTAATAGGTTTGTTTTGTTGTATATCTTCAATAATTCCAGAAAGAATTTCGTCTGTTGAAATAGTTTGCTGAGCGCTTAGTTTTGAAAAATAAGAAGACAGAAAATCTAGTCCATTTTCTTTGAAAAAATCTAAAGCTAAATTTTCTAAAAGCATTGCTGCTTCCCCTTCGAAACTTTGTTTGTCACAAAGATTTAGTAATGCGGCAACTGCATCGAAAAGTCTTCCGATGCTGGAAGATTTTAAAATACTATCTTTTGTAATTAGTTTGTTATAAATATTCCATTCTTGTTCGGTGAATTTTTCTTTTAATATTTTTAAAGCATCTGGAATATTTTTGGAAAGTACTAATGCTGAAATTCGAGGTTCTTTAGGCATTTTATTTCCTAAAATAAAATCAAAGTAGGAAAGATGTCCACAGCGTTTGAATTGATGATTTTTAAAAATAAGAAACTCTCCGCCCCAAATATTTCCATCATCACCTAAACCTGTTCCATCCCAAATTACCCCGAGAATGGGTTCGCTAGATTGTATTAAATTATGTTCTCCTAGGATTGCTGCAAAATGTGCAATATGATGTTGAACTTTTAGCAAAGGAAGATTGGAAGCGGCGGCTAATTGTTCAGCAAACTGTGTGGAAGGATAATCAGGATGAGCATCACAGATAATGACTTCAGGATCACTTCGAAATAAATTAAAAAAATGTTGGATGGTGTGTCGATAATTTTCTGTAGTGTCAAAGTTTTCCAAATCGCCTAAATATTGACTGATAAAACTATTGCCTTGATGCAAAAAAGTAAAAGTGCTTTTGAGCATCGCACCTGCTGAAAGAATGGTTTGATTTGAAAAATTCAATTGTGGATTAATATAAGTTGGTGCTAAACCTCTTGAGCGACGAATGATGATTTTTTGTTTTTTTAAAAAAGAAAATCGGATCACGCTATCATCTTGAGGAACAACTATTTGACGGTTGTTTGTTAAAGTAAAATCGGCAATAGTAAAGAGTTCTGCCAACGCTTTTTTATCATCAAAAATGATGGGCGCGTTGCTAATATTTCCACTTGTTGCTACAATAGGTCTTTTGAATTTTTCCAAAAGTAAATCAAATAAAGGAGTGTAAGGAAGCATGACTCCAATCTGATTTAGATTAGGTGCAATAGCCTCTAATTGCAAATTAGTATCAGCCGTGTTTTTTAAATTTAAGATAACAATTGGAGCAACTACATTTTCCAATTCTTGAGATTCCATTTTAGAAATTTCAACTTCTTTTTTTACCAAATCTAAATTGGGAAACATCAATGCAAATGGTTTGGTAGGACGGTGTTTTAATTGACGTAATTTTTGGATGACATTTTTATTGGTCGCATTGCAAGTCAATAAATATCCACCAATACCTTTGATGGCGACAATTTTTCCCTCACTCCATAGTTGACTTATTTTTTCAATAATTTCAAATGGATTTTTAGAAATTGTAATTCTATTGTTATCAAACAAATAAAGTTGGATCGTACAGTTTGGACAGGAGGTGGTTTGAGAAAAATAACGACGATCACTAGGAGAGTGATCTTCCTCCAAACAGGTATCACACATTTCAAAATATTGCATTGTGGTTGCGACTCTATCATAGGGCAAATCTTGAATGATAGAATATCGAGGGCCACAATTAGTGCAAGTGATAAAAGGGTATTTTGAACGACGATTTGTTGTTGTGCTCAATTCTTTTTGGCAATCCGAACACATTCCAAAATCAGGAGATAACAATAAATTTGCAATTCCTTCTTTTGTACTTTCGATAATAGAAAAATGGGTGAATTCTTTTTTTTCAACAGCAGTAATTGAGGAGGCAGTAATTTGAGCTAATGAAGGAGCTTGCGAAAGTATTTTTCCTAAAAAAAGATGAGTTGTTTTTTGATTGGCATTGATTTCAATATGAACGCCATCAATAGCATTACTTACCCAACCTTTTAAATTTTCAAGGTTAGCAAGTCTAAAAATAAATGGACGAAATCCTACTCCTTGAACCTGTCCTTTGATATGTATATGCCAAGTGTTCACAAGTGTGAAAGATAAGGAATTGTTGCTGGGAATTAGCGGAAGGATACTAAAAAAATGAAATTTTAGTTTATTTTTTTCAATTTGGAAATATCATTTGGATATTGAAAGGTAAATATGATTACCTGGATGTAAGGTTTACAAATAGTTGATTATTAAAGACTATGTCAAAGTAAATATTGGATTTAATTTTCTTATTGTTGTCACCGTTATAATTCTTTTTGTCTTTTGGGAAGAAAGATATATTCATCAAATGTATTGTTTTGGCTTTGCTCTATGGACTTTTAGCTTTAGTGACACTTGTTCAGGCGTTGCAGGGTAAACCTCTTTTTCAATAAGTTTTTGACATTCCTTAGTTT
>Ga0102815_10000017_pt1 | contig 129037 bp, 104 predicted proteins | sample ColrivemetaGS759_FD_79113 | JGI IMG/M metagenome (GOLD analysis project Ga0102815, IMG submission 79113) | Estuarine microbial communities from the Columbia River estuary - Ebb tide ETM metaG S.759 | ecosystem: Environmental > Aquatic > Marine > Intertidal zone > Estuary | place: USA... | reverse complement strand
TCTTGATCAACAAGCAGATGGAAGATACCGTGGTCAGAGGATTACGAGTTTTTGAATTCTAAATTTGATAAGGACTTGACAAATACCTAACTTTGAAAGGTGAAATCTACCCTACTTACCTTTCTGATTTTAGTCATCAGCTCAGCCTTCGCACATGACGATATTAAACTGACCATCGATCAAGTACAAATCATTGATCTGCAAGGATGTAAGGCTATCCAGGTCGAACTTACCAATCACTACCCTAAACAATTGTGGGACGTGAATTTGGAAATAGAGATCGCTAAAGGCAAACACAGAACTGTCCATATCGAACAAATTGATCCTAAAAAAAAGGTTCAGATCACGGAATCGTTTTGCAATGAAACAATCGAAGAAGCTTCTTTAAAGATAACGGTCAATCGTCTAATGGGGAAAGAACATGACTGGCTTGAGTGGTCGCCTAACCTCCTTCAAAAGCAAACAAACACTGCTTTTTCCGAATTTTATGTCGATGCTCCGTGGAGAATGAAAAAATTTGACGAAAATGGAGACCTAAATGGAATTCCTGTTCATTTCTTTCTTCATGACGCAGACCTGGTGCTTCTGATGGATATTCAGATCGATAACATCAATATCCGTATAAAGAATGCCTCAGATCCGAATTTTGGTCCAATACTGACGTTTAACTCATGGAATGCTTCAGATTTTGCGAATCTTTTTTCATGTGCTTCTCCAAATGATCCGGCATTAGACATCAAACCATTCAGTATTAATTCACTTACCCCTACCCCATCCCAGACATTTGATTTTGACATAGACTCTGACTTTTTTGGAGATTTTATAACGGTGACCGAGAAATACTGGTATTTCGATTTCACTATCCCCACTTCATTTCTTCAGGGAATGAGCGATGAGGTCGATATCCTTGTCCAGGTAGAATATGCGAATTTTTCGATCGCCGATACCTATTTCGGGTTAAGGGTGTTTAGAAAATCAGAATCACTACCAACGATTGATGGGTATTACAGAGGTGATACACATCTTCACTCAATGTACACGCAAAGTGATGCTGAAATTGGATTACCTCTGTGTTCTACGAAAAAAGCAGCTCAAATGATCGGAATTGATTGGATCACCACAACTGATCATACTTCTGATTTTGATAATTATGGTAATGGTATAAGTGCCAACTGGGATCGTATCCGAAGTGAAGCTCAACAATTGAATAGTGAGGATAGCTCCCTGATCTACATTGCTGGACAGGAAGTAGCAGCAAACAATGCCAATGACCGTTTGGTCCATATGTTGGCCTATCCTGATCCTGCAAATCCTTTTTCTTTACCCTTCATTGGAGATGGAAATGGAGACCTCTTCCCTACCAATGTAAGCGTCAAGAATGCTTTAGATAATATTTCAAACAACAATGGATTTGCCTATGCGGCGCATCCTTTCGCAACGGATGACGAATTACCATTGATCCCTGTAAATGGAGGGATCTGGAATCTTGGATCAACAGAATTCCCAGTGAATGGCTCAAACTTTCCTTTGACAGGGGGAAATATTATTTGTAACGACACTAATTTGGATTCTGATGTATTCTATCTTCCAGGGAACGATACGTTGATCTATCCTGGTTTAAAAGGTGGTCAAATTTGGAACGCGAAGAAGACTCTTAGCTCCACGGATGACGAATTGGATCCTTGGGATCTTCAAACAAATCAATCCGGATTTACGCCAGCAGATACTTCGAGTAATTCCTTTCATTGGAAAAGATTCAAACAGGGACAAGAAATTGTCAATACAGTTAACAGAATTGGGCTGATTGCGAAAAACAATAATTCTGCGACTGAAAACTGGAAAATGTACTATGCTGGAGGAAATGATGCTCATGGTTCCTTCAATTATTCAAATACAGATGACTTTGCTTCACTCGGCTCTATTTCGAACAATGCAGTCGGAAAGATCTCAACTGCAACCTATTGTCCAAATGGGATGGGAACAAATGGCGTTCATGTTCTGGACGCATTGAACAAAGGAAGATCGACATTAACGGATGGGCCTATCATCGCAGCATCACTTTCGAAAAATGGGAATAACGATCCAGAAGTTTTCATGGGCGATGACACCCGACTTGATATAAACACAGTGGACGATCAGTATGTAGTTATTGATGCCGCTACAACAGCTGAATTTGGTGCGATCAGGAGATTAACCGCAATCTTTGGAACCGAAGCAGGAGAAAGTAAAAAAGTCCTTACGCTATCTGATTCAACCGGCAATTTTAGTCTAAGCTACAAATTGACAGACCTGATTGATTCCATTATTCCAGGGTTCGTTCTACCACAAGAAAAATATATGTATATCAGGTTTGAAGCGGAGTCATATAGAGATTATTCTTTCGAAATATATCAGAATCTTCAGTATGAAGTATTTCACACGGTTACCAATCCGATCTGGTTCAAATATGATGATCAAGCTTTTATCAATGAAAATGATGAAATCGAATTTAAGCTGTATCCCAATCCTACTTCCGATATGATAACTTTGGAAACGTCACTGGATAATGGAAGATTAGTTATAAAGGGGTTAGACGGAAAGATCATTGATGAAAGAAATATTTCCAAAGGGAAAAATCATATTGATTTCCATAAATTTTCTTCTGGAATGTATGTCTTTACCATCCAATTCAATAACGGACTGATCAGTAAGAGGGTTATCAAATTGTAAATTCCGGTCAGGTACAGCTAAATCAATGGTTTCAGCAGTTCAATAATTCACAGAATATTGACAAGGTGTTTCAGTTTGTCGTACTCTTTATTCCGTAAATTTAATGCGTTAAACTGCGCACAATTATGAACCATTCCTTTTTAGGGAAAGTTGCTTTCCTTGTTTGTACGACCTTATCTATTTCCTTTTCAGTCAATAGTCAGATCACAGTAAATAATGGGTACACCGCCCAACAGCTGGGAAATAACTTGGCTGGAAACAATGTCAATATCTACAACGCCACCATTTCTGGGGGAGCCATTCAATATGGTCTTTTTCAATATACCGGTACTGATCTTGGGTTGAATTCAGGGGTCATCTTAAGTACAGGAAGTATTTTCGATGCTGTTGGCCCCAATAATCAGGGAGGTACATCTACGAATGTTGGAGGTCCCGGTAATGCAGATCTGACTGCATTAGCAGGTTTTCAAACCAACGATGCAGTTGTTTTCAACTTTGACTTTGAGGTTCAAGGTGATGAGATCGAATTTAAGTTTGTCTTCCTTTCTGAAGAATACAACGAATACGTAAACTCAGGATTTAACGATGTTTTTGCTTTTTACATCTCCGGGCCTGGTATTACAGGTCAGCAAAATTTAGCTGTAGTTCCTGGTACTACTACTCCTGTTACGATCAACACCATTAACAACAATTCCTTCTGGCAGTTTTACAACGATAATACAGACAACGGAACCAACATCGAATATGACGGATTCACAACATTGATGACAGCTTCAAAATCAGGTCTGCAACCATGTGGGATCTATACTTTATCCCTAAGAATAGCGGATGGAAGTGACTCAGCATTCGACTCGGCGGTACTACTTCAGGAAAACTCTCTAGTTCAGTCGAACATTTCAGCTTCGAGCAATACTTTTTCTGGAAACAATACCGCTTTGGAAGGATGTATCGAGGCAAGTTTCACATTTGCTCTGGATAGCGCACTTTCGTATGATGTAACTATTCCGATTGGAATTGGAGGTACAGCTACAAATGGCGTAGATTACAGCTTCATTGATAATTTGATCACCATCCCTGCGGGACAATTGTCCTCTACACTAATCATTGATGCCGTTGCAGATGGTTTGACAGAAGGACAAGAAGTGGTTGAGCTTTATTTCACTCCTTCTCCGTGTGAACCTGTAGATACCGTTTTGTTGTATATTGATGATTACATTCCTCTTGAATACAATGTTGACCCTACTGATGTGACATGTTTCGGAGCAGATAACGGTCAAGTTGACCTCACGGTTTCTGGTGGTATTTCACCATATACACTTACTTTAACTGACTCTTTAACTGGAGATGTGAATTCCTTTACCACCTTTCCTGTTGCCGGACTAACACCCGGAACGTACTATGTCGACGTGATTGATGGTTATGGATGTTCTGCAGAGGATATTATCGCAGGAAACATCTTTGATGCAGGAACCACATTCATTCCTGATGGTCAGGGAGGTTCATACAGTAGCACCATAAATCTGGGAGGATTCGGGGCATCTCAATCGATTCAAAGTCCCGATCAGATTCAGTCAATCTGTGCCACTCTTGAACATTCAAGAATTGGTGAATTAGAAATTACGCTAACTGCTCCAAATGGTCAAATGATAACCCTTAAACAACAACCCGGAGGAGCAACTTGTAACCTTGGTGAACCTTGTGCTGTTGGTCCTACAGATGGTGGTTCAGGAAATTCGAACACGGATCCCGGTATTGGTTACAATTACTGTTGGCAGACCATTTCTACCTATGCTACAATGGTGGGTGAATCGAACAACTTCACATACACGTATACAAACCCATGTGACGGAAGTCAGCAGAGTGATAAATATCTCCCATCAGGATCGTATCAACCCTACGAAGGATTTGACAATTTTATTGGTGCGCCATTGAACGGAGGTTGGACAATTACCGTTACTGACCATATTCCAAATAACAACGGTTATATATTTGACTGGAGTATTGTCCTTCAGGCTAATCCGCCAGATTCAGTATTTACTATTTTGGAGCCTGCTGGACCAGCTATTTCACATACAAGTGTTTCTCCTGCTTGTGGTGCATCCAATGGTTCCATCAACTTAACAGTAACAGGGACAGGGCCATTCACTTATTTGTGGAACAACGGTGCAACAACCCAAGACCTTACTAATATCCCTGCAGGAGCTTATGCCGTGACAATTACGGGTCCTAATGCATGTACCTATTCATATGAGGTTGATCTTTCGAACAACGGAACTTTGACTATATCCGGTATTGTTACGAATGAGGTTTGTGCATCCCAAAACAACGGAGCTATTAATGTTACGGTTGCGGGAGGAACAGCTCCAATTTCATACAACTGGTCGAACGGCTCAATAGCTGAAGATGTTTCAGGATTGTCACCTGGATCATATACGGTAAACGTGACAGACGCTACAGGATGTTTAGGTGTACAAACGTACAATGTCCTAGGAGCATCAAACATCAATATTTCTGGAACCACGGTGAATGAAACGTGTGGTGACGAAGACGGATCCATCTCTGTAACGGTGAATGGAGCAGTTGCCCCAATCACTTATTCATGGAGTAATGGCTCAACAACTGAAGATCTTGACCAGATCAATCAAGGGACTTATGTTTTAAGTCTTACCGATGCCAACGGCTGCAGTGCGACTGCTTCTTATAGCATCGTTAACCTTGTTGGTAACTGTGTGCCAAACTGTGATCTCGCAATCACCAATCAAACGGTTACGAATGAATCTTGTGGAAATTCAAACGGGTCAGTTAATATCACGGTATTTACTACCAACGGACCTGCGCAATACTTATGGAATAATGGTGTAACCACAGAAGACATAAGCGGACTTCAAGTTGGTACTTATGCGGTGACCATCACGGACAATGAAGGTTGTACTGTAAATCAACAATATACAGTGAGCAATCAGTCTGGTTCCCTTTCAATAACTGGAATTAACACGACCAATGAAAACTGTGGGAATAACCAAGGTGGAGCTGACGCTACTATCACAGGAGGTGTCCAGCCTTATTTTTACTCATGGTCAAATGGCTCAACAACTCAGGATCTGACGGGTGTTGCGGCAGGTACTTATACCCTTACCGTGACTGATGCATCTGGATGTTCGGTTTATCAAACAGTAACTATTCAGAATATCTCTGGAACTCTTACACAAACCTATGGAAATGCAGTGAATGAAGTATGTTCAAATTCAGCAGGATCGATCGATATTCAAATTTCAGGTGGTCAAACTCCATATACCTATTTATGGAGTAACGGAGCGACAACTCAAGATCTAACAGGTCTTAGTGCAGGAACATACTCTTGTACAATTACTGATAATAATGGTTGTACGATTAATACGCCAATTTATACTGTTGGAAACAATTCAGGAACACTCGCAATTTCGAACATTGACACTGACAACGAAATATGTACAAATGGACTTGGTGATATTACAGTGACCATTTCGGGAGGAACGGCGCCGTATACATTCCTTTGGAATACAGGGGCAACAACGCAAAACCTTCCTAATCTATCTGCAGGAACCTATTCATTGACAGTGTCTGACAACTCAGGTTGTTCGTTGAACAGCGGAAATCTGGTTATCCTGAATGAAAGTGGAACACTACAGTTAACCGGAGTGTCGACCTTTGATGAATTGTGTGGAAATGGAACCGGGTCTATCAATGTCAGCGTTACAGGTGGAACAGCGCCTATATCGTATTTATGGAGCAATGGATCTACCTCACAGGATATTACCAATCTATCCGCTGGAGACTATTCACTGGTAATCACGGATTTAAATAACTGTCAAATTGATGTCAGTACATCCATTAATAATGATCCAGGTAGCTTAACCATCGACAACATGGTGACTACGATTGAACTTTGCGGTCAGATGAATGGCGCCATAAATCTTGTCTATTCTGGAGCCGGTGCACCTTCCTCATTTAACTGGTCGAATGGAGCTACTTCAGAAGACATTACTGGAATTTCTGCAGGAACATACACCGTTACAATAACCGATGTAAATGGTTGTCAGGCAAGCTCAAGTGCTGTTGTAAACAACATTGCCAATGGAATGACGATTGCATCATCCATCGTGGAAAGTGAATTCTGCGGAAACGGTGCAGGTTCAATCAATTTATCGATATCAGGTGGAACTGCGCCATTGACCTACTTATGGAGCAATGGTCAAACGACAGAAGATCTGAGTGGATTATCAAGTGGCATTTATTCGTGTACAATTACAGATGCAACGGGATGTGAATTGATTGCGGGGCCATTTGAAGTGGTAAATTCGCCAGGAACTTTGAATGTATCTGTTCAAAGTATCATTAACGAGGTTTGTGGAAATAACGGTGGGTCGATCAACGCATCTGTAACAGGTGGAACAGCCCCTTATTCCTACTCATGGTCAAACGGTGCAACTACTGAAGATATTTCAGGACTTTCTGCTGGAACATATACATTGAATGTAACCGGAAGCAATGGTTGTACAGATATGGTAAGTGCTGTTATTGACAATTTATCAGGAACACTAACCGCATCTGCTATCATAAATGACGAAATCTGTGGAAACAATAACGGAAGCATCAACCTTACTGTCTCCGGAGGAAATGCCCCATACACTTATTTATGGTCTAATGGAGCAACCACACAGGATCTTTCCGGTTTATCAGCTGGAAACTTCTCTGTAACTGTTTCAGATGCTTCTGGGTGTTCATTTGCAAGTGGTAATTACGTCATAAACGACAATTCAGGAAACTTCGACGTAACAGGAATAAACGTAACGAATGAAGTCTGCGGTGACGGCATGGGGTATATTGACCTCATCGTTGCAGGTGCAAACGGAACTGTTTCATATTCATGGAGCAACGGTTCGACCACTCAAGATTTATCTAACCTTTCGTCAGGTACTTATTCAGGAACTGCAACTGATATCTCAGGATGTACGATCAGTTTCTCGGCCAGTGTATTCAATGAAGCGGGCCAAATGAATGCTTCTTCTGTCAACGTCTCTCCTACTTGTAACACAGCAAACGGATCAATCGACCTTACAGTCCTTAATGGATCTGCTCCATTAAGCTTCTTATGGTCCAATGGATCTACTACTGAAGATATCGCATCGATTCAAAGTGGAAACTACACGGTTAACATTACAGACAATAATGGATGTATGTTGACTTACACAACAACATTGTCTGATCAGGGAATACCAACAATTGGAGGTATTTCCATTACAGATGAAACTTGTGGTAACTCAAATGGTTCGATCACAGTGAACGTATCCGGAGGAACTGCACCTTATACCTACTCCTGGTCAGGTGCAACGTCGAATCCATGCTGTTCATATACGCTGGACATGCAGGATCTCGGAAACAGCTGGAATGGAGCTTCGATCGATGTTCTAGTTGACGGAACCAATGCAGGAAACTTTACGGTATTCGGTGGAGGTCAGAATACGGGAACTTTCAATGTTTGTGCAGGAGAAAGCATTGAATTGATATGGAACCCAGGTGGATTTGATAATGAAGTATCATTCGATCTTCTTGACGGATCAGGAAATATTGTCTTCTCACAAGGAGCAAGTCCTACTCCAGGGACCATTTTCACAGGCACAGGATCATGTGTCACACAACCTTTAACAGGCCCTTCAATTTCGAATTTACAAGCTGGAAACTACAATGTCACGGTTACAGACGCAAACGGATGTCAGGATAGCACTGTGATTACTGTTAATAATACCTCAGGAAATTTACAGATCACTTCTGAAGTCGTTTCAAATGAAACATGTTCTGATAATAATGGTTCGATTAACATTTCGGTTTCAGGAGATGCTCCATTTGTGTATTCATGGAACAATGGTTCAGTTTCTCAGGATCTAAGTGACCTAAATGAAGGCCTTTACACAGTTACTATTTCTGATCAATCAGGATGTTCATTGACTGAATCGTATACGATCAATAATATCACCAATGGGCTAGTACTTGACAATGTTGTGATTTTAGAAGACAACTGTGGACAAGGAACAGGATCGATCGATATCTCTGCTTCTGGAGGAGTTGGATCTTTGTCTTATATCTGGAACAACGGGTACACCGCAGAAGACATTTCTAACTTAGCAGCAGGATCTTATAGCGTAATCATCTCAGATGGCTCGAATTGTTCACTCGAAGAAACTTTTGTTGTCACCAATAATACAGGTACTCTGGTTGTTTCGGAGGTGACCTCGAATGAAACATGTGGTTCCGGAAACGGAACAATTGACATTACAGTAACCGGAGGGGTTGCACCTTATACTTTTGACTGGTCAAACGGTGCTGCAACGGAGGATCTTGGAGGACTAAACAGTGGATCTTACGAGGTTGTGATCACAGATAATAACGGATGTATCTTCTCGTCGAGTTATTCGGTTATTTCGGCAAGTAGTGGTATACTTCTAACAGCTACTACGACTGGCGATAACTGTGCAAATAATTCAGGCGCCATCAACCTAACGGTATCAGGAGGTACTTCTCCTTATACTTATCAATGGTCAAATGGACCTACAACTCAGGACATGAACAATCTTTCTTATGGTCCTTACACGGTTGTTGTAACAGATGCCAACGGATGTAGCGAAACGGCAACCTACGCGGTTCAGTCTACCGGAAATATCAACCCATCAAATGTGGTGATCACTCCAGAAACCTGTGGAAATTCAAATGGAGGAATAAATCTTTCGTTTGCCGGTCCAGGCCAACCAAATCAATATTTGTGGAGCAACGGTGCAACAACTCAGGATATCACAAATGTACCTGCCGGTTGGTACTGGGTTCAAATGTCAACGACATTTGGTCCGGGTGGTGGATGTACTGTTATGGACTCTTTCTTTGTTGCTTCTACTCAGGGAACGTTATCAATTGATTCTTTGATTGTCACTCATGAAACCTGTTCATCTGGAAATGCAGCTATAAACGCATATATTTCTGGTGGAACTGCTCCTTACAGCTACCAATGGTCAAATGGGTCAACGACAGAAGATCTATCTGGAGTATCGGCAGGAACATTTGCTTTAGTTGTTACGGATAATAATGGTTGTGAATCAACTTTATCTGAGGAAATCCTTAATCTGACTTATGGGTTTGGTGTTTCTGCTTCCATCATTGCCAACGAGCAATGTGGTGATGCATCAGGAGCGATCGATGTTACCATTTCAGGTGGTTCTGCTCCATATATTTACTTATGGAATAACGGAGCAACAACTGAAGATCTAAGCGGATTGAATGGTGGAACCTATTCCCTTACTATCACTGACAACAATGGCTGTTCTGTAGATAATGAATTCGTTGTTACCAATAATACGAATGGTTTTGAGATCACTTCATCAGTTATCGACGAAACTTGTGGAAATCAAAATGGAGCAATTGACCTTACGATTTCAGGAGGTTCTTCTCCGATCACTTTCAACTGGTCAAATGGATCAACTACAGAAGATCTGAGTGATTTATTAGGAGGAAACTATACATGTGTAGTAACGGATAATACAGGATGTATCATTAACATTGATGAAACTGTTCAATCGTTCAGCTCGACATTTACAATGGGCACGTCGATCATTACAGATGAAAATTGTGGTGATGCTACCGGTAGTATTGAACTTAATCCAACCGGAGGAACTGCACCTCTTACCTATTCATGGGATCTATCGAATCCATGTTGTTCATACACGTTGAACATGTATGACTTAAATAACAACGGATGGGGAGGAACACCAACGCCAGGAGTCATTGTATCTGTAAATGGAAATGTAGTTGGAACGTACATGGTTCCAGTTGGAAACGGTAACTCATTTGAATCAGTGACCATTCCAGTGTGTACAGGTGATGAAATAAGCTTCGAATATGTCGCTGCAAACCAGAATCAAAACAACACTTATGAAGTTCTTGATGGAGATGGTAATGTGATCTTTGAAGATGGCCCTAATCCATTTGCTGGAGTTGCATTCACAACAACATCGGCTTGTTCTTTTCCAAATGTAAATGCGCTGACAGGATTGAACGCTGGTGATTATCCGGTTACTATTACTGACGCTTATGGTTGTCAAGTGACTGATGTATTCACTGTGAATAATATTACAGGAGACTTTGCTGTTACAACAACATCGATTGGAACAATTTGTAATGGAGATCAAGGATCGATTGACCTTACGGCAACAGGAGGAACATCACCTTATACCTACCAATGGTCCAATGGTCAAACCACTGAAGATATAACTGCGATAACTGCTGGATCGTATGATGTAACAGTAACGGATAACGTGGGTTGTATGATCAACGAGACAATTGTGGTAGGCAATACTGGCAATCCAGTTGACTATACAGGAGTAGTTATTTCACATGCTACATGCGCAACTTGTAACGATGGTTCGATTGATATCAGCCTAGCCGGCAACTCAGCTCCTTATACCTTCTCTTGGTCAAGCTCTGAAACGACAGAAGATATTTCAGGTCTTACACCGGGTGATTATTCGGTTACTGTAACCAACGGCGACGGATGTGACACAACGATCACCTTCACTGTACTCAATACTGCTGGATTGGATGATATTACTAATATTCAATATCAGATTACTCCAAACCCTAACAATGGTCAATTTACCCTAACAGCTGTTAACTTCACTGGGGATCAGCTTGTTGTAAAAGTATTTGACGCAACTGGTAGAATCGTATACGATAGTCCATTGAAGTATGTGCAGGGAGAGTCAATCGACATGAACCTTCAGTTCCTTGAAGCTGGTTCTTATATGCTTTCTATTGAGGGATCAGGTAGAATATCCCAGAAAAGAATAGTCATTTATTAATGATCGGTTGATCAAATCAAAAGGCGGTTGATAACCGCCTTTTTTTTATTCGTAAGTAAATGAATAAGGATAGTTACCAAAATACCCTGCAAGTCTTGGTACTTGATACACTACTTTCGTATATCTGTTCGAAATAGCGATAACACATGCAGTGTCTGATCTGAGTGAAGCATAGCAACCAGTGTTCCCATGCCACCATCCTGTATGAAAAAAGTACGTGTCCTTGCCTTTATCTTCAGTGATCCGAATTCCAAGTCCATAATTTGATTTCTTATGACGCTGTCTGCTATATCCAGTGTACATCTGGGCTTTTAACGAATCAGAAATAAACCCCGGAATATATGTACCCCTATCCATCTTTAAAAGATCTCTAGCTGTTGTATACATATTTTTGTCTCCGTAGATCGCATCCATATAGGAGAATGGTTCCACCCTGCCCCTTTCGTCATAGGACTGAGCCACCGTTTCAGGATCAATTCCAATATGCATAATGAAACTGTGTTCCATATTCAATGGTTCGAAGATCAATCGTTTCATTATTTCAGGAAATTTTTCATCGGTCACTCTTTCCGCAATCAATGCCAACAGCGCAAAATTCGTATTACAATAATCAAATTTCTTTCCTGGAGGAAAATTCAAACGAAACTTATGCTTCACAATGAGATCCAGAACATCCTTATTTGTCATGGTCGTACCTAAATGCCATGTTCGGAGCGTGAAATAACCATAATACTGAATTCCGCTCCGATGGTTTAGGAGCATACGCACAGTAATGCCGTCGTAAGGTAATTCAGGTAAGTATTTTCGGACATCTGCGTCCAGATCGATCAAATTTTGGTCACATAACCTCAAAACAGCAAGAGTGGTTGCCACTTTACTTATTGACGCCACGTGAATTGGAGTCTCTGCCGTTAACTTTTCTTTCTTTTTAGCATTCGAGTATCCTGTCGTTCTTTCGAACATCACATGTCCATTTTTTGATACTAAGAACATGCCCGAAAACTTATTTCTCGCAATCTCATGACTGTAAAATCTAAAGAAATACGATCTACTTTTCCTTACGTACCATTTATCAAGTGGAGGGAGATCAATTAATAATGAGGTACTATCCTTCTTTTCAATAGCAGGCTCATTCCTTTTTCTCAAGCCATTTTCTGAGCATGAAAAAAACAATACGAACAGACACGAAAAAAGGAGAATTCTTTTCATTCCGCGGCAAAGATAGCATTGTTTCAAAAAGTCGATCGAAAGGATACAAAACAAAAAAGCGGCTTTCGCCGCTCTTACTATTTCATTTTCTTTTTATCTGATCTTAGACTGCAAGGAGGCCCAGCCACCGCCGTTGTGCACATCTTCATATCCTTTTGATATCAGAATGCTTTTCGCGGAAGCACTTCTCATTCCTGATGCACAGCAAGTAATGATTGCCTTGTCCTTTTTAAGTTTTCCCAGATTTTTATCCAGTGACTGCAATGGAATGTTGATAGAACCTTTAATGTGTCCACCATTGTATTCTGCAGGCGTTCTTACATCCAGGATCACAGCCCCATCCTTGACCATTTCTTTGAAGTCAACCTTGGTTCCTCCAAAAATACTACTTAACAATCCCATTATTTATTGAGATTATAATTTACATCCAACCATGAACCACCATTTTCACAGCTAATACCTTGTGCCTTAAAATACATGGTCGCTTGTCCACTTCTATTTCCACTAGCACAACAGAAAATGATCGGTTCTTTCATTTGCTTTAATTCATCTGCTCTGTCAACGATCTCCTGAAGAGGAATATTAACTGACCCCGCTACATGTCCTCCCATGTACTCTGCTCTAGTTCGAACATCTACAATTGTAAAATCTCGGTTTTCCATACTACTTTGTTTTTGACTTTCTTTTATTCAATTCTGTTTCAATGATATTGAAGAACAATCCACCTAAAAACAACCCATATCCCGTCATGATCAAAGGATTCGATCTGATCATACATCCATCCTCACATCCATAGATCGTAGCAAAAAAATACCCTACAAGAGCACCCAATACACTTCCGATCAATGTTAGTTTGTTTTTGGCTATCAGTATTCCCAATTTCATCGATACAAAAGTACAACAGTCACTTTTTCAATTCTGTATCATTGGTTACAATTAAGCTCCTGAGTAAAGTATTTCCATAGAGGATCCTCCGGAACCGGCGCTGTAATTGAAATTTGCTCTTTGGTAGTTGGATGTATAAAGGATAGCTCCCTGGCATGTAAACTAATGGAAAGATCTTTATTTGGCCTTTTGGCTCCGTATTTCACGTCTCCTTTGATTGGACAACCAATTGAAGAAAGCTGTGCTCTGATCTGGTGATGTCTCCCGGTTTCTAATTGAATTTCGAGTAGATAATAATTATCTGAAGATGCAATTACTTTATAGTTCAGAACAGCCTTTTTAGAACCAGGCACTTCGGTTGAATGTACGTATGACTTATTCTGACTCTCATTCTTTTTCAGGTAATTAATGAGGGCTCCAGTCTTTGGCGATGGTTCATTTTCCGTGACTGCCCAATAGACTTTGTTCGTCTCCTTTTCTCTGAATTGCTTATTTAATCTCTCCAGCCCTTTACTGGTTCTTGCAAATAAAACGACACCACTTGTAGGCCTGTCAAGACGGTGTATAACCCCACAAAATACATTGCCCGGCTTCTGATATTTTTCTTTCAAATACTTCTTGATTCGATCCGGAAGCGTTACATCACCAGTCTTATCTCCCTGAACAATCTCAGAGGCTTTTTTATTAACGGCGATCACATGATTGTCCTCGTACAGGATCTCAAGTGTATCTTTCATCAATACTGTTCTTTGTCATTAGGGAAATCACCGGAACGAACATCATTGATGTATTCCTTAAAAGACTGCATCATCTGATCGTACAAATTATTGTACTTTCTCAAAAATCTTGGATTGAATTCATTATTGATCCCCAACATGTCGTGTACCACAAGAACTTGTCCATCAACACCATTTCCAGCACCGATACCAATAATTGGAATTTGAACTTCTTTCGCAACTTTTACTGCTAATTCAGCAGGAATCTTCTCAAGTACAATTGCAAAACAACCGATCTCTTCGAGCAATTTAGCATCCTCAATAAGCCTGTTCGCCTCTTCTTCTTCTTTGGCTCTTACTACGTAAGTACCGAATTTATAGATCGATTGAGGCGTCAAGCCGAGATGCCCCATAACCGGTATACCAGCCGTTAGGATTCGGGTAATCGATTCACTAATCTCACGACCGCCTTCCATTTTAACAGCATGAGCACCAGATTCTTTCATTATTCGGATTGCAGAAGAAAGCGCTTCTTTTGAATTTCCCTGATAACTACCAAATGGCATATCAACCACAACCAAAGAACGATTAACTGCTCTGACAACTGCTGAAGCATGGTAGATCATCTGATCAAGAGTGATGGGCAAGGTAGTTTCATGTCCCGCCATAACATTGGATGCAGAGTCTCCTACAAGGATCACATCAATACCTGACTCATCAATGATCCTAGCCATTGAAAAATCGTATCCTGTGAGCATGGATATTTTCTCGCCAGCCACTTTCATTTCATGAAGTGTATGAGTTGTCACTCGTTTTACATTCTTGTGAACAGACATAATTCTCTGATTTAAGGATTCAAAGGTAGAAAAAGAGATTAACTTAAGCCTCCCTGCCTATATGGAATATCGCGTCCCCCTTGTACACAACCGGAGATTCATTGAGACAGATTAAATATCCTGCCTGCGCTGCCTTGATCTTTTTCTCGAAATTTCCATAGGGATCTGTAACCATACCAATGATATCACCTTTATTCACTTTAGCTCCGTTATCAACCAGAGCTTGGAACATTCCTGAATTTGGCGACCTCATCCATTTACTATCTTTCAAAATTACGGGCTCTCTATCTCTTGAAATGTCTATTTTGAAGGTACGCATTCCCAAATGGCTTAATAGTCTCTTAACTCCGTTTAGTCCTTCTTCAACGATCAATTCTTCGATATTATTTGTCTTTCCTCCTTCAAACAACAGCATGTTCTTCCCTAGCTTATTGATTGACTCACGGATCGTTTTTGGAATATATGATGAATTCAGAATAAATGGTGGGTTAAAGATCTTTGCCAGATCCAGATGTTTCTCGTCTTGTAACACACACCTGATCTGAGGGTAATTATTTCGTTGTGCTGACCCTGTGTGAAAATCGATCACGTAATCCACATGTGGAGCAATTTCCTTCATAAAATGAAAGGCAAACTGCGCTGCCAATGACCCGCTTTCACTTCCTGGAAAACTCCGGTTCAGATCTCTACCATCCGGTAATTCTCTTTTCACGTTCAGAAATCCGAAAATATTGAACACCGGAAGACAAATGATCGTTCCTATTTGCGGTTTATTGAATCCCTTTCGAAGCACTCTTCGAATGATCTCAATCCCATTTATCTCGTCTCCGTGGAGGCCCGCCATTAACAAAACTGTAGGACCATCCACTTTTGCTCTTTCGATGATCACTGGAACAAGAATTGGCGTAGTTGTATGAAGCTTTGCTACATCAAGATTGAGTTGCGCTCCTTTACCAGGTAAGATCTCCTTCCCAAGGATCACCATTTTTTTGTGTTTCTCGGACATTAGCGTTTAACGTTCCTTTCGATGTAATTAATTATTTTACCCGCTATGTCAACATCTGTCGCTTTTTCTATTCCTTCAAGTCCAGGTGACGAATTGACTTCAAGAACTAGCGGACCTCTTTCCGACTGAAGAAGGTCAACACCTGCTACTCCTAATCCTACCGCTTTAGCGGCTAGTATTGCCGTATACTTCTCTTCCGTCGTCAGTTCGATCATCTGAGAAGTTCCTCCTCTATGTAGGTTAGACCTGAATTCTCCGGGTTTCCCTTGTCTTTTCATTGCTCCGACCACTTCACCATCCACAACAAACGCTCTGATATCTGCACCTTTTGCTTCTTTAATGAATTCTTGTACGATCACCCTTGCTCTCAAACCATTGAACGCTTCCAAAACAGATTGTGCTGCGTTTTCATTTTCAGCCAATACAACTCCTAGTCCCTGGGTTCCTTCCAATAGCTTTAAAACCACAGGAGCACCACCTGCACTTTCTACAACATGCTTCACATTTTTCGAATAGTTCGTGAACACCGTTTTGGGCAAACCAATTCCTTCCTTGGATAGCACTTGTAAGCAACGCAATTTATCTCTGGAATGAACGATACCTCTGGAACCTACTACAGAGAACACGTTCATCATTTCGAATTGACGAACCACCGCAGTACCATAGAAAGTAACCGAAGCTCCAATTCTTGGAATGATCGCATCAAAACCGGTCAGGTAATCGTCACCATAATATAAGGCCGGACCTGTTTGTTCGATCTCAATATTGCACTTTAAGTGGTCGATCACGTGAGCCTCATGCCCCTTTGCTGTGGCTGCCTCAACTAATCTTCGAGTCGAATATAAATTCGCGTTTCGCGATAAAATTCCAATTTTCATTTTACTTTTTATGAACGTATTTAAGTGATGTATCTACCATAAAATTCTTGTTCAACAGTTTCCGTCCAAGCAAAATCGGGTATCTCATTCCTGATCGCTGAGTAAGTGAGAATTCGGTTTTTATTAACCTACCAGCTATTCTGATCCTACCAAACACAAAATACCTTATTTGCTCCTGCCCTGTCGAACTTTTTACTTTCTTTCTTCTAAAATTTTCAAAGTGTATTTCTTCACCTGTGTAAGACTCGAATTTGTCATCTAGAAAGATCACTTTCAGAATATCTTTTCCATCCTGCTGCTCAAGATTGCATTTGCTAACATGAATACTCGAGGTATATGCCCCAGTATCCGTTTTAACATCGACTCCAGACAAACCAAAATCAGGGAGATCAGCCATCTCTCGTCTACCTATAATTGACTTTTCTTTTGAGGCATTCATTTTTCGAAGAATAAGCATGTAAATCTATTAAATTTGCAGACTCACAAAACCCAATTCTCACCAAATCGGCGAATTGTGATTTTTATTGAAATATTTTTTAATAAAATCTTTTGTTTGAGAATTATTTCGTAATATTGCACCCCGTTTTGCGCGGTTGAACAAGAATTTTAAGAGTCATGGATATTATAAGAGAAATTCAGAGCGAGCTTGTTGAGGTGAAGGAATTCCCAAAGTTCGGAGCAGGTGACACAATCACTGTATCATACAAGATCAAGGAAGGAAATAAGGAGCGTATCCAGCAATTCCAGGGTGTTGTTCTTCAGCGTCGCGGATCAGGTGCAACTGAAACTTTCACAGTTCGTAAGATGTCTGGAAACGTTGGTGTTGAGCGTATCTTCCCAATCGCTTCTCCTTTCATTGATGCAATTGCTGTAAACAAGAAAGGTTCAGTGCGTAGAGCACGTATCTTCTACTTCAGAGAAAGAACTGGTAAATCAGCTCGTATTAAAGAAAAGAGATCTTTCAATTAAGAAACGATTATATCAAAATAATAAGCCTTCCATTTGGAAGGCTTTTTTTATTCCCATAGGGACAGAATCATTAAACTACCAAATAAAGTGAAGCTCCCAATTTTTTATTTCTAGCGAAAATTAGACCTGAACTAATTACATTTAGCTAATGAAAAGCAGAAAGAAAAATATTAAAAAAAGAAAAGGACTCAAACTCCTTTTACCTTTTATTTTCATTCTTCTTTGCTGTGCTGGTCTCTTCTATTATTATTCTTCCGACAAAAGCATCAGAAGCGCATCAATTAGAGTTAAAAAGAGTGCATTCCTATCGATGGTGCCAGATGGATTTGAATCGATAGGAATTGATATCTCTCATCACCAAGGATCAATTGACTGGGATAGATTGTTCGAAGTTGCACGTTTCGACACTCTCATTTCTTTTGTCTACTGCAAAGCGACTGAAGGGGCTGATCATGTGGACTCCAGATACACCGAATACAGAAAGGAGATAAATAAAAGAGGGATCCCTAATGGGAGCTATCACTTTTTCTCTTCAACATCGGATCCTGTCTTACAAGCCGATCATTTTTTGAAACATTGGGTTCAAAAAGAAATGGACTTGCCACCTGTTCTGGATGTTGAAGTTGAGTTTCCCGATGATTCTCTTATGATGCGAAACATAGGCGCATGGCTGAATCGTGTTGAAGAAAAAAGTGGAATGAGACCAATTATTTATACCTCACTACACTTTTTTGAGACAAAATTTTCAAGTGCATTTAAAGAACATAAATTCTGGATTGCAGCATACTCACGTAAACCGGAATGCATTGAAGATGCGCGCATTATACATTGGCAATTTTCAGAAGATGGCGTACTACCTGGAATAGACGAACCAGTCGATCTGAATGTATCTAAGATCAGATTTCTATAGCTTGTCGATTACAAAATCGGTTCTTCTGTTTTTGGCTCTGTTTGATTCAGAAGTGTTCGGTAATTTAGGCTGAGTTTCACCATAACCCTTCGCTGACAAACGATCCGATTTTATGCCCTGTGAAATAAGATAATCTTTCACTCCAACAGCACGTTCTTCTGAAAGTACAAGGTTCTTGTTGTCATCTCCTACATCATCCGTATGCCCATGAATGGCAACTTTTATAGTAGGATTTTCTTTCAAGAATCTGGCAAATCCGTCTAGAATGAATTTCGATCTTTTTGACAACTCAGCAGAGTTGGTTGAATACAAGATATCATTAATGGTATAAGCTTCTCCCACCTTCAGCTCTTTCACTTCAAGGTCTTTTCCTTTTATCGTAACCTGTTCCGGTGTGAATTCTTCTTTCGTCACCAACTTTGAGTCAAAAGCATGGCCTTCTTTCTTGACAGTAACCATGACATCCTGCTTCTTATCCAATTTTACGACCGCAGCATACTTTCCATCATCTCCATTTACTTTGATCTCAGTTACTTCCTTTGATCCTTCGTATGCGATCTCGATCTTTGCATCTTTAATTGGTTGTCCCTGCTCATCCTTTAACTCACCTTTCAAGATGGCAACCGCTTTAGGTCTTGCCTCTTCATACAATTCGAAAGAGTAAATATTCCAATCACCACCTACTCTTGAAGAGAAGTAAGCAATTTTACCATCTGTTGAAACGAATAGCCCTAATTCATCCTCTTTAGAGTTAATTGGATATCCGATATTCTTTGGCTTACTCCATTTCCCTCCATCTTCTTCGCGTATGTAGAAAATATCCAGACCTCCAACTCCTTTTCGCTCATCGGTACAAGAAGAAACAAAATAGAGCGTTTCACTGTCCTGATGCAAGAATGGAGATTTGTCTTTTCCTGCAGTATTGATCTCATCGAATGGTCTTGCCTTTCCCCAGCTACCATTAGGCTGACGCAAAGAAACAAAAATGTCATTATCTCTTGTCGTGGGTCTTGCTGCTGTATAATAGAGTGTATTACCATCCGCCGACATTGAAGGTTGTGCCTCCCAACCATCTTGCGTATTGATGTTTGGCCCAAGATTTTTTAAGGGTGTCCACATGAAATCATTCCCTCCAGCTCCAGAGCGTTCATAGGTGGTAGAATACAAGTCACAATTCAAATAGTCACGCCCATACACCACTTCTTTCTTACAGGCACAAATGATCATTTCTTTGTTATCCACGGATAGCGTTGCTGAACCATAATTAGAAAATTCACCCGTATTGAATGGCGGCTTTAAAAACTCCCCATTGGTAAACTGAGACTTAATATCGGGACGCTGAGAAAACGTGAATTTTTCTTGCCAATTCGAAACAAGATCACCAAGAGCTCTATCGTCAACTTTTCGTGTATAGAACATCAACTCATTATCAGGAGAGATCATTGGAAAATACTCATCATTCTTCGAGCTGACATTTCTAACTAAGGAAGGCTCAAAAGGAACTTGATTGGTTAATAGATCCTGTTCTGCCTCCAATTCAGTAAGAACAGAATTCACATCTTTTACTTTTTTATCATAATCAGAAGGATATCGATTTACCTCACTGTGCTTGAATGATTTGAATAACTTGAAATATTTGATCGCTTCTGTTTTGTCCTTTTGCGAATAATTGATCACGCCCAAATAATAATAACAACTGGCATGATAATCCGAACAATACTCGATCGTTTTTAAAAACATTTCTTCCGACTTCTGAAAACTTTTATTTCCCATGGCAGGATTCGGCTGAGTTTCATAATATCTCAAACCTGACTCATAGGCATACATTGCATATTCAAAATATACCGTCGCATTATCAGGCGCCGTCTCGATTGCACTGTTAAAATTATCAATGGCAGTTTTAGCATCTGTTGATTTGGATGCCGCTTCAAGATATTTCAAAGTCTTTTTTCCAGGAGGAAGACATGACTCATCCTCAGCTTGTGCGCTGATTAACATTGAAATTCCAAGAAATAAGAAGAAGTAAATGTATTTCATATGTCATTTACGGTTTGGGATCAAAAATCAAATTCCGTACCTAAAATTGTATATCGATTTTCTTTAATAAAGGTTACATCAAAATCATCAATAAGTTCAATGAAATACATGAGATTTCCTCAATGAAAGCAAAGAGACTTTACTATCGTATTTTAAATCATTATTTTTAGCCGTCAAGGATAAAATTGCTTTTGAAAATTCTGAATCTTTTATGGGACGAAATAAAACGGCCAATAATCAAAAGACTAGTAATAGTTCAGCTAGGGCAGTACAAATGAAGGAAGCCTATACCTCATTTAAATTATCAAAAGTCGATAAATGGCTCAGTTTGATCGTGGCAATTGTGGCTGTCGTTTTGTATGCCAATACCTTTGGACATGAATATGTTCTGGATGACCATGATATTATTCCTGACAACACACATGTTCAAAAAGGCATTGACGCGATACCGACAATTTTTTCAACTACTATAAGAAACGGTGCAGGATTTACTGACGATTATTTATATAGGCCCCTCTCTCAGGCAATGTTCGCCATAGAATGGCAGATCTGGCCAGACAACCCGCACCCATCTCATGTTATCAATGTATTGTTGTTTGCTTTGACTTGTTCAGTTTTATTCATTGCACTTAAACACTGGACGGGAAACTCATATCTTTCTTTTGTTTGCTCTGCTCTTTTTGCTTTACATCCAATACATACTGAGGTTGTTGCAAATATCAAAAGCCGAGATGAGATCCTTGGAATGTTAGGAATCGCATCTACGCTGCTGTTTTATTACCGTTACCTTCTCTCAGGTCAGATAAAACACATTCTTTTCGCAATGATTACTACAGCAATAGCCGTATTCAGTAAAGAATCTTCAATTATCATCCTTTTATTACTTCCGCTATTTATCTACTTTTTCACCGAAAAAGAATCCAATAAAATCAGAACGAACAGATGGAAAGGTCTCATCTTCATTTCTGCCGTGATCTTTATCTTTCTGTTGATTCGAAATAGTATTGTAGGCGGACTTGGGGCTGAAGATGTGGCAGTAGCCGATAATTTTTTATTCGCCACTGACAATATCATGGATAGAAAAGCAACAGCCTTCTATTTGATGGGCTACATGCTGCGAATTCTTTTCGTACCGCATCCATTAGCTATAGATTATGGATACAGTGATTTTAACATCACCTCCTTTTCTGATCCAATTGTTATTGTTAGTGTTCTGATCTATTTAATGATTGGAGGAATAATTATCAAAGGACTAAAAAATCGCTCATTTTACTCATTTGCTGGTCTTTTTTACCTCTTTACCATTGCACTACCCTCCAATTTATTTATTGAAATAGGTACAGCGTTCGGCGAGCGTCTGCTTTATGTTCCTTCAGTTGCTTTTTGTCTTTTGATCGCATACCTCCTAACTCAGTTTGTACAAAAAGAAAAGGAGTTCGATCCAACTAATATCATATCGTTCTTTAAACGATTAGGCGCAGCCGGTATTACCTTATTAGTCGTCGGTGTACTCTACTCTTACAAGACCATATCGAGAAACGAAGAATGGAAGAATGAGCTTGCTCTGTTCAGTGCAGATGTCAAAACAAGACCAAATAGTGCACACATGACCTATTATTATGGAAATCACATCACTAACATAGATTTCTTAAGTGAACAAAGTCCGGCAGATAGCGCAAGATATATCAATGAGGGAATTCAATACTTAAAGAAATCAATAAAAATTCTGGAACTGTTTCCCGTAGCGCATCATCAGTTAGGCTACACCTATTTCAAGATTGCAAAAAGGCATCATTCTCTATCCTTTACTAATGGAAAAAATAAAGATTTTAATCTAAAACAAAGAGACCTCTACCTGGACAGTGCTTATATCTCACTCAAGAGATCTATTTCGATTGCCAGAAAACATATTTATTTCAATACGTACGGAAGTTGGATGTTTGAAGTAGCCGATTTCAAAGGAAAAAAAGCATATCTTGATACATCATTAATCTATATTCAGAAAGCCGTAGATGTGTATCCTCAATACACAGAAGGTTGGAATAATTTGGGAAGTGTCTATGGAAAAATGCAACAATATGACAATGCGATTGCCGCATTCAACAAGGCACTCGAAATTGAACCTGATAATGAAACTTCAAAAAGATATCTCGATTTAACTTATCAGCTGCAAAAAGCCGCAAATGAAGATCATTTTACCAAGGGTGTACAGTTAATTGAACAGAGAGATTTCCAATCTGCTGCCATTGAATTTGAAAAAGCAATTCAAACCAACCCTAACAGTGCAGAATTATGGACGAGACTGGCCTGGTGTTACGCAGAAACCAAAAGATTCCAAGAAGCGATCAGCGCCCTTGAGAAAGCACTTCAAATAGATCCAAATTTTGCGCGTGCATATTTATTTTTAGGTGTAACATATAATCAAATCGGCAAAAAAGAACTTTCTTTAATCAATAGTAAAAAAGCTTGTGAACTTGATCCAAGTTTATGTCAGTAAATCATTAAAAATTTTAAATCAACTATTCAAACGAACCCATTTCTTTAATCTATGAAAGTATACTTCACTCTATTAGCTTCTCTGCTCACTTTGAGCATGAGTTATGCTCAAAAGAAACCGAAAACAGAAGACAAACCAGCCCCATTATTTGATGCATCCACTGTGGGAAGTATCCAGTTCCGCTCTATAGGACCGGCGCTAACCTCAGGAAGAGTTGCAGATATTGTTGTCCATCCCGACAATAATGACAAATGGTATGTCGCTGCGGCATCCGGCGGGATATGGTACACAGAGAATCATGGAACAACCTTCAACCCTATTTTTGATGGTTACGGTTCTTTCTCGATCGCTTGTATTGAGCTGGCTCAATCTAATCCAAATACTGTGTGGGTTGGAACAGGGGAAAACAACAACCAGCGATCTGTAGCCTACGGCGACGGGGTATACAAATCAGTGGATGGAGGAATGAGTTTTACAAATATGGGACTGAAGAACTCAGAGCACATCGGCAATATTATTATTCATCCAACAGATGAAAATACACTTTGGGTTGCAGCATATGGCCCAGTATGGAGCTCCGGTGGTGAACGTGGAGTTTACAAAAGTACAGATGGCGGGAAGACCTGGAAAAGAACATTGTTCGTTAGTGATGAAACAGGTATTTCCGAAATAGCATCGGATCCTAAAGATCCCAATATCCTTTATGCAGCAGCTCATCAAAGAAGAAGACATGAATGGACCTATATTGGTGGTGGACCCGAATCAACGATCTACAAATCAACCGATGGAGGAGAAACATGGAGAGAGATAAACAGCGGACTACCCAAGGGAGATATGGGAAGAATTGGACTTGCCGTGTCGCCTGTAGACAACAACTATGTGTATGCCATTGTAGAGGGAAGAAATGGAAAAGGTGGTTTCTTCAGATCAACCAATAAAGGTGAATCATGGTCGAAAATGTCATCTTATAATACCAGCGGGAATTATTACCAAGAGATTTTCTGTGATCCGGTGGACAAGAACAAGGTTTTTGCTATGGACACTTACATGCACCATACTACGGATGGCGGAAAAACATTTGTTGCGACCGGTGAGAAATATAAGCACGTTGACAATCACGTCATTTGGATCGACCCAAAGAATACTGATCACTGGTTAGTAGGGTGTGATGGTGGAGTATATGAAACATTCACTCATGCAAGGGAATGGCGTTATTACGACAATTTGCCGATCATCCAGTATTACAAAGTAACTACGGATAACGCGTTGCCATTTTACAATATTTATGGAGGTACTCAGGATAACAATTCAATGGGAGGTCCATCAGCAACGATGAACGCTACAGGAATCCTTAACTTTGACTGGTACATTACCAATGGCGGGGATGGATTTGAATCAGCAGTTGATCCGGAAGATGAAAATGTGGTTTACGCCCAGGCTCAATACGGTTGGATCGTAAGATATGACAAGGCGTCAGGAGAAAAAGTACCCATCCAACCTCTACCAGGAAAAGGAGAAGATCCTTACCGTTGGAATTGGGATGCTCCTCTTTTGGTTTCCCCGCACGACCATAAAACGTTATACTTCGCAGCCAATAAAGTGTTTAAAAGCAACAACAGAGGTGACGACTGGGAGGTCATCTCCCCTGACCTATCACAAGGAATTGATCGCAACAAACTAAAAGTGATGGGACAAGTCTGGTCGATGGATGCTGTAATGAAAAATGCATCTACAACGATCTATGGCAACATAGTAGCACTTGATGAGTCACCAGTGCGAAAAGGGCTTCTATATGCCGGAACAGATGACGGTGCAATTCAGGTATCTGAAAATGATGGTAAGACCTGGACAAAATATAATTCGTTCGCAGGAATACCTTCTAATACTCGAGTAAACATGATATGCGCTTCTCAACACGATGAAAATGTTGTTTTTGCGGTCTTTAACAATCATCGATCAGGAGATTTCAAGCCTTACCTCATGAAAAGTTCAGATAAAGGAAAAACCTGGACATCTATTTCTTCAAATCTTCCTGAAAGAGGATCTCTATACTGTATCAGACAAGATTTCGTTAAGAAAGATCTTTTGTTTGTGGGAACTGAATTCGGAGCCTATTTCTCAACTGATGGTGGGGAATCATGGACAAAGCTTGGCGGATTACCAACCATTGCAATTTATGATCTTGAAATTCAAAAAAGAGAAAATGACCTTGTAGCCGCATCCTTTGGTCGTGGATTCTATGTGCTAGATAATTATTCTCCATTAAGAGATCTTACAAAAGAGAATCTCGATAAAAAAGCACATATGTTCCCAATTAAAGATGCAAGATTATACGTGCCTGCTGATCCTCTTGGACTTGACGGAACAGGTTTCCAGGGAACCAATCTTTACGCAGGAAAAAATCCGGAATTTGGAGCTACGTTTACATTCTATTTCAAGGATGAACTAAAATCTCTTAAAGACAAAAGACAAGAGGAAGAAAAGAAACTTGAAAAAGACAAAAAAGATGTCTTCTACCCTTCTTTTGAACACATAAAGAAAGAAGAACAGGAAGAAGAAATGAAGTTCATCTTTATTATTAAAGATAATCAAGGAAAGGAGATCAAGAGACTTGTTCAGAAAGCAGGAAAGGGCATCCAGAGGGTAACATGGAATTTGAGAACTGAATCTACTTCACCTTCAAAAATTAATCGAAACAATGACAACAATGGATTTCTTGTGATCGAAGGAAATTACACCGTCGAAGTTTGGTTAACTGGAAATGGCAAGAGTGAACAGTTAACATCAGCAGAAAAGTTCAAAGTAGTACCAATGAATTTCCAAACACTCAAAGCTGCGGATGTTGCTGAGCTGAATGACTTCAGAAACAAAGTCGCTGAAATGAATCGACGCATTGGAGGAACAAATGTTCTTTTGAGAGAAACTAAGGAAAAGATCAATTTATACCAGAGTGTGATCACCACATATCCCGGAATGGATCTGACACTTCTTGAAGAAATCAGAGCTTTAGAATTACAATTTGGGGTTTGCCAAACTGCCATGTATGGCGACAAGACCAGAACTTCAAGAGAGTTTGAAGCTTATCCCGGAATTTCAGAACGAATGGGACTGGTTGAATATCAGTTGTGGGAAAACACAGTTGGTGTAAGCTCATCCAGAAAACGAAATCTTGAAATCGTTACGATGGAATATGATGAGATGAGAAATTCATTGAATAATATCATCAAAAGACTGAACGATATTGAAAAGAAACTGGATGAAAAAGGTATTCCTTATTCAGGAAATAAAGGCATGGACTGGAAAGAGGAGTAATACTCAAATTTCTTGACTTTAAAAGGGCATTTGTGACTTGTTTGCAAATGCCTTTTTTTTTCTGTAGTTTGGTCTAAACCTATGACACTGTGAGCGAAAAATTTGACGAACCGAAAGATCAAATTTCAATTTTAAACCAAAAGACCAAAGCGCTAGAAAGTGAGATTTCCAGATTACAGGTCTATGAAATTTTCTTTAATATCTCTAAGGATCTTGTTTGCTTGGCCAATACAGAAGGATATTTTCTAATGGTGAATCCATCATTTATAGAGCTTCTCGGGTATTCGGAAGAAGAATTACTATCCAAACCAATTGTTGATTTCATACTTCCTGATGATAAAAACAAAACGTCAGAGGAAATTGATAAAATTGACAAAACTGGTGAAACGACTGCTCACTTCATTAACCACTACATTACCAAATCTGGAGAAACCGTCATTCTTCAGTGGATGAGTACGACAGACAAAAATGGAATTATTTACGCCATTGGAAGAGATATTACAGAGCAGAAAATCCTTGAAGAAAAACTTATTCAAAACACTGAGTTATTGAATGCCGCTCAGCGAATGGCTAAACTTGGTAATTTCAGTTTTAACACCATTAATTACTCTTTATACTGGTCAGACGAATTGTATAACATCTTTGCAATTACTGATGAGGAGAAAAATACTTTATACGAAGCTTACATAAAAAGATTTGACGAAGAAGGTTTTGAAGTGTTTTCGAGCACTGTCGAAAAGGCGATGATCGATGGACAACCATATGCATTTCAGCATAAAGTGCATACACCAAATGGTAACGTAAAATCTGTTTCCTGCTTTGGATTGCCATATGTAAATGAGGAAGGAAAAGTGTATCGAATAGATGGAGTTGTTCAGGATATTACTGACATCGTTAAAAAAGAAGAATTCATCCTTAAATCTATCAAAGAAAAAGAATTCCTGATCAAAGAATTACATCACAGAGTAAAAAACAACTTGCAGGTAATTTCGAGTTTATTGAGTTTACAGGCAAATCTTGTTAACGATGAAAACCTCGATATCCATTTCAAGGAAAGTCAGAACAGAATTAAATCAATGGCTGCAATCCACGATATGCTCTATCGTTCGGAAGATCTCTCAACAGTGAATTTCTCAATTTACGCAGAGCAATTGGTTAAAGATCTGATCCATAGTTATGTAGGAATGAATTCATCAATCACAACAGAATTTGAATTTGACTCTCTGGAATTGAGTTTGGATATTGCCGTTCCTCTTGGCTTGTTAATTAATGAGCTTGTTACTAATTCACTCAAATATGCCTATGAGGGCCACTCTTCGCCTCTTTTGAAGGTCTCTATTAAAACTCGTAATGATCATTTTTCTCTTTGCATCGCTGACAACGGAAAAGGATTTGATCTTAACAGAATAGAAAACGACCAGTCATTAGGAATGATGGTCATTTCAAATTTGAGTGAGCAACTGGACGGTAAAAGTGAATTCACTTCTTCTGATAAGGGAACCTCATTCTGCATTACCACTAGTCGATCTTAACCGGGTCCTTCACCTTTTCGCTCGTTAATGCCACGTCAAGAACTTGTTTCATGGTCTGGACATAGTGAAATGTTAGTCCCTCCAAATAGGACGCATTGATCTCTTCAATATCTTTTCGATTCTTTTCTGAAAGAACGATCTCTTTGATCCTAGCCCTTTTGGCAGCCAATACTTTTTCTTTGATCCCACCGACAGGTAGCACCTCTCCTCTAAGTGTAATTTCTCCTGTCATCGCCAACTTACTTTTGACTTTTCGCTGAGTAAACAACGAAGCCAGTGAAGTAAGCATTGTTATTCCGGCACTCGGGCCGTCTTTAGGGGTGGCACCTTCAGGAACGTGAATATGCACATTGTATCGATCGAAAACTTCCTGATCCAATCCTAACCAGCTACTATGTGCCTTAAGAAATTCCAAAGCGATTACCGCCGATTCTTTCATCACCTCGCCCAGATTCCCTGTCAGGGTTAATTTTCCCTTTCCTTTAGTGATCGAAGACTCAATAAAGAGGATATCCCCACCTACGCTTGTCCATGCTAGTCCGGTAACTACACCAGCTACTGAATTGTCCGCATATTTTGTTCTTTCTCTACCAGGCCCAAGCACTTTTGCAATTTCATCCAATGTTACTTTCACATCAAATGTCTCATCCATTGCGATCTGTCGGGCTCTGTTTCTAACAATCTTAGCGATCATTTTATCAAGACCTCTGACACCGGATTCATTGGTATACTCTTCCACAACCTTTTCGATCACTTTTTTATCAAGCGAAATATTTTTCTTCGATAATCCGTGCTCGTTGATCTGTTTTGGTAAAAGGTGTTTACGGGCAATTTCCAGTTTTTCTTCGATCGTATATCCGTTGACTTCAATGATCTCCATTCGGTCTCTTAAAGGACCCTGTATAGTTGAAAGTGAGTTCGCTGTTGCAATGAACATTACTCGGGACAGATCAAATTCTGTTTCAACATAATTATCATAGAACGAATTGTTCTGTTCTGGATCAAGTACCTCAAGTAAGGCTGATGAAGGATCACCATGGTTACTTCTTCCAAGCTTATCGATCTCATCCAATACAAACACAGGATTAGAGCTTTCCGCTTTTTTCAAACTTTGAACGATCCTTCCCGGCATTGCACCGATATATGTTTTACGATGTCCTCTGATCTCAGATTCATCATGAAGACCACCCAGAGACATTCGAACATATTTACGTCCTAATGCCTCAGCTATTGATTTTCCGAGTGAAGTCTTCCCAACTCCCGGAGGTCCGTAAAAACAAAGGATCGGAGATTTCATATTGCCTTTCAGCTTTAAAACGGCTAGGTATTCCAGGATCCTTTCTTTCACTTTCTCGAGACCAAAATGATCGCGATCTAATATTTTTCTTGCCTTCACAAGATCCAGATCATCTTTCGTGTAATCGCCCCACGGCAGATCAAGCAAGAGATCAAGATAATTCAATTGAACGGTATATTCGGCTCCTTGTGGATTCATTCGCTGAAGCTTCTCAAGTTCCTTATTGAACAGCTTTTCAACTTTTTTATCCCAGTTCTTTTTGTCAGCTCTTTTTTCCAGTTCTCGCACATCCTGTTCCTGCGGACTATATCCAAGCTCATCCTGGATAGTTCTCATCTGTTGATGCAGGAAATATTCTCTTTGCTGACGATCAATGTCTCTCTTAACTTTTGATTGGATCTCATTACGCATCTCAAGCATCTGTGCTTCTAATGTCAAATGTTCAAGGACTTTCATGATCCGCTGTTTGGTATTCAATTCCTCAAGCATTTCCTGCTTCTTCGCAACATCCGCATTCATGTTGGAAGAAATAAAATTCACCAGGAATGTAGGACTGTCAATGTTTCCAATTGCAAAAGATGCTTCAGAAGGAATATTTGGACTTTCTTTAATGATCTGTAAAGCAAGGTCCTTTACCGTATTGATCATTACTTCCGTCTCCTTATCCTTTTTATCAAAAGGAGTTTCGTTGAGATATTTTACCGAAGCTTTCATGTATGGTTCGGCCTGTTCCGGTGAAATCATTTCAAATCTCTTCTTCCCTTGGATGATCACTGTTGTACTACCATCTGGCATTCTTAATGTCCTGATGATCTGTGCCACAGTCCCAACGCTGTGCAAATCTTCAAATTCAGGATTTTCCTCCTCCTGATCCTTTTGAGACACCACACCGATGATCTTATTTCCTTTGTTCGAATCAGAAATCAATTTGATGGATTTATCCCTACCTACCGTGATCGGAATTACTACTCCTGGAAACAAAACATTATTTCTCAAAGGAAGAATCGGAAGAACATCAGGGAAGCTCTGTTTGTTCATATTCTCTTCCTCTTCTGCTGTGATCAAAGGAATAAATTCTGAATCGGCCTCAATGTTATCTGAAAATTGTAAAATGCTATTATCGAAAAATTCGCTCATGTTGTATTTGTGTACGTCAAACTGTCAGTCCGCTAACGAAAATAAATTGGTAAACTACCGGACAGCTACTTAATTCTAGTCGAACGCAGTAGTTTCAAACCCTGTGCCACGCAAAAAAGACTGAAATTTTGTCTGTTATAGTTCAGAAATGACTCTCAGAATTTCAATTTCGCCTGAAGATAGTTGCTGACCTCTTCTTTCCATCATTTTATTGGAATACTCTATCGCCTTGTCAAATCGAAAAGTAGTTGTTCCTTCTGCATCTCCCCATGAAAAGGATGGAATGTACTTTGCTGGGAATCCGGCGCCGTAAATATTTACTGAAACACCTACTACCGTAGCCGTATTGAACATGGTATTGATCCCACATTTTGAATGATCGCCCATGGTCAATCCCATAAACTGAATATCGGTATCTACTTCCTTACCTTCAGCATAGGAATAAGTGCGAACATTGCCGTAATTATTTTTAAGATTTGAAGTATTGGAATCAGCGCCAAGATTACACCACTCACCTATTAAAGAATTCCCTAAAAACCCATCATGTCCTTTGTTCGAATAGGCCTGAAAGATCACATTATTCACCTCTCCTCCAACTTTACAGTGCGGTCCAAGTGTCGTAGCACCGTATACCTTTGTTCCAAGTTTCAGAGCTGCCCCTTCACACATTGCCAATCCCCCTCTAACGACAGAACCTTCCATGATCTCAGCTCCTGCCCCAACATACACCGGACCAGACTTTGTATTGATGATGGCACCTTCAATCATTGCACCTTCCTCAATAAACAATTGTGATTCTTCACCAATTAAAAGATTCGTATCAGATAGCTCTTGGCTTTTACGTCCAAATGTCAATAGATCGAAATCCTGCTTTAGAACAAGATCATTTTTTTGATAGATGTCCCATCGTTCATTCAAAATAACCGGAAATTCACCCTTGTATTCGACTTTTTCTCCATTCAGACTAGTATAGCCTAATAGATGTCCTTCTGCATATAGTACTTGTCCTGATTCAAGATTTTTTAACGCTGCGACCAACTCTTCATTAGCAATCACATTGGCATAAACAGTCAGATCCACCTCATCACTTGGATATTTTCCTTCTAAATAATTCTCTGTTACATAACTGAACTCATCCTCAGGACAATATTTTTTCCATCGTTCAGTATTGGTAAGAATCCCCATTCTAAGCTCCGCCAACGGTTTGGTTAATGTGAGTGGAGCAAAATTTAAATGTTTTCCGTTATCTGACAGTGCGATCTTCATACTGTTTTCTTATTTGAGATGAGCATTAATCCTGCAAATGTAAGTAGTCCGTTAAGGATAAGTAATTCATATCCGAATTGGTAATTCCCAAAGATAACCTTGGAATAACTGTCCAAGAGATAACAAAGGACCGGAACAATTATACAAATGATAGGTACAAGCTTATCTTTCACCTTCTTCTTCGTAAATATTCCGAAAGCGAACAGCCCTAATAACGGACCATAGGTATACGAAGCCACCTTCAGTATCAATCCGATCAAGGAATCAGCTTTTAATGCATAAACCACTAGAATGATCAAAAGGAAAAGTACGCTAAAGCCAATATGGGTATAAAGCTTTAACCGTTGCTTTTCTTTTTCATCGGTTCGTTCGTTAAAATTTAAGAAGTCAATACAAAAACCAGTGGTGAGTGCAGCAAGAGCAGAATCTGAGCTGGCATATGAAGATGCAGTAATACCTAGAAGAAAAAAGACTCCTGCAACGGTTCCAAATTCTCCCAAAGCGAGTGTTGGAAAAACGCGATCTGTCATCACCTGCCCCTCAGCATTCAATGGTAACTCCACCCCAGACTGCGCTGCATATACATACATCGCTCCTCCCAACAATAGAAAAAGAAAATTAACCACGACAAGAATGGTTGTGAAGGAATACATGTTCTTTTGTGCATCCTTCAAGTTCTTACAAGTCAGATTTTTCTGCATAAGATCCTGATCCAGTCCGGTCATTGCGATCGCCAGAAACATCCCTCCAAAAAATTGCTTTGGAAAGAAGAATTTACTGTTAGGATCATCAAAATGAAAGATCCTAACCAACTCACCATTATCACCATAAGATGCAACCGCGTCGTACAAACCGGTAAATCCGACTCCAATATTCTCCCCTATGATGATCGCACAAATGACAACGGCACTGACCAGAAAAAAGGTCTGAAAAGTGTCCGTATAAACGATCGTTTTTATTCCTCCCTTGAACGTGTAGATCCAGATCAGTAATACCGTTACAACAGCGGTCAACCAATACGGAACCCCAAGATCTTCGAACAAGAACAGCTGAAGAACAAGAGTTGCCAGATACAGACGCATTGCCGATCCGAGTGTTCGTGATAGGATAAAGAATGCTGCACCTGTTTTGTAACTAACAATGCCAAGTCGTTCACCAAGATATTGATAGATCGAAATAACATTCATCCTGTAATAGATCGGCATAAGGACCTTCGCAATCACCAAATAACCCAACACATACCCAAGGACGATCTGAAAGTAAGCCATTCCTTCATTTAGAACTGCTCCTGGTACCGAAATAAAAGTAACCCCAGAGAGCGAAGCACCGATCATCCCGAAAGCCACAAGATACCATGGGCTTTGACGATTTCCTGTAAAAAAAGTGTTGGAGTCAGCATTCCTCGATGTCAAAAAGGAGATAAGCATTAGAACAGCGAAATAGCTGACAAGTACAATTACAATTAGTGAAGTGCTCATTTGGTCGATGAAATTACGATTAATTGGCGAAAAAAAAGTATTACTTCGATCCGTTACTTTTATCCCAATTTGAATTTTATCTTTGTCTTAAATCGAAAAGCCATGGATATCTTATTTCAAATTGCATTGATACTTATTCCTTCAGGGGCAGTATTACTTACTACAGTATTATTTCTGCGAAGAGAAACTTCAAAAGAGATTCAAACTGTAAGGGCTGAAATGAAAAAAGAACGTCAGACATACTTCTTACCTCATCGTGTAGAAGCCTATCAGCGAGCGATTCTATTAATGGAAAGAATACATCCGAACAGCCTTGTCATGCGACTGCACAATCCGGGTTTACCTGCAAGAGGACTTCAAACCGAATTCCTTAAAGCGATCAGGGAGGAATATGACCACAATGTTGCTCAACAGATGTTCATCTCACCACAGGCATGGCAGATGGTAAAAAATTCAAAGGAAGAAACGATAAAGATCATCAATATTGCGGGTAATCAAATGGGAGCTGCATCAACAGGCATGGATCTATCGGCTAAAATTTTTGAATTGGTGGCTGAAATCGGAGAATTACCAACAGAGATTACGGTTGAATATCTAAAGAGAGAGGTACAGGAGTTATTCTGACACTAAATCGATCTGAATTCCTTCCAGTTCAATTCGATCTCCCGGCACCAGTTTCGCTCTTTTTCTGAGTTCAACTTCTCCGTTTCGGGTAACCTCACCTTCATCCACGATAAACTTCGCATGTCCACCTGTATGGGCAATTCCCAAAACCTTTAGCAATTGAATTAATTCAATGTACTCCCCTTCAATTGTAAATTTAATTTGTTCCACGCACTTTAGAATTGAATGCATTGAAGAGAGTTTCCGCAGCCTGAAAGGAACTAATTTCTCCTTTGAACACCTGCTCCTCTTTCAACTTTAATTGTTCCAATAGATCATCGTTTTCGAAAAACTCATCCAAGATCATCTCCTTTAGTGTTTCACGTAACCAATATTTATCTTGTATATGTCTGTGCTCTTCGAACCAACCGTTGATCTTTGTCTGATTTTCAAAGGATTCTATTGTGTTCCAAACTTTATCGATATTTTTCTTTTCCTGACTACTACAGGTAAAGGACAAAGGCACCCATTCGCTTTTTTTCGGAGGAAATAAATGCATCGCATTGGCATACTCCCGGGAAGCCATTTCGGCTTTCTTTTCATTTTCTCCGTCTGCTTTTGTGATCACAAGTGCATCTGCCATTTCCATGATCCCTCTTTTGATTCCCTGAAGTTCGTCCCCCGCCCCGGAAAGCATTAACAATAAGAAGAAGTCAACCATTGAATGAACCATGGTTTCAGACTGACCAACTCCGACCGTTTCAATGATGATGACGTCAAAACCCGCCGCTTCACAAAGGAAGATACTTTCACGAGTAGCTCTGGCCACTCCACCAAGAGTGGTTCCGGCTGCCGTAGGTCGAATAAATACTTTTGGGTGCTTTGAAAGCTCGTTCATCCGAGTTTTGTCCCCTAAAATACTTCCACCACTTTCTCCCGATGACGGATCAATTGCCAAAACAGCTATTTTATGCCCCTTTTCTGTCAGCATCAACCCGAATTCTTCGATGAATGAGCTTTTTCCTACTCCCGGAACTCCAGTTATTCCAATACGTACTGATTTTCCAGAATGAGGAAGAAGCTTCTGGATCAATAGATCAGATTCACTTTTATCTTCAGGTAAGGTACTTTCGAGAAGCGTTATCGCTGAGCTTAAGGCTTCAATATTTTCCTTCAGAATTTTAGGAACTAAATGATCTGCCGTCATCAACGATTTTCGTTTTTTACGACTATTCAACCAATCATTCAGCTTTTTCTGGTCCATGTAACAAATGTAATTAAAACTGAATAGTAATTTTAGCACATGAAGCGTATTGGCATTCTATCGGATACTCATGGCGACCTTGACCCAAGGATAAAAGAACACTTTAAGGATGTAGATGAGATCTGGCATGCAGGAGATGTTGGATCGATCGATGTTGTCGATCAACTCAGAGCGTTTAAACCGACCAGAGGTGTATATGGTAATATTGACGATCCGACCCTTCGCAGAGAATGGCCCGAATTCAATCGCTTTTTTGTTGAAGATGTCGAAGTATTGATCACCCATATAGGAGGAAAACCAGGAAAATATTCAAAGCCAACATTTGACGAAATTGAAAAAAGACCACCTAAAATTTTTGTCTGTGGTCATTCTCATATTCTTCTTGTTAAAATGGATCCAAGATATAACATGTTATGGATGAATCCCGGCGCATGCGGCTACAAGGGATTTCATCAGGTAAGAACACTTTTGCGGTTTTGCATTACTGGAGACAGAATTCATGATTTGGAAGTGATTGAACTTGGAAAAAGATCATCGCATAATTAAATCCTTATTTTTGCGTTAAGGTAATCGCATGAGAAATTTACTTGTCATTTTTCTGATTTTCTCTTCATTCATTTCACAATCCCAAACGGGGGGTGAACATGTATTTGCACTTTTGGATCTGAACTTCAATGCTCGATCAGCTGCTTTGGGAGGTGACTTTATTTCGGTTCGAGATCAAGACGTCAATCTGGCGGTATTAAACCCTTCCATGATCAACGATAGAATGAAAACCGGTCTTGGATTCAATCAGGCCTTGTTACCATCAGGAATTAACTATGGAATGGTTGCCTATGGTCAACAAACCAAATATGGTTTGATCGTGCCACACATCAGATACGTGAGTTACGGAGAATTCAGAAGAACAGATATCACTGGAGCAGACATGGGATCTTTTAGTCCATTTGAATGTATTGCGGGTGTAGGCTATGGGAAAAGTTTGAACCCACGAATTTCAGTTGGTGCAAACGTGAATCTGATCTATTCTCAACTTGAAGCCTACTCTTCATTTGGAACTGGAGTGGATCTTTCAGGGACCTATACACATGAAAATGAAAACCTATATGTAACTGCCTTGGTGAAAAATGCAGGTATTCAATGGAAAAGTTACGTTAAGGATCAGCGAGCATCCTTACCGACAGAATTTCAAATGGCCGTTTCCTACAAATTGAATCATGCACCGTTTCGATTCTCATTGTTGGCGCACCACTTGAATAAATGGGACATTACTTATAATGATCCAAACTTAAAACCTACATTGGACCCATTAACAGGTGACACCATCCCTGTTCCGGTTGCAGGTTTCGGAGAAAAGCTCGCAAGACACTTTACCTATCAAATGGAAATTTTGGTTTCGAAGAATATTCATCTAAGAATGGGATTTGATTATCATAAACGACAGGAAATGAAACTGGAAAGCAGACCAGGAATCTCAGGCTTCTCCTTTGGAACTGGTTTATACTTCAAGCGTATATCTGTTGATTATGGTTTCGTCATTAATTCAAGGGCTGGATTTACCAATTTATTGACGCTATCGACTCAATTGTCGAAATGGAGGAAATAATTTATTACAATTCTTAATAACCCGCTAAATCCGTTTAGCACGTGCTTTCACGAAGGTTTTAGTTTATCAACATTTAAAAGTTGATCTTTTTTTGAAACCTTTTCTTAATGACTTGAGTACATTAGCCTAAACCATAACAAATTAAGTTATATGAAAAAGTTAGCTATTTTAGTAGGAGCAATTGCATTGACAGGTTCATCATTTGCTCAGAAAGCAACAACGGACAATCCATTTTCACTTGAGGGTTCGTTAAATTATTCAAACGGTTCAGGAATTGATTGGAGTGCTCCAACGATCAGAATGCGTTACTTTATGAACGACAATATCGCTGGACGTCTTCAAATAGGATTAGGAGATGGTCAAGGAACACCTTCTTCTGAATCTTACACTTTTTACGAAAATGGTGATGGTACAGGAGGTTCTGGAACATCAGAAATTAAAAGATCCCAGTGGATGGCACAACTAGGAGCAGAATATCATCTTGCCGGAACAGATAGAATGTCTCCTTACTTTGCTCTAGGTTTAAACTTTGGTGGTGGAAGCTACAATGAATCATGGGCTAATTCTGATGGTGCTTCTTATGTAGATGGTCTATCTGCAGAGGTTGCGGCGAAGTATTCAATGTTTGGAGTTGGTTTAGGAGCTGGTATGGATTTCTATGTTTTCGAAAATGTTTATCTAGGAGTTGAGCTTGGATTAAACTATGGAAGCTATAACTATGCTGATGCAACAGTTGATGTTACAACTCCAGCAGGAACAGTTAATTCTGTTGAGCCAGGATATAAAGAAACGTATACAGGAACTGGAGCAGCTAACGCAGCATTCCGTCTTGGATGGAGATTCTAATATCTGATGAGATAATTTTAAAGGGGGCTTCGGCCCCCTTTTTTATTTTGTATTTTTAGATCGTGAAACACAAGAGACTTGTTATAGCTATCGATGGCTACTCTTCCTGTGGAAAGAGTACCATGGCAAAAGCACTTGCCAAGGTATTGAACTATACATTTATTGACTCGGGCGCAATGTACCGAGGCGTTGCTTTGTTTGCACTGGAAAACGGTATGATCCTTAACGGAAATCCGGATAGAGAAAGCATCATCGATAGTTTAGATGATATTTCCTTAGCATTTGAAACAATAGAAGATAAACAGCACCTGATGTTAAATTCACGAGATGTTGAAGATGAAATAAGAACCCCTGCTGTTGCTGAGGTAGTTTCTGACGTTGCTGCAATTTCTGAAGTTCGCCAAAAACTAGTTCGAGAGCAACGAAAAATGGGCGAAATTGGCGGGATCGTGATGGATGGTCGAGATATTGGTTCAGTTGTTTTTCCCAATGCCGATCTGAAATTCTTTGTAACAGCAAAACCAGAAATAAGAGCCCATCGAAGGTTTTTAGAATTAGAGAATAAAGGCATTCAAACAAATCTAAAAGAAGTGCTTCACAATCTTGAAACCAGAGACCGGATCGATTCTACACGAAGCGATAGTCCTCTCATTCGAACCAAAGACGCTATTTTGATCGACACTTCCTTCCTCACACCTCATCAACAACTGAACAAAGTTTTAGAATTTGTTCACCAAAAAGCCCCAATTGATAAATAATTCGTTTGTGAATGTTAATTTCTTAAACATTTATACATTTTATAACAATTGATTTATCTAATATTGTCCTACCTTTTACACTGTACATGAATTCAATTGGAAAGATCACTGAAGAGCTGATCAACAAAAGTCCTTTCCTTAGAGAGGCAATGACTGACGACCTAATCAATGTCTCTGCTTTGGCAAGAAAGCTAAAACCGGAGATCGAAGCTTCAATGGGAAAAGAAGTTAAAGAAGGAGCAATTGTCATGGCCATTAAGAGAATGACTCCAGGTCTTTATCATCGACTTAATATTAAGATCACAAATGTAATGGGTGATCTTGGGGATTTTCTGGTGCGTTCGAACCTGAGTGATTTCACATATGAAAATACAGACTCACTTAAGTCTAAACAAGCAGAATTAGTGCATGAGATCAATAAAGAAGGTGATTCTTTCTTCACGATCTGTAAAGGTGTTACTGAAACTACCTTCATTGTTAGTTCCAATCATGACGCAACGATCAAACAAACTTTCAAAAATGAGAGATTGAAATCGCATAGTTCTGATCTTGCTTCGGTAACAGTAAAACTGCCAACAGTTAATACAGAGATCTACGGGATCTATTATTATATTTTGAAACATTTAGCGTGGGAAGGAATCAACATTGTTGAACTGGTTTCAACATCTAACGAATTCACAGTTGTCGTGAAACAGGAAGATGTAGATAAGGCATTTAAGATCCTAATGCAATTAAAACGAGGCGTTTAATCTTCGTTTTTACATTGCTCCGAAGGCATAGCACCACAAAAGCTACATGGCTGACCTTCTTCATTAAATAATGGATTTTTTGAAGCACAAGTCCCTCCGAATTCTCCACCTTTCTTAGCCCATATCTTAATTGCGATTCCTGCAAATCCCAAGGCCAAAAGAACTACTGAAATAAGTATTAGTTTCATCGAATTCGTTTTTCTTTTACAAAGTTAATCAATTCTTATCGATCAATTCCCCTGTTCCGTACTTAAGTAACTTAGGTTGCCCAAATGGAGTTCCTATGTACCAAATATCTCCTCCATTATCGATCTCTGCTTTAAATTTAGCCTGATCTACATTCACCTTACACAACCCCATCGTATTGGAAATTACCGTAATAGAGTCAATTATATTTAATCCATAAGTATCACAGAAACCATTACTTTTCACAAGTAAATTGGCATATTTGGTTTTACCCGAAAGCGTAAAATCCCCATAGCCATGGGTTACATTGAAATAAATTGCCTCAGCATCAATATTTAAATCAACAGGACCTGCTCCGTCTCTTATTAACAAAGTGAACCAATTCAGTTTTAATTGCCCTTCATTTTTAAGGAACTCTGTTCCTTCGTAATGAATATTGATCAAACTGGTAAAATGAATTTCAACCTGTACTTTTTCCTTCAGATTCCTTAGAAACGAACATTTATTATTGTTTCTAATGCTTACTTTCTGACCTTCCTGAACTACTTCGACAAAATTCAACAAGTTCCTGCCTCCCTTTAATACAACTTTGTCAGTCGAATCCTGAACTAAAACATATTCCAAATGCTCAGCAAGAAATAACTCTTCAAAATCATTTGAAATGAACAGCTCAAGGGAATCTTTTTCGCCAACTGATTTCCAACAAGCTCTGTCTTCTGGTTTCTGACAAGAAAAGATCAAAAGGGTCAATATTAGTGGAACTATTAGGCGCATCATTTTAGTTTAAAATTATAACCAATACCCCATTCCACATAATCTGCTCTTGCCCAATGTGACTTCAATCCCAGATTAAGATTTATCCCGTTCTTCAGATGGTATCGCATGGAAACTCTATGATACATTGCATCTTCAGGTTGATATTTGTCCTTTATGTACCATCCCATCCCAAGAGCAAAATGAAATTGATCAAGTGGCAGTACATATGCAGCGTATACACCTGTCTGAAGAATATCCCATTGGGATTTTTGAATTTCAGGTTTATAATCCAGTACTGCCTGTTTTGAAATGACGTCTACTCCAAATTCAACTCCAACCTTTGGTCTTGAGAACCATCTAAAACTTGAGTTTAATGCGTAAACAGGATATTTCCTGCCTCCTGTCGGAAAGATCTCCTTAAAGGACATTATGCCCGTAACGTTTACATGCCATTTCCGGAAAGAAACAATATTGGGTTTCGGTATAGAGTCGATCTGTTTCGATTTTATATCTCTCGCATACCCTAAGGATAAATACGGCAAATTTAACCCCAGATTGGGTACTTTGCTTGCACCATTACTGAAATGGGTCATGTCTAATCCTAACGTAATAGCATCTCTTCCAAATGAGAACCTGCTTTTCAGTGCCAAACAGATCATTGCATCAAGATGAGAACTCATGGCTACATTTTTAGGATTATCAATTGGATCAAATACCTTGGTCCCATATCCCAATCCTGCACCTAATTTCCCGTATAATTCGTAAAAACCAGCCTTTACAAAAGGGAATTCTATAAAACCATATGAACCATAGTAAGTTCCAAGAACATCCAAATTACCCACTGTACCGCCAAAGAAGGTCACGCCTACTGTTGGATAACCTGCGGACTTATGCCATTGTTTTTCTCCTTTTGTATTAACGTAATAGGTCAATTCACCAGCAAAAGCATGTTCCTCAGGCAGATGCCCCATAACGCCCCGATGCGCAGCCAGAAAACCAGCTTTGAAACGGGCCTCCAGCCCCCAAGCTCTATCAGACTGAGAAAATGCATTCCCAACCAGAAATAAAAAGCCAAGAATTGAATTGATCTTAAGCATAGACAGACAAAAATACTCATTGGAGGTAAGAATTTAAAATAAAGTAACTTTGACCTTCATTTATTTCATATGGAAGTACGACTTGTAGCTTTTGAGCGACTTTTAAACATCATGGATGACCTAAGGGAAAAGTGCCCCTGGGATAAAAAACAAACTCTTGAAAGCCTTCGACACCTTACAATAGAAGAAACCTATGAACTGGCAGATTCGATCATAGAGAATGATTTGAAATCGCTCGAGGGAGAAATTGGTGATTTGTTACTCCACATGGTTTTTTATGCAAAGATTGGTTCTGAATTGAATGCATTCGATATTGAATCGGTTCTCAATCGAATATGTGATAAGCTGGTCCATCGACATCCGCATATTTATGGCGATACAATTGTTCAGGATGAAGAAGAAGTAAAAGCCAACTGGGAAAAGATCAAGTTGCAGGAAGGTAAAAAATCAGTACTTGAAGGAGTCCCTAATTCTTTACCCTCGTTAGTAAAAGCTTCTAGAATTCAGGAAAAAGTGCGTGGAATTGGATTTGACTGGGACAACAGGGATCAGGTCTGGGAAAAGGTTCAGGAAGAAATGAACGAATTCCTTGAAGTACTGGATAAAGATCACGATCAGGCGGAACAAGAATTCGGTGACCTGATGTTTTCTCTGGTAAATTATGCTCGTTTCGTAAATATCAATCCAGAAAATGCCCTTTCCAGAACAAATAAAAAGTTCGTGGATCGATTTAAGTTGATGGAAGAAATGATCCAAAATGATCATCTAACACTTTCTGATATGAATTTGGAGGAAATGGATAAATATTGGGAAAAGGCAAAAGTTATTCTTTTGAACACAAGACCGGATAATCAATAAAAGATACACTTCACAACCTTTTATATTCTAAGGATAAGATTTATCACACGAAACACTTATCTTCGGAGCTTTAAAACTGAACTGTTAAACATGCGAACTAAACTTCTCTCTCTCCTATTAGTTCTTCTGGGGTCAATCTCTTGCGCTGTTGCCCAAGACTACACGATTAGAGGATTCATCTACGATAAATCCAACGGTGAACCGATGGCTTTTGAAAAAGTGAGATTATTGAGTGCAACAGACAGCTCGACAGTTACGGGCGCACTAACGGATGTCAATGGGTTTTTCTCTATCGCCGGTATGAATAAGGGTAAATATATCCTGAAGATTGATAACATGGCATATAACACCATTACGAGAAACATTGAGGTTAAAGATTCCAAAGGAATCCTCGATGTAAAGTTCGAAATGGAGAAATCAGCTTCTGTAAAGGAATTCGACGAGGTAAGTGTAAGTGCTGAAGGGAAGCAAAAGCGTAACGAAGTTCAAGTTTCAACTTTAAAGCTGGACAAAAAAGGATTAGAGAGAATCCCAAGCGTAGGTGCCGAAAACGATATCGTTGGAGCCTTTTCTGTAACACCGGGAGTTGTAACAACTGGAGACCAGGGAGGTCAGCTTTATGTAAGAGGTGGTACGCCTATTCAGAACAAGATCCTTTTGGATGGAATGACAATTTACAACCCTTTTCACTCAATTGGATTCTTCTCCATTTTTGAAACTGAACTCGTTAAGAATGTGGATATCTATACGGGTGGATTTGATGCTAAATATGGAGGAAGAATTTCTTCTGTCATGGACATCACTTATCGCGACGGTAACAGAAAACAATTTGGAGGAAAAGTATCTGCATCGCCATTCCTGGCTAAAGCGGTTTTTGAAGGACCATTGGGAAAAACTACGGATAGCACAAATGCTGCAGGATCCTATATTTTCTCAGCAAAGCACAGCTTGTTAGATTACACCTCAAAATCATTATACCCTGCAGTCAATGAAGGAAATGGATTACCGTTTAATTTTACCGACTTGTATGGAAAAATCACTTTCAATAGTGATGGTGGTTCAAAATTCAGTGCATTTGGATTCCATAACCAGGATAGCGTTAACTATGAAATTGCTGATCTGAACTGGAGATCTTCAGGAGGTGGAATGAATTTCCTTTTGGTACCGAGTAGCTCCCCTATCTTTATTAAAGGTCACATTAATGGAAGTCAATATGAAACAACCTTCACTGAGATCGGGACAGAACCGAGAAATTCAAAAATTGGTGGATTCGATCTTGGTTTTGATTTCACCTATTTCTTGAAAAATGAAGGTGAACTTAATTATGGATTGAATTTTAACGGATTCAGCACATCGTTCATCACCTATAATGAAGCCAAGAGAAAGATAGAATCAACCAGTTTTACCACTGAGATCGGAACCTATTTCAATTATAGATTGGTAAAAAACCGTTGGGTAGTTCAACCAAGTATCAGAGTTCAAGTATATTCTTCTTTGGGAACTATTTCTCCTGAACCAAGACTTGGATTAAAATACAATGCATCTGAAAAGCTTCGCTTGAAGTTCTCTGGTGGTCGATTCAGCCAGAACTTTACTTCTGCATCTTCGGATAAGGATGTTGTAAATTTATTCAACGGTCTTCTTTCTGCACCTCAGAATGTGCAATCAACCTTTGTTGATCAGTTCCAAAACGAAAGAAGTGTTAGAAACGGAATCCAATATGCATGGCACGCTATCGGAGGTTTTGAATATGATCTTGGGAAGTATATTACTGTAAACATTGAAGGTTACTACAAATACTTCAGTCAGTTGAGCAATATCAACCAGAACAAACTATACGAAGATCTTGCGCAGTTTGCCTACATCGATGACGTTTACAAGAAAGACTTCATTATTGAATCAGGAGAATCTTATGGTGTGGACCTTCTTTTAAAGTATTCAAAAGAAAGATTATTCTTGTGGGGAGTTTATTCTTATGGGTATTCTACGAGATGGGACGGATTCATGGAATATTTCCCTGTTTTCGACAGACGCCACAATATCAATATGGTTGGAAGCTACATCTTCGGTAAAAAGAAAGATCTTGAATTGAACATTCGTTGGAACCTTGGTTCTGGACTTCCATTTACTCCAACTGCAGGATTCTATCAAGGTGAGAACTTCAGTGGCGGAGTTACAACAGACATCACAACCACCAATCCATCTGATGTTTCTACATTACTTGGTACGTTTAACAGTCAGCGACTACCTGCATACCACAGACTGGACGTAACTGTTAAGAAACAATTCACATTTAAAAACGAGGATGTTCTTGAGGTCATTGCCAGCGTAACGAATGTCTATGATAGAAATAACATATTCTACATCAACAGGGTTACCAATAAAACGATCTACCAGTTCCCTATCCTGCCAAGTATGGGAATCAGTTATAAATTCTAATAAAAAAGGGACCAGTTGGTCCCTTTTTTATTTGTCAATCAATTTTATTATTTCATCCAAGCATCAAGTCCTTTTTGTTGAGGACCATTTGGATCTTCCATTGGAACCACAGAATACTCCATATAGAAATTGCGTTGTACTTCAGGTAAAACAAGATCTAGCAATCTTCCACCCCTGATCAAAGAAATTTTCTTTTCGTCATCATCAAAATAGTTCAGCCATTTATCCGGATCTGCCTGTACCTGATAACCATTGATGGCAATTATCTCATCATTGAGCATTAATCCACCTAGATCAGCTGGCCCACCAGGATAGATTGCTGATACGACTGCATTTGTGCCTGAGGGAATGAACTTAAACCCAACTCGAGCTGCAGCATATGATTTTGACGGGAAATGCTTTATTTCAAGTCCAAGGTATTCAAGCGCATCACTTACAATACCCTCATAGGGACTTGTTCCGTTAATGTGATCCTTGAAGAAATCGTCCCATGATTCACCAGAGATCTTTTCCAATTCTGATTTATAATCAGATTCAGAAACGCCTTTATTTTTTAGCGCATAATCGAAATAAAGCCTCTTCATCACTTCATCAAGACCATACTTATTCTTTGTAGCATTAAGGATTCGAACATCCGTTACAAAAGCTAAGAGGCATCCCTCTGTGTAAATAGAGACTTTTCTTCCAGGTGCACCAGACACATATCCATCAAGCCACGTATCAAAAGATGAATCCCCAACCGATAAATTGAATCTTCCCTGATTGTCAAAATGCTTTTGAAGTTGAGCATTGAACTCAACCAGATATTGTTTCAAATTAAACACTCCACTTTTCAGCAAGAAAAGATCCCCCATGTAAGTGGTAATACCCTCGCAGATATACCCCAGACGAGAATAATTTTGCTTTGAGAAGTCATACGGGAACATTTCTATCGGGCGAATATTCTTAACATTCCAGGTATGATACAACTCATGGGAGGAAACACCTAACAGCTCCTTGTACAAAGACTGAAATACTTCAAAGGAAGGTCCTAAGGCAATTACCGTTGATCTGCAATGCTCTACACCATGATAGGCTTTAACCGGTAAGATCTGAAATAAGAAATGATATTCTTTTTCTGGAAACTCGGTAAATTTTTCGATCTGCTTTTCAGAAAATAAAGTAAAATCCTTTTTCAATCTATCCCAATCCGGTTTACATTCACCCTGAAACCATAAATGGAATTCAACTCCTCCTACTGCATATGAATCATGCTGTAAACCAGCAGAACATATAAAGGGAGAATCAGCCAACTCATCGAATGAGCTTGCTGTTATCGTATTATCCACACAACTTAATGCACCTGCATACTTCCAATCTGAAGGAATCATAAGTGACACCTTGTGCTCCGCTCCTGTCAGATGATCAGTATAAATACAGCAGTTAACCGGATTCACGTATAGTTGTTCAGGCGATAAAAAGGTAGATCCCGCATTCAATTCAGCGGAATAATAACTATACTCTACCCTAATCGATTTTGTACCAGGAGTGTCGACAATCCAAGTTGAACTATCACTCTTTAGTGCACTCAGTCTCTTACCTGAATCACTAAAAACCTTAAATCCTTTTACGTTTTTTGCAAAATTCCCAATCTCATACCTTCCAGGTCTCCAGGTTGGAATCTTTATGGTGATGCAATCCTGATCTACAGGAAATATCGCCGATATCTTCAGAAATTGTTGCTGTGGATTATCAATCTCAAATGTATAGCTTACCATCAATTCAGAATTTTACCGAATATCGGAATTTAAGCATACAATTCATCCTGTAGCTGAGCGATCTTCGTGTCCTCAAGATATGAATCATAAGGCATCATCTTATCAATGATCCCATTCGGAGTGATCTCAACTATTCGATTCGCAACTGTATTCACCAATTCGTGGTCATGTGAGGTGAACAGGATCGTTCCCTGGAATTCCTGCATCCCATTGTTCAGCGCAGTGATCGATTCAAGGTCTAGGTGGTTCGTCGGTTCATCCATCAATAACAGATTCGCTTTCGCTAACATCATCTTGGATAACATGCATCGAACTTTTTCACCTCCTGACAATACATTTGCTGTTTTCAATGCTTCTTCTCCAGTAAATAACATTCTACCTAAGAATGTTCTCAGATATACCTCTTCACGCTCTTCATCGGTCTGCGCATATTGTCGCAACCAATCGATCAAAGGCAATTTATCTTTGAAGTATTCAGAATTGTCATTCGGTATATATGCAGTATTGATGGTCGTTCCGTAAGTAAATTCCCCGGAATCAGGTTTTTGATTACCTGTAAGTATTTGATAGAATGCCGTTAATGCAACAGAGTTCTTGGAGATAAAGGCGATCTTATCCCCTTTGTTGACAATCAATGTAAGATTCTTAAACAATGTTTTTCCTTCCTGTGAAGCACTTAAATTTTCAATGGAAAGGATCTGATTTCCTGCATCTCGTTCCTGATGGAAAGTAATACCTGGATATTTACGACTTGATGGCTGAATTTCTTCCAAATCAAGATTATCCAACATCTTCCTACGGCTCGTTGCCTGCTTCGACTTAGAAGCATTCGCAGAGAATCGTGCGATGAAGTCCAAAAGTTCCTTTTTCTTCTCTTCAGCTTTTTTATTCTTGTCAGAACGCTGACGAGCTGCCAATTGTGACGACTGATACCAAAACGAGTAGTTTCCTGTAAACATATTGATCTTGCTGAAATCAATATCACAAATATGTGTACATACTGTATCAAGGAAGTGACGGTCGTGAGACACAACGATCACAGTGTTTCTAAAGTCCAAAAGGAAATCCTCTAACCAACCGATCGTTTTAAGATCAAGGTCGTTTGTTGGTTCATCTAGTACTAGTACATCCGGATTACCAAACAAGGCCTGAGCAAGGAGTACCCTTACTTTCAGTTCGTTTGGCATTTCCTCCATTTTCAAATAATGCTTTGATTCTTCGATTCCAAGGTTACTCAACAGCGTAGCCGCATCTGTTTCAGCATTCCATCCCTCCAAATCAGCGAATTCTGCTTCAAGCTCAGCAGTTCGCATTCCGTCTTCATCTGAAAAATCAGGCTTTGCGTACAACGCATCCTTCTCTTTCATGATCTCATACAAACGCTTATGTCCCATGATCACAGTTTCCAGTACGTTGAATTCATCAAATTCAAAGTGGTTCTGCTTCAATACGGCCATTCGCTTTCCAGGCTCAAGTTCTACCCTACCTGTAGTAGGATCCTGATCACCTGTAAGGATCTTTAAAAATGTTGATTTTCCTGCACCATTTGCACCGATCACACCATAGCAGTTCCCCTGAACGAATTTAACGTTCACTTCATCAAATAGAACACGCTTTCCAAACTGGAGCGATAAATTGTTAACTGAAATCATAGATTACCTGTAATTTGCCGCAAAGATAGGCAAACCTTCTCTTCTGACCTAATCAAATCAGTCAGTCATCCATTTGAGATTTCTCGAGTACATAAAAATGAAAACTGCCGAGAACAACAGATTCCAAACAACAGCAAAGGTTGGTATATCTGACGGAGAAATAAAGATGTATAATTGACCAATTGTCAGCAGATTATATACGATATACATATGAAACCCCATCTTCCTTCCAACCCACATAAAGTAGACACCAAGAATACCTATAATGATAACCAGTAAGGTGATGATCGATGAAATGTAAAAATGTTCATTGGTTGTTTCTGACATCCGCTGAACCTGATCAAATGTATCGGCCAAAGAATTCATTCCCATGTCCCTCATTTCAGAAGTTGACTTTGCCAATTCGACTTTTTGATAGGTCATTTCCTCCTCATTCAATGGGCCTTGAAAAAATGCTCCAAGCGTGACAATGAACGAAAGTCCTGTATAAATCCAAGTCAAGATGCAGAGAACCTTAAGAAAACTAGGACGTTCGGGGCTTTCCAATATATTTTGATCATTCATTTCCATCATATCAATTCATTTTTCTAACAAAACATACACTTTTTTCGATGAGCGGATGTAAATATTGATCTTCCTCAACAAAACTTACCTCCTGCCTGAAAGATTCCAAAAGGTCTTCAAGAATTTCTGAAGTACGTGCAGGTCGTCTAAATTCGAAGGCCTGAACAGCATTTAACAATTCAATCCCCTGAATCCTAAAGCAGTTTTCTACCACTCTGAACAACTTTGTTGCTGCATTGGCACCCATACTAACATGATCCTCCTGTCCGTTCGATGAATCGATAGTATCCACTGATGCTGGCATACACAACTGTTTATTTTGACTCACGATCGACGCACAAGTGTACTGCGGGATCATAAATCCGGAATTCAAACCTGGATTTGCCACCAAAAACGCTGGAAGTCCTCTTGTACCGGAGATCAACTTATAAACTCTTCTCTCAGATATACTCCCAAGCTCTGCAAGGGCAATTGCTAAAAAATCCATTGTGATCGCCAAAGGTTGTCCATGGAAATTACCTGCAGAAACAACATCATCGTCTTCCGGGAAGATGGTTGGGTTATCGGTTACAGCATTCACCTCTCTCTCAACGATCTGATATGCATAATCTATTGTATCCTTCGATGCTCCATGCACCTGAGGAATACAACGGAAAGAATAAGGATCCTGCACATGTGCTTTTTCTCGACCGATCACTTCACTGCCTTCCAGAATATCCCTGAATATGGAAGCTACTTCGATCTGTCCCTGCTGATTTCTGATTTCATTGACATTTGATTGAAAAGGATTCAATCTGCCATCATACGCTTCTAATGATAGTCCGGCAACCTTATTCCAGTTTTTCCATAGCTTAAGTGCACTTGAAACTGAATAGGAAGCATAAGCACTCATGAATTGAGTTCCATTCAGAAGGGCCAATCCTTCTTTTGACTGAAGTGTGATCGGCTCAAGATGTAGTCCTTTCAGCACTTCCGCAGATGCATGTTTTTTACCTTGGAAATAAACTTCTCCTTCACCGATCAAGGGTAGAGATAAATGCGCTAATGGTGCAAGATCACCAGAAGCACCGAGACTACCCTGTTGATATACAACCGGAAGAATATTGTGATTGAAGAAGTAGATCAACCTTTCAACTGTTACCAACTGAACTCCTGAATGTCCATGAGACAGACCAAGAACTTTGAGCAGTAACATTCTCTTGACAATGTCCTGTGGAACTTCGTCGCCTGTACCACACGCATGAGAAAGAACTAAATTCCTTTGTAATTGCTCAAGATCTTCTTTTTCGATAGCAGTATTACATAACGAACCGAATCCCGTATTAATTCCATAAACTAACTTGTCGTGTCTCGCCAGTTTTTCATCCAGATAATTTCTACAGTCTACAATCGCTTTTTTTGCTGTTTCTCCAAGAAAAATCTGGGCATGAGACTCAAGAATGACATCGATTTCCTTAAGACTGACCCATTCATTATTTATAGTGTATTGTTTCATCTTCTAATTTTCTGGATCAGTTCTTTTAGCGTCAATTCCTCCTGCTCACCTGACTCCATATTCTTTAATTTCAAAACATTTCTGTTTAACTCTTCTTCACCGACCAAAGCAACGTACTGAACATTTCTGTCATTCGCATACTTCATTTGTTTTTGCATTTTTGCTGACGATGGATATAATTCGCAATCGATTCCTTCCTTTCGGATCTCGCGAACCATTTTCATACAAGCCTTTTGCTCATTCTCTCCGAAATTCACGAACATCAATGTCAGTCCTTTATCTATTACTGCCGGAAACAAGTCAAGCTCAGTCAGAATATCATAAATCCTGTCAGCTCCAAAAGAGATTCCAACACCTGACATCCCTTTCATACCAAATAGTCCGGTAAGATCATCATATCGCCCACCTCCAACAATAGACCCCATCTTTACTCCATGCGCTTTGACTTCAAAGATGGCACCTGTGTAATAGTTTAGTCCACGTGCTAGCGTAATGTCAAATTCGAGATCTGCTTTCTCAAGTCCTAATTCAGTTGTTGATTCAAGAACAAATTGCAGCTCATCCAGCCCTTGCAATCCTCCTTCGCTTGCTGCAAGGAATGTTCTCATCATTTCGAGTTTTTCATTATTGGTCCCAGAAAAACTAAAGAGCGGAGATATTTTTTGAATAGCATTGTCAGAGACGCCTTTTTCGCGTAATTCGTTGATCACGCCTTCCTCACCGATCTTGTCCAGCTTATCAATTGCAACTGTAATATCGATCAAACGATCAGCCTCACCGCTTACTTCTGCAATTCCGGTAAGGATCTTACGATTATTCATCTTGATCGTAAATCCAGGAATTTTTAGGTCATTAAGCACTTCATCCAGTAATTGAACAAAATCTACCTCGTAAACAAGCGAATCACTTCCAACAACGTCAGCATCACACTGGAAAAACTCCTGATACCTCCCGTGCTGAGGCCTATCTGCTCTCCAAACCGGTTGGATCTGATATCTCTTAAATGGGAAAGCGATTTCATTTTGATGCTGAACGACAAAACGAGCAAATGGCACAGTAAGATCGTAACGTAATGCCTTTTCAGAAAGACTATTTGCAAAACGTGGCAGGTTATCTTGATTTAGTGCATCAAGATCAGCCTTTTTCATTTTTTCCCCCGAATTCAAAATTCTGAAGATCAATCGATCACCTTCTTCACCATATTTCCCTAACAAAGTAGTCGATAATTCAAATGAAGGGGTTTCAATTGGAGAAAACCCATATTTTTCATAAGCTTTCTTGATCGTTGTGAAAATATAATTCCTTCTTGATACTTCCATTGGAAGAAAGTCACGAGTACCCTTTGGAATTGACGGTTTTTGTGCCATATTATCGGAATTTGTAGCCAAAGATAGCAATAAGCTATCAGCCTGAGGATGTTGTTTAACCTAATAAAAATCATTTTGTATTCTCATTGAAGGAATTACCTTCAGAACATGAAAAATGGAATTCATTGTTTTTAGATTTTACCAATTTCAGAACTTACATACAAAAAGATATTATACTCTGATGTAACTAAAAAGCACCTAAGCACAAAAATTGTATCCTAATAACCCCCGATCAAATGGGCATTTCTTTACCAATCCATCTTCTTACATTTTCATTCCAGATACGATCAGATTCAGCTTGAGTAAGAATATCTGCTTCAACAGCAAAATCGATAACTCTTCCCGGATAAGAACGAGCCACTCCTTCCATTTCTCCTAATGGATATGGATCATCCAATCCAGCCACAATCTGATCTGCTCCTACCCTAGTTTTCAATAGTTGAAGTGTATATGAATCATGAACCAGCGTATCAAAAAATAAGTTAGGGTGTCCGAGTGCAGCACGCGGATCATGTGCTCCTTCGAATAGATCAGGACGACCATCATAGCCTTGCAGACGTCTACCGTAATTCGCTTGACCTAGCATACAGCCATGCGCAAAACAAGTGCGTATGCCGGGAAATTTATTTACATAATCTTTCAAGGAATAGAAATGTAATGTGTCAGCTGTCTGTGCCATCATCCAAACCAAGTGAAATCTCCAATACGCATCTTTTAACTTTACCATCTTTTCACCATCATACGGATGGATCTCAATGGCAAGTTGATACTTATTTGCCAATTCAAAAATTGGTTCGACCAAATCATCTACGACCGACAACCATTCTCCATCTTTATTTAAAAAATGAGTTGGCAAACACAACAAAGGCATCTTTAGTTTCTCGACGCATCTTTCAATTTCCAATAATGCATCTTCGATATACAGCGGCTGGACAACAAAACCAGTTGTAAATTTATCTGGCCGTCTTTCCTGAACACTTGCATTGAAATCATTTTGCCATCGGATGGCATCATTTGCATCTTGTCGTTCCCAGCCATTACAATACACCTGAGATAGATTCAACATAACACCATGGTCAATCCCGTACTTCTCCATCCATTCAAGCTTCTCATTGAAGAAAAAGCTTGGATCTGTTACAGGTCTGGCCCAGTCACCCTGTCGCATGAATTTTTTGTCATCATCAATCCAGAACAACTTTTTATCCTTCATGAATTTTGGAATTTCCGAAGGTTCAGGAAGCAGGTGGCCGTGACCGTTGATCTTAGTTTTTCCGTTTTTCATAGATTGACCAATGTGAATGCAAAAGTAAAGAATAAAAAAAGAGGTGGAATCACCACCTCTTTCTATTATTGACCGATAATAAATCGTTGTTTAAAGGTATGTTGCTCTGCGATCACATTTACAGTATAAGAACCGGCAGCAATATCTGTGATCTCAAGATCGATCACTTCGGCATTCACACCACTATACTTCTTAACTAACCTACCCGCTGCATCATACATTTCAATTTCTTTGATCAAGTCATTGGATACTTCAATGCTTACCATGTTGATTGCAGGATTTGGATACAATGTCAAGTATGAATCACCAATTTCATCAAGATCAGCGCATCCAACGGTAATTGTTTGTTGAGAGCTCGCACTACATGTATTCACATCAGTGTATGTGTAGGTAATCAAGAATGTACCATAACCCGAAACCGAAGGATCGAACATGTTCGCTGAAACACCTGTTCCACTGTACTGACCACCCGCCGGGCTACCTCCTGATAATGCAAAGGCTGGAGTATTGACACAAACGTCAGAAAGTGGAGCAAGAGAAACCGTTGGGATCACCAATGGAGACGATTGAGCCGGAGAGACAGGGCTCACACAACCCGTAGCTCCCTGCGATACGTAGAATGTACTTGCCGTAGTAACTGTAATGGACGAAGTTGTCTCACCTGTAGACCAATTAAGATTAGACCCTGTTGCTGTTAACACTGAGTAACCACATAAATCTTGAACAGTCACTACAGGTGCTGTTGGTGCATTCGGAGCAGTCAGAGAAACAGAAATTTGATTAGAAGGGCAACCATCATCAAAAATGAAGTTGGTTGTTCCTGCCGCTAATCCTGTTACCGTATAAGGCAAATTCACAGACATTGCAGAACCTGAGCTCGCTCCTGACCACGTAAGATCACCAGTTCCGGCTCCACTTATTACAGCAGTACCATCAGTCGATGTACAAGAAGATGGATCATTTTGCGTTCCAACTGTAATCGTTGCCCCAGAAATTGGGCTAGCTGTTACAGTGGCTGCTGAAGAAGTACAACCGGCTACGTTTTGAGTAACAGTATAAGTCCCTGCTGAAGTTACAGTAATAGAAGATGTAGTTTCTCCTGTTGACCACACTAATCCAGTACCATTAGCTGTAAGGGTCGAGATTCCACAATCATTGACTGCAGATGTTGTGGGTGCCGACGGAGCTCCTGGATCAACCAGTGAAGCCGTAATCGTATTAGAAGAACATCCATTGTTAAATGTTATGGAGTATGAACCAGCTACTAGATTCGGTATGGTGTATGGAAGATTCACTCCCGTAGCATTACCTGAGGCTGCTCCTGTCCAACTAACAGTTCCTGTACCTGAACCATTCACTACGATTGAACCTGTTGGTGTTGCACATGTCGAAGGGTTTGTTAAAGTTCCACTCGATATGGTAGGAACCGTCAATGGAGCTGCAATTCCAGAAGCAATACCGCTTGAACAACCACTAACTGTAGAAGAAACAGTATATGTTCCTGCAGTTGTCACAGTAATACTTGAAGTTGTTTCAGCCGTGGACCAAGTCAAACCAGAACCTGTTGCAGTTAACACCGAATTTCCACAGTTATTAGAAACTGAAACTACCGGATCAGCAGGTGTTGCATTTACAGAAACCGTCAACTGAGAACAAGTCGCCGTTGTTTCGTTTACACAAGTCGAAGCATCCTCTGCTCTAATGTAATATACTGTTCCCGGAGCTGATGGAGTAACATCGAATGTACTTGTTGCAGTAAACCCCACCAACGTACCACCGCATGAGCCTTCATAAATGTACCATGCATCTGCATCATTAAGGTTACCTGCAATGGATAATGTCACAACATCACCTTCACAATAGCTACCCGCTGGTGCAGTTACTGTTGGTGAATCCGGTGTATTACAAACTACTACAGGAGTAACACAAAGCTGTAATGACCATCCATTTAATGAACCACCATCTTGATTAAATTCATCAAGTACAGTCAATGTCCATGTTCCAGCTGCGTCTTCTCCATTAAATGCAGATAATAACTGATTTGGTATATATGTACCTCCACCAACTGGAGGACAAGGAACGGTGGCACTAGCCGCTGCATCATCATAATTCAAATTGAAATTATCCTGATTATTACACACATTATTCATCAGGATAACAGTCGTACCTCCGGGAGAGGTGAGTGAAATGACAAGATCTGAAATCCACGTGTGTGTACCATTCAAATCGATCACATTGACATCATTGATCGTTCCTCCTGTTGGAACTACGATCGTGGAAGTAATTGTCGGAGCGCCGGAAGCAGAGATTGCAATTGGCACATCTGTAGCTGAATACAACATACAAGAGTTCGATGTAAAACTGAAAGTTGTAGACCATGCAGAGCTTCCACATCCAGAAACTGCTCTAACTCTCCAATAATAAGTAGTTGTAGTACTTAAAGATGGTGAAGTATAATTCGCTGCCGTAAGTCCAGTTTGCTGATCCGCAAAACTCGCAAATCCTGGATCGGTCGAAATATCAATGTCATAAGTAACACCTGGGTCAGACGAGGCCACCCATGTAAAATCAGTAGGAATTGATACTCCTGTCGCTCCATTTGCCGGTGTTGAGAGTGTTATGGCTGATGGGGCACCTGCGCTTATAGTTAAAGTTAAAGTTATGGTTTTAGTTCCCGAAGCACTAGTACCAGTAACTGTTAATGTATACGTACCCGGTGTTGCCAAATTTGTATTTGAGATAGTTAATACAGATGACCCAACAGGAGTTACTGGATTTACTGAAAAACCAGATGTAGCTCCAGCAGGAACACCTGAAACACTTAATGTAACTGGATCAGTATAACCTCCAACCTGTCCAACATTTAACGTGAATTGAGCATTCGTTGGTTGACAAATACTTACGGAGCTATTTGCTGCCGTAAGCGTATAGTCAAATGTAGAAGCAACAATGGTGAAATTGTTATTCGAAATATCGAAAAATGTTCCATTTGAACAGATGACCATTACTCTACAAGTTGTAGATGGAGTATTTGGAACTGTTACCACCTGTGAACCGTCGTTAGGTACGTTTGATGCCAGAACCGTTGGATAAGTCAATCCTCCATCTGTAGACAATAAGATGTCAACATTAGCACATGAAATAGGTGCAAGATTCGTATTTGCAACACTCCAAGTAACCGTTTCAGTTGTTAAACCAGTCCAGGTAATTCCAGTTGCAGAAGGATAATTCACTACAAAAGGGCCCGCTGTAGCCACAGTACTAACCGTAACATCCTCGTGATCATTACATCCACCAGCTCCAGGTGCATTGTCTCTTACGGTAACTCTGAAGTTCATGGTTCTTGAAACCGATGGAACTACCTCCCATGTATAAGGACCTCCAGCAGCTAGAGAAGCCAAACTCGGGAAATATCTGGTCGGACTTGTTGAAGAAGGATTACTTCTAAAATTAGGTCCACCTGTCGATGTTGCCACAGGTGGTTGAGTAGACACCTGATTATCCATTTGTTCCCAGTTATAAGTTACCGGATCTCCATCTGCATCGTTTACAACTGCCGTTAGTGCAAAAGGTGTATTGGCAGGCACTGAAACGTTTCCATTTGTGCTTAAAATGATCGGAGCAGAATTAGCTAAGGCCGTAATCTGTTCGCAAGTATGCCCTGCACTCATGATTTCAACATCAATTTCCTGTAAACTTTTTCCAGAGAAATGATCATCTGAATTATTTTGTACGTTAGGTGCACAAATACCTGCATACCCCATGATCGTGCTTGCAGATCCTGGTTCAACTGCAGTTGCCCCATTTCTGTTACAGTTATTGTTTTGAGTATGATTTGCTCCAAACTGATGTCCCATCTCATGCGCTACATAATCTATATCAAAAGGGTCGCCAACGGGAGCTGAACTACCAGTCACACCTCTTGCTTTCTGACCTCCTGTACAAACAACACCCAATCCAGCCAAACCTCCAGAGTTCGTACCAAATACATGGCCTATATCGTAGTTTGCCGAACCAATGACAGCATCCGTGTTGGTCTGGTTCTGATTGATCATCGTCCCAGGTGTACCATTTGTAAAAGGATCTGAACCGGCATTTGTATAAATGATATTGTTATTGTTCGCAATGATCACCATGGTAATAGCCATATCTTTCTCATACACCCCATTCACCCTGTTCATAGTGGTTACTTGAGCGGCAGCAGCTTGAGCAACTGTTCCTCCATGAAAAGCTGTGTATTCACCTGTTGCTGATATTGCCAGACGATAAGTACGTAATTGACAAGTTCCAAATTGTTTTACCACTCCTCCGAGCTTTCCGCCTTTCATAGTGGCATTATCGCTATCAAAAGAACAATCAAACACTTTATCTGTAATGAAATCCTTTTTGTAGTAAACGATGTAATGATCGCTATTCCCATCAACCACAGGATCAATAAAGATGGTCGGTTCACCAGGCGTCATGATCATGGCATGTAATCCTTTCGGTGTGATATCCCACTTTACGAAAGCTGCATCATCTACCCCAGAAGCATCATAACTTTTAATTTCGGGGAACAGTTGTGCCAATTGACGATCCATCGTACTATTTTCCTTGGCTCTGTATGTTCTAAATTCACCTGTAGGAGTCGGCAATTGAATCTGAGCAACAAATCCAGAATTCTCAACTTCACGATGCATAACACCTATCATTTGTTCGCGGATGGTATTTACATCGATCTGAAAATATTTAGCACTGGTGGCCTGGATTTGAGCAGAAACTATAAAGGGAATGGCATTTTTTGATACCTCTGTCCAATTATAATTAATCTTTTTTTCGTCCTGAGAAAAAGAGAAATTACAGAACAAGATCAGAAAAAATAAAAGCCCAAGATTTCGGGTATTCATTGTTAGTCTCATGTTTTAAGTTTTAGCGATCACAAGATAATGAATAATCAATGGATTTACAAAACGGATTTAGTAAATGAAAAATGGCGACCAAAAGGCCGCCATTTCGAAATAAGGAGAGTGATATTTTAGTGGTTAATAATAAGTCTCTCTCTTAAAACTTTTTGTTCAGTGATCAAATCAATTGCATATGAACCTGTTGCTAAATCTGATAGGTTCAAAGCAGCTGTTTCTTGAATTGAATATAATTCATACTGTTTTACCAATCTTCCTGCTGCGTCATAAACATTAACTGCTTTCAGCTCAATGCCTTTAACTGCTATTGTCACTTCACCATTGGATGGATTAGGATAAATAGTATATGATATCTCTTCCTCATCAATTCCAGCACATCCAACAATGATCGTTTGTTGAGCGAATCTTGAACACGTGTTACCGTCAGTATAAGTGTAAGTGATCAAGAATGTACCATATCCAGAAACAGAAGGATCAAAAATGTTGTTTGAAATCCCAGTACCAAAGTAATCACCTCCAGCTGGAAAACCACCTGATAATTGGAATGGCTCAGTATTGATACAGATATCAGCTATTGGATCTAAAGACACATTTGGAATTGCTAAAGGTGTAGCTGTACCCATTCCAGTTGCACTAGTACATCCACCCACTGTTTGTGAAACATAGAAGTCCCCTCCTGTTGTTACAGTTATTGAAGACGCCGTTTCACCTGTCGACCACTGAAGACCTATTCCACTAGTGGTCAATATAGAGTATCCACATAGGTCCTGAACACTAACTGCTGGTGCAGATGGCACTGACCCTGAATTTATTGTAGCGCTTAACACATTTGATTGACATCCGTTGTCAAATTCGATGGAATATGTCCCCGCACCCAATCCTGTTATTGTGTATGGCATACTTCCAGTTGCTATTCCTGAAACGCCTCCAGACCAAGTTATAGTACCTGAACCATTACCCTGAACGGTAATTGTACCATCAGAACCACCACATGTTGAAGGATTATTTACTGTACCTAATGTAATTGTCGTAACAGACTGAGGCGCAGCAGTTGCAGAAGCATCTGCAGAAGTACATCCATTTGACGTTTGATTAACCGTATAGGTTCCTGTAGAAGTAACTGTTATTGAAGAAGTCGTCTCACCAGTAGACCACACAAGATTAGAACCAGTAGCAGTTAAAACAGAAGATCCACAGTTATTCTGGACAGTTGCAACAGGAGCAGAAGGAATTGTATTTGGCGCAGCCACTACCGATGATGGGGATGATGTACATCCATTAACAGTTTGAGTTACTGCATAAGTTCCCGCCGAAGTTACATTGATCGAAGGAGTTGTTTCACCTGTGGACCATAACAAGTTTGAACCTGTCGCAGTAAGAGTCGAAGCGTTACATCCATTAACTACTGACGAAGCAGGAGCTGAAGGAACATTAAGTGGAACAGCAGTTACAGTTGAGGATGCAGATGTACATCCTGAAACTGTCTGAGTAACAGTATATGATCCTCCTGAAGTAACAGTGATTGATGGTGTTGTCTCTCCTGTGGACCATAAAAGATTCGAACCAGTCGCGGTAAGTACAGATGAACCACAGCTATTTACAGAGCTTACTGTAGGAGCTGATGGCGCAGAGGGATCGACCAATGAAATACTCAATGAATTAGAAGAACAACCATTGTTGAATACAATTGAATATGCTCCTGCATCCAAACCTGAAATCGTATATGGAAGCGTTACAGATGAAGATCCACTCATCGCTCCTGACCAAGAAAGTGTACCTGTTCCAGAACCTGATACGGAAATCGTACCATTATTTACCGCACAAGAACTAGGATTTGATGACCCACTTGATGCAATAGAAGGTACTGCGTTAGGTGCGGCAGTAGCTGATGCTGCAGTACTTGTACATCCAGATACGGATTGAGTTACCGAATAAGTACCAGCTGAAGAAACTGTTATCGATGGAGTAGTTGCTCCTGTAGACCAGCTTAAATTACTTCCTGTAGCACTAATGATTGATGTCCCACATCCATTTGTAACTGTAGTCGTTGGTGCAGAAGGAATCGCTAATGGGGTAGCAGCAGCTGAAGCTGCAGCACTTGTACATCCAGATACGGTTTGAGTTACCGTATAAGTACCAGCTGAAGAAACTGTGATCGATGGAGTAGTTGCTCCAGTTGACCAGCTCAAGTTACTTCCCGCTGCACTGATGGTAGATGTTCCACATCCATTGGTTACTGTTGTAACAGGTGCAGATGGCACAGTTGTAGGTGCTGCAGTAACTGAAGATGCTGTACTTGTACACCCAGAAACCGTTTGAGTAACTGTATAAGTCCCTGCTGAAGACACCGTGATTGACGGAGTTGTTGCTCCAGTCGACCAGCTTAAATTACTTCCTGTAGCACTGATCGTTGAAGTACCACAACCGTTTGTTACAGAAGTTGTTGGAGCCGATGGAATAGCCACAGGTGCAGCAGTTGCAGAAGAGGCATTACTTGTACATCCTGAAACAGTTTGAGTTACCGTATAATTACCTGCAGAACTAACCGTGATCGTTGGTGTCGTAGCACCTGTCGACCAGCTTAAGTTACTTCCGGTAGCGGAGATCGTTGATGTCCCACATCCATTCGTTACAGTGGTTGTTGAAGCAGATGGAATAGCTATTGGAGCCGCAACACCGGTCCCAGCAGAACTAGTACATCCGTTGGATGTTTGAGTAACCATATATGTTCCGGCAGAAGACACTGTAATTGATGCTGTTGATGCTCCTGTTGACCAAGACAAGTTAGAACCAGAAGTAGTCAATGTAGATGTTCCACACCCATTTGTTACAGAGACAACAGGTGTTGAAGGCGTCGCATTTACCGTGATCATGTTATTGTATGTCTGACTATCTGTTCCTGCTCCATTTGTAACCGTTAATGATACATTGTACGTTCCTGCTGTGTTGTAAGCTATTGATGGATTAGCCGAAGTTGAAGTCGAAGGCGTACCACCAGGGAAAGACCAAGAATATGTTACTGGCGAACCAGTTGACGCATCAGTAAAGTTCACATTTGATCCCGAACAAATAGTGGATTGTGATGCCGTGTAGTTCGCAACTGGTGGAACTGCAGCTGCAACTCCTGTTAAGTTGATATTATCCAGGTATGTGTTATTTCCATAACCGGAAATATTTCTAAAACCAATGTAAACCTTATTATTACCTATATACGGAGAAAGATCGATCGATTCATTTCTCCATTGTGCTGTTGTGGGAGTAAAGGCTGTAGTTTGATCCGCCGCAGTTGCAAGCGTGCTACCTGATTTTGAATAAACTTGAGTTTCCGGAAGACCACATCCCCAAACCACGACATCTAGTCTATCTATGTATGAAGCGTTATAGCGAGCATGCGCTACATCAAACGTTAATGAAACAGTAGAATATCCTGTAAGGTCGACTGGGAACATTACAAGGTCATCGGTGTCCCCTGTAATATTTGTTGTAAAATTATCCATTTTAGCTGCATTACCTGCAGATGGAGCAATCCCTGCATTCGTTACACGCACCCAGGTTAAGGCATTACCGCCATTGTTAATTGTCCAGTTTGTTGGTTCAAACGTTGTTGATGTGAACCCTTCTGAAACTGGAATAGCTGATCCTGCAGCCAGATTAACCGTAAATGACGAAGATGAAGCATCATTCCCTGAACTTGCATCAGTCAAACCATTTGGTAAAAGAGTAAATGAATTAAATGTATGTAAACCGACTGTGGTTGTCACTGAAGGAAGGGTTACATTTATTGTAGCAAAGGAGGCTAAACTTCCTGTCCAATTAAATGTGCTATTTGCACCACCGTCAACATTGTATTTTATTTGACAAGATGTAAGAAGGTTACCACCAAAATTCTTTAAAGTAACAACAGGGGTAAAAGAGGTTTCACAATTCTCACCATTTGGGTTTACAATTGCACTGATCCCAGAATCATTTGATGAGGGAACTGTGCAGGCAGTAGAAGATGATAATGTTGCCCTTCTCGGAGAGACGTCTAGAACCGTTCGTATTCTGGTTTTCTGTTGCGCAGTAAATATATTCATGCAACCGTCATCAGTATAATCCATATAATTTTCGATCATATCATTTCCAGGGTATGTGCCCCCAGTGCATGAATTGGTTCCAGTAGGACAACCGTAATTAGCCGCAGAAGCTGCCGGAGTATCTGTACAAAAATCATCTACAGAGCAACCACCATCTCCCCAAATATGCCTCAAACCGAGCCAATGCCCTAATTCGTGAGTGAGTGTTCTACCTTTTCCATATACACCTCCCGCAGGATTTGGAATAGCAATAGAACCAAGAGAAGTATTTAGGATAACAACTCCATCGGTATTCGCACTTCCACCGTTTACACCCAAACCAGAAAGACCTGAATTACTTGGAAACTGTGCATATCCTAATAAACCACCCGAAAGATTTGCAACCCAAATGTTAACGTAATTATTCGGATCCCAAATGGTTCCCGGCTTAACTGTGTTATCCATTGTAGTTTGGGTAAACGGCCCTGCCCCATAAGTCGTTACTCTATTGATTCCAGGTTCAGTTAGCGTTGATCCAGAAGGACTAATCATGGCAAGGCAAAACTCAACCTCAACATCAGCTGCCACGCTGTTTGAACTACCTGCTAGGTTTCTAAAATCAAGGTTCAATTGGTCAACCTGGCGTTGTATCCATATGGCATTAACATTGGTTGCACCTGATCCACTTGTAATTATATGAAAAACTATTGGAAGCGTTAGCAATATCTTTGGTGAACCACCGGATCCTTTTCCATTGAACTTTTCTGCTTTATATTCATTAATTTGGTTTTGAAGCCACATTTCTTCTTCAAAAAGACTGGGAAGTGTAGGATCTAAACTTCTACGGATTGAATCTGCTTCCATCGTATGACAGCGTACAAAACCATTTGGACCAACAGTTGATCTGTGAATAATTTGATTATTCTCCAGTCCTGAACCTTTAACAGGCCCTTGACCAAAAAGAAAAGTTGTGGAAACAGAAATGAACAATGAGCCCATTACTGAGCGCAATTTGAGAGAAAATTTCATAGTTTTAACAGTTTAGCCATTCAAATGTATGCTAAGCCGTTAAATTATACAACACTATTTCTCGATGAATTATTAACAATATTCATTGAATACAGTTAAATATTCGTTCAAAACAAGGGAATATTCAATTTATCAATTAAATAATGAATCTACAAATTCATTTTTATCAAAAAGTTGGAGATCATTCATACCCTCTCCGACACCTATATATTTAACTGGGATTTTCATTTGATCAGAAATACCGATCACAACTCCACCTTTGGCCGTGCCATCAAGCTTTGTTATTGCCAAAGCATTAATATCTGTTGTTGCAGAAAATTGTTTTGCCTGCTCGAAAGCGTTTTGACCTGTTGATCCATCCAAAACTAAAAGTACCTCATGAGGAGCATCTGGTATTACTTTCTCCATAACCCTTTTGATCTTTGACAATTCACTCATCAAATTCACCTTGTTATGAAGTCTTCCGGCTGTATCGATGATCACAATATCCGCGTTCTGTGCTTTTGCCGATTGCAAGGCATCAAAGGCTACTGAAGCCGGGTCCGCCCCCATTCCTTGTTGAACAATAGGCACTCCAACTCGTTCCGACCAGATGATCAATTGATCTACGGCTGCCGCTCTAAATGTATCAGCTGCCCCTAAAACAACCTTCTTACCGCTTGATTTGAATTGATGCGCAAGCTTCCCAATCGTCGTTGTCTTCCCTACTCCGTTCACACCAACCACCATGATCACATATGGGTTGCCATATTGTTTTTCATACTCAAAACCACTAATGTTGTCCGCATTATTCTCTTCCAGTAATCCTGCTATTTCTTCTTTAAGGATCTGATTCAGTTCGTTGGCATTAAGTACTTTATCCCGAGCCACTCTTTGCTGAATTCTCTCGACTATCTTCAAGGTTGTTTCCACGCCAACATCTGACGTGATCAACACCTCCTCCAGCTCATCAAGAACATCATCATCGACAGTTGAACGACCGACAATGGTCCTCGCAACTTTCGACAAGAAACTTTCCTTTGTCTTTTCAAGACCTTTATTTAACGTCTCTTTTTTTTCTTTTGAGAAAAATCCAAAAATACCCATAGTCTAAAATAACAAAAGCTCCCTTATAACAAGGAAGCTTCAATAATTATAAAAAAGATCTGAGATTAGTTCTTAGCGAACCAGTCCTTCACCTTATCGTTGTGAACGATCTCTTCCTTGAATGTGTAAGAACCAGTCTTTTCTGACTTGCTCATCTTAATCACTTTCGTATGTTCTTTTCCTCCACCTTTCTGTAGGGATGCTACTACTTTCTTTGCCATGACTTACAATTATTTGATCTCCTTATGAACTGTGTAACGCTTCAATATCGGATTAAATTTCTTGATCTCCATTCTATCCGGAGTATTTTTTCTATTCTTCGTTGTAATGTAACGAGATGTCCCCGGCATACCTGACTCCTTATGCTCAGTACATTCAAGGATTACCTGAATTCTATTACCTTTTCCCTTCTTAGCCATTTTACTTTCTTTTTAAATCTACCGTTTCACAACGGGTAGAATGAGGATTTTACTTTAAAAAACCTTTCGCACGTGCTTCCTTAACACATGCAGAAATTCCTTTCTTATTGATAGTTCTCAATGCTGAAGTTGAAATCTTCAAAGTGATGAATACATCCTCTTCTGGAAGATAGAACTTCTTAGAGATTAAGTTCGGGTAGAACTTGCGCTTTGTTTTACGGTTTGAGTGCGAAACATTGTTTCCAACCATTACCGACTTACCCGTGATCTGACAAACTCGTGACATGTTATTCGTTTTATCCTTATTCTAAATGGGGTGCAAAGGAAGCAATATTTTCCAAATTCAACAAGTAATTTTATTTTTTTTCTTCATTGAATCCTAAAATTTCTCTTCGCACCAAGTTTAAAGCGCCTAGAACAGACATTTTTATATTCCTTTCCCTATTATCTCCAAAGTTAAATTTCTTAGAAAAAATTCTTTCTGGCCCAGCAACAGCAATCCATACAGTGCCTACAGGTTTTTCCTCAGAACCTCCTAAAGGACCAGCAATTCCTGAAACAGCAACACACCAGTCAACGTTAAGATTTGACCTTCCATTTCCTGCCATTTGACTCACTACTTCCTGACTTACAGCCCCGTGCTTTTCAATATCAATCGGATTTACGCCAACCAATGATTCTTTTTTTGCATTGGAATACGTGATATACGACCCCATGAAATAATCTGAAGCTCCAGATATTGAAGTTAGTTCTGCTGAAACTGCACCACCAGTGCAACTCTCTACGGTTCCAATAGTATTGCCATTTCGACAGAGTAAAGCTCCCAAGCTTGACGACAATGTATCGTTACCATATCCAAAATGGAATTCCGGAATTTTATTCTCCAAAATTTCAAATAACTGATCAATCTCTTCAGCTCGTTCTAATCCCTCGAAACTAGTCAGTCTCAATTTTACGACTCCCGGAGAAGGTAAATAAGCTAACCCGAACCCTTTTTTTCGAACCAGAGCTTCCCACTCAGAGATCATATCTGCCAAAAAAGATTCCCCGATCCCAGCAGTCAAAAATGTTTTATGATAAATCGACTTCAACTCAAATTCTTTCTCTACCAACGGTAGTAATTCATTTGAGAAAATACTTTTCATCTCATAGGGTACTCCTGGCATGCTTACTACCCACTTTCCATTGCGGATAAACAACATTCCTGCGGCAGTACCCTGATCATTGGGCAAAATCGTACAACTTTTCGGCAATGCCGCCTGCAGTCGATTGACTTCGAGCATTGGCCTATTTCTCTTCGAGAAAAATTCCTCAATTCGATGAAGTGTCGGTTCATGTATTTCCAGCTCTGTTTCGAAATAGTCGCACAATACATGTTTCGTAATATCATCTTTGGTCGGCCCTAAACCTCCGGTAATGATCACTAGCTCAGAAACAGACAAGCTATCATCGATCGCCTGAATGATATCATTACGATCATCTGAAATAGTAAGTGTTTTAATTATTCTGACTCCACGAGAAGACAATTCTGACCCCAACCAAGAAGCATTCGTATTGATCGTCTGACCAATAAGAAGCTCATCACCAATAGAAATCAAACTACATTTCACGACTTACGGAATTTTGCGACTGATTCAATATGCCCTGTATTCGGAAACTGATCAACCAATGACAATTTATCCAATACGTATCCATGATCAATCAAAATCGAAGTATCCCTTGCCTGAGTCGATGGATTGCATGAAATGTAAACAATGTTCTTCGCGTTAAGTTCGATCGTTTTCAATAATGTCTTTGGTGCTATACCGGCCCGTGGCGGATCAAGAATGATTGTATCGATCTTACCGGAATACTCTGGATGTTCTTTCAGGAATTTACCGACATCTGCAGCGAAAAAATCAATACCATGAATATTATTTCTTTCTGCATTTCGTTTCGCATCTTCGATCGCCTCCGGAACGATGTCCACACCAACGATATTTACACCATTACTTCTGGTTGATAAGATCTGACCGATAGTTCCTGTACCACAAAAAAGATCCATTACCACACCACTATGTGGAATTCCTTCTTCGAAAACATAATCCAGGGCTTTCGAATACAATCGTTCAGCACTTTTCGGGTTGGTCTGAAAAAAACTCTCCATCGAGATCTCAAACCTCAACCCAAGTAACTCTTCGATCACAAAAGGCTCTCCATATAACAGTTCGGTCTTTCCATTTTCGATTTTCGCTCGATCAGCCACATTATCATTAATCGTGTGCTGGATACCTGCAATACGCTCTCCAAAAAGAGAAACTATATAATTGGTAAAGGCTTTTTTATCAAACTTTTTTAGATTCTCAGACGACGTCACCAAATGGACCAATAGCTTATTTTGGTGAAAAGATTTTCTCACCACAATATGCCTGAAAAAACCCTCCTTTCTCGGTGGATGCCATGCCTGTAGACTCGTTGATTTTAAAAAATCTCTTATTTTGATCAGCTTTGATTCCCAATCTTCATCAAACAGCCCACTCGGTTTATTCAGATTTTCAACCTTCCACCATGTCCCGCGTCTTTTAAATCCAACGGCAAACGCATCATCAATTTCTTCTCCTGTATGAACGTCATGTTCGATACAAGAAAAGCTATATTCCATTTTATTCCTGTAGTTGAATTGGTCAGGTGAAGAGATGAACTCATCGAATTTATCATTGAGATCACGTATCCCCGAGATTCTTCCTAAAACCTCCAACGTAGACTCCTTTTTCGCCTTTTCCTGTTCGTGTATCGGGACGAAGATGTAAGGAGCACCTGAGATTTCCTGATATTCAGATAATTTTTCAATCGGTGACCTTTTTAAGATGTCAACCAATTTTGCTTCAGCAAATCTTTTGCGCTTTTTGTCGATTCGTGCTCTCACGAACTGACCTGGAAATGTGTTATCTACAAATACGATGTATTGCTCATCTCCATCGATCATTCTTGCTATACCTCTTCCTCCGAAAGCATAACCGGTTATTTCAAGATCAATGATCTGATTCCTATGAACTGACATGAAAATAAATTATATCATTCCTCTGATCACCCCTTTGTCGGACGACTCAACGAATTCGAGTATAAGATTTCTGATGTTTGAGGCAGGTAAATGTTCTCTGATTGCCTGAACCCCCTTTGAGATATTGTTATTCTGAACATAAAGCAATCTATAGACGTCTTCGATCTCTCTGACCTCATCGTCAGAATAACCTCGTCTTCTTAAACCGACTGAATTAACCCCCGCGAAAGTAAGTGGCTCTCTGGCCGCCTTAATAAAAGGTGGTATATCCTTTCGAATAAGGCTTGCACCTCCAACAAAGGTGTGTGCTCCGATGTGCGCAAATTGTTGTGCTGCTACCTTTCCTTCAAGAATTGCAAAATCATCAATGATCACATGACCGGACAAACCAACGTAGCTTGCAAGGATCACATTATTTCCTATCTGACAATCGTGAGCAACATGAACATAAGTCATCAACAGGCAATTATCACCGATAGACGTCTTCAATTTATCTTTTGTTCCTCTGTGTATGGTAACACATTCACGGATCTTTGTATTGTTTCCGATCTCAACCGTTGTATACTCTCCCTCGAACTTCAGATCCTGGGGAATGACTCCGATAACAGCTCCAGGAAAAACCTCGCAATTACTTCCAATCCTTGTACCGGGATAGATGGTTACGTTCGGATGTATTTTTGTATTGGCACCAATCACTACGTCCTCATAAATAGTCGAAAATGCTTCAACTATTACTCCTTCTTCCAGTTTAGCATCCGAAGACACCTGAGCCAAATTACTGATCATCCTATACTTTATCTTTAACTATCTGCGCCAACATCTCAGCCTCCATAACTGGCTTACCATTTACATAAGCAACACCACCCATCTCAACTAATCCACGACGTACTGGTGAAAGTAAGAATAATTCAAAAACAACCGTATCTCCCGGAATTACTTTTTGCTTGAATTTCACTTTATCAATCTTCATGAAATAAGTAGAATACAGATGTGGATCCTCAATATTGCACAGTGCAAAGATACCACCTACCTGTGCCATTGCTTCGATCTGTAACACCCCTGGGAAGACAGGATTTCCTGGGAAATGTCCTGTAAACTGAGGTTCATTCATGGTAATGTTCTTTACACCGATCACAGACGTTTCTGTTATCTCAAGGATCTTATCTACCAACAAGAAAGGATATCGATGAGGCAGCATTCGTTCAATGTCGTTGATATTATAAGCAGGTTCTTTATCAAGGTCGAAATGTTTCCCTTGTTTTTCCTGCTTTTTGATCTGTTCTTTCAACACTTTCGCAAAGCGAACGTTTCCTGAATGTCCTGGACGAGCACCAAGAATATGAGCCTTGATCGGACGGCCAACTAATGCTAAATCTCCTACAATATCAAGTAATTTGTGTCTTGCTGGCTCGTTCTCAAACTTCAGTTTTGTACTATTCAAAACACCAATTCCATCGATTGAAATTTTAAGATCTTCTTTCCCCAATAGTTTTGCCAGTCTGTCCAGCTCTTCTTGACTCACATCATCTCTTTCAACAAGAACAATTGCATTGTCTAAATCGCCTCCTTTGATAAGATTGTTCTTCGCCAGGAATTCCAGCTCGCGAAGAAAAACAAACGTCCTACATGAAGCAATTTCTGTTTTGAATTCATCAATGTTATACATTGTAGCATGCTGAGTCCCCAATACAGGTGACTTATAGTCAACCATAACCGTGATACGGTAATTTTTATCCGGAACAGCCAAGAATTCAATTCCCTTCTCTAAATCTTCCCAGGGAATATTCTCGTTTAATTCAAAGTAGTTACGATCGGCTTCCTGTTCCTGAAATTCTGCATTTTCAATCGATTCAACAAAAGGCAAGGCACTTCCGTCCATGATCGGTACTTCAGGACCATCAAGTTTAATCAATGCATTGTCAACCTGCAAACCATACAAAGCCCCCAAAATGTGCTCGGTGGTGTAAACTCTTGCACCATTCTGCTCAAGTGTAGTACCTCTATCCGTTGCAACCACCAAATCAGCATCTGCCTTGATTATTGGCTGCCCCTCAATATCCGTCCTCTGAAATTTATAACCATGATTTTCAGGAGCAGGATGGATCTCCACTGTTACTTTCTCTCCTGTATGAAGTCCCACACCTTGCAGTACAGCCACACTTTTCAGTGTCCTTTGTTTATCAGCCATTGATTATTCTTTGGTAAGTTCTTTTATTTTTTGCTCAAGCTCCTGGATCTTATTTAGAATGAAAGGCAATTTCCTGAAACCAAAATAAGACTTTTTGAAGTCATCGATAGGAATCCCTGGTGACCCCATTAACGTATCTGCTTTTTTCACTGAAGAAGGAATTCCAGACTGAGCTACGATCTTGGTTCCATCTGCTATATGAAGGTGTCCGCTAATTCCTGCTTGACCTCCGACCATAACATTCTCCCCTATCTTAGCAGAACCAGCAACACCAACCTGTGCCGCCATCGCAGTATTCCTGCCCAATTCTACATTATGAGCGATCTGACATAGATTATCCACCTTGACTCCTCTTCGAAGAATGGTAGACCCCATTGTTGCTCTATCTATAGTTGTATTCGATCCAATCTCAACATTATCTTCCACAATAACATTCCCGATTTGAGGAACCTTTTTAAACTCCCCATTTTCGTCTGGCGCAAAACCGAAACCATCGGCTCCAATCACAACACCTGAATGCACAATGCAATTGGAACCTATCTTACAATCGTGATAAATTGTCACTCCTGGATGGATCACAGAGCCGTCTCCGATCGTCACATTTTCACCAATATATGCATTCGGATAGATGGTGACGTTATTACCAATCTTAGCTTTTGCTCCCAAATAGGCGAATGCCCCTAAATAAAGACCTTCACCATATTGCGCAGTTTCATGAATGTATGATGGCTGTTCTATTGCAGGTTGTTTTTTGGTCATCTGACCATATAGTTCCAGCAATTTTGCAAAACATGAATATGCATCTTCAACCAGAACCAACGTTAAAGTAGACGGAAGTTCTTTTGCTGGCACAAAACTATTATTCACAATACAGATACTAGAACCTGTAGAGTAGATATGTTCTTCGTATTTAGGGTTTGCCAGGAATGAAAGCGCACCTTCTACTCCCTCTTCGATCTTTGCCAAAACCCTAACTTTTACGGCAGGATCACCCTGGATCGTGCCATTTAGAAGTCCCGCAATTTGTTCAGCTGAAAATTCCATCGTTCAAAATTAACAATTCAACATCCTTAATCTCACTATATAACCTTCAATTTTCAACAAAACGATGGTTATTTCATTCGCAGTCTGTCGAATACGGCAGCTCAAAAGAAGAAATATTGATTTTTGTCTTGTACCAAACTGCCTTCGCGCCTATCCGAACCCCTTTCTTATCTTTGAAAGAAAGATAATGTTCAGGTTTTGGGGACAAGTCCAGTCTACTCTTCTCAAAATCGATCTTTCCGGTTTTCTTAATTGCTTGAAGCATTGACTTCGGATCAATAAAACCGATCTCCATTTGCTGACAGCTCAACAACCTGCTAGAATCAACGTACACAATTGTTTCATCGTTGGGGAAATGAATGATCTTACCGAAACCGGATCTTGAATTTTGGATCTTCCCAATTGATCTATCTGCTAAAAATACCTCAGCAATAAAGCTCTCCTCAGGTAATGTGAAATAAAATTTTGTTTCCTTCCCATTGATCTCTTTTTCGAGCTCATACACTTTGGGATTGGTGGATTTTCTAGACGCTCCGAAGTTAACATCTCCATCGTTCAGAACACTGATCAATTCCTTCTTGTTGATCCCCAATTTGTTCATCGCAACAAACTGTGAATCTGATACGACGATCAACCGCTCAAGAAAGCTGTTTTTCACTCGATTAGAAGGTAACCAGGAACAACCTCTGTTCTGAAAAAAGAACAGAACGAATACAAGACCGATCCCAAATCCAATCCCGTAATATTTAAGTCTGCGTAAAAATGAATCCATAAGTGGTCGCAAAGATACAATATGCATCAAAAAAATAAGCCATCCTTCTTGGATGGCTTATTCAATCAATTCATGTATTCATCAAAGCATTGCATCAAGCTTCGATGTAAACAGGTTTTTAGGCGCTGCTCCTACCTGCTTATCAATGATCTCACCATTTTTAATAAATAGGATCGTAGGGATATTTCTAATTCCAAATTGAGAAGCTACTCCTGGGTTAAAATCAACATTAACCTTTCCGATAACTGCTTTCCCATCATATTCTTTGTGCATTTCTTCGATGATCGGTCCAACCATTCTGCACGGTCCACACCATTCTGCCCAAAAGTCAACTACCACTGGTTTGTCTGAATTCATTACAAGTTCCTGGAAGTTCGCGTCTGTGATCTCTAAAGCCATAACTCTGTTTTTTTTTTAATTCTTAGTTTGATAAAATTAATTCAATTCCCTATTCGTCAAATCTTTTGCCAAGCTTTTTTTCATGACAACTTGGCATGCTAACCGTTGTTGACAATCATCTTTTTCATGGTCTTTTGATTCTCTGATTTGAGACCGTAAAAATATTGACCATTTTGAACTGTGGCTGTATCAAAAGTTACAATGTGCCCACCCGGCTCAAAATCACCTTCTTTTAAAACTCTGAGTTCCTTCATTTGTTCATCAAACAAAACGATTTGAACATTTTTTTTCGCTTCACAAGTAAAATAGATCTGCACTTGAGCAGTACTTATCGGTTCTTCAAGACTATATAACACACAGTAATCTTCTTTAACGGGATTACCTTTACCGAGATAAGCAAGCAATTTTCGATAAGCTATAACTAAGACTAGAATTGCAAGGGAAACAAACAATACTGCAAGAGCAAGTCGAGTAAATGAAAAAGAAGGAGAAAAAAATAAAAAAATCATAGTTATAAGGATATCACACCTTTGATCAAGGCCGCCTGTTCGTATTTATAAATAATGGAATCAACATCCAACATAAGCTCTTTAACACTAACACTTATGTAATTACCATTCTTAGAGGGATGGAAAACAATATCTGAACTATCATTGAACAGACTAGTCACCTTCGCCAGTTTCTCGTCGTCTTTCGGAACAATGAATTTAAACAGATACACGTTAGGCCATTCTTGTAATTCTAACTGTTCCTTTAACTTTCCAAAGACATCCTCCATTCAGATTCCATTTTATTCAGCAAAGATAATCTTTTACCCTCCCTAAAAAGCACACTATCTTTGTTTTGGACATAAACAAGCAATTCATCAAAGTCTTTCACTCCATTTTGTTGCGCCATCACTAATTCATTGTACACTTCCATGGGGTCTGAAGGCGAAGAAACAATCGCTTCTATATCCAATTTATCAAAGGGGATCCAAAAAGCAGAATAGTCATAAGAAATCTGCACTAAAGACTCACCCAGAAAAGCCAGCTCATGGGGATTATTAGAATTAAGCAACCATGAATAACACGAATTAATTGCACTTTGATAGCTGTTAAAAACATTCAATGGTGCAGCATTCTCATACTCATAAGTGAAAACCGAAATTGGTTGTTCTGATTGACCTACTTGTTGCACTCCTAATACCTTCATTGCATCGGCATACTTTTGAAGGAGATCATATTGCTTCTTAAATAGTCTACTTAGCGGAACTTTAGACTTGAAATAGTTTTTTACTTCAAAAAGCCTGTCTTCGAGTAAGTATTCCGGTGAATCACCTTCAACGCCTCCAAGAATCTGATATGCCTCGGCCCTTTCCAAGATTACTCGTCCAGTCCCTTATTTTTCCTCATTCGAATGTTCAGGAATTCGACTAAAAGAGAATACACCATTGCAAAATAAATATATCCTTTAGGTAAATGCTGACCAAAAGCTTCCGCTACCAGGATCACACCAATCGTTACAAGGAATCCAAGTGCGATCATCTTAATTGTAGGTCGATTATTGATGAAATCAGAGATTGGTTTCGCAAATAGCATCATAACGATCATCGAAACGATCACAGCTGCATAAATAATAATTATTGGATTCTGTCCAGTCTCCTTTCCTAAACCATTCGTCATACCAATGGCAGTGATGATCGAATCAAAACTGAAGACAATATCGATCATGACAATTTGCGTGATCACAGCAGAAAGCTTGGTCGGACTTTTGGTCGATTCTTCATGCTTTCCACTTACAGAGCTATGCATTTCGATTGTGCTCTTATAGATCAAGAACAAACCTCCCAACAAGAGAACGAGACTCTGTAGCGAAAAATTCTCCAGCATTTCCCATTTTGAATCGGGAAACAATGGAGCATCCATATGCATCAACCAAGAGACAAAGGCCAATAGGACCAGACGAACCACAAGAGCCAATGTCAAACCAAGATTTCTTGCTTTACGCTGTTCGACAGAAGGTAGTTTATCCGTAACAATAGAGATAAATATGATATTGTCGATCCCGAGAACGATTTCAAGTAAAGACAGGATCAAAAAATACATTAACCCATCCCAAGTAAACAATAACTCAAAAAACTCCATGTGTCTTTATTTCATAAATTGAAAATACTCCTCTAAAATAGTATGATTGAGATCTGAAGGTGTAAAGATCTCTAACATTTTTGGTCGATCCGAATCATTGAACGAATAGAACCATTGCATCATTGATTCCAATTCGACAGCTCCCGAAACATACTTATAATCAATACCGAACGCTCCTGCGATCTCTTTGCCTTGAAAATTATGGGCAGCAACAAAGTAGCTTTCGTTCTGAGCGACACTTGATGGACCAGGGATGATATTGAAAATTCCCCCACCACCGTTGTTTACGACAACGATCCTAAGATTTTTCCCCAAGTATTTATTCCAAAAGGCATTGCTATCGTATAGAAACGAAACATCGCCTGTAATTAAAACATGAAGTCGATCAGGATCAATATATGCTGCACCTGCTGCAGTGCTTGAACTTCCATCGATTCCGGAAGCTCCTCTATTTGAATAATAAATTAACGCATTCACCGGATCGAATAGCTGGCAATATCGCACGACAGAACTATTTGCCATATGCAGCACTGCCCCATCCGGAATGTAATCCAGGATCAGCTCGAATACCTTCAGATCAGAAAATGGAATCTTTCCGAAAAATTCAGTTTCCTTATCCTTGATCAGGAGATCCTTTTGTTTCCATGCAGAACCGTAATTGGAAATACTTCTTCTGTAATCAATCCTGGAAACCGCAGTGAAAAATTCTGATTCATCACATTGAAAAGAATGAGTCAAGCTCATGTAGGTGTCCATAAAAGGAAATTCATGACCTATCTTCCAATGCATTTTCAGTCCGGATTCTCTCAAGAACTTCTTAATCCTTTTCGAAACAACCGCTCCGCCTATTGTGATCAATAATTCAGGCTTGAAGGAGTCAAGTTTTTTTTCGCTGATCGAATTCAAAACCCTATCAATGCAATGAACAAATCGTTTATCTGTCAGATTTGATGTGTTTTCCACCAAAACGACCACAGAACTATCATCTGCAAATTCAGCGATCAATTTATTTAATAACGGCTTCGGAGTTAACTGGCCACACAACAACATTTTCTTACCAAACTGAAGACCTTCTTTCACCAAAGCTAGCTCATCTGCTGAAAGATTAAATTGACCATTGATCATCTTCAGACCTCTAATTGCAGGTCTTTCAATTTCTGTAGTACCATAAAGAGGTTCATTGAATCCTACATTAATGTGCACTGGTCCTTTCCATGAATTCGTAGCATGCACCATTGCAGTAGACAATTCTCTCTGCTCTTCCCATACATTAGCACTTTCATTCTCTTGCAAATTACACGAATAACGCACATGTTTGCCAAAGATCGATGCTTGATTTATGGTTTGTCCATCTCCCTGATCCACCCATGCAGAAGGCCTATCAGCAGTAATCACTATTAAAGGAACTGAACGGTAATAAGCCTCTACAACTGCTGGATAATAATTTGCCGCGGCAGAACCAGAAGTACATACAACAACAACCGGACGTTGAGTTTGATCTGCGATTCCTAAACCAAAAAATCCTGCTGAACGTTCATCATGAATTGTAATACAAGACACTTCAGGATGTTCATCAAAACCAATTACAAGAGGTGCATTTCTCGAGCCTGGTGAGACCACAACATCCTTAACGCCATAGTTCACACATACTTCAACGACCAATTGAACGATCCTCTTATTACTGCTTCTCATTTTCATTCAACCGTTCAAAGATATTGAGTAAAGTTCGGCTTTTATGTTCAGTTTCCATCCATTCTTTTTCAGGATCCGAGTCTTTTGTAAACCCACCTCCTAGGAACAAGAAAGCATTATTATTGTTCAGTTTTGCACACCTTAGATTTACATATAAAGATACACCTTCATCGATTATACCGATGAACCCAGTATACAACTCTCTGTCATGAGGCTCAAGTGAGGCAAGAACCTGCATTGCTTTTGATCTAGGCAATCCACAAACTGCAGGAGTCGGGTGAAGATCAAGCGCAATGGCAAACGCATCTTCCTTTTCAGCTTCAAAAATGATGTCCGATCTCAAATGTTTTACAGGACCGGCAAGAACTTCGTAGGCCTCGGTCACCAATAATTTATCTGCATTATGATCTTCAAGTTTATCGAGAATAAATTCAGTCACGAACATTTGTTCTTGCCTTTCCTTTTCTGTCCAATCTTCTTGTGCATCCGCCCTTAATGTGCCGGCCAAAGAGATCACAAGCGTATGTTTTTCCTCATTGCGAATAAGCACTTCAGGTGTAGCTCCCAACCACTCGCCTAATCTGGGATCATTAAAATAATATACAAATGCCTCTGGATAAGCAGAACATAAGGCTCCAAAAATGGCCTCATGACTTTGTTTGATCTCCGATTTTTTCACCCGAGAGTACACTCCTTTTTGAAGCTTGTTGTCATTCAAGGTTTTGATAAGCTGCTCGGCATTACCAATATAATCCTCCTTAGAGATTACAAAAGGATCATTGCTGTTGGAATGATCACATAGTTCAGATTCACCTTCATTGAAAATCCAGATCTTGCTCTTATTGGCATTCGACAAGAAAAATCCATGCGAAAACACCCCATCCCATGGGACAAAAACTCCATTCAAAGCGACTAAAGCTTGTCCGGGTTTTCGATATTTGAGTATGCTCTTCTTCACTATTTTTTAATGACCATGATGGTCAATCTTCCGGTACAAACCAATTTACCGGTCTCTTCATCAAAAATATCAACCTGCCACAAATGGGTTCTTTTACCTGCATGAACAATCTTTCCAATAGCCTTCACCCAACCACTTTTTACACCATTTACGTGATTCGCATTCACCTCCACGCCAACCGGGAATTCATTTTCAAGATCAAGCAATAAAGTTGATCCCATTGAACCAATACTCTCGATCAAAGCTGCACTTGCGCCTCCATGTAGCAATCCCATCGGCTGATGAGTTCTATGATCAACCGGCATTCGGGACACAATGTAATCCTCACCGACCTCAACGCACTCGATACCTATTTGCTCCATCAATGTCCCCTTGTTGAAACGATTGATCTGTTCTAGTGAAATGGCTTTAAATTTCATAGTATAAAAATATAAATAATGGCTGATCTAAGTGAACAATACTTGCCTCATTGCACTCAGCATTTTGGATTTTTATAACTTCGCAACATGATCAAAGAAAATCAGGACCTCCAGCCATTCAATACCTTTGGAATCAGTGTTAAAGCGGACTTATTCAGTTCATTTGATTCGGTTGAGACTCTTGATCGACTGATTAAAAACTCAAATGGTTTACCTCTACTTATTCTCGGAGGTGGAAGCAATGTCCTTTTTACCAGGGATTATCATGGTCTGGTATTAAAAAATGAGATCAAAGGCTTCGACATCATTTCTGAGAACAATGACAGCGTGATCGTTCGAGCAGGAGCAGGGGAAATCTGGCACGAATTCGTTTTGAAGTGTATCGATAAGGGTTTTGGTGGCATAGAAAACCTAAGTTTAATACCAGGAAGTGTAGGTGCGAGTCCTATGCAGAACATTGGCGCCTATGGAGTTGAGATCAAGGATGTCTTTCATTCTCTGTCAGCATACCATTTAGCAACTGGAGAGATCCACACCTTTGACAAGTCACAATGTGAATTCGGATATCGAGAAAGTGTTTTCAAAAGGAAGCTTCAAGGAAAATATGTGATCATTGATGTTTCTTTTGAATTGTCAAAAAACCCAAAGATCAACAGCAGTTATGGAGCCATTGAGAATGAGCTCAAAGCTATTGGGATATCTTCACCATCAATAAAAGACATCAGCAATGCTGTGACCGCCATTAGATCTTCGAAATTACCAGATCCTAAAAAGATTGGAAACGCCGGTAGCTTTTTTAAAAATCCAGTGGTAGAGAAAGAGGTTGCCGATTCTATCCTGAAAGACTATCCAAATGCTCCTGTTTACCCCGCGGACAATGGCAAACGGAAATTAGCAGCAGGATGGCTGATCGAACAGGCTGGCTGGAAAGGAAAGACATTGGAGAATTATGGTGTACACAAACTTCAAGCGTTGGTTTTAGTCAACTACGGAGGTGCAACAGGTCAGGAAGTATTGGATCTTTCCACTTCGATCATTGCGGACATCAAAAGTAAGTTTGGGGTCGATCTGGAAAGGGAGGTCAACATTCTTTAAGATCCCTCCGATTGGAATCCAAAATCCACAATCCAAATTTTTTATCAATTCGAAAGGTTACCCCGGATGACGTAATAGTGCTTAGGAATATTAGCATTCAAACATTTCTGGAAACTTATGGATGGTACAACACTGAAGAAAATTTAGCATTGTATTTTTCGAATGACCTTTCAGAGGAAACCTTCGAGGGACAGATCGATTCTATTGAAACAGACTATTTTTTCGTCCTTAAAGATGATGTTCCCATCGGATTCATCAAGATCGGTCTAAAAAATAACCCAGCTCAAAAAAGCAATGACAGGGAACTTGAAATAGAAAGGATCTATATTCTGAACGAATTTCAAGGCTTTGGGGCCGGGAAATTTCTTTTAGAGTATTCAGAATCAATTGCTAAAAGAAAAGGGATAACCCAAATCTGGCTTGGTGTCTGGGAAAAAAATTTAAAAGCTCAGGAATTCTATTTCCGGATGGGTTTTACCCAAATTGGAGAACATGATTTTTGGTTAGGAAAAGATCAGCAAAGAGATTTTATTCTGGTAAAAAGCATTGAGTGATCACCACTCATCTTCCTTGCCATCCTCCTTATTTGCCTGATCGATCAACTTCTTCCAATTATAGGTAGGATCATCTGAATCATTAATGATCTCCTTATAATCCGCCGGATCAATGTGATAATGCTCCACCTCTTCTCCTGTGTACAATTCGATGGCCTGAAGAAAAAGATTTTCACTGTCGCTGCAGAATGACAAGGCCTGTCCTTTTCTTGTTCCTCGCCCCGTTCTTCCGCATCGATGCACATAATTTTCGGGATTCTCAGGTAGATCGTAGTTGATCACGTAATCCACTGTAGGAATGTCGATTCCTCTGCATGCCACATCCGTAGTGATCAGAACTTTGTTTTCACCTGATCGAAACCTGTCAAGAATGGAGAACCGTTCCTTCTGTTCTATTCCGCCGTGAAGCGCCTCTGTTTTGATCCCAACACGTTCCATTGCTGCCACGACTCTCTCCGCCCTAACTTTGGTTCGAACAAAAACAATGAACTTCAATTCTTCGAATTCTTTCAGCATGTTCTCAAGAAAGAATCGCTTATCATCCATCTCAACAAAAGCAACAGCATGTTCAATATTACCGGCAACCGGATTCTTAGGAGAGATTTGGATCCTTATGGCATCTCTAACCACATCGTATGCAAGCTTTTTAATCTGCTTATCGATCGTAGCCGTAAAGAATAAGGTTTGTCTTTTTTTCGGGATCTTTCTGAGAATATCCTGAATGTCCTTGTTGAAGCCAAGGTCGAGCATAAGATCTGCTTCATCAAGAACTAGAAACTCCAATCCGCTTACATCCAAAGCCCCCTGTGCGATAAGATCGAACATTCTTCCGGGAGTTGCCACAAGAACGTCCACTCCATTTTTCAACGTCCTGATTTGATGTTCTTGATCAACTCCACCATATAATCCCAGCGTTCTAACCGGCGCATATTTTCCAAGATCAAGAAAAACTTCCGAGATCTGTTTTGCCAATTCTCGTGTAGGAACCATGACCAAACATCTCACAGAACTAGACCCCTTCCTTCTTTTGGAACGAGCCAGTTTATCAATAACAGGAATTGCAAAAGCAGCTGTTTTGCCCGTACCTGTCTGTGCGACAGCCATCACATCCTCACCTTCAAGAATATGCTTGATCGACTTAAATTGAATATCGGTCGGTTTTTTAAAACCAACCTCTTCCAACCTGTCTTTTAGCTCCTTTACGATGTTGTAATCACTGAACCGCATGATAAAAATTATGGTATAAAAAAGGGCGGAAGCAAATCCACCCTTTTTTTTGAAATTATCTTTGAATTATTCTTCAGTAGCTATACTTGGAACTAATACTCTTCCACAGTGCTCACATACCAAAACTTTCTTCTTTGACTGAATATCAAGCTGACGCTGAGGCGGGATCTTATTAAAACATCCTCCACAAGAATCTCTTTCAATTGAAACAACTGCCAAACCGTTCTTCGCATTAGATCTCAAACGAACATATGCCTGAAGTAAACGAGCATCGATCTTATTCTTTGCATCATCCGATTGCTTCACCAGCTTATCTTCGTCCTTCTGAGTTTCTGCAACGATCTCATCCAATTCTAACTTCTTCGTTTTCAAATCTCCAGCACGGAACTCATATCTTTCTTTAGCTTCATCAAGGATCTCCTTCTTACTTTCAATCTTTAACTTTGCTTCTTTCGACTTCTTGTCGTGTAATTTGATTTCCAACTCCTGGAACTCGATCTCCTTTGCCAAAGATTCGAATTCACGATTGTTTCTTACATTATTCTGCTGCTCCTTGTACTTTGCGATTGCAGTTTCAGCATCCTTAGTGGCATTTTTTCGATCCGTGATCTCAGTATCAAGCTCTTTGATTTCATCTTCGATCTTTGAAATTCTTGTCTCAAGACCACTGATCTCGTCTTCAAGATCCTGAACTTCAAGAGGTAATTCACCTCTGATCGTACGAATTCTATCGATCTCAGAATCGATCTTCTGCAGTTCAAACAATGCGTCCAGTTTCTCTGCTACAGTAGCCTCTGATTTTGTTGCAGTACCTGCCATGTGCTAAATGTAATTAATTGGATTTGTATTAATCTCCGTTAAACGGACGGCAAAGGTAGCAAATTTTTTCTTCAAAATATCACCCAATAAATTTATGGTGAACTGCTCTGATTCATAATGCCCAATGTCCGCAATAACGATCTTCTTTTCAGAATCAAAAAACTCGTGATATTTAAAGTCTCCTGTGATAAAAATATCTGCTCCCTGGCGGATTGCATCCTGAAGCAAAAAACTTCCGGAGCCACCGCAAAATGCCACTTTTTTGATTTTTCCCCCTTTCAATTCCGTATATCTGATCGCTCCACAACCAAAAGTGTTTTTGACTTTTTTGAGAAAATCCATTTCATCTAATGGAACACTTAATTCTCCTATCATACCGCTTCCAAGATGCTGATTTTTATTTCCAAGCTGAATAATGTCATGAGCGACCTCCTCATAAGGATGAAAATCATTCATCACTGCAAGCACTTTATCCAAAATAGAATGCTCTACAAGAAATTCAAGTTTCCTCTCTTTATCACTACTTCTATTTCCGATATCACCAGAAAAGGGATTTGAACCCTCATTCGGCTTGAAAGTACCTATACCCTCTGTACTAAATGAACACTCTGAATAGTTGCCTATATTGCCAGCTCCAGCATTAAACAATGCTGTAATAAGGTTTTCTTCTGCTTCAACAGGAGTGTACACAACCAATTTAAACAACCCGTTCTGCTTTGGCCTAAGGATTTTTAAATTTTCAAGTCCCAGCCTAATACCTATATCACGATTAACACCGTGAAGGTAATTGTCAAGATTGGTATGAATCGCATATAAAGCGATGCCATGCTTAATGCATTTGATGACTGTTTGCTCAATGTAATTTTTACCATTTAACTTTTTCAGTCCTTTAAAGATGATCGGGTGATGAGCGATGATCATATCACACCCCTTTTCAATAGCTTCATCTACAATTTCAGGTGTACTATCCAGGCAGATCAGAATTGAAGAAACAGAATCGTTATGTGATCCAACCAATAGACCGCAGTTGTCATAATCTTCCTGAGTTGATAATGGGGCCAATCCTTCCAGATAATCTGTTATTTCCTTAATCTTCACTTATAAATGCTTTAATAATCCGATCGAAACCCCGTAGCTACGGCTCTTATGAATGTAGGGGGAGTAATTCCCATAACTGGTATTCAATTGAAATCTTGCTTCCGGCGAAATCAATAATGACCAACCTGTCGACATATCTATTGCAAGGGAAGCGTTAAACAGCGCACTAATCACAAAAGAATTATACCCAATCTTGGTCTTAATTGTTTCATCACCACTTGAACTTGAAGTCGTTTTCCATTGTTGCTCCTGACGATATCCTGTAAACATCTGCGGCATTAATCCGGTTCCTATTCCCCATCTGAAGGTTTTACCGAAAGCAGCATTTATCCTGATTGGCATGACTACGTAATTGTAGATGTTTTGATAAGCAAACATCGTATCCGTTTCTTCAAAAAGATATTGCTCACCATTACGATACCAGCCTATCCCTCCATCCCAGAAAAAATTCTCAGTAAGTTTATTTTGTAATCCGACACCGAATGACCACGTAGAAAACCCAAACTCATCCGCCCTAGTTCCCAGGGTATCTCCGAACAATTCTCCGTTTTCAGTCAACAACCTTTTATTCAATGAATAATTCGTGATAAAATAGATCGAAGTGCTCGCTTCATCCTGAGCAATGTGAGGCTTTTTCAACGAATCTTTATTTCTTTCTTCTTTCTTATCTTTCGGTTCAACTGGATCCTCTCCCCCAACCAAAATCTGACCGAATGCAGCTGTTGAAAAGAAGATAAAAAGAGCCATTAAATGAGCTTGCATATTGATTACTTTTACTTCTGATTTTACTCGGAAGTAACAAATATCGTAAACACACCCGAAGGATTATGGAAAAAAACGAAAAAAAGAAGAAAAGTCTATTCAGAAGGATCCTTAAATGGACTGGGATTACATTCTTATTACTGATCATTTCCCTCATTTTGGTTCCGATCATTTTCAAAGATGAGATCAAAGAAATGGTCATTGATGAAGTAAACAACAATCTAAATGCAAAGCTTTCTCTGGGAGAATTCGATCTCACTTTCTTGAGTACTTTCCCTAACATGACCGTAGAGTTGAGCGATACTAAGCTTGAAGGGATCAATGAATTTAAAGGAGTTGAACTTGCTTCAATCAAGCAATTCGTTGCACATGTAGATTTCTGGAGTGTAGTATCAGGAGATCAGGTCGAGATCGATGAGATCCATCTCAAAGAGCCAAGCTTTGATGTCCGAGTTTTAAACAATGGATCGGCAAATTACGATATCGTAAAGCCTGATTCAGTAAAGTCCCCTGAACAGGCTTCTGAACCTTCGAATTTTAAGTTATCACTTAAGGAATATAGTATCACCGGGGCAAACGTAAATTACATGGATGAACCTTCTTCAATGTCGATGAATATTGCTAACCTGAATCATACCGGAAAAGGAGACTTAACCGAAGATGTGATCGACTTTGAAACCACTACGGGTATGGATAAGATCACGTTCAATATGGATGGGGTTTCTTATCTAACTGACGTAAAAACTGATGTGATCATGAATATCCTTATGGAATTCACCGAGAAATCATCCAAGTTTACGCTGAAAGAGAATCAATTCAAGTTGAACTCTCTTAGCTTTTCAGTCGACGGATTCTATGAAATGCTGGAGGACCATGATCAAATGGATCTAAAATTGAACGCGAACAAAGCTACTTTCAAAGAATTCCTTTCACTTGTTCCTGCATTCTATAGAACAGGTTACGAAAACATGGTAAGCAAAGGAACTCTTGAAATGAAAGGCCTTGTTAAGGGAAGAATGGATGACGTGAATCTTCCAGGATGGGATTTCAAACTAGCTATTGGAAACGGGTCGATCAAATACCCGGATCTGCCTGGATCAATTTCAAACATTAATTTGAAAGCATCTTCTGCTTTCACAGGAGGAGAAAATCTTGACAAGATGACTTTGGATGTCGAGAAATTCCATGCTGCATTTGGCGTGAACACCCTTGATGCCAATTTGAAAATGAGAAATCCAATGACCGATCCTCTTCTTGTTTCAGACATTATGGTGAAGATGGACCTTGCTACCATAAAGGACTACATTCCAATGAATGAAGGTGAATCTTACAATGGTAAATTGGATGCAGATGTTCATTTAAATGGACGAATGAGCTCTATAGAAAAAGAAGACTACGAATCATTCAAAGCAGAGGGGACACTAACGTTGATGGGGATGAACTATAAGTCTCCAGATCTGTCGAATGATGTAGACATCTCTGAAATGGTATTTCGTTTTTCTCCTAAAAACTTGACTTTGGAAAAACTGAATGCCAAAACAGGAAACTCAGATTTCAGTATGAATGGAGCGATTGATAACTACATGGGTTATGTCTTCAGAGATGAATTGTTGAAGGGTAATTTTAACTTCAACAGTAACCTGATCGACTTGAATCAGCTGATGAATCTCTCGACTTCAACATCAGGATCAACAGAGGAATCCTCAGAAACTGCTTCTGAATCTTCGGAGCCGTTACTTATTCCAAACAATATTGATTTTGACCTGAGAACATCCATAGGAAAACTCAAATACAGCGGAACAGACATTACGAATATGAATGGTAATGTAAAGATGAAAGAAGAAGTTGCTTCCCTTGAAGGACTATCCATGAACGCTATGGGAGGAAGTATTGGACTGAAAGGTACCTACGACACGAGAGATCATGCTAAACCAAAGATCAATTTCTCATATGTATTGAAAGAATTGGATATACAGCAACTCGCAAAGAACTTTGTAACCATTGAAAAACTGGCTCCAATTGCGAAATATGCACAAGGAAAGATCTCTTCTTCATTTGATATGACTTCTGACCTAACATCTGATCTCTCGCCAATTTATAACTCCTTAAACGGAGGTGGTGATCTATCGACATCTACTGTCACAATCAAAGGATTTAAACCATTTGAAAAAATGGCGGAGGCCCTACAGATGAGCAAACTATCCAGTCAAACGATCAAAGATGTTAAAGCCAAATTCTCTTTTGCTGACGGTAAAGTCAACGTAAAACCATTCGATGTTAACCTCGGAAAGATCAAAACAAATGTGTCCGGATTCACGACATTGGAACAGGGAATCGACTATGATCTAAAGATGATGGTTCCAAAAGAAGAGATCCCAGCCGCAATGATCAAGACAGTCGAACAAGCTATTTCAAAAGTAAACTCACTTGCACCTGGACTTGATATGAAAAGTGTACCAGACCAGATTCCAGTGAAAGTTGATGTACTTGGTTCGGTTATGAATCCTAAGATCACTACCAACTTCAAAGAGTCTCTGATGGAGGCAACTGGAAACCTGAAAGATAATTTGATCAACAATATCAAGGAAACTGCGAAGGATACAGTTAAAGCAATCGTGAACGATAAGATCGATGATGCGAAAGAGGAACTTGAAAAGAAAAAACAGCAGATCCTAGCTGAAGCACAGAAGAATGCTGATAAGGTGCGAGCTGAATCTAAAAAACAGGCGAACACTGTTCGGGCAGAAGCTCAAAAGAATGCAGATAAGCTACTTGCGGAAGCTGGAAGCAATCCTTTAAAACAAGCTGCAGCGAAGAAAGCGGGTGACAAACTGATCAAGGAAGCTGAAGAAAAGGCGGTTAAGATAGAGGCTGAAGGAGATAAAAAGGCTGACGCGATCATGAAAGAGGCGCTGGAAAAAGCTGACAAATTGAAATAGTCATGACTATCAATAAAAAAAGCCCTGATCGCTCTGGGCTTTTTTTATTGATTATTGTTCGGATCAATGAGTACTGGTCATGTCCTCATCAACACATATAATAAAATCGGCTCTACCCCTGTTTTCAGTATCTAATTTTCTGATATCAGCCTGAGAAACAGTTGTAATCGTCATGATCTTTGACTCAGGTTCCTTTTGCTGTAAATACCACATGATTCCCTGATAAAAATCACTATGGAACGCTCCCACGAAATGCAAAACTACATCGTTCTTTTGGTGGTTCAACATCATAAAATGAGCCATTGTGGCATCCTTGATCGCTTGAGCTAACAACATATTCATCCCTCCGCCATGCATATCTCCCGACAGAAAGATCTGATATTGCGAAAGTGAAGTATCTACTTTAAAATCAAGTGGTGCCATGTATGACTTTTCCAAGTCAGTCAATGTATCCAAAGCTGCCCTTCCTTTCTTATATAAAAGTGACGCATATTTCCTAGGAATATTCGCCGCAAGACAAAACAGATTGTTCCCCTTTGCAAAATCGATCAATGGTTGATAATCCGTCTTATGATTCGGCCAAAGCCTCATGGTATCCTTGAATGTTTTGTAATCAAACTTCCCGATCATATAATCGTTCAATAACATCTGCTGATCCTGCTCGATCTGTTCAAAGCTCAACTTCAAATTCGTTGATCTCATTGCGTGAACATCTTTCGTTAACTCAAGTTGAAGCCAGTGAGAAATCGGATTGTCGTGATATTCTCCAAAAAGGATGTAATCCTTGTCAGAAGTCATTTGCTTCATTTTTTTGTAGGACACTTTCTTTCCTTTGGAATTATAGATCACATAGGCCTTGTCCTGAGCGTACAAAGCTCCTGTCAGCAACACCATTTGAAGTAATAATAGAATAATGTTTTTCATTTTCTTATGATTAAGACTAGTTATACAATATTAGGAAAACTCTGATGATTTAATCCTAAATTTGCCACACATGGCTTTCATAGAAAGAATTCCGGGCGAAATAAAGGTTCTCTTCCTTCGATTAGGACTAGCGATGTTACCATTAACACTAACTCGGATCATTTTTTATCTTTTCAATTTAAGCTCTTTTAAAAGTGTATCCCCTTTAGATTTTCTAGCCGGAAGTTGGTTTGACGCAATAACCATTGCACTTGTTTTTTTTCCCTACATCATTTTATCTCTTTTAGATTTTAAGGTAAGAGTGATTGATATTCTACTCAAATTTTATTTCCTGATCGGCACCGTACTTCTTACTGCCCTCAATCTTATGGACGTCGAATACTTTAAATACACATCAAAAAGATCGACATTTGACCTATTCACCGTTTTGGGAGCGGGAAATGATTTCAATCAACTGATCATTTCATTTATTACCGATTTCTGGTTTCTGATCGTCTTTCTGATCGGTTTTATTTGGGCAATTAAAACGCTTTATAAACGCACCGAAAAGTATGCATTAAGACAGTCGAATCAGAAAATCAAGTTGCCAAAAAGAATTATTTGGGGCATTTCGATCGTCGCCTTTTTCGTGGTGATTGGAAGAGGCGGTTTCCAATTAAAACCGGCTGGAATTATTGAAGCAGCGCATTATACCTCACCTGAAAATACTGCTCTTGTGCTGAATACTGGGTTCACCATGATAAAAAGTTATGGAAAGGACCGACTGGATCAAAAGAATTACTTCGACATTAAAAAAGAACAACACCTTTTCGATCCAATTCATCACGCAAATTATGAAGCAATATTACCTGAGAACACAAACGTTGTCATCATTATTCTCGAAAGTTTTGGAGAAGAATTCGTTTCGAACTCAATTTCCAAAACATCATTCACCCCTTTTCTGGATTCATTGCGCAAAGAATCTCTGAGCTTTGAATTTGGTTTCGCGAATGGTAAAAAATCTATCGAAGCCGTGCCTGCCATTATTGCTTCTGTACCGAGTTTGATGGATAATCCGTATATCTCTTCACCATATGGAAACAATACCATTCGATCACTGGCTCATATACTGAGAGAAAAAGGTTACTCATCTGCATTCTATCATGGTGCAACCAATGGATCAATGCGCTTTGACAGTTTTGCCGCTCAAGCTGGATATGAGCAGTATTTTGGTAGATATGAATATGATAATGATGATCATTTCGACCAGACCTGGGGTATTCTTGACGAGTATTTTAATCCATGGTCAGCGAGGATGATGACCAAACAAAAACAACCCTTCTTTTCAACCTTATTCACGTTGTCGTCACATCACCCTTATTTCATTCCTGATCATCAACGGAAAAACGTAAAGAAGGGAAGCCAGAAGATCTGCGGTTCTGTTAGCTATGGAGACATCTCACTCAGAGAATTTTTCAAAGAAGCAAAAAAACAACCCTGGTATAACAACACCCTTTTCGTCTTATGCGCTGATCATACTCCATCAACAAATAACCCGGCTTTCAATGAAAGGCAATTGATCTATAGAATTCCAATAATGTTCTACCATCCTGGAGGAAAGATCGCTCCAGAAATGAAAAACATTGTTTTTCAGCAACTTGACATCATGCCTACCATAATTGACATGCTTGGCATCAAGACGACCTATTATGCTTTTGGAAATTCACTCTATTCAGAGACACAAAGAGAAGCTTACTCTTACCTTGAAGGAAGCTATTATTATTACAGCGATGACTACATGCTCACCTTTTCTGATGACGCAACTAAAGCATTTACCCGTTTTAGTTCTGTTAAAAACGATAATAATTTGAAAAAATCGAATGACTCAAATCAAAAAAGAGTTAACTTTGAAAATAGGCTGAAGGCTATCATTCAGCGATATAACAAAGATTTGGTGAAAAACCAGACAAATATTCAATGAAGGAAAGGATAAGATTTATAATAAACCCTATCTCAGGTGTAGGCAAAAAAGGTGTGATTCCGCATCTTATTGAGTCGCATTTGGATCATTCCAGATTTGATTATGATATTTTTTATACTGAATACAGAAAGCACGCTAAAGAAATCGCCAAAAAATCTTCTGATGAAGGAATTGACATCGTTTGTGCTGTCGGAGGTGATGGAAGCGTACACGAAGTAGGTACGGCTCTGATTGGAACAACTACCAAATTAGCGATTCTTCCAGCAGGTTCTGGAAATGGATTAGCGAGACACATGGGTATTCCGATTAATCTCGAGAAAGCAATCGAAACCATCAATAAATCAGACTTCATTCAAATGGATACGGTTCTTGTGAATGACAAACCATTCCTAGGAATTGGTGGGTACGGTCTTGACGCAGTAATCGCAAAAAAGTTTGATGAGTACCACAAGCGAGGCTTTTGGTCTTATGTAAAGTTGGTTTCAAGAGAATTCTGGAAATATAATCCGATAAACATTTCTGTCGATACCAATGGAGAGATCAAACAAATGCCTGCAGTTCTGTGCACAATTGCGAATGCTTCCGAATTTGGAAATGGATTTGTTGTTTCTCCAAAATCAGATGTAACAGACGGTAAGATTGAATTGATCATTCTGAAACCATTCCGTTTCTGGTCTATTCCAAGTTTGGTCTATCGTTTTTTCAGAAAGACATCACATGAATCCAGATTTTCCGAAGTGATCTCGTTTGAAAAGGCAAAAATAAATATCCCTCATAAGATCGCTCATTATGATGGTGAACCTTTTGATGTTCGCGACGAATTGAATGTTCAAGTTGTTCCGCACAGCCTTAATATTCTTATCGGAAAAAAATAATCATGGAATTAACAGAAATTATTGCACGTTTGGAGAAACTTTCTTCAGAATCAAAAGCATTATGGGGTACTATGAGTGCTCAAAGAATGGTAGAGCATCTTTCTGACTCCCTTCGACTAGCATCAGGAAAACAAAGCTTTCCACAAGCAATACCGGAAGATAAGATCGAAAGAATGCAAGCTTTCATTGAATCCGACAAACCAATGATGAAGAATATAGAAGTTAATTTCGCTCCTAAAACGTCAGAACTGCGTAATGAGGAATTGGAATTAGCTGTCGATGAGCTTGTGATTGAATGGGTAGATTTCGAGGAGTTTTTCAGTGAAAATCCTGATAAAAAAACTCACCATCCGTATTATGGGATGCTTTCATATGACCAATGGCAGAAACTAAATGAGAAGCATTTAAAGCATCACTTCGAACAATTCGGGATATAAAATTAAAGGGGGCAATTGCCCCCTTTTTTATTCCTCCCTTCTGATCTCCATATTCTCATGCCTCTTTACTTTGTGATGAAAATTTTTCTTCATCCCTTTCTCCGCAGCTGGATGCCTTTTATTTTGGAATCTTTTAGATTCTATTTTTTTGTGTATAACCGGCTTATCACCTGAGACCACTTGCTGAGAAAAGGCAAAACCTGCCGGAATCATCAACCCAATTAAAATTAAACTTTTCATATTCCTTGATTTTAAAACAACATTCAATTCTCGATGCTTAACTTTACAAATCATATACCAATTTTATGAACCTGTTGATCTTCTCCGGTGTTGGCGCAGTCGTTTTTGGTACTCTAAACTGGCTTTATTGGCGGAGTCAAGGGTATTCCAACTGGAGTAATATCGTTCTGAGTTACTTTATTGCTTTTGCAGTCTCCTATTTAATCCTGAAATATTTCCTCTAGATTAACTACTTTAGTAAGTCAAATGATCAAGGCAATCAATTTACACCTAGAAGCATGGAAATGGACATTGAATTCCATTAGTAAAGGAAAGTTTTTGGTTTACTTTATTCCAGGATTGATCGCTTCACTTTTTTTCGCATCTCTTTATACACTAACCAGAGAAATTGAGACAGCGCTTGGATTTGTCAAATATGTCCCTTTGATCGGAGAATATATTTACTCGGCAGTCAGCGGAACATTTGGATTGATCTACTTCATTTTTCTTCAGATCTACATGTTTACTGTGCTGACGCTTCTCTCCCCTTTCAACACATTGTTATCGGAAGCTGTCGATACCGAAATCACATCCCGAACGTATTCCTTCAGTATCGCGCAAGTCATTAAGGATTTTCTGAGAATGATCTTTATTGTTTTTCTGGCATTGGTCATGGAATTCTTCTTTATGATCGCCTGGTGGATCATTTCATGGATCTTTGGACTCGGCATACTGGACAGTTTAATGTACTTTTTGATCTCAGCCTTTTTCTTTGGTTTTGCTTTTTACGACTACAGTCTTGAAAGATCAAAAAAAGGAGTAATTGACAGTCTTGGATTTTCATTCTCCAAACTACCGGTAATGATTTTAAGTGGCACAGGATTTTTGTTGATTTATTACATCCCTTTTGTAGGTGTAATGTTGGCTCCTGTTCTGACGACCATAGTTTCGAGTTATATTTACACCACACAATATTCAGAGCAACAATGATTGGACTTAAAGATATCTTTCCCGCTAATTCTCAGGAAGAATGGTCTGAGAGATTGAAAAAGGATCTTAAAGCTGATAATTTGGATCTTTTGGATCGTTATGATCCCATTGAAGAGATCGAATATAAATGCTTTGGACATTCAGAATCGAGTGTCCAAAATACAGGGTCACCAGGTGAACTTCCTTTAACCAGAGGCATCAGAACATCATCCAATGAATGGAGAAATGTAAGCCATATCATTGTTAATAATGACAAAAAGTCCAATGAAGAGGCATTAGATGCACTCATGAAGGGTGCAGATATGATCTGTTTTACACTTGCCAAGGAAACAGATCTTTCCGAATTGCTAAAGGACATTCAACTAGAATATATTCATGTAGCTTTCATCCCAAGTTCAGTTGATCAATTTAAACAGATCAAAAAAGATATCGTAAATAACAATCCATTAAACACAAGTTTGTGGCTTGACCTTACCTCAAATGAAGACGGATGGGAATCGATCACTAAAGAAGATATTTTAAATGCATCAGTTACTCAAAGCAATCTATTTCTCGTTGATGGATATATGCTACGTGAAACCGGAGCATCAGCTATTCAGGAAATTCTATTCGCACTTTTAACCGGTCATGAATACCTGATCAGACTGATAAAAAAGGGCTTGACAATAGATGAAGCTTCTGCATGTATACATTTCAGAAACGGGATCGGCAGCAATTATTTCATAGAGATCGCGAAAACAAGGGCGCTAAAAGAACTTTGGGCAAAAGTGGTAGGAAGTTATCATCCGGAGCATTATTGTTCTAACACCTGTTCTATTTCCGCATTCACAGGCAATGTAAACAAATCCGTGAAGGACCCTTACACAAACTTGTTGCGACAAACGACCGAAGCAATGTCTGCAATTTTAGGAGGAATTGACAACATTTGCGTTGAACCATATGATTTCAACACTTCGAATCAGAGTGTCCTTGCGAAACGATTGGGGCTTAACATCCCATTGATCTTAAAGGAAGAAAGTTATTTCAACTTTGTGACAGATCCGATGGGTGGCTCTCATAGTCTGGAAGATCTTACGTGGAAACTTGCTGAAAAAAGTTGGGGTCTTTTTTCAAAACTTGACAAACAAGGTGGGATTTATTCCCCAAATGTTGCTGCTCAACTAAGGGAGATGGTGCAAAATACGCGAAAGAAAAGGCTTAATCAGATCAAGGATGGTGAGAAGATCCTGATCGGAATAAATAAATTCAATAATCCTCAAGAAGAAACGAATCATTTTCATCCTTCAACGAAGTATTTTGAGATGAATTCCCTTATCCTTGAACGAGATTTAACTGAGATCTGATATGAGAAAAGACTTCACGACAGAAAAGCTTGAACGTACTCAGGAAAATCGAGGACGAAAGAAAGAAATCCTTTTTGAAACAGCTGAAAAAATTGAACTTCAGAATTTCTACAATGGAGATGATCTGAAAAATGTAGAACATATCGGATACGTCTCCGGAATCCCACCCTATTTAAGAGGTCCATATTCATCAATGTATACTGTGCGTCCATGGACAATTCGTCAATACGCCGGTTTTTCGACTGCAGAAGAATCGAACGCATTTTACAGAAGAAACCTTGCAGCTGGACAGAAAGGTCTATCGGTGGCATTCGACCTTGCTACGCACAGAGGGTATGATTCAGACCACGAACGTGTGGTGGGTGATGTCGGAAAAGCAGGTGTGGCAATTGACTCGATACTGGACATGAAGATCCTATTCAATCAAATACCTTTGGATCAAATGTCGGTTTCCATGACCATGAATGGAGCGGTAATTCCCATCATGGCGTTTTACATTGTTGCCGCCGAAGAACAAGGCGTACAACCGGAACAGCTGTCAGGAACCATTCAAAATGATATCCTGAAAGAATTCATGGTGAGAAATACATACATTTATCCACCATCACCATCAATGAGGATCATCACCGATATTTTCGAATACACCTCGAAAAAGATGCCTCTGTTCAATTCGATCTCCATTTCAGGATATCATATGCAAGAAGCGGGAGCTACTGCCGCAATTGAACTGGCATATACATTGGCTGATGGTCTGGAATACTTGCGGGCAGGAATAAAAGCAGGTTTGAATATCGATGATTTTGCACCTCGTTTAAGCTTTTTCTGGGCGATTGGAATGAACCATCACATGGAAATAGCGAAAATGCGTGCCGGTCGTCTCATCTGGTCGAAATTGGTAAAGCAGTTTGATCCTAAAAATTCAAAGTCTTTGGCATTGAGAACACATTGTCAAACGTCGGGATGGTCATTAACGGAGCAAGATCCATTTAACAATGTCTCCAGGACTTGTATTGAAGCTTTGGGTGCCGCATTAGGAGGGACTCAATCCTTGCATACAAATGCCCTAGATGAAGCGATCGCATTACCAACGGACTTTTCCGCGCGAATAGCCCGCAACACACAGATCTATCTTCAACAGGAAACCGGGATCACAGAATTCATCGATCCTTATGGAGGCAGTTATTATGTCGAAAAACTTACATCTGATCTGGTTGAAGAAGCCTGGAAACTGATCTCTGAGGTTGAAGAACTTGGTGGTATGGCCAAAGCAATTGAAACGGGTATTCCAAAAATGAGAATAGAGGAAGCCGCTGCCAGAAAGCAAGCCCGAATCGACTCTGCAAAAGATATAATAGTAGGTGTTAACCGTTACCAGGTAGACGAGGAGATGGAGTTGGACATCCTGGAAGTGGATAATACAAGAGTCCGTCAAGCTCAGATCGATCGTTTGAATGAACTAAGATCGATCAGGGATCAGAAAAAAGTACATGAATTACTTAACGAACTTGAAAATGCAGCAAGAAATAAAACCGGAAATCTTCTTGAAATTGCGGTGCGATGCGCAAGAGAAAGAGCATCCTTGGGTGAGATCTCATATGCAATGGAAAAGGTATTCGGAAGATATCAGGCCACGATCAGAAGTATCAGTGGTGTTTATTCTCATGAATCAATGGAAGATAAAGATTTTTCAACAGCCCGCGAATTGACAGACAAATTCACATCTCTTGAAGGGCGAAGACCTCGAATTATGATCGCTAAAATGGGTCAGGATGGTCATGATCGTGGTGCAAAAGTAATTGCTACCTCATTTGCCGATATTGGTTTTGACGTGGACATTGGGCCGCTGTTCCAAACTCCGGCCGAAGCGGCAAAGCAAGCTGTTGAGAATGACGTACATATTCTTGGGGTTTCTTCTCTAGCAGCAGGACACAAGACACTTATTCCACAAGTAATTGAGGAATTAAAAAAGCACGGAAGAGAAGATATAATGGTCGTGGCAGGCGGAGTGATTCCTCAACAGGATTATGATTTCTTGTATAAAGCAGGAGTCTTTGGAGTTTTTGGACCAGGCACAAAGATCTCAAAAGCCGCGCAGGAAATTTTAGAGTTATTGATAAAGAGTTTAGAATCCTAATCCTATTGCCCGATTGAAATACTTTTGGTACATTCGGCATAGTTATTGAAAGAGACGGATAACAAAAACAAACATTATGAAGAAGTTAATTGGACTAGTTCTACTTTTATTAAGCGCAACAACCATTAATGCACAGGCACCAAATTATGATGATCTGAAAATCCTTTATGCTGATGGTAATTATGAAAAACTTGTGAAAGTTGCAGAAAATTACACATTGAAGGATGATCTTAAAAAGGACCCAATGCCATTCATCTGGTTAGGTAAAGGGTTATATAAGATCTCATTGTCTGGAACAGATGAAGAGAAATTTAAAAACGCATACAAGGACGCAATTGCAGCTGTATCAAAATCGTTGAAAAATGATAAAGACAATACAGCACTAACTGATCATCAGGAATTCATTGATGAATTTCAGATGTCAATGGTAACACGAATTGACAATGATCTTGCCGCTAATGATTTTAATAAAGCTTCAGGTTGGGTAATTAAATATTATAAGGTTACTAAGAATCCTGTAGGAGCAAAGTTCTTAGATGGAGCAAGCAAGTACCGCAAGTCTGATAAGGGAGGAGCAAATACTGCATGGAAAGAAGCAGACCTGATGTTGAAGGATATTACTTCTATTGAAGATTGGTCAGATGCTGATAGGCAAATGTTGAAACTTGGTGCCTTGCAGACTGCTGAATGTTACCTTGCATCAAAGCAAAAAGAAAAAGCAAAAGCACTTTTAAACAAAGTGGCTCAATGGTACGAAGAGGATGAATCATTCAAAGCAAAATACGATGAGATCGTAAATTAATATTGATCTGAGACATTGATAAAAAGCCCTTTATAAGGGCTTTTTTATTTTTAACATACCACTATTCAAAAGATTCGTGGATGCCCTTTCTTGAGGGCAAATCAATCCATTATATTTGATGTATGAAAAAGTGGTGGAGCTATATTCAGAATAAGTACATTTTTGCAACTGTACTTTTTATGATATATTCACTTTTCCTTGATGATGTGGACATCTTTACTATCGTCAACCACAATCGAAAACTAAACAAACTGGAAGTTTCCAAGATGGAAACTGCTCATAAGTTAGACAGCACTCAACATTTATTGGAAACCTTGAGGTACGACGATCAACTTGAGAGTTTTGCAAGAGAACATAAGTTGTACAAGAAAGAGGACGAGGATATTTTCGTTATCTCCAAAGAATGATCAGTAAATCTGGATCCCTTTGATTCTGGTGTTAAAATATTTCAATAGATCGTAGTTGAAGATCATACAGCCCGGGAAGTAAAACCGAAGGATCTGTTCATAGTTAAAATTGTACTTTGCCATTTTCATTGCTCCTTCTTGACAAAGGCCTACTCCGTGGCCAAAACCTCGCCCAACGACGACTACATCTTCTCCTTCAGGATAACAACTGAAATATGTCGATTTCAACTGAAACTCTTCTCTGAGATCTCTTAATGGTATTCCATAGACAGGATGCAAGTAGAAAGCCTTACGATCAGTTTGTTCAAAGGAATACATCGCCGAAGCACTAAGGCTATCACCTACAGGAAAATTATATTTGTCAATTAAGAATTTCTTCCATTTAACCTTAGGTATTCGAACTTCCCATCGTGCCTGCTTTGTGTAAATGCAAAAGGTATCTTTAAATGACTTCAGGTAGGGAATACTTTCATTCCAGATGTATTGCGGCTCACACGTTTGTCCACCACAATTCGCATGAAAATAAGCATCAACCAATTTCCCAATTGAATCAGTCATGACAATACCAGATGTATGCACCACAGCCGTATCAATGGTCGGTGTATACCTCATCATACTATGATAAGCCTGACAATGCACCTTGTCGCAAAGGTCAAACCCATCCTTTCGATGTTTCTCTTTGTATTTTAACGCATAAGTTCGACTCATCACTGCTTGTACCTTGTAATATTCCAGATGTCGTCCTCCTCCACCTTCTGATTCAACCACTCCCGCGAGATAATTGTTTAATTCAACCAGATTGACGATCACCAGATCTTTTCCATTCGATGTTATTTCGAAATCATCCTCATATTTTCTGGGTTTAACAACAGGCGTTTTAGAAGTTAGGTTTACCGACGTATTCGTAGAATTCTGAATGAGCTGAACCTTCTTGAATTGCCCCAATTCAATGGTCCCTTTCTTGAGTTTCACTAGATTACCGGAAGGAATGACTTCAATAAATTCATTTGGGAGCATAGATCCAAAATAGGACGTATCCGCAAAAATGGAATAGCTTCCTTGATTGTAGGAAATATTCAACCGTTTAATGCTGTATCCCGCAAGAACTCCAATACGCATTTGCTGGGCATTAGCGCACAATACGATCAATGAAAAAAACAGCAGGACGAACGGCCTCATTTAACAAAATTATTCCTCAAAACCCTGAGAATTCAGGTGAGGTCAAATAGTTTTCAACAAGGATTGTGCAACTTTCTTACTTGCGCCTCCTCCACCAAGGATTTCTCGCATGTACTCAAATTCCTCAAGCATCTTTTTCCTTCCTTCCGTTCCTTCTTTAAGTGCCTTTAATTCTTTCTCTATCAACTCTGGATTGCATTCGTGTTGGATCAACTCCCGAACAACTTCTTTATCCATAATGAGATTCACAAGAGAAATAAATTTGATCCTGATCAATCTTTTCGCAATGTGATATGAAATAGATGACCCCTTATAACAAACCACTTCTGGAACGTTGAATAAAGCTGTTTCAAGCGTAGCAGTTCCTGAAGTAACAACCGCCAGATTGGCGACAGTAAGAAGATCATAGGTGCGATTAAATATGATTTCCGTTTTTTCTTCTAAAAACTGGCGATAAAAATCTTCATCCAAATTCGGGGCACCTGCCACGATCACCCTATAATCCGAAAAAGACTTGACACCTTTTAACATGATCGGCAATTTGACGGATATCTCCTGCTTACGACTTCCAGGAAGAACAAGTAATATCTTTTTGTTTTCAGGATCCTTTTCGAGTATATCTTTTGCCCCATTGCTCTCATCTGTGAATCTGATCATTGCATCCAAAAGTGGATGGCCAACATACTCGACTTCGAATTGATGTTTTTGATAAAAGGCTTTTTCGAATGGTAGGATGACATACATGTGATCTACACTCTTCTTGATCTTTTTAACCCTCGATTCTTTCCAAGCCCAAACTTGTGGAGAGATATAATAGGCAACTTTTATCCCATTTTCTTTTGCCCATTCGGCAATGCGAAGATTAAAACCCGGATAATCGATTAAGACCAAAAGATCAGGTTTGAATTCCAGGATATTGTTTTTGCAAAAATCGATGTTTTTGAGGATCGTTCTCAAGTTGAACAAGACCTCAATGAACCCCATAAAAGCTAGGTCTCTGATGTGCTTCACTGGTGGACCACACTCCAAAGCCATTTTATCTCCTCCCCAGCATCGAAATTGCAGATCTGAGGATTCTTCTTTGAGTGCTTTGATCAGATTACTACCGTGCAGATCTCCGGAAGCTTCTCCTGCTATTATGTAGATCTTTTTTGGCATCTACAGGATGAAATTGACATAGATGACATAAGGAAGGAACAAAATCGATCCAAGAATAACACCCATTGCCATTCCCCATTTTTCTCGATTTAAAAAATAATAAAACCAGATCAAATTCGATATGATCGCAATTGAGATAATTTTACTTCTCACGACTGGATCGATTGTGAATTTATACCACAACTGCGAAAAATAAAAATTCTCTAGCCACGACAAAACGAGAATTACAATTGGGATAAAAATCAGAGGTGATGCTATTCCGATGATCAACCCCAAAGTGTGTTGCTTACTCCAGTTCCTAAGGTTCATTTCTCCCAGGTTTTAAAAAAGTTCATTGTTTTATAACAGGTCATATCAAATTGTGTCGGTACGACACTTGCGTATCCTTGTCTCATTGCGAGAAGATCTGAATCCTCACTTTTATCATGATCAGTGAATTCACCAGTAAGCCAGTAATAAGGTTTATTGAACTGATCCAAGCGCTTATCAAAACGATCTTCCCAGAACCCATAGGCTTGTTTACAGACTTTGATACCTTTCAATTCTTCAGGAGTACCTTTAGGCACATTTACATTCAGACAAACGTGCTCCGGGTAATCTCCCTTCAATGCATTAGCAATTAATTCCTTTGCTACCATTTGGGTTGCTCTGAAATCTGCATCAGCATGAAAATCAGCCAATGAAAATCCTATTGAAGGAATATTTTCCATCGCACCTTCAACCGCAGCTGACATGGTTCCTGAATAAAGGATGTTTGTTGATGTGTTTTCACCATGATTAATTCCGGATAAAAGCAAATCAGGCTTTCTGTTCAAAACTTCATAGATCGCCAATTTGACACAATCAACTGGTGTACCAGTACAGGTATAGGCATCCAAGCCTTCAAAAAGAATACTTTTATCGAGTCTTAGAGGATGATTCACCGTGATCGCATGTCCCATACCGGATTGAGGTTTATCCGGAGCCAGCACCAATACATCCCCAAAAGATTTAGCGACTTCCACCAGTGACCTGATCCCTTTTGATGAGATCCCATCATCATTGGTTACTAATATTAGCGGTTTTGTAATCATCGTTTACCTTTCATCAATTCCGGATTCTACGAAAGTAACCATATTCGGATGAATCAATGAGAAAGGACACCCACAAATTCAACATCTTTTTTTGTCCAAACACTATTTTAATTACATTTGAAGTAGATAATCTTGAATGACTTCTAAAGAATTTTACGACGAAATTATCCGCATTACTGAACAGAATTTAAAAGCTGTTTCTGAACAAGTAATTTCGTTGACAGAACATCAAAAAAACTGGCGTAAAGACAGTGAATCATGGAGCATCAATGAGATTTTTTCTCATTTGAATGAATATGCGTCTTATTATCATGATGCTATTCGAAAGCGAATAGAAAAGACCCGATTCAGAGAGCCAAAAGAAACTTTTATTTCTTCTCCCCTTGGTCGATCGGCATGGAAATCTATGAGGCTTGGAAACGCGCGAAATATCAAACGTAAATTCAAGTCTCCAAAAGGAGCTAACCCAAGATTACATCCTGAGTTGGTCAGTGAAACAGCAGGTGAAAACTTTCTTTCGAGGCAAAATGAATTATTGAAGATCATTCAAGATTCAAGATCAATAAACATCCGAAAGGCAAAAGTAGCTGTCTCACTTTCTAAATTCATTCGACTTAGAATTGGCGACGCATTTTTGTTTGTTATCTATCACAACGAACGACACGTTCAACAGATCCTGAACATAATTGCGCATCCAAAATTCCCGAACTCTTAATGAAGAATGCCTATTGCATAGTTAGTATTTCACCGGTTCGTGCTGAGGCATCTGATCGCGCTGAGATGGTTACCCAACTTCTTTTTGGAGAATTAGTTCAAATAGAAGAAATGCAAAGCCCATGGTGTCGTATCGTTACGATGACTGACAATTATGAGGGATATTGTGATATCAAGCATTTACATTTCCTGACTCAAAAAGAGGTGAACAGATGGATGGACGGGCTGAATATACTATCATCGATAACCACCGATCTTCAAACTCCTTGGGGAATGCAACGCATTTTCAGGGGGTCATTTGTACCGTTCGACCTATCAAATGAATTCAATATCGGTCAGGATAAATTTCAGATCATAAGGACCATTTCAGAGAATTCCACGAAAGACCCAGTTCTGTTGGCCAAAGAATACTTGAACACACCTTATTTATGGGGAGGAAAATCTCCATTTGGCATTGATTGTTCGGGTTTAACTCAAATTGTCTATCGTTTGATCGATATCAATCTACCAAGGGACGCATCACAACAGGTTGATTACGGAACTGACGTTCAATTCGAAGATCTTGAGAACGGAGACGTTGCCTTCTTTCAAAATCAGGTAGGCAAGGTTATTCACGTTGGTATTTGTGATGGAGAAGGCTCTATTATTCATGCCAGTGGATGGGTAAGGATCGATGCTTTGACAAAAAATGGAATCGTGCATTCAGATACAGGAGTTCAAACTCATGAACTTTGTGCGATTCGAAGGATGTAAGCCTACTCCCTTCGGGAAATTATTTCGATATTTGCCTCAAATAAAATTACATGAAGATCCTAATCACCGGAGGCGCTGGTTTCATCGGCAGTAATCTTGCTAAAAGACTTGTCAGCGAAGGTCATGAAGTTACAGTCCTGGATTCACTACTTAGGGGTAATAAACTCGACAAAGAAACATATTCAAAAGTTAATTTCATTAAAGGAGATGTTAGAGACCAGGATCTGATCATCAAAACCAGCAAAGGATGTGATCTGATTTTTCATTTTGCAGCAGTTCTTGGAGTAGATATTGTGGCTGATAATCCTGTTGAGACAATGGATGTTGAGGTCATTGGAACTCGTAATGTTGTAGAAGCCGCAGAGTTGAATAATGTAAAAAAGATCATGTACGCTTCCACAAGTGGAATTTACGGACACTCTGCTTTCGAAACTACACTATCTGAAGAAGTCCTGGTTGATCCTAGAACCTCGTATGCCATGGCAAAAAGATACAATGAGATCTATTTAGCTTCACATCATGAAGAAAAAGGTGTGAATGTGATCTCACTTCGTTTCTTCAATGTCTATGGTGGAAATCAAGATAATCGCATGGTTGTTCCTCGTTTTTTCGAACAAGCCATTGCGAACGAATCCATCACCGTATTTGGATCAGGAAATCAGACAAGAGATTTTACATATATCGATGACACAGTTGAAGCCTGTGTAAGGTTAATGAATATCAATGGTAGTCATATTGTAAATATTGCCAACGAAGAAGAATGGAGAATCGAAGATCTTGCTTTGAAGATCAAGAAAGTGACGGATTCAAGTTCAGATATCATTTATCTTGAGGCTCCGAAAAAGAGATACGATTACGAAGTAGAGCGACGAGTAGGAAGCTCTGACAAGTTATTAGCCCTTACGGGGTATAAGCCAGATACTGACCTTGAAACAGGTTTGGGTCTGATCTACAAAATCAATTATTCCAAATAAATAGCAATGATGAGAGACCAGGAGATCTTCGCTTTGATCGAAGAAGAAAAGCACCGCCAGTTACATGGTGTAGAATTGATCGCTTCTGAAAACTTTGTCAGCGATGAAGTTATGCAGGCAATGGGAAGTGTATTGACGAACAAATACGCTGAAGGATTACCGGGAAAAAGATACTACGGTGGTTGTGAAGTGGTCGATAAGGTTGAACAACTTGCCATAGACCGCTTATGCAAACTTTTTGGAGCTACATGGGCTAATGTACAACCACATTCAGGAGCACAGGCTAATGCCGCTGTATTCCTTGCTTGCTTGCAGCCAGGAGATAAGATCCTTGGTTTCGACTTGTCACATGGTGGGCACCTTACCCATGGTTCACCGGTTAACTTTTCGGGAAAATTGTACAAACCATTCTTTTACGGCGTAAACAAGGAAACTGGGAGAGTGGATTACGACATGATGGAGGAAGTTGCACTTCGCGAAAAACCAAAAATGATCGTATGTGGGGCTTCTGCGTACAGCAGAGACTGGGACTATGCGCGAATCAGAAAAGTTGCTGATCAGATTGGTGCTTTGGTTCTGGCAGACATCTCCCATCCGGCGGGATTGATTGCTGCAGGATTATTAAATGATCCACTTGAATATTGTCACATCATTACTACGACTACACACAAGACACTTCGAGGACCAAGAGGTGGTGTGATCATGCTTCGTCATAACTTTGACAATCCATTTGGATTGCGTTGGAACAATGGTAATTTGAAATCAATTGCTGCACTGCTTGACGCGGCTGTTTTCCCTGGAATTCAAGGTGGACCGCTTGAGCATGTTATTGCTGCCAAAGCTGTGGCTTTCGGAGAAGCATTGACAGACAATTATAAAGATTACATGAAACGCGTTCAGCAGAATGCAGCGGTGATGGCTGATGAATTCGTCAAAAAAGGATATCATATTATTTCGGGTGGAACGGATAATCACTCTATGCTCATTGATCTTCGTTCGAAGGGAGTTACCGGAAAAGATGCTGAGAATGCATTGGTAAGAGCTGATATCACTGTCAACAAGAACATGGTACCTTTTGATACTGAATCTCCTTTTGTTACATCAGGAATCAGAGTTGGAACTCCGGCGATAACCTCGAGAGGAGTTCTTTCAAGTGAGATCCCACAAATTGTTGACTTAATGGATAAGGTTCTTACCAATTACACGGATGAAGATGTTATTTCTTCGGTAAGAGCTGACGTTAATGTACTAATGGGTAAACGTCCTTTATTCCAATGGTAATTTGAGATTTATTCAATATTTTTAAGGCAAGTGTTAACTTGCCTTTTTTTATGAAATTTAAATCCAGAGTAGATTGGTTCTTTAAATCAGCGATTGCCTTGATCCTGATAAGTTTTATCGCCGGATTCATACAAATGAAGGTGGATAATGAATCTACCTCTTCATTGGTTTTGTTTTCGATCGTCATGGGGGTGGTCATGTTGTTCCTTTTCTCTTTGATCCCAACGACCTATTATGACATAAAAGAAGATCAATTGTTATGCAAAACGTTATTCTTCAATAAAAAGCTTACTATCGATTCTATTCGTAAAATCGACGTTGGAAATTCACTTTATGCCGGAATGAAAATGTCGCTTGCATTAAAGGGAATCATCATCCACTTCAACAAATATGACGAGATCTATATTTCCCCTGAAAATCAGGAGGAATTCGTTCAGCATCTGGTAAAGATCAATCCTCAGATAGAAATAATAGGAAATAAAAAAAGCGCCTAAGCGCTTTGAATATTATAGATCATCTGGTAATGCGATCTCTTTGAATGACTTTTGCTTTGGTTTCAACTTGTCAATGAAGATCACTTTTAATTTTTCTCCATCTGAAGTATAGATCATATCCGAAATTCCATTTGAAATACCAGGCAATTGCTTTTTATCATTGTAGAACTTCTTCTCGAATGGCTCATAGGTATCGTCATCATATTGTAAAAGGATCGAAACGATCTGACCATTCTCTACTCTAGCCTTTCCACTGACACAAGTTGAACTACCGTCTTTTTCAAAAAAGCTCACGATCACGTTTCTGTGCATATCATCTCCGACACCGTATGATCCTCTTTTTGCAAAAGCATCTTCTATTCGCTTATAACAATCATTCTGTGCAGATACCGTAAGTGTAAGGAAAAGTGCAGATAGTACAAGTAAGGTTCTTTTCATATTCTGTTGTTGTTATGGGTTCTAAAAGCCCTGGTTTTCAAATATAACAAGTTTAGGTGAATATTGTCTGAGCATTTTTTAATTTTGACAAAATTCACAACGCCGTCCATGAAACAAATAGCAGACCACTTTTCGGAAGCATTAGAAATTTTGCAAAAATTTAACAACCCTGAAAATTTTTCTCGTATAAAAACGGCGGGGGACATAATGGTTACATCCCTAAAAAACAAAGGGAAAATTATCAGTTGTGGTAATGGGGGATCGATGTGTGATGCCATGCACTTTGCCGAAGAACTTACGGGAAGATACAGAGGCGATCGTCCTGCGATCCCTGCAATTTCTATATCGGATCCAAGCCACATCTCTTGTGTAGGTAACGATTATGGCTTCGATCATATCTTCTCAAGATATCTGGAAGCGGTCGGCAATTCAGGCGATGTACTTCTTGCTATTTCAACCTCAGGAAATTCGAAGAATGTCATTAATGCAATTGAAGTCGCCAAATCTAAAGGAATGAAAATCGTCGCATTGACAGGAAAGGATGGTGGAAAAATTGCATCAATGGTTGATGTAGAAATTAGAGCCCCTCATTCAACTTATGCAGACAGAGCTCAGGAAATTCACATCAAGGTGATCCATTCACTGATCGACCATATCGAATCTAATCTTTGATCTTCTGTTCGTAGATCAGGAACTTAAAGTCATCCAGGTAAAAATCAGCCTCTGACCTTTTCCAGAAATCAAATTTGAATTCGTCCGATATATCTCGTATCGAGGGAGTAAGGAAGTACAAGGTTGTATCGTTCCATTCTGGGCTGAACCCTAATCTGGCATCCCGATATCCGTAAGCTCCTTCTTTTCTGTTCATCATCGTCCCAAGAATAACTGGTTCCTCCCCAAGATTTCTATACCTGAACTTCAGTCCTACCCAAATATGATCTCGATCAGTAAGTTCAGAATATTTAAACCGATTTGAATACGGGAATTCATCTTGTCCTTTTGAAATCAAACAAGTGGAATCCTCTTTTGAGAAATTATCTTTAAAGAAAGTCTGTACCTCATAATTTTCCTGATCATTAAAAACGTCAACTCCTGTAAATGATCTCTGAACAAGAAGCAGATCGAGGTCCTCCTCAGAAACCGAAGTTTTCATGAATGTAGCCCAATAATATTCTTTTGTTGTTCGATAAGGATCTAGAATATAATTCCTGAGCTGCCACCATTGAAACTGATTCAGAACCAAAAACATCACCAATGGTACAGCTGCGAACGAGCGCAAAACTATTGACTTACCTACTATGATTTCAAGGATATAGCCCATAGGAATAAGTAGAAGAGGATAGTAAGTGATCAATGGACGATTCGAGAATCCGGCACCATACCACCATTCAGACCAACTGCTAATAATGTAAAAACACACTAAAAAAGTTACCGTGACTGGCCAAAACCATTTTCGATCTTTTTTATATAATGTGACAAATCCAAGTATTGCAAAAAGCATGACTGGAGTGTAGATCAACCAGCCTTTTCTATAGCTAAATAAGCTATCCCAAATATGAGGTGAGAGAATATCAAGTCCAACTCCCGGATTGATATATGAATCATACAAGAAAGAACCAGTTTTTAGTTTCCAGTATATTATCTGGGGTAACCCGATAATTACCATGATCGACAATGCAATTAGGAATTGCTTGTAATGAACTTTGATCATTGTAATCTTATCACGCAAAGATGGTCGGTCATGAACTCCATACAATATCGGGAACAAGGCAAACAGGATCTCACTGGGTTTAATAAGGGCCATTAATCCAATCGGTAGAATAATTCCAATCAAGTATTTTAATTTTTGGTCCTCGTGCCAACGGATCGTGCACCAAACTGCAATGCACACCATTGTGAACAACACATTGACAGTTTCCAGATTTTTCAAAGTCATGTGATGGGAATAATTTGTTCCTATCACCAATATGATCAACAGAAAAGAGGTCGTCAGATCACTAAAATGTCTTAAAAGTATTTTCCGAAGAAAGATAAGTCCGATGATGGTGATCAGAATCATCCCTCCAATTACTGAATAAATGTAGGGCTCAGAAAATCCATCCATTGGATAACCTCCGACAGCTGCAATAGCGTGTCCAATCAAAAAGAAGATCAGATACACCATGGACATCCCCAGAAAAAAGAAATACATCGGTTTACCGTCAGGTGTTCTAGATATCTGATAAAGCGTATCTGTCAGTTGTTTTTCATTATTGACATTTTCCACCCAACTTATGTCATTCAACATTGGATCTTCATGCACAAAAGTGGCAGGTAAAGGAAGATAGTATCCAAAAACATCCCAGGAAAACTCCTTTTCATCGATGTGACTCATCCGAAAAAGCACGATGACAGTACATAGTGCGATCAAGATCCAGGACGAATTGAAATATCTTTTCATTAGGGTCTAAAAATAATACAAAAACTTAGCATGCTAAAAGAACAAACTGTCATCTGAAATTGTGAATAAATGACTCATATGCCCTGTTAATGACTCATTCAATGTGTATAAAAACCCGCGATAACTTGAAAATATTTGACTAATTTTGTTCTTTAAGAAGCCGGATGTCGAATCAGGACTTGCAACAAACAGTAAAAAACATTTTCTCTGCCTATCTTGAGCAGAACGGTCACCGAAAAACTCCGGAACGTTACGCCATACTAGCAGAAATATATAACTATCAGGGACATTTTGATATCGAATCGCTGTATATCAAAATGAAGAACCAGAATTACAGGGTTTCCCGGGCTACACTTTACAACACCATTGAACTTTTATTGGCTTGCAATCTTGTTAGAAAACATCAATTCGGAAAAAACATTGCTCAATTTGAAAAATCTCACGGATCAAAACAACACGACCATGTGATCTGTACTGATACTGGAGAGGTAATTGAGTTCTGTGACCCAAGGATTCAGCACATCAAAGCAACCATTGAAGAAGTTTTTGGAGTACACATCCAGCATCATTCTCTGTACTTCTATGGAGTGCGTAACGAAAATCAGGGAGAAGAGAAATGAATTTAAAGATCAACAGTGAAAAGCACGGGAAAGTGCAGGTTGTTTCATTTTCAGGAAAGATCCTTTCGGATTCTGACCTTGAGAAACTAAATGAGCCCGGATTGATCGAATCTTCAAACATTGTGTTCGATCTGAGTGAATTAACTCATATCAATTCGAGTGGAATCAATTTTATTGTGAAGAACCTCACAAGAAGCCGAATTGAAAATGGAGAACTTATTCTTTGTGGATTAAAGGGAAATGTCCAGAAAATATTCGAGCTGTCAAAGGTGAATAGCCTATTCAGCATTTTCGACTCAAAAAATGAATCAATCAACTATTTCAGTAAATAATGAAAGTAGACGTATTATTAGGATTACAATGGGGTGACGAAGGAAAAGGAAAGATCGTAGATGTTCTTACCCCTCAATACGATATCATTGCTCGTTTCCAGGGTGGACCGAATGCAGGTCACACACTCGAATTCGAAGGCATCAAGCATGTTCTTCACACAATTCCTTCCGGAATTTTTCGTGAGGGTGTTATTAACCTTGTAGGAAATGGTGTAGTTATCGATCCTGTAATATTTCAGAAAGAGCTAGAAAAGCTGGCTCCTTTCAAAATTGACATTAAAAGCAGATTGCTGATTTCCAAAAAGGCACATTTGATCCTTCCTACTCACCGTTTGTTGGATGCAGCATCAGAAAATGCGAAAGGAAAAAACAAGATCGGGTCTACACTGAAGGGAATCGGACCTACTTACATGGATAAAACAGGAAGAAACGGTCTACGAGTTGGTGACATCTTCTCTCCAAACTTCAAGGAAAAATATGATTCACTTGTAGAAAAACATGTTGGTATCTTGAAGCATTACGAAGGGTTTGAATACAACCTGGTAGAATTGGAAGGTCCTTGGATGGAGGGAATTGAAACACTTCGTCAACTTCCTGCAGTGGACAGTGAGCACTATTTAAATGCGGCGATCAAATCTGGAAAAAAAATCCTAGCTGAAGGAGCTCAAGGAACCATGCTGGACATTGATTTTGGAACATATCCTTTTGTCACCTCATCGAATACGGTGACTGCAGGAACTTGTACAGGTTTGGGAGTTGCTCCAAATAAAATTGGTAAAGTGATCGGTATTTTCAAAGCGTATTGTACCAGAGTTGGTAGCGGTCCATTCCCTACTGAATTGAATGATGAGGTCGGAGAATTGATCCGAAAAGAAGGACACGAATTTGGAGCTACGACAGGAAGACCTCGTCGTTGTGGATGGATTGATATACCACAGCTGAAATATGCGATCATGATCAATGGTGTCACTGAACTTTCGATGATGAAAGCCGATGTACTGGGTTGTTTTGAGAGTATCAAAGCATGTACACACTACATCATCAATGGAGAAAAAGTGGATTATTTTCCATTCGATATAAACGATACTGAGGTTACTCCCGTTTATGAAGAACTTCCAGGATGGAACTGCGATCTTACTCAGCTTACTGAATTGGATCAGGCACCGAAGTCATTGACAGACTATGTGAAATATCTGGAACAAAAATTGGAAGTGCCGATCACTGTAGTTTCAGTTGGACCGGATAGAAAACAAACACTAACGAAAGAAGTACCTCAGGTAATTTGATCTATAGAAAATTCCATATCGTAAAACTTGCGCTTATTGTTTTAAGCGCATTTTTTTTGAATCCAGACAAGGGTTTCTCTCAGGGTTCGATATTGGAATTAATGCCAGGTTCTGAAAAATTAGGCTATAGCGAAAAGACCGGGGCCCATCGTTTGGTTGGTACAGTAAACTTTAAGTATCAGGGGAACACGATGTATTGTGATTCAGCGCATTACTTTGATAAGAGTCAGATCGTTAAAGCATACGGCAATGTCCATATTACAAAAGATGACATCAATCTCTACTGTGATTCATTGCATTACAATGGAAAACTAAAAAGAGCAAAGCTTTGGGGGCATGTACGCGTGAGAGATCTTGAATACAAACTCACTACAGATACGCTCGAATATGATGCAAAAAAAGGCCTTGGAATCTATCGTCATGGAGGAAGGATCGAGAGTATCACCTCATCAGAGGTTCTGACCAGTAGGACAGGCTATTTTTATCCTGAAACCAGAAGTTTTACTGTCGGTGGAAAAGTAAAGTACACCAATGATCAGGTGACCATGACCACCGATACTCTTCGCTACAGTTATCAGGAGCAAAAGACTTATTTCTATGGTCCGACAAGGATCAAAAAAGATACTGTTTTGATCGAATGCGAAAGGGGTTGGTTCAATGTAAATACAGAAGAATCCTTCATTCATAAAAATGCAAAAGTGACGAATGGACCTGAGATCATATCTGCTGACACTTTACATTACATTTCACAGGAAGGAATAACAAAAGCCTTTGGAAATGTTTGTTACACAGATACGACTGAAGGAAATACCTTTTATGGTCAGAAAGGATATAGTGCCGAAAAGGACCATTATTTCAGAATAAATGAAAGCGCTGCGGCACGTAGAATCTCGAAAAAGGACACCACCTATGTTTTAGCCGACACACTGGAAATCTTCGGCGATACCACAGGGAATGTCAACCTGATCAAGGGGTATCATAACGTCTCTATTTTCAATGGTCCAACAACCGCGACATGTGATAGTCTCCTTTTTAACGGTACGGCTGATGTTTTTCACTTGTTCGATCAACCGATGGTTTGGCATGAAAACGCTCAGCTCTCAGGAGATTCTTTGACCCTTTATTTCACGGATACTATTTTGGACAGGATCCATATCCGAAACAATGCATTAACGATTATGGAAGTAGACTCTGGTCTGTATTATAATCAGATCGGTGGAAAAGAACTTTTCGCTTATTTCGATGATCAAAATGACCTCTACAGAGCTGACGTATCAGGGAATGCTTCCACAATCTTTTATCCACTAAAAGAGGAGAAGGAGGATTCTTCTCTGATCGTTAAGCGCATCGGAATGAATCGACTTTACTCTAGTGATCTAAGATTCTATGTGGATAGTGGAGAAATTTCGGGTATCACCTATTTCGATCATCCAGATGGAGTATTCTACCCTATGGATCAGATCAATGAAAAGGAATGCCTTTTAAAAGGATTTAACTGGTTGCCGGGCCTGAAACCAAAAGAAATCTTACTTGAAAAGTATCGTTGATCAGTGGATCAGTTCCTCATCTGTGTCCCAACGAGAAACACTCTTCACCCCTTCTACCTGTTCAAATTTGCGCATTAACTGCTCTAGATGCTCAGTATCATAAACAAGTACCTTGATCTTCCCTTCAAATATTCCATCGTCTGTTTCGAAGGAAATAGATTTCATATTGACATTATGCTGATTGGAGATGATCTCTGTTAGCTTATTCACTAATCCTAAGGTATCGATACCTGAAATGCGAATCGCTGCAATGCGCTCGATCAACTCCTGAGACTTCCATCTTGCCTTGATGCATCGATAGGCCATTTTAGACATCAGATGCTCTGCATTCGGACAATTGTAACGATGAATCTTAATTCCCTCATTGATCGTTATGAATCCAAACACTTTATCTCCTGGAAGTGGATTACAACACTTGGCCAGCTGATATTGAATATTCTTAAAATCTTCTCCAATGATGATCGTGTCGTCCTTGCTTCCTAGTTTGGTATAGATCTCCTTTTCATGTTTCTCTTTCGGAAAATTCGTTTTCTTTGGAAGCTGGAACATCCCATGTTCACTATCGATGTCTCTTAATTTTGATAACTCGATCTTTCCTTTAGCGATGCGGATATAAAGGTCCGTGGCTGAACCCAGGCCGTAATGTTTCTCTAAGAAGGAAATATTTTCAGATGCAAAACGAATATTGTATTGCTTGAATTTTCGCTCCAGAATTTCTTTTCCATCCTGTGCAATAAGTTTTTTCTCCTCGTTTAGGGAAGATTTGATCTTCTGTTTTGCACGTGCAGTTACCACAAAACGAAGCCATTCTTCATTCGGCTTCTGTTTGACAGACGTAATGATCTCCAACTGATCACCATTCTGCAGCTGATAACTTAATGGTACCAGTCGATTGTTCACCTTTGCTCCGATGCACTTGTCTCCAATATCCGTATGAATATCGTACGCAAAATCAAGAATCGTGGAACCAGTTGGTAAAACTCTAAGCTCTCCTCTTGGTGTAAAAACATAGATCTCGTCATTGAACAGGTTCAATTTGAACTCATTCACAAAATCCATTGCATTAAGATCTGGATTTTCAAGAAGTTCTCTCACCTCGGCGATCCATCGGTCAAATTTACTCTCCTCAGAGTTGGACTCTTTGTATTTGTAGTGTGCTGCAAGACCTTTTTCAGCAATCTCATCCATCCTTTTGGAACGGATCTGAACTTCTACCCATTTTCCTTGAGGTGACATTACGGTCGTGTGCAAGGATTCATAGCCATTAGCTCTAGGCGTGGAGATCCAGTCACGTAACCTGTCTGGACTAGGCTGATAAAAGTCCGTAACAATACTGTAGATTCTCCAACAGTCTGGTTTTTCAAGTTCCAAAGGTGTATCGACAATGATTCGAATTGCAAAAACGTCATATACTTCCTCAAAAGGAACATCTTTCGATGTCATTTTACGATGGATCGAAGAGATCGACTTCGTACGTGCTTTTATATCAAAAACATAGCCTTCATGCATTAATGCCTCCTTAACAGGCTGAACAAATCGTCGAATGAATCGATTTCTCGCATCCTTGGAAGACTTCAGCTTCTCTTCAATGGCACTATAGGTCTCAGGCTCACTATACATCAATGCCAGGTCCTCCAGCTCACTTTTAATAGAGTAAAGTCCAAGGCGATGCGCAAGTGGCGCATAAAGGAATTTGGTCTCTGAGGCAATCTTCAGTTGCTTGTCTGGCCTCATTGAACCAAGTGTTCTCATATTATGCAGACGATCCGCGAGTTTAACCAAAACTACTCTGAGGTCATCAGAGATCGTCAAGATCATTTTTCTAAAATTCTCAGCCTGAATAGATGCATTTTCATCAAATACCTCAGGGATCTTTGTCAATCCATCAATGATGATCCGAACTTTCTTTCCGAAAAGATCTTCAACATCCTGAAGAGTGATGTACGTATCTTCAACTGTGTCATGTAAAAGAGCACAAGCGATTGCAGTAGCTCCCAAGCCCATCTCTTCAGAACAAATTCTTGCTACTGCTATCGGATGATAGATGTAGGGTTCACCCGACTTACGACGCATATCCTTATGAGCTTCAACTGCGACGTCGAATGCCTTACGGATCATTCTCGTATCTTCCCTGTTTCGGTTCTTTACAGAACGAAGTAAACCACGAAACGCATTTAGGATCTCCTTGCGTTCCTTTTCCAGATCAATATCCGGAAATCGTGGATCTACTGTCTGACTCATCTTTATTTCTTTGCCGGTAGTACCTTAGTAGATACCTCACCAAAACCAATTCGAACTCCGTTCTTTTCGCAGAATCCTCTTATGGTTACGATATCGTTATCCATAATGAATTTACGCTCTGAGCCATCATTCATTGGAAGCGGTTTGGTTCCTTTCCAGGCTAGCTCTAGCATTGAACCATAAGAATCTTCAGTCGGTCCAGAAATAGTACCAGAACCCATTAGATCCCCACAACGAACATTACATCCATTCACCGTATGATGGGCAAGTTGCTGAGCCATATTCCAATACATGTATTTGAAGTTAGATCTACTAACAATGGTTTCGGCTGAACTATCCGGTTTGATAGCTACTTCAAGATGAATATCATATGATTTCTCACCCGTGAATTTCAAGTACTCCAGAACTTCAGGCTCCTGTTTAGGTGTTTCTGTCTTAAATGGCTGCAATGCATCCAAAGTCACGATCCAGGATGAAATACTAGATGCAAAGTTCTTCGCCAGGAACGGTCCAAGTGGAACATATTCCCATTTCTGAATATCTCTAGCTGACCAGTCATTAAACAAACACATTCCAAAAATATATTCTTCAGCTTCTTCAGTCGAGATAGAATCACCAATCGGCTTTCCGTCGAATGTAAAAAAGCCCATTTCCAACTCGAAATCCAATTGTCTTGAAGGCGCATATATGGGATCTTCATTGTCTACCGGTTTGATCTGACCTTTTGGTCGATGGATCGCTTCACCGGAAATGATGATCGAGCTTGAACGCCCATGGTATCCAACAGGAATCCAAAGCCAATTCGGAAGAAGTGCATTAGCAGGATCTCTGAACATAACCCCAACATTTGTAGCGTGTTCTTTACTGGAATAGAAATCCGTATAATCGCCAATCTGCAAAGGCATGCACATCTCAACCTGATCGATATGGATCAAAACCTGTCCAACGTGATGCTCATTCTTCTTCAGATCATCATGCGTCGCATTTAGTAATTTGGAAATCCTGTTACGCAAGTCTCTTGTAGCTTTTTTACCTTTTTTCATCATTGGATTCAAGTACTCCGAATCAAAGTCAGAAAGTTCAAAAGCCAGATTCTCTAGATATCCAAGAACAAAAAGGGTTTTCAGATCCAACACAAAATCACCAATTCTAACACCTACTCTTGGAGTTAATCCATTCGTTTTGAAGATTCCAAAAGGAAGGTTTTGTATCGGGAAATCTGACCCTTGTTTTACCTCAACCCATGATCTTAGTTCAGGATTATTGGCTGCAATATTCATTTTTCGTTTTTTTTTCGAATTAGACCTAAATTAAACATTAAAACGGAAATGCATGATGTCGCCGTCCTCTACAACATACTCTTTCCCCTCCACTTTGAACTTCCCAGCTTCTTTAACAGCAGCTTCAGAACCAAGTGTTGTGAAGTCATTGTATTTCATTACTTCAGCACGAATAAATCCTTTTTCAAAATCAGTATGGATCACACCAGCAGCTTGCGGTGCAGTCATTCCTTTTCTGATCGTCCAAGCGCGTACTTCTTTAACTCCTGCTGTAAAATATGTTTGAAGATTCAAAAGGGCATACGCAGACCTGATTAAACGGTTCACTCCTGGCTCATCCAAACCTAATTCCTCCAAGAACATCTGACGCTCCTCATATGTGTCCAATTCAGTGATATCAGCTTCGATCTTTGCTCCGATCACCAATACCTCGGCATCTTCATTTTTTACTGCCTCTTTAACAAGATCGACATATTTATTTCCTGTTTTCACAGCTGACTCCTCTACGTTACATAAATAAAGCACAGGTTTGGAAGTAATCAGCTGGAATCTACCAACAATCTCCTGCTCTTTTTCATCGAACGGAATCGAACGCACTGAATTCCCCTTTTCAAGTTCCAGTTTGATCCTTTGAGCAACTTCATTTTCCTTCACGATCTCTTTATCTCCAGATTTAAGTTGTCTGGCGATCGAAGTAATTCTTTTTTCAATCGTCTCAAGATCTTTCAACTGGAGTTCAATATCAATGATCTCTTTATCTCTAACCGGATCAACACTTCCGTCAACGTGAACGATATTACCGTCATCAAAGCATCTCAAAACATGAATGATCGCATCCGTCTCTCTGATGTTCGCAAGAAATTGATTCCCCAAACCTTCACCTTTTGAAGCCCCTTTTACCAATCCGGCAATATCCACGATTTCCATCGTTGTTGGCACCACTTTTTCCGGATTGACGATCTTCTCCAAGACCTCCAGACGGGTATCAGGAACAGAGATGGTTCCTATATTCGGTTCTATCGTACAAAACGGAAAATTTGCTGATTGTGCCTTTGCATTTGAAAGACAATTGAAAAGAGTTGATTTTCCCACATTTGGTAAACCTACAATTCCACACTTTAATGACATGCTTCGATTATTTTTGGGCAAAGATAACTATTCGTTAAGGATTAAAAAGGATTTGAAATGTTCTCATCCAATTCTTCTATCTTCGTAAAAAACACTTTATGTCTGTTTCACTTATTCTACTCCTTGTTTTAGCAGTATTAATCCTGCTAACATTGGCGATTGGATGGATTTTACCCTCAGACGTACACGTCGAGAGATCAATCTCGATCCAGGCTGAGCCAGAAACCATATTTAAACATTTAGGAGACTTTGAAATGTTTGTGATCTGGAGTCCATGGTCAGTAAAGGACCCCGCAATGAAAACCACTTTTTCAGGCGACAAATTTTCGGTCGGACATCGTTACGAGTGGAAAGGAAACAGAAAAGTTGGTGTCGGAAGCATGGAGATCAGCCATATTGAAGCTAATCGAAAGCTGAATATTGATCTTGTTTTTGGTCCAAGAGGCAACTCATTGACCTCCTTTGAATTAATACCTGAAGAAACAGGTACAAAAGTCATTTGGTCATTCGATATGGATATGGGTAGTAGCCCAACATCAAAATTAATGGGAAGCATGATGGATAATTTCATTGGCAAGGATTTCTCTCTTGGATTAAACAACCTTAAAAACACGATCGAAAAATGAGACACTTTCTGTTCACCTTTTTATTGACCTCTTTCTTTTCAAGAGGACAACAAACTTCTGATAGTCTATTCATTCGATCGGTATACAATGAGGCATTGAGCCATGGAATGTCATACGAAGACCTTAGAAGTCTTTGTAAGGATGTAGGGGCTCGCCTTTCAGGAAGTGCTGAAGCGGAAATGGCTGTGGAGTGGTCTTTCCAAAAGATGAAAGAGTATGGTTTCGATAAAGTTTACAAACAAGAGATCATGGTACCTCATTGGGAAAGAGGAACTACTGAGGCGGCATGGATCACTCCAGACAAGGGGAAAATGATGAAACTGAATATTCTGGCGCTTGGTGGCTCTATCGGTACAGATGGATTGCTCAAAGGGGAGATCATCGAATTCAGTCACCTGGATGAACTTAAAAAAGCGAAAAAATCTCAGGTAGAAGGGAAAATTGTCTTCCTCAACCAGCCGATGAATGAGCAAGAGATCAACACATTCAAGGCTTACGGCGGATGTTACGCAATAAGGGGATTTGGTGCTGTCGAAGCAGCGAAACTTGGTGCAAAAGCCGTATTGATAAGATCGCTTGGATTACCGGTAGATGACCATCCACACACCGGATCGATGCATTATGAAGATAGTGTTCCGAGAATTCCTGCTGCTGCTGTTTCTACAGAAGATGCAGAAATGATCTCAGAAATATTGGCAATGAAAAAAGCGAATCTGTCATTGGAAATGGATTGCAGAAACTACGAGGATGCTCCATCCTTCAATGTTATTGCTGAGTTAACCGGAACAGAAGATTCCAATGAGATCATCACCTTTGGGGGTCATTTGGATTCATGGGACACTGGAGAAGGAGCTCACGATGATGGCGCTGGAGTAATTCATTGTTTGGAAGCACTAAGAATTCTGAAAACGCTGGGATACAAACCAAAGCATACATTACGCGTAGTTTTTTTCATGAATGAGGAAAATGGAAATATGGGTGGAAAAACCTATGCAAAGTGGTCAAAAGAAAAAGGAGAACTTCAGATCGCTGCATTAGAGAGTGATCGAGGAGGCTTCTCCCCAAGGGGATTTCAATGTGATGGAACTGAAGAACAGATAAAATTCCTGGAAAGCCTTGCATATCATTTCAAAGATTATGAGCTGCATATTTTCGAAAAGGGTTATGGAGGAGTTGATATTGGTCCGTTAAAATCAGAATTTGACGGAATTCCTTTATTTGGTTTTGCTCCAGACAGTCAGCGTTATTTCGATTTTCACCATGCTCCAAGCGATATTTTCGAAAACGTAAATAAGCGAGAACTCGAACTTGGTGCAGCAGCAATTGCCTCGATGATCTATCTTTTGGATAAAAACTTATAATCGGCAAAAGGGTTTTCAGCTTACCTTAACAGCCCTGCTATTCACTTCCGGCGTGTTAATAAGTTCACAGCTTTATCTACTTTAAAAACAGAATTTTTCCACTATTTTTGCGGCTGTAAAGTTTCTCTGCTAGGAGAATAAAAAAAGAGTATGGCGCAAGATATTTTTGAAAGAATCAAGAAAGACAGAGGTCCAATTGGGATCCATGCGAAAGAGTCGCATGGTTATTTTACATTCCCTAAATTAGAGGGAGACATTGGTCCTCACATGATATTCAGAGGAAAGAAGAGACTAAACTGGAGTTTGAACAATTATCTAGGATTAGCCAACCATCCTGAAGTTAGAAAAGCAGATACCGATGGCGCAGCACAATTTGGATTAGCAGCTCCAATGGGTGCACGTATGATGAGTGGTAACTCCAATTATCATGAACAATTAGAGAATGAACTTTCTGCATTTGTAGGAAAAGAAGATACGATACTGTGTAACTTCGGTTATCAGGCAATGGTGTCTGCCATCGACTGTTTGGTTGACCGTAGAGACGTAATCGTTTATGATGCGGAATCTCACGCATGTATCCTTGATGGAGTTCGCCTTCACATGGGAAAAAGATATGTATTCAAACACAATGATGTAGAAGATTGCGAAAAGCAGCTTCAAAGAGCCACAAAATTGGTTGAAGAAACCGGAGGTGGTATTCTTGTGATCACAGAAGGTGTTTTCGGAATGCGTGGAGATCAAGGTAAATTAAAGGAGATCGTTGATCTGAAAAAGAAGTTCAATTTCCGACTATTCGTAGATGATGCTCATGGTATCGGGACACTTGGTGCTACAGGTGCTGGTACTGGTGAAGAGCAAGGGTGTCAGGATGGCGTGGATGTTTACTTTGGAACCTTTGCTAAGTCTTTTGCTCTTGTTGGAGGATTCATTTCCAGTGAGGAACAAGTTGTAGAATATTTAAGATACAACATGCGCTCTCAGATCTTCGCGAAGGCATTGCCTCTACCATTGGTATATGGAGCCTTAAAAAGACTTGAGTTAATGAGAACTCAACCTCAATTTAAAGAAAAACTTTGGACAATCACAAATGCGCTTCAATCAGGTTTGAAAGAAGCAGGTTTCGAGATTGGACCAACAGACTCTTGTGTTACTCCGGTTTATATGAATGGTTCTATTCCAGAATCTACGAACCTGATCTTCGACCTACGTGAGAATTACAATATCTTCTGTTCTATGGTGGTCTATCCTGTTGTTCCTAAAGGAATGATCATTCTTAGATTGATTCCTACAGCGGTGCACACGATGGAAGATGTTCAGTATACAATTGAATCTTTCTCTAAGATCGTAGGAAAGCTCAAGGCAGGAGAATACATGTCAGATAAGATCGCATCCGTATAATTACGTTTATGAAAAAATAGAACAGCCCCAATCGGGGCTTTTTTATTGGACGATTATTTTTTCGCGTAACACTTGTAAGTCACCTTTTATTTCGAGGAAACACATTCCACTTTCTCCATTAATTTCGATCTCCTTTCCATTACTTATCTCCAGTCCGGATGCATTTTCCACAGAATGTATTTTCCCAGAAGAGTAATAAAGGATCAATTGATAATCCAACTTATCATCAAGCCCCTCTCCATGTACATCGAGATTCTCCATTCAAAACAGGATTTGGAAAACACGTTACTAATATGAGCGGATGGTCTATCTTACTTATGGCCAAGAATTATTCATGATTATTTTCATATATGGAAGTCAGCTTAACGTAAATATTATAGAAGAACTCATTGCTTTGATCAAATTCCACAGCATACTCATATTCTTAACTATGATCTCCGATCGATACAACATTAATTGAATGGTTCCAGTTCATACCATCAATTGAAAAGTCCAGTCTGAATCCAGCATTATTCGCTTCAGAACCAGTAAGCCATTGGACCTCTTAAGCTCTTTGATTTCTTTTAGCTGACATTCCTTTAAACTAAAGAGATAAGACCACTGGAGGACCAAATCTCGTATATCCTGTTAACGGACCATCACCTGCTTTCCACTCTTCTGTCTGACAGATGTACAATAAATTTGACGAACCTCCACCGGAACCTGGATTTATAGAACCATTATGGAAAATTTCTACAGATGAACCACAGGCGAGGTACATTTTCTTTCCTGTCGAAAAATCCATCGTACTGTATACTTGAGTTAATGTAGCAGTCGAGCACGGAGGCTTGCTATTTTCATCCAAATTAACATGACATCGATCGACACCGTTCTTCCAGCAGGAATAATGATCAGATCATCACCACCCAGTTACGAACCACATGACCAAGTAGCACGGTTTGACCAGTTAAGCGATACAACTGCATTTCAAATTGCTGCCCTAGCGACTTCATTACTTTAAAAAAGAGTGAAAACAAAATAGAAATAATGACCAGTATCTTCATAGTTTCAGGTTTTAGGGGTTTAATTAACTGACGGACTTGATACTATTGTGGCTGCCTTTTTTATGTATGCATAGGATTTCCCAAAATGGGATTTTTTATCCCGTAAAGAGAAGTGATCTTTTCTTGGGTTTAGCATTAAAACCACTGAAATGAACATTCTTCAGTCGCTATCGAATATTTAGAAATGGCACATTTTTTAGCATTTAAGGTCAAAACCATATGCCATGCTTAATAATCAAGCAAAAATCATAATCCTTGATGACGACCTTTTCTTCGGAACGCTCATCAATCGTTTTTTAACTAACCTTGGTTTTGAGAACGTAACACACTTTCTCGATGAAAGAGAATGTTTGGAAAATACGCTGAGTGATGACTATTGCATCTACATTTTAGATCAGGAATTAGAAGAATCATCCGGCTTAACCATCATGAAAGAGATTCGAAAGATCAATAAAAAGGCTATATTCATTTTTCTATCGGGTCAAGAATACTGTCACATTGCAATTAAAGCCATTAAAGAAGGGGCGATCGACTATATAGAAAAAAATAATTCCACTCTGCTCGATCTGAAAAGACTTTTAGAAAACCTGACTTCGAAGGGCTACAATGGGTTTTCGGACTACAGCAGATTAGCTGTATAACGAATTGATACAATGAATCAATGCCGTGATTTGATTCTTGTCATTGAACGAATGAATATTGATTCTCAAACATTCATCTTGCTCAGAAACAGTTGGGGAATAGATCGCTTTGACGGCAAATCCCTTCTTTCTTAAATCTTCTTGAGCCTTATGAAGTTTTCCTCTATTTCCCAGTCGCAATGCTTGAATCTGAGATTCTTTTGATGAAAACGACCCAAACTCGCTAGTTAATGAATTGAAGATTTCAATATTCTTCTTTAGCATTTTCCGTTCTACAGATAGATCCGACTTTAAGATCTTTTCCAATCGTTGCCAATTTGAAGCAGGTAAAGCTGTTGTGTATATAAATGGGCGAGAAAAATTAATCAAATAGTCTTTCAGATCTTCGCTCCCCATAACTGCTGCTCCATGTGCCCCATGTGCTTTTCCAAACGTAATGATCCTGGCAAAAATATCCTCGCTGAATTCAGCTGAAAGTCCTACTCCATTTTCACCAAAAATTCCAGCTGAATGAGCCTCATCGACAACAAGGAAAATTCTTTCATTATCACATATTTTTGTCAACTCTGATAATGGAGCAAAATCACCATGCATGGAATACAAACTTTCGACGACAACATAAATACAATCGTATGTATTGGCTGCTCTTCTCAATTTGTCATTCAGGTCATTTAGGTCATTATGTCTGAAACCAATTCCTGAAGCAAAACTCAATCGAATTCCATCACGGATACTGGCATGAATATGCTCATCATACAGGACGAGATCACCTTTTTGAGGAACAGTACTGAAAAAACCAAGATTAGCATCGTATCCTGAATTGAAGCAAAGGGAACTCTGACTACCAAAATGATCTGATAAAAATTGTTCGAATGAAACTGTAAAATCAGAATTTCCAGAGATCAATCGAGAACCTGTAGATCCGTGGTTCTTCTCTTGATTGTCAACGTTGATTTTTTTCTTTGAAAGACCTAAATAATCGTTTGACCAGAAATCAACCAAACCATCCAAACAAATAAGGGAACGAAACGTTCCCTCTTTTTTTCTTTGATTCAATTTATCCTGTAACGATCTTTTCACGAATTCACGATAATTTTTCTTGGCTCAAAACCATTTAAACGCGCTTCTCTAGAAGCTTCTTCCAATTCTTCTTTGCGCTGTGCCTCAGCCGCTTTTCTGGCTTCAATCTTTTCGTCAGGATAAGAGATCGGTTGCTCACCTTCTTTAAAAGGCGCTTTAGGGATCAATCCAAGAATTTCAAACATCTCCTTGTCCTCATTAAACTCAGGATTCGGTGTTGTCAATAATTTATCTCCAGCAAAAATAGATCCTGCTCCGGCTAGGAAACACATCGCCTGAGCTTCCATATTCATTTTCGTACGCCCTGCAGATAACCTGATTACAGATTGAGGGAATACAATTCTTGAAGTTGCTACCATTCTGATCATCTCCCATTGTTCAATAGGTTTCTGATCCTCAAGAGGCGTACCTCCAACAGCAACCAAAGCATTAATTGGAATTGATTCAGGAGGAGTTTCCATGGCCATGTACGACATCAATAATCCAATTCTATCTTCCACGGCTTCTCCCATTCCAATAATACCACCTGAACACACAGTTAAACCTGCTTTTCTAGCGTTCTCGATCGTCTCCAGTCGCTCATCATATTCTCTTGTAGATATGATATCACTGTAAAACTCCTTAGAAGAATCAAGGTTATGATTGTACGCAAACAAGCCTGCATTTTTCAAACGTTTAGCCTGGTCTTCAGACATCATTCCCAATGTCGCACAAACTTCCATACCCATGTTGTTCACTGCCTGAACCATTTCAATCACTGTATCGAAATCTCTGTTATCTCTAACTTCTCTCCAGGCAGCCCCCATGCATAATCTGCTTGATCCGTTTGATTTTGCGTTGTTGGCTTGCTCAACAACTGAATCAACCGAAAGTATTTTATGAGCCTCAACATCAGTGCTATATCTCGCTGCTTGAGGACAATACCCGCAATCTTCCGGGCAACCACCAGTTTTAATACTTAACAAAGAGGACATTTGGACCTCTCTTGGATTATGATATTTCCTGTGAATACTGGCCGCCTCAAATACCAACTCCAATAAGGGCTTGTCATACAATTCGATCAGTTGCTCTTTCGTGGAATATGTAGGATTAATCTTCATATTGGTCATTTGTCAGCAAATATACTGAATCAGGAGGACTTCACTGAAAAGATACGCATTTCATTGAAAACATTTTTAATCCTCATAGATTTAAATTAAATTGGTTAACCAGCTGATTTTCTGAAAAAATGATAGCACCTCAGATCCCTAAAAATGAAGCAGAAAGATTGAACAATCTTCGTTCATATTGTTTGTTAGACTCTGAACCAGAAGAGGATTATGACAATCTTACATCGTTAACCGCAGATCTACTTGAGACACCCATTTGTGTTATTTCTTTGATCGATAAGGACAGACAATGGTTTAAATCAAAGGTTGGTCTGAGCGTCCCAGAAACCCCAAGGGATATTTCCTTTTGTGGACATGCCATCAATTCTCCAAAGGAATTGTTGATAATAAGAAACGCAAAAAAGGACCCGAGGTTTTGCGATAATCCTTTGGTGACAGGTGATCCTCACGTGGTCTTTTATGCAGGAGCCCCTTTGATTTCATTAGAAGGTTATCCATTTGGAACGCTATGTGTGATAGATTACAAGGAAAGAACATTAAGCGACCTACAAAAAAATCAACTTACCATACTCGCACAACAAGTGAGTAAATTGTTACAACTTAGAAAAAGAAACCTTGAGTTAAGAGACCACCTTCATGAAAAAGAGATCCTTATGAAGGAAATGCACCATAGAGTCAAAAATAACCTACAGATCATTTCAAGTCTTCTAAGCTTGCAAATGGACGGTTTTGATGACGATAAAGCAATCAATGCATTGAGTTCAAGTCGGGATAGAATCATTGCGATGTCGCTGGTTCATCAACAACTCTATCAAAATAATGGAGTCACACAGGTTGAATTGAAAAAATTTCTGTCGGAGTTACTCCACAATTTAGGCAGAGTTTATTCCTATATTGAAATGAATGTTAAATCGACTGAACTAATGATCGAACTGGATATTGCGGTTCCGTTGAGTCTAATCGTTTCTGAACTAATCACGAATTCTTGTAAACATGGATTTAGCAAAAATCAACATGGATCAATTCAAGTCTCCGCATCTATGGATCATGATCAACTTTACCTAACGATCGGTGATAATGGGAAAGGTTTTTCAAGTGAAGAAAAGTGGAACAGGCCGAATTCTCTTGGGTTTGAGATTATTCAGACTCTTACAAAACAATTGAATGGAAACATTGAATGTACATCGTCGAACAAGGGCACAAAATTCCTGATTGTGATTCCTACAAAAGATCAAATAGCAGACATCAAGCAAACGGCATAAGCTTTAACTGCCTGTCTCGTTCCAAAAGAATCAACTTTTTCGTGCGTTGTCGCCTTTATCGACACTCTATCTTCTGTTACCTCGAGTATTTCAGCAATAATGGCTTGCATTGCCGGAATATGTGGATTAAGTTTCGGTTTTTCAAGAATTACGGTCGAATCAATATTGATTATTTTGAATCCTCGATCTTTTATTAGTTTGTAGGTTTCTTTCAATAAGATCTTCGAATCGATGCCTTTATATTTAGGATCCTGATCAGAGAAATGATACCCAATATCTCTTAAATTCAACGCCCCAAGCGTCGCATCGCAGATAGCGTGTAGCAAAACATCTGCATCGGAATGACCCACAGCCCCAAGATCTGATTCGATCTTTAGTCCGCCAATAAAAAGTTCATGAGTTGACGCTAATTGATGAACATCTACGCCAAATCCGATCCGAATATCCATAGACTATTTGGTGTTGTCTGTATCTGTTTTTGGAGTAGAGCCTCCAGAAGACTTACCTCCTCCATCAAGATTCAAACGAAGCGTGAATCGAAGTGTGTTCGCCAATGGACTCTGTCTTCCTGAAACTGAAGCCAGGTATGAGATATCAATTCCAAACATGTTGTATTTGAAGCCGACACCAAAATTCAGATATTGTCTGTTCCCCTTTGTTTTCGCTTCATAAAAGAATCCTCCTCGTATTGCCAAAACATTGTTGTACCAATATTCAAGGCCTGTTGCGATGTTGATCTCGTTCAACTCTTCTCTAAATTTTGATCCCTTTTTGATCTGATAAGATCCATCAGCATTCTGAATATAATCTCCAGCTTCATCCTTAAGAGCAACTCCAGGAGCATCATAAAATGATTGAAGCATACCAGAAATCACACCTACATCGTTTGTTCTTCCGGAAATCAAATTGTAAGAATTCGTGGAAGGATCAAATTCATAGATTGCCGGAGTTGGCACTAATAATTTTTGAAGGTCAAATGCGAATAATAACTTGTTGTACTTGTCAAGATCTGCATTGAATGAGTTACCGATCTTTAAGTTCATAGGAATAAAATCTCTTGATCCTAATTGAGAATAAGCAATCTTATTCCCGATGTTATTAATGGTAGCACCAAAGGTGTAAGTACCGCCTGTTTTACCAATCTTGGCATCGTCGTTAAAGTAGGAAAAAGAAATGTCAGACGCACCTGCAACCCCTGCCTTGGTATTTACACCTTGAACGGTCAATCCTCCTGTAAGGTTGGAATAAACAAATTTACCATTGATACCAATCGACAATCTATCGCTTAGACGGAAGGCATACCCTCCAGTTAATTCAAATTCACTCGGTTTATCATCTCTGATCACGTTACCGCTTGGGTCAGTGAATGTGATTTCACCCAGACTAAAATAACGAAGAGCACCAGCAATAGAATGCTTATCATTCACCCTGTAGTAACCAGATAAATATGAAAGATGGATGTCATTCGTAAGTTGTCTTAGCCATGGAGTATAAGAAAGACTTAACTCAGATTGTTGCTTTGCAAAGTTCAAAAGTGAGGTGTTCCAATAGATCGAATTTCCATCTGGACTCAATGCCGTTCCTGCGTCTCCCATACCACCTGCACGTGAATCCGGCGTGATTGACATGAAGGGAACTGCTGTTGTGATCGTATTTAATTGAAGATCTTCATCGGTCACACCACTACCTGAGGTAGGTTGCGCAAAAACTGCAAAACTACCGGCTAAAAAAGCAACTATGTATGTTATTTTATTGATCATAATACTCAATGATAGAATGGCAAATATACGTTTAAACCTCCGTTTTATTGCATCCTTATTTTAATAAAACCAATTTTTCAAGTTTTTCAGCTTTCTCACCGTCAGGAGTTTTTACCGAAAGGCGATAAACATAAACCCCTTTTGCCAGCTGATCACCGAAATCATCTTTTCCATCCCAAGGAATACCCGCACTGCGGAAACCTTCCGTGTGAACGTATTGATTTATCGTTTTTACCAACTTTCCTGAAACCGTCATGATCTGTAACTGAACTTCCATCTGATCACAAGCCTGATTGTGTTCAAAATAGAATTCAGTGTGCGTAGTAAACGGATTCGGATAATTCAATACATGCTCTAACGATATCTCAGTTTTTTCTTGAACCACAAAATCGATCGTCTTTTCGGATGAATTGTTATTAACATCCCACACCTTTAGTGTTAAGGTATGTGCCCCTGAGGATAAAGTTGGCAATTGATAACGAATTGAACCACTCTGATACGAATCTACGTCTGACTTATAATAATCATTCAACACGTACGGATTCGATGATTCTCCATCAATTAAAGCTGTAACATCATGACCAATACCATTCCCAACAGTGTTCACGCCATTTTCATCAAAAACGTTTGCCAAAAGAATTGGAGTCTCGTCTGACAATCCTCCATCAACAAAAGATTCATCATTCAGAAATAATTCAATTGTAGGACCTTGATTATCATTCACTCCATTTGGATCGATCCCACCGATAAAGAATCGTATATCCGAACCTGAAGCATCGGTCTGATCATTGTCTCCATAGTACGAAATTTTACCCTGACCATAGGACAGATTGATATCCTTAGGAACAACAAAGCTAAACTCAAAATACCCGTTATTGATACTTGCTTGTCCTTTGTAAACTATATTACGTTGAATCTCAAACGGAATAACCGGTGAATCAGAGTCCTGACCTAACGTGTTCTGAACTTTGGGCTTATCAAAAACTGAAGGTGCAAGAATTCCATTGAATCCGTTCAATACCATCCCCGACTGATCCTCAACATGCCCTTTAATTGTCACCTTACTAAGTGCTCGGATAGTGTCCATTTCAATTGAAGGATCCAACCCATTAATGCTGTCCGTCATGATCTTCAATCTTGGCATTGCCAACTTCAGAGCTGGATCTCCAATTAGCGTAAAGCTTCTTTTATTGTCAGAAGATCCAGCGGCATTTTTTGTTAGCCTCATGATCTCACCAAAACTCAAAGGTTCGTTATTTGAATCAAGCGTGAATACCGTTTCAAAAAACCTTTTTCCCGTGATAGTATTAACCCCAAAGAAAACTGACCTGGTAGTTGTCATTAAAGCAATAGCACCACCGGTCGGATTCAAGGATGCCCACTCACCTGCTGATACACGAGCTGGATCGTCGTATTTGGTAAATTCACATGTTGCCGACACAAAAACATTTAATCGGTCAATATTATTCCAGGATTGAATTTGAGGTACAGTTACAATTCGCTCTTCTGCAAGTCCAACCTCTCCTCCATGTCCTACATAGTTAACAACGAGTGCTCCTCTTTCAATCCTATTCGTTATCCCATCATATACATCCGGGTATCTCTGACCTCCGGCTGTTGTTACCTGCATATAAGCGTCTGTATACAGTTTATCACAATTCATATCAGGATGATTGGCTTTCACATGCTCAAACTGAGGTTCTGTATCGTTTACGACAAAATATCCTGTTTCCTCATCATCAGCAATTTGAACATATTTTAACCTCCAGTCACCAAACGTATTTCCAACAGTCAAAGCATCGGTTGTACACGTAGAGGCATTTGGAAACAAAGCTGACCCATTTTTCATGTAGTGCTCGATCTTGTCGACTTGTTGTTTTGCAGTCAACAGGTCAGAGATCAACAAACGACCAACTCCAATGTCCTGCAGATCTGAAGGACTGATAGCATCATCATCTGAAAGCATCCCATAATAATCATCTGTTACCATGGCAGCAATATGATTCTCAGAATTCAGCAATTGAAAAGTTGGAATAAAATAATTGTTATTCGCTACCCTGTTTTTTGGATCATACGTACCATCACCAAAAAGCAATAAGTTTTTAATTCCGTTCGTTGGATCGAGCAATGAACGATCATAGAACATTTTAGCGATCATCTTGATCGCTGTAGGGTCCTGTATACCCGAACTGAACTCATTATAGACTTGATCAAGATTCACAACATTCACCGTTAACCCTTCTGAACGATGAAGATCTGCTAATCGCTCCGCCTGAGATATAAAATTCCTGTGCGAAACAATCAACAACTCAGCATTATCCAACCCATGTAAATTTTGATAACTCACATCCCCTACCTTTTCAGGAAGGAAATAACTAAATCCGTTGGAGACTGCGAATTCTCTTAATGAATCTATCTCCTGGACGAATGTATATACGCCAGACGAAAGTGATCCCTCAATAAGTTTGGGTATGTGCCTGTCAGTCACATCCCATACAAAACCGTTTGCTGGAAAGCTTGAAATCTCAAACTTCCCGACATTTCCTGCTCCGACAGATTGAAGGTCTCTGAAATTGAACTGTGAACTATAAAATTTCAACTTTCGACGTGCATTAAGTGCGATCCTATCGAGGTAAACCAAGACGTTTGGATTGTTCCTCGTAATATTCACTTTGAATGACAATGTCGAAGATGGCCCTGGAACATCGAATGATTTTACGTTTCGAACATAATCTGCCGAAACCGAAGGCAACAATGAACTATGGTATGACGTGCCGTTAACCGAATAACGCTGTTCAGTCCCTGCAGAGTTTGTAGCATTTGTGGCAATAGAAACACTAAAAGAAGCTGGGCTTGATAATTCAATATCGGGAACACTAAAGTTGAACGTCCTTTCAAGATCGGTATCAAACAATTCACCGTACCAGCGTTGACCTCCTCCGACAAGAGACACTTGGTCCAATTCATGCTTATCATAATAACTATAGCTGTCTATCAGATGAGTTTCAGTAAGACTGCTTTGCGGTATACTTGAAACAAGCAAAGATGGAGTTCCTGAATGAATATTAATAAAGTAGCAGGAAATATCACTATATATATGTCTGTCCTGATCCAATGAGGAGAGACCGTTTGCATAGAGTCGATCCGGCCCCCAACCATAGAATAGAAGGTAATCTCCATCGTCAAAAGTACCATCCCCACCGTCATACATAAAAATGGCATTTTGAGCGAGGTCATCTGTTCTTGAAACGTTATTGTTTTCTGGTAATCTACCATCTCCATTTCCAAATATATGAATGCTTGATGAAGAGAGTCCTTCAGTACTGATGCCACAAGACTCTAGAAAAGCTTTATCTATTTTATAAATACCATCTTCCCTAACACTTATTTTATACCAGATACCGCTACCATCATTCAGAACAGAAGTAGAAACAAAATCCTTTTGGTAATCATTTGTTACAGTGACCTGAAGATCAAATGTAAGTTTAGAAATTCTTCTAATCGTCTTCCCTTGTCGAATAAATGGCAAGACACTTACAACTGCAAAAGCATCATTTCCTCCTTTCGTTACTTTATATTCGCCTTCAAGAGTATCGGAAACTGAAATATTATTTGACTTGAGGTAATTTATCTCTTCTGTTAAGGCCGGCGCAGTTTGCACTTCTGAAAGGACCATTTTAAATTTATCATTAGACAATGGCACCGTGTTAAAATACTGTAGCACTCCATTATTCAAGCTCTGATCTTTTAAAACGGGAATTACTATTACTTTTCCATCACGCGTTATTTCAACTGGATTTTCCCAATGAATTTCAAAAGAGATCTTCTTTTGACTGTAACTAAAATTAGCCACCCAGATTATCAGAAAAAGAATAAAGCTTTTAAATCTCATTTGAAAAAGTATGTAAAATAAGGTTCGAGCGTAAAAATACACACGGTTTAAAAACGGAACAACGTTTTGATTATTTTGTTTGAAAACTAAAATTTGTAACCTTAAATTAATTTTTACGTTATCTTTGGTCAGTTTATATCGTTCCACAAAATAAGAAATGAAAGGACTTAGACGTTTATTATCAGTGTGTGTTCTAGTTTTTATTAGCCAACAGGGTATGGCACAGGACCCGAACTTCACGCAGTTTTACGCGAACCCACTATACCTGAATCCGGCTTTGGCTGGTTCATATGGATGTCCACGTTTTGCGCTGAATTACCGCAATGAGTGGCCAAGTCTTTCTGGGAACTATGTTACATACAGTGCATCTTACGATCAG